>JAAUXT010131418.1_pt1 | contig 25806 bp, 32 predicted proteins | sample 7278171 | NCBI WGS metagenome assembly JAAUXT01 (sample SAMN14350112, study PRJNA611818) | marine sediment metagenome | isolation source: surface marine sediment (1.8m) | place: French Polynesia: Moorea | collected 2018-08
ACTTACACATATAATCCATTGCTTTCTTTGAATGCATTTCAGTCCTTCAAAGTACTTCCAATATTAATTCAATAGTCATTCTCTAGTCCTAGGACTGGGTGACAACCACTGGGGATGGTCGTTGTCTGGTCCTAAAAATGTGTCTAGGACCACATAATGACTGGTTGTTGTCCAGTCCTAGGTGGTCATTGTCTGGTCCTGAAATTTCAGGACCACACAACGACCAAATGGTGTGGTCATTGTCTGGTCCTGGTCGTTGTCTGGTCCTGTTACACCGGTCGTTCTATGGCTTGCACCAGGTCACTCCCTTACATCAGGTGCAAACATACTTCTGTTTCTCTGGGATGAGTTCATGGACAACGCCAAAACAAGATCTTGCTTCGTTGTACGATGTCACTTCAGGGCAAGTGAACTGTGTGGTTGAAGCCAAATTCTGTTTGCATGATGGCATCTTGGCTGAAATCTCAGGAACTGATAGACATGTATAGAGACTTGAATTTGGTGTCCAAAACACCAGCCATACAAAGTATTTTCGCATCTCAGGTTGGACGTCCTGTTTGTGCCTGTCCCATTGTATTGCATCATATCACACCCCATGTCAGGAACCACCAGACAGAGAGACTTGTTCTTGGTGTCTTTGGAAGTATCTCTGAGCCGGCATTTCAAAACTGCAAAAATAGTTGCGGCAACCACCTGTTGCTGTGTAAAAACATTTGGTTGTGAGCCAAATCTCAGCAACCGAGAGACAGGGAAAATGCTTGTTGCTGTGGTGGGAAGCAAAGAACAAAAATATAAATAAAATAAATAAATAACAGAAAGAAAATAAAAGAAAACAGGAGCCCACATACCAAAAATTGAAAAATGGTTGGCATGGCAATTCCACCCTGGGTTGTTGTCGGGGAAGAATGCTGCTGTTGGAGAGGCTTCTTTTGTCATTTTGTTGATGTCTCAGCTTCTCATTGAGACAAAACATTTGAATCTTTTTTCATTTGAATCGTTACAACTGTAGAATCTAGGAAGTTTATCATGGTTGCTGAGCAAGAATGCTGTCACAAGGGCAAATTGTTGAAGTACCGGTGTAACAATTCTGTTGAATGCCAAACACCCCTGGGTCATCGCACCTGCAGTTACTGTCCTCACTCCTTACTTGTTCTTCGAGGGGTGATTGTCAGAAATGGGGGGGTGGGGTGGGGGACGGGTGTCTGGAATGATGTCTGTGAATGCCTGTGGGGTGTGCCTCAACAGGTGCACAAGACTGAACCGGTTGTCTGGACTGGGGAAAATGAAGCGGGTGCCAAAATGGGGCGGGTGCCAGATGAACATATTTGCAAATGCTACACAACCCGCCGTTGGCATCAAGAAATTTTGAACCAAATTTTGTTTGTAGGTGCTACGGAGCAAGTTCTTTCTCGGGTGAAACGTGGTCGGAAGTTCAAGGCATCAGATTCAACTGATGTAAGTACGAAAACAGCTGACCTTTTTGTTCGCCACTGACAAGCACAACAAGGAACCTGTTCAAATATCTCAGTGCTGGGGACACTCATTTGTTCAAATATTTCGTGTTTCCTTCGCAGCCAAGCCAAAGAAGTTGCTTGTGATCTTGTTCCAAACGTGAAAATAGACACGAACAATCTGTCCTTGGTGATATATTCAGAATGGTTTCCTTGTTTTGTGTAGCCGGAAATTTGGAGAAACAAAACTGTGATCAGGGGCCCGACCGGTCAGACGGAGTATTTCTTGGGGGACGATGGGTATTGGTATTACTTGCACTCGTCAGCTGGACGGCGGAAACAGAAACAAATGATGAAAGGAACAGGATTCCAGGTACGTACCCATCAAGACTTCCGAGACCGACAGCTGTCTGCCCCCTTCCCTTCTTTGGACATTTGTGTTGATATAAGTGACAGGTGGTTTGGATTTTAAACGTGTTTCAATGGCCGGCGGCATTGGCACAGGTGCAAGAAAAAGAACCGGTGTTGCATGATTCTGTAGGGTTTTGTTGTTCGCCTCCAGAGTTCGAGCCGCCTCGGAAGATTCTACGAACAGACACTGCATCGTGAAAAGCGAGGCACCAGTGAGTCCGGTGAGTGAAGCAAAACCGAGTCCAAATCTGGAGATTCAGTGGTGAATGATCCCAGCAGTTTCAGCTCAGTTCCAGGCACCTTGTGTGTCTTGTCTCCTGCAACGATACGACAGTTCAGTGTCCGCGCCAGAGTTTTGTCCAAGGTTTCATCTCGATTGTTTGGGCTGAAGTCTGTTTTTGTCTTGTGTGGCACTGCACACAGTGCAGATGTTCAAAAAGAATCTTTTGGCGAATTGTTGTGCAGTTGAAGTTCACTGAATTGAGACGAGGCAAGGCCTGTTGAGAGCGCGACAAAAATTAAATCTTTGGTGGAACTGTTTTGTTGACATCAGCAAGGAACTTCTGAACCACGACAGTTTGAAAGAAGCACACTTTGCAATGAGGGAGTTGGGGAGGGGATTCCGATTGTTCTGTACACTCAACGAATTTTGGACTGTTGGCCTGACAAGTTCGCAGTGAAAACCGCGTTGCTTCAAGACGGTTAGGGCAGGTGCAAACTGGTGGGACAAGCAAGAAACAATTGAGGCAGGTGTTGTCGTTTACATGTTGGCCTTGTCAGATGTTTTCTGTCTCAACGACTCAGCACGATATGTGGTGGGGTCTAAATTTGAAAGACAATTCTGGTCAAGCCCTGTCAAACAAAGGACGTGGTTTGGCCCTCAGCTGTTTTGCGTTGGGGAGAGGGGGAGGCTGTGACGAAATGGGGCCCAGGCCCCGGTCTATGTGGATTTTTCCAAACCGCAGAGGGAGACAGCCATTCACGCTTCAAGAGAGGAGCAAAGCGAAGATCAAAGCGGAAAGGCCACCGCCGCCACAAAATGGTCGTGTTGCGACCTGATCGAAAGAACCCGATGGCCGTCGTGCTGCCCAGAGGCAGAACTCCCACGGTACTCATGAACCCGACGCACAGCCAACTCAAGAAGCACAGAGACAGACAGGTTCTTCTCGTCAAACCAAAGGGCCATTTTGGAATCAAAATTGCAAAATCAGCTCCGAGCAGTGGCGTCGACCATCAAGATGACCACGAGGACGAAGATCACAATGATCATGATGACAAGGACCACGACGACCACGGTTTCGTCGAGGATGAACATGAGTTTCACGATGATCACGAAGACGATGACTTGGACGACGCAGATGATGACTGGGATGATGAGTCAGAGCAAGCTCTCGAAGAAGATGAACAAGCAAAAGAGGAAGAGGAAGAGGAAGAAGAGGCGGCAAGAGAGGAGGAAGAGGAAGAGAAAGAATTAGAAGCTGAACAAGAAGAAAGAGAACAAGCAAAGGAGGAAGAAAGGGAAAAAAAGCGAGAAGAGAAGCGAGAACGCATCTTCAGGAAGAAAGTGAAAAGAAAACAGGAAAGAAAGCTCAAGCAGAAAAAGGCACGTTTTGTGCACGACATGGTTCGCAGGAAAAAGATTCTCAGAGCGAAAAGAAAACGAGAATTGAACAAGTTGCGCGAAAAACATTTGGCACTTGAGCGAGCAGAAATACGCAAATTGAAAAGGCGAATGAAAAAGAAACGGGAAGAAGCCTTGAGAAAACTGAGAGCGACAAGCCAGAAACTAAAGAGCAGAGAAAGAAGCGAGTTGAAACATTTGATTCACAAAAAGCACAAAATTGAGTACATGCTGAGGTTGTCTCACACACGGGGTGTTTCAAGGGTTGCAAGAATCCGGAGAAAGTTACGGGCAGCGCGGAAAAAATTGAGATTCCTGATGAGGAGTCTGAAACGGTCAAGTGGAAAGGCTCGCAGCGCAATCACGAGACGCAAGATCAGGCGCCAGCGACGCTTGGTGAAAGCCTTGGCCAGACTGCTGAGGCAAGCACTGAGAGGGGAACACAAGCCACTTCGGTTCAGCAAATCTCGGACCGACGATGTCGGAGGCAGTGACAATGCAAAGGACTGGAAGGCAAGAATCAGAAGGAAGATAGCCCGTTTGGAATCCGGGTTGGAGAAAACCAGACGACATGCTCGAGAATTGAAAAGAATGATAGAGACGGAAAGGGTGCACTTGAGAAAACGCGTACCGAAGCGGCGCAAAACAAGCAGACGCAGAAGAAAAAGCAAACGGAGGAAATCGAAGAAGTCAAAGCGGCCAAGGAGAAAGTCTTTGGGAAAGGCGGACAAACTGAGGAAACACGTGAAAGAATACAAAGATCACCCAACCAAGAAACTCGCAAAGAAGATCAGGAAAGAAGTCAAGAAACTGGACAAAACATTGAAACGAGGTATGTTTCACTTTGTCGCCAACACAAGAACTCAGCAATACCTCAGCACAACAAATCGCACTTGTTTGTAAACTGATCTTTGCTCTCCCATGTGTTTTGCTGAGTTTGAAGTCAGGGCTTCCAGCCCTCGGCTGCAAAACAAGAAACTTGGTCGTTCGCTCAAGACTCACAAGGTAAATTGCCTGCACTGTTTTACACAGATGACAGCTGTATGCTGCAGATGGAAGGAGGTCCCTGCAAGGAAAAACACATCCGTTGGTTTTACGACGCACGACTTGGAAGGTGCCGCATATTTGAGTACGGAGGCTGCCACGGAAACGCCAACAACTTCCTCAGCGCGGCCGCGTGCCACAAGAAATGCGTCTTGAAGGACGTCAAAGTGCCTGCAGGTGAGTGAAGTTCATTTGACCAACAGTGTGATGCACATGACTGACTTCGCGGTCTGAGCCACTGTCTGACCAAGTGTATGCGATTTTTGGTGTGCGTTGTTGTTCCACAATTTGAGTCCTTCACAAAAAGTGAACAGAGAGTTGCTCTGGCACAAAAGACGTTGTGGAAAGAAAGAGGGTAGAAAGAGACATTTCAGGTGTTTGTCAATCTGTCGTTGCAGAACTCACAGTGGAGTCTCGGACGGCTTCCACATCAAAATCTGGCAAAGGTGAGATTTTTTGCGGCGAGAAGTGTTGCTTTACTCGTCAGGCATTTGAATGCTGCTGTTCGTGTTTTGCTGTTGACTTGCAAATTCTAGTTGCTTAGTGCGGGTTTCTCACTCCCTTGTGATTCACCCCTTCTGAAACGATGTGGTTTGCTTTCAGCTCTGAAGAAAAATCTGAAGAAAGTGGAGAAGTTGCTGGCGAGAAAGAGCCAAATGTCACTGAAAAAGTTGCCGAAGGAGCCAGAAGACGACTCGGAAAAGAAAGGTGTGATTGACAACGATTGATTCTTTCACCACCTTTACCAAGGACGCCCTACAAATTTGGAGTCTGCTTTCCCAAATACTGCTTGTGACGTCGGTAGATTTTCATCCGAAGTCGCCAGCAAACTGCTACAAAAAACAGGTCCCTGGTCCTCGTGGTGATTTGAACTGATTCCGGTTGTTCAGTCCGATCGCTCATTCTGGTCCCTCATTCCGGTCACGCATTCAGCTCGCACAGCCTCCAAACACACCACCATCAATGACACATCACTCACAAAACTCTGTACCATCAACTATGCCAACAATCCTACCGCACAAGGAACCTGAATCTGAACAATTTTGGCCCTTTTGCCCATAAAACAAAACAATCCTCACACAAATAGCCATTACTCCACAATGACAATCTGGATACCGAAACAATCAAGCACTTTGTCAGAGTTATCCATAAAAAGCTACAAAGCATTCCAAAAGAGCCACATTGGAACCCCTTTTTGTCAACATTTGAAGTTTTGGCTTTGACCCCCTGCCCCAAATAAGCAATGCAGATTTCTTTTCACATCTTGGACACAATTTGCACAAACTTTGAACTTCAACAACCTGAAAAGTACCAAAAAATACAAAAACAACAACATGAAACAAAACACCCACTTCACTTGAAATCCCCTCTGATGTGATTCATCAACGTACGTGCACCTTTGACCAAAAAGTGCTTCTTTCCATGATACAGTCCTACTCATGACAAAGTTTTGAATGGATTTGCCATCTTTAACTTTTGGCTCCAGAAATTTCAAAACATTGTGTTCAATTTTTCTATGACTTTGGGACCTGCAAAGCAACAAATAGACCACTTAACTACACATTTGTACCAAAAACCTGACCCACAATGCTTGCGCAAGAAAATCACTTTGGCTGGCTACAGGTGACATTCCGGTCGCTTCAAGCGATCGGAATGGGCACCGTTCACATCACCCGAAAAAGGCAAGGATGCGGACTGGCAGATCACCAGATCCCATTGGCTGGGAAAGTACACGAGCACATGTTTGTGAAAACAGTTCAAAAGCGGTTTCAACCAACAAAGGACCTTCATTTTTTCTTGTTGATTTTGCAGGAACAAAGAAAAAGGCCAAGAAGAAAATCAAACAGGCAAAAAGTCTCAGTAAAAAGTCCAAGAAACTGAAGAGAAAATCAAAGAAACTGAAAGAAAAGGCAAAAAAATTGAAAAGGAAATCCAAGAAGGCCAAAGAGAAGTCGGAGGCAAAAAGCCAAGAACACAAGAAAAAAGCGACGAAACTGAAGGACCAGTCAGACAAAGCGGAGAAAAAATCCAACAAACTGGACGAAAAATCAGAGGATCTCAAGGCAGACTCGGCTGAAAAAAAGGAGGAGGCAAAGGCAGAGAGCACTTCGGACGAAGCCAAGAGCGAAGCGAATGAAGCAGAGAAGGCGGCCGACTCAGCCATAGCTGAGGCAGCCAGTGAGTTGACAGATATTACTGGCCTGTATGAAAAGTAAACATCTACTGTGGTGCAATGGGACTCGACTTCAACCAGAACAAGGGCAGCTTCGAAGAACTCTTTTGGGGACCATCCTGAAGGGTGTTTGAATTTTTTTATTTTTTTTACTTTTGTTCAGGTCTGTTTTGTCACGCTTTTCCTAATTTCTGACAGTCAAAATACTAGGCAGGGCAAAAATCTTTTTTTATTTCGTTGTGTTGTTTTTGAGTGCGATATTTTTATTCAACAGTGAATTTATGCTTTGCCAAACGTGATATCAATGAGTTCTACACAGAGTGATAGGGACTCGTGTGTTGCAATTTGGCCAATGGTTTGTTGGCTGAATATTGAAGTCAGAATAAAGCGGCAAATACACTTCGGTGAGAGTGTTTCTCGAATCTGGTATGTCAGGGAAATACTTGCGTGGTGGACTGTCGAATGAAGTTCTGACTTCAGATGACAAAATTGGTGTAAAACGTTGACATTTCGCCAAGATGGTCTCAGTGATAAGGCACAGTCTTCGTCTTCTACAACGGCGGGAACGAATTTCCTCGAGTTCTGCGAACTTAATCTGATCAGCCGTTCTCACTGAGGTGCAACTGTTTCTTCTTGACCCGACGAACAGATCTCGATCGGGCATGTTCGAGGGGTTGAAAATATGAATTCCAGAGCAAAAGTCGGTCCAGCTCATTCTTGCTCACTTCGGAGGAATTGGAAATCAGCCAATGGGAATCAGGGAGAAACGCTGCATTTTGGTGGGATCTCGTTGGTACAATGTCCAGTTTACTTTCCAACAAATTAAATTCAGACTTGAAAGTTTGAATGAAACTGCATTGCTGTGCTTCTGCAAAATTTTAAAACAAATGCATGACAAGTTTTATGATTGAGATGTCCACTCGTCTTCATCCAAAGAAAGGTCTGTGCTTGCAGAAAAAAAGAAAGATCCACAGCCAAACAGTCCAGTGCAAAGAAGAGTGTCCACACTGTGCCAGCAGCTATCAGGACATGGCGAAATGATCAACAGAAATCTGAGCACAAACATTTGGCACGTCCCTTTTGATGTGAACACCTTCAAATCGGGAGAAAATCTATTTTGTGTGTGTGTGTGCTGGCATCCACGACGCAACTTTCACGATTTTTCAGGATTTCGATACAAGTCTGTTTTTTCGAACTGAGCGGGACTGACCTGTGGTGGCTTTCCTTGTCGATAGCTTGTCGAACTCGTTTACCGAATGAAGCTGAACATTGTGGAACACAAACACAGAAAACAAGAACCAAGATTGTGGTTCAATCACAACACGAATACTCGAAACGCAATCTGGGTTGGTGGGGTAGAAGTCTTGTCAAACGAAGTACTTTTGGTAAAACTGTGGTTGGATTGAGCACACTCTTGATGCAATTTTAATGAAGAAGGACAGTATCTCTTCCAGGTATACCTAGAATGGCAAATCATTGTTCAAAGCAAGTTTCTTTTCTTTCAAGATACGCTTTGGAACGTGAGACGAAAACGAGAAGTGAAAAATGTGCAAAAGATTAGCGGTACAGTCCTTTATGAACGACGTCAACGCAAATGCGCACGCAATATTCAGGCACAAAAGCAAAACTTGAACGATCAAAAATGAACAGATAACTAAAAATTGCCACAACGAAAAACTTGAAGCAAAGTTCCACGAAAAGCGGTGACGAAAGAAAAGATATCGTGCGATGATTTGCTTTGACGTGTGCTTCTTTGTTTCATTTGGTTTCAAATTTGTGTTTGAAATTTTCATTGTTTGTGCAAGGTTTGCGCAACATAAAATTTTCGTCAGCTTGGGGATTGGGGTTCAGATCTCAATTCTGCTGTTGTGTACCGAGGTGAAATGCTTGTGATGGCGTCGAACGTACAAATTAGTCGAAAACAAAAACCTACTTTGCGATTCGTGCCCCATGTTCCCCAGTCCCCAAAGGGTGTCATCTGAGAAGTGCAAAAGATTTTCTCAGAATGAGCCCACACTCATTTGACCAAAGACTTCTTGTTGAAACCAAGATTGCAGCACAAATCAGATTTGATTCCCATACAGTATTTTCGGACGGCCTGAATTCTTTCGAGAATGAAGAATTTTCTCCGAGCAAATTTTTCCCGTGCATTTACTTTGGGAGTTGCGTTTCACAACTCGTACACAACAACAAAATGGGCGTCAAACTGACTAGCTAAAGGAACAGCAAAAGAGTCAAGTACACAGTTGCCCGCAGAAATCGCCGAGTAATACCAGCCGAAAGAAATGTCTGGCTGGATGTTTGGGGGAAGGGCTTTGGTTTGTGTTCTGCTTTAATGTTCCTTGGTCGCTGTTTGCAGAGTCCCTGTGCAATCAACCAAAGGATCCTGGGCCCTGCAAGGGCTGGTATCCGCGCTGGTACTACAATCAGAAGCTAAAGGAGTGCAAGCTCTTCTCGTACGGTGGATGTGGGGGAAATTCCAACAGATTCAAACTGTACGAAAAATGTGCTGGACAGTGTCTCTCCAAGAAACCGGTTTTAGGTAAGGAAACCCTTGTTCTTCACCAGTTTTTTCTTTGAGTTCCCTTCGGTTTTGACAAGTAGCCTGGACACAGTGTTGATTATTCTTTCCTTGACGGAACGCTTGGACTTCACCGTGTTGGGTCTTTTCAGCCAGACAAGAAAGCTTTTCTGTGTTTCATCTGGCTGACGCCTTGTTTCCGACTGATTGCGGGAACAAACGGGTGCATGTTTTCCGCTCAGCAAACAGTCGAACTTTGCGTCTCTTTTCCTTCACAGCAAACCGAACAGTGATGGACATGGAACTCCCGAAAGCGTCCAAATCACCGTCAGCCAAAGGTGTGTACAACAACTACAACATGTAAAAGGATGGTTCCATAAACCAAGGACCCCGAGAAATCTTTACTGGGCCTCAGCTCTTCATATTTGCAAACGTTTCATTCAAAGTTACACAGCAAGACCCGCGAGGGGTTGAGTTCCTGGAGCCGCCTGGAATTCAATTTCATTCCTTCCCTCTATATAAGCCGCTTGCGCTGGTGTTGTTTTGACTTCATGTGTATCTATCTGTCCATGAACTGAACAACTTCTGGGGTATCCCCCGTACACCACCACCCAAACTTTTTTGGACTTTGGGTTGGTTTCCAGGTTACACCGTGCCACCACAACCCGTAATATAAGGCTGCCACCACCCAATACGTTTGGACTTTTTCAGTTTTGGACTTTGCTTTGTACGAATGCATGTACAGGCACGAGCTATGGCTCGAGCGGTTGATGGTCAACTTGGAACTCTAGTTCTCTCTTGCTTTGTTCTTCGAGCAAAAAGAGACCAAAGCTCGCGCCCACACGAGAGGAGGATGCAATCTTTCACACACGAAAACTTCAGAGACTTATGTCTTTTCAGGCGCTTGCAAATTAATAGTTGACCCGGGGCCATGCAAAGAAGAGCATCGCATGTGGTTTTTCAGCTCATTGTTGAAAAAATGTCGACCCTTTACTTATGGTGGGTGCAAAGGAAACAGAAACAGGTTTCTGACGGCTGAAGAATGCAAGTCCGTGTGTGTCACAAAAAGGAATGCAGGTTACAGCTTTATTTGGATTCTTTCTCTCTTTTTTGTGCTGAATTGGTGTACATTGAGGGAATGCAGCCAAGTTGGTTGCACCAAACCAAGCAAAATAGACCCTCCTCGCTGTGATTTGTGTTTTCCTGCTTTTGTTGAAGAGTTGGAGCATAAATCTCACAAAGGGAACAGTTATTTTGCAAAGTTCAGAAAGTCCAGAGCTGCAAAGTCAAGAAATTCAAAGAAATCTCCAGGTGGGTCTTGCAGGTACAGTAAGCTTTGCTTGTCTGTCATGTACCTTCTGCCTGTGTTCAATTCATAGGAGGACCCTTTTCAGCCCCAACTCTCTCACATTCTGTTCACTTGTTTACTTTCTTGTTCAATATTTGCATCCTTCCTTTTGTTCCACCTGTGGAAGAGATTTTTACCAAGCAGAAGAGAAACTTGCAGCAGCGACACAGAGAAGGACAACACAACAGAGCTCTTGAAAACAACACTGACCTGAACATCCAGTTGGTGATTTCTGCTTTTCAGGTTTTTGCTCTATGAAACAAGATTCTGGGCCCTGCAAACAAAAACACCCCAGTTTTTTTTACAATGGAATAAAGAAGAAGTGCAAGTTGTTCAATTATGGGGGATGCAAAGGCAATTCCAACAGATTTATGACAGTTTCTCAATGCAAAGCTGTTTGCTTCTACAGACGAGGCAAAGGTAAACCCCTGTTTTGAAATCAGTTTGGCAACAAACAATTCACCCCTGAATGCAGCTGCTGTGCCAACCATTGAAAACTGGCCAAAGAACCAGCTGGTTCCAATGTATACAGTGACAAGACCTTCGTTCTCTTCAGATCTATGTGCGTTGAAGAAAGTTGCAGGACCATGCAAGAAGAAGTATCCAAGATGGTATTTCAACTCAAAGAAAGGGAAGTGTGAAAAGTTTAATTATGGAGGATGCAAGGGAAACAACAACAGATTTGCTACTGAAAGGCAGTGTCGAGAAATATGTGCAACGATCACAGGTTCAGTTGCTTTGGGACTGCTTTGCAGTCCGAATGTCCCTGGTTGTTCCTGTTCAAGTTCTTGGTTGTGGAAGTGACAACTGTTGTGCTCTTTTGCCCCCTGTCTTAGTTTGAAAGACATTGTGCAGTTGCCGGAAAGCAACGCCGAAATGGCCGATATCGAGCACAAATTGAAAACAGCAGAGCTCTCAAACAAAAAGATGCAGCTAAAGTTATGAATCACAGAGAAAGATTGTTCTTGCAGGATCAAACGGCAATGCACACAAGCGTACTCATGGCAAACCAAACGCGGCAAAGGCTCAGAGGAGGGGGCTTCGTGGTCAGTGACTGAGGATGTGTGCATGAGAAACGTCAATTGCATGTCAAAGATGACCAAAACATGTATTTTTCATGAAAAGATGAATGAAACATTTCACACGATAGTTTCCACACAATTGCTGATGCAGTTGTTTTTCATACAACTGTGTAGGGGCTTGTCACTTGAAGAAAGATCCAGGACCTTGTAAGGAGATGCATGAAAGATGGTACTTCAGTGCAGCGATGGGCAAATGTGTGAAATTTGTCTTTGGCGGTTGCAAGGGAAATTCCAACAGATTCAACTCCATTGCCAAATGTAGAAAAACATGCCAAAGAGGTTGGAAGAATTACTGTTTTCTCTTTCAGCTCTGGATAAGTTGTGTCACCACAGTTTATTAATTTTCTCTGGCACAATTGTCTTCACACAGATTTTGTCTCTGCTCATCAATCTGAGTCAAATCACCACAGACATAAATACAAGAAACCAAAATTGATCCAAGGTTTGTTTCTTTCATTCTGGGTTGTGTTGCAAGGACACAAGGCACTTATCTTTATCATCGGGTGGGTGTTGAGACCCAATTGTGCTTTACAGAGATGAAGATAACATTTTCAGGGGTGTGTTCCTTGAAGAAGGAGTCTGGGCCTTGCCGTGAGAAGAAAATCAGATGGTATTTCAACACCAAAAGAAAGAAATGTGAGAAGTTTACATATGGAGGATGCAAAGGAAATTTAAACAGATTTGCCACTGCAGAAAAGTGCAAACTTACATGCATGACAAATGCCCACAAAGGTAAAAGAATCATTTTGTAATTGTCAGAGATGCAAGACATTTGTTTGGTTGCTTGGCTTTATGTTGGTTGTGACCACCACCACCTTCTTCCTTCCAGATTTGGTGGCTTCTGATGTGTCAGAAACCAAACCATCAACTGGCAAGTGGAAAATAATTTTGCAGCCTGCAATATTCTTTGTGTGTGCAAATTTTGATGCTCTCATTTTCTTGCAGCTGATTGTCCATGAGATGATTGTGAACTTTTTTGCAGCAAAGTGTGCTTTGAAGCCAGATACTGGGCCATGTGATCAAAAAATTCAGAGGTGGTATTTTAATGCCAAGAAGAAGAAATGCGAGCAGTTTATTTATGGCGGATGCAAGGGAAACTTGAACAGATTCATCACTGCTGAAACATGCAAGAAAACCTGCCTCCCAACTGGTAATTGCTATTCCTTCAGACGTAAAAGAGGTCACTTGTTTGTCCTTTCCTGTTTAGATCCTGCTACTTTTTGTGTGTGAAACTTGCAGACCCAAATGTTTCATGGTTTTTCCTGACTTTCACTCTGCAGGGGCTTCTGCTTCAAAGCAGTCACAACCAGTGGGTGGTCAGTAATCCGATTTACTGCATTGCACCTATCATCTGGGTGCTCTCTTTTTCGTCTGCTGTGCACTTGTTCATCTCCAGTCTTCATGTTTAAATGCTTATTTCTGCTTGAACTTAAGGTGTATGTTACCTGAAGAAGGACTCTGGGCCTTGTGATCAAAAAATTAAAAGGTGGTTCTTCAATGGAAGAAGCAACAAATGTGAGAAATTTACATATGGAGGATGCAAGGGAAATCTGAATAGATTTGCAACTGCTGAAAAATGCAGACTGACCTGCAGGAGAAACGCTGACAAAGGTGAGTCAAAGAGCCCACTGACATTTTGTTCTGGGTGTATTGGAAAGTGAACACATCATTTGAGGACAATCTGGTTTCTGCTCCAGATGTGGTGGCTGACAACTCCTCTGATTCTGCATCAACAGGCAAGCAGAAATTTTTTGTGCGCCTATGCAGTTCGTGCGAACAAGATTTTTGTGGAGTCACAACTTAGACACACAAACCATCACTCGTTGGAAATGTTTTCAAATGAATATTTCACTTTGTAGCAAAGTGTTCTTTGAAGCCAGATACTGGGCCATGTGATCAAAGGATTCAGAGGTGGTATTTTAATGCCAAGAAGAAGAAATGTGAGCAGTTCATTTATGGAGGATGCAAGGGAAATTTGAACAGATTTATCACTGAAGATACTTGTGTAACCTCCTGCCTACTGAAAGGTATCTGTTCTTTTGTTTGGACATACATATTCAGGTCTGTGTCTCTTCTCACAGTCAGGTTTTCTGCATTTTAAGTAATGTTCAATGGTGAGAGATTTGCTGCCTCTCACATTTGCTCATATCAAACTGTTTTTCTTGACTTGAACCCTGCAGGGATATCTGATTCAAAGCAGCCAAAAGTGGTGGGAGGTTAGTTTTTTTCAAATGATGACAGCACAAGCCTGACTTGATGTATCAACTGGTATTGTCTGAGCTTTCATATTGGCTGGTAGAAAGGAGTACAGAACTGGTTTTTCACTTGAAGGTGTGTGCAATTTGAAGAAAGATTCTGGGCCTTGTGATCAAACAATAGAGAAATGGTTCTTCAATGCCAAACAGAATAGATGTGAAAGGTTTACCTATGGAGGATGTAAAGGCAATCTCAACAGATTTGCCACTTTTGAGAAATGTAAAGAAACCTGCTCAAGAAAAAGTGAGAAAGGTATGTGAAAGGGGTTCTTTTTATTGCTGGATTATTCTATCCAAGGTCATCACCATGTCTGCAGATTGTGTGTGTTTTGGAAAGTACTCTTGATTTACTGCTGCTTCCTTCTCAGATGTTGTGGCAGTTGAGAAATCAGCTTCCCAGACATCTACAGGCAAGTCTTCAATCCCAATCCCAACATTTTCAAAGGAGCATTGTTGCTTGTATAACTTGGTCCTCATTTTGTGTGCCTCTCTTACATTTTGTGACATATTGAATTTACTGTTTTTAGCAAAGTGTTCTTTGAAACAAGACTCTGGGCCTTGCAATGAAAAGATTCAGAGGTGGTATTTCAATGCTCAGAAGAAGAAATGTGAGCAGTTTATTTATGGTGGATGCAAGGGAAATTTGAACAGATTTATCACTGCAGAAACATGTATGAAAACCTGTCTGCCAACAGGTACTTGCAATTCATCCATCCAGTTGTACGACAAACAATACTTTTGTTGGCCTTTGGATTTGGTTTCTGTCCCTTTTGATCTGACCACCGTCGACCTCCAATATTTTTGTGATGTTTGTTTCCTACCACTCTGTAGGTGCACCTGACTCGAAGCAGCCAAATTTAGCTGGTGGTTAGTTTTCTGATTTTCTTCCTTCTGAAGGTGTTCTGCAAAAAATGAGTCCTTACTTGACAGCGGTTTGCCTCTTGTCTATTGCGGAACATGATGACTTTTGTCTTGAATTCAAGGTGTTTGTTACTTGAAGAAAGATTCTGGGCCTTGTGATCAGAAAATTGAGAAGTGGTTCTTCAATAGGAGGACCAACAAGTGTGAGAAATTCACATATGGAGGATGCAAGGGCAATCTCAACAGATTTGCAACTGCTGAAAAATGTAGACTGACTTGCAAAAGAAATGCTGACAAAGGTAAATAGTAGAACAGGAAGACAAGACCAGCACAAATGGCTTCCTGAGTGTTGTTTACTTGGACCCATAATTTGATGACAAGCTGCTTTCTCCTCCAGATGTGGTGGCTGACAACTCATATGATTCTACAACATCAACAGGCAAGTGAAAAGCAATTGTACACTGCAAAGTGGCTTGCATTGTCACTTTGTGTCTTCTTGACAAACTTTTCCCAGTGTTGGTGATGTGATTCATCTTCACTGACTGGAAATTTATTTGTAATGTTTCACTTTGCAGCAAAGTGTGCTTTGAAGCCAGATACTGGGCCCTGTGATCAAAGGATTCAGAGGTGGTATTTTAATGCCAAGAAGAAGAAATGTGAAGAATTCCTGTATGGAGGATGCAAAGGAAATTTGAACAGATTTATCACTGAAGACACTTGTGTTGCTACCTGCCTGCTGAAAGGTACTGGCTTTCATCTTTTGGATTCATCCTGATGTCTGTCTTCTCATGTTCAGTGTGTCCCTCTAATGAAAAGTAATTTCAATTGTCCCTTCATCATTTGCATCACATGAGATGTCCATTTCTCTTGTTTTGTGTTCTGCAGAGATATCTGATTCCAAACAGCCAACAGTGGTGGGAGGTTGGTTGCCCAAAACTGCAATGCAAGATTCAGATTGTGACAAGTTCAAAGTACTGATTGTTCTTTCCTACCAATTCAGACAAAAGCCATAGAACTGTTTCCCTTCAAGGTGTATGCAATTTGAAGAAGGATTCTGGGCCTTGTGATCAAAAAATTGAAAAGTGGTTTTTCAATGCCAAACTGAAGAATTGTGAGAAATTTACATATGGAGGTTGCAAGGGAAATCTCAACAGATTTGCCACTGTGGAGAAATGCAAAGAAACCTGCTCAACAAAAACTGACAAAGGTACATGAAAGGTTTCTTCAACTATACTTTCACAAGGGTTCAACTTGGTCTGTAGAATGTGCACACATGGGTATTTGAAAAGAATTCTTGACTGGACTGTATGGTTCCTCCTCAGGTGTTGTAGCAGTGGAGAAATCAATTTCCCAGACATCCACAGGCAAGTCTTTTTTGACATTGATGGGAGGAACATTGTTGCTCATCTGACTTGATCCTGATGTTATGTGCACCTGCTATCTTGTGAGCTTTTCACTGAATGAACTACTTTCAGCAAAGTGTTCCTTGAAGCAAGATTCTGGGCCTTGCAATGAAAAGATTCAGAGGTGGTATTTCAATGCTCAGAAGAAGAAATGTGAGCAGTTTATTTATGGAGGATGCAAGGGAAATTTGAACAGATTTATTACTGCTGAAACATGCAAGAAAACCTGCCTGCCAACAGGTACTTACATTGCAGAAAGAAACTTGACACTGATATTATCTATTTCCAGTGCAGTTTCCATCCGTTTTGATCTGTTGAACTTATTGCATTCACAATGATTGTCTTATCCACAAACAAAAAAGTTCATGATTTTTCTTTGCTTGCACTCTGAAGGGGCATCTGACTTGAAGCAGCCAAATTTAGCTGGTGGTTAGTTTTTTCTGATTCTCCTCCTTGTGCAGGTGTTGTGCAAAAAATTGGTTGTTTCTTGACAGGGGTGTCCCTCTTGTCTTCCATTGCTGAACATAATGACTTTTGTCTTGAATTCAAGGTGCTTGCTACTTGAAGAAGGATTCTGGACCTTGTGATCAGAAAATTGAGAAGTGGTTCTTCAATGGGAGGAGCAACAAGTGTGAGAAATTCACATATGGAGGATGCAAGGGAAATCTCAACAGATTTGCAACTGCTGAAAAATGTAGACTGACCTGCAAAAGAAATGCTGATAAAGGTAAATAGTAGAACAGGAAGACAAGACCAGCACAAATGGCTTCGTTTGCTTGGACCCATAATTTGATGACCAGCTGCTTTCTCCTCCAGATGTGGTGGCTGACAACTCATATGATTCCACAACATCAACAGGCAAGTAAAAAGCAATTGTATGCTGCATAGTGGCTTGCCTTGTCACATTGTGTCTTCTTGACAAACTTTTCCCAGTGTTGGTGATGTGATTAATCTTCACTGATTGGAAATTTATTTGTAATGTTTCACTTTGCAGCAAAGTGTGCTTTGAAGCCAGATACTGGGCCATGTGATCAAAAGATTCAGAGGTGGTATTTTAATGCCAAGAAGAAGAAATGTGAAGAATTCCTGTATGGAGGATGCAAAGGAAATTTGAACAGATTTATCACTGAAGATACTTGTGTCACTACATGTCTGCTGAAAGGTATTTGATATTGTTTGATTTTAGATTTTGCTACTGATCCCTGTTCATTCATGTTCAGCTTGTCCCTCTGGTGCCAAGTGTCCTTGAATTATGCATGGGATGCATGAGACTATGTTCTCTATTTTGTTTGCACATTGTGAGACTGTTTCTCTGATGTTATACTCTGCAGGGATATCTGATTCCAAACAGCCAACAGTGGTTGGAGGTGAGTTCTCTGAAAAAAAAATAATGGGAATGCAAGTTTAATATTGTAAAAATGTCAAGGTACTGATTTGTCCTTTCTTGTCATTTGAGAGAAAACCCACAGAATTGTTTCTCTTCAAGGTGTGTGCAATTTGAAGAAAGATTCTGGGCCTTGTGATCAGAAAATTGAAAAGTGGTTTTTCAATGCTGAGCTGAAGAAATGTGAGAAATTCACATATGGAGGATGCAAGGGAAATGTCAACAGATTTGCCACTGTTGAGAAATGCAAAGAAACCTGCTCGAGAAAAACTGAGAAAGGTAAATCAAAGTTTTGGTAAACTTACCAGACTGACCCCAACCAGGTCTTGACTTTGTGTGTAGGATATTTGAGTTTTAGATGGCGATTTGATTATGCTGTATGGTTCTTTCTCAGATGTTGTGGCACTTGACCAATCAGATTCCGAAGTATCCACAGGCAAGCCTTCAATCCAAACATTTTCAATGGGAACTTTCTTGCTCCAGCTCTTGGTTTTGATGTTTCATGTCTTCTTTTACGTCTGTGATCTTCTGTACCACATCTTTTCAGCAAAGTGTTCTTTGAAGCAAGACTCTGGGCCATGCAGTGAAAAGATTCAGAGTTGGTATTTCAATGCCAAGAAGGAGAAATGTGAACAGTTTATCTATGGGGGATGCAAAGGAAATTTGAATAGATTTATCACTGCTGAAACGTGCCTGAAAACCTGTCTCCCAACAGGTACATAAAGGATACAAATTCAAGAAGTTGTACTGATATTGGCCCATCCCAATACAGCTTCTATCCCTTTTGGTCTGTGAACCCTTGTTGAGTTCACAGCCACAGTACGATCCACAAATGTGTTGACTTTTCTTCGCTTACTTTGCAGGTGCATCTGACTCAATGCAGCGAAAACTAGCTGGTGGTTAGGAACACATTATATTCCATGTGGATCTTTTCTGATTGTAAAGTGGTGTTTTCCCGTTGAGGTGTCTCTCTTGTTATCTCTTGTTTGAATGAACTTTCTAAAGTTTCAAATTCTAGGTGTGTGTTATTTGAAGAAGGATTCTGGGCCTTGTGATCAGAAAATTGAGAAGTGGTTCTTCAATGGGAGGACCAACAAGTGTGAGAAATTCACATATGGAGGATGCAAGGGCAATCTCAACAGATTTGCAACTGCTGAAAAATGTAGACTGACCTGCAAGAGAAATGCTGACAAAGGTGAATGAAAGAGTGACAAAAACTAAGCACAAAAGTCAAGAGTGGTTTTGTTTCAATGAATGTTGTGAAACATAGTCATCATTTGATGACAATTTCCTTTCTCCTCCAGATGTGGTGGCTGACAACTCAACTGATTCCACACCATCAACAGGCAAGGACAAAGCAAATCAAATGATGCACAAGTGGCTTCCTCTCTTTTTATCTTCTAAACTGACTTTAAAATACATGTATTGATGTGACCAAGATTTTTTGGGAAAAAGAGTCAAGTCATTAGCCTTCATTCAATGGGAAGTGTTTTTGAAATGAATTTCACTTTGCAGCAAAGTGTGCTTTGAAGCCAGACACTGGGCCATGTGATGAAAAGATTCAGAGGTGGTACTTCAATGCCAAGAAGAAGAAATGTGAGGAATTCCTGTATGGAGGATGCAAAGGAAATTTGAACAGATTTATCACTCAAGATACTTGTGTAAAAACCTGCCTGCTAAAAGGTGTCTGCTATTCTTATTTAGATTTTTCCACTGAAGGCTACTCGTATTGAGGTTGTTCCTATGGTGAAATGTATGTTTGAATTGTGTGTGAGGTCATGTTCCCAGTGATATTTGCACATGTCAGACTAATTTTCTTGTACTCTGCAGGGATATCTGACTCCAAACAGCCAACAGTTGGAGGTTTGTTCCGAATTTTGGGGAACACAAGTTTGAGATTTTGAGAAATCTAGAGGAACTGATAAAAACCCTTTTCTTGTAATTTAAAAAAAATACAGATTTTGTCTACTTTAAGGTGTGTGCAACTTGAAGAAGGATTCTGGGCCTTGTGATCAGAAAATTGAAAAGTGGTTTTTCAATGCTGAGCTGAAGAAATGTGAGAAATTCATATACGGAGGATGCAAAGGAAATCTCAACAGATTTGCTACTCTTGAGAAATGCCAAGAAACCTGCTCAAGAAAAACTGAGAAAGGTACTTGAATAGGATTCTTTGTTTGCTGGACAATTCCTTCAGAACGTGATCACCTTTGTCTGCAGAATGTGTGTGTGTGTGTGTTTTGAAAAGCACTTTTGATTGAACTGTCTGGTCCCCCCCCCAGATGTTGTTGCAGTTGAGAAATCAGATTCCCAGACATCAACAGGCAAGTCTTCAATCCTCATCCCAACATTTTCTTTTCAACATTGTTGCTTGTGTAACTTGGTCCTCATATTTTATGTGCCTCTCCTACATTTTGTGACTCATTGACTGCTGCTTTCAGCAAAATGTTCTTTGAAGCAAGAATCTGGGCCTTGCAATGAGAAGATTCAGAGGTGGTATTTTAATGCCAAGAAAAACAAATGTGAGCAGTTCATTTATGGAGGATGCAAGGGAAATCTGAACAGATTTATCACTGCTGAAACATGCATGAAAACCTGCCTCCCAGCAGGTACTTACACTTCATCAGTTCTTGTCCCTTTCAATCTGTGAGGCTTGGAAAGTCCATGACCATCACTGTGTTATCTAGCAATCATTTTCAGCTCTCTGATTCCCATTCTAGGATCATCTCACTCAAAGAAGCCAAAACCAGCTGGTGGTTAGTTTTGTTATTGTCTTCATTGTGCATGTTTTCTTTTTGTAACACCGGCATTTCCTTTGTGTGGGGGTGTCCTCTTATCTCTTGATCAACATACTGACTTTTGTCTTCAATTCAAGGTGTTTGCTACTTGAAGAAAGATTCTGGACCTTGTGATCAGAAAATTGAGAAGTGGTTCTTCAATGGGAGGAGCAACAAGTGTGAGAAATTCACATATGGAGGATGCAAGGGAAATCTCAATAGGTTTGCAACTGCTGAAAAATGTAGACTGACCTGCAAGAGAAATGCTGACAAAGGTAAATGGTTGAGCAGTAAGAAAAACCAGCACACAAAGTCAAGTGTGGGATTTGTTTCAATCAATGTTGGAACATAGACCTTAATTTGATGACAATTTTCTTTCTGCTCTAGATGTGGTGGCTGACAATGCAACTGATTCCACACCATCAACAGGCATGTAGAAAGCACCTCAAATGCAGCAAAGTGGCTTCCTCTCTTGTATTCCTGCAAACTGACTGACATGCATTGATGTGACCAAGATATTCTGGATACTGGAGATAAGTCATCAGGGAAGTGTTTCTCAAATGAATGTCATTTTGCAGCAAAGTGTGCTTTGAAGCCAGACACTGGGCCATGTGATGAAAAGATTCAGAGGTGGTACTTCAATGCCAAGAAAAAAAAATGTGAGGAATTCCTGTATGGAGGATGCAAAGGAAATTTGAACAGATTTATCACTGAGGATACTTGTGTGACCACCTGCCTGCTGAAAGGTACCTGTTGTTCATTTGTTTGGACATGTATTCAGGTCTGCCTCTTCTGACATTCAGGTTTTCCCCATTTTAAGTAGTGTTTGAATGATGAGGGAACTGCTGCCTCTCACATTTGCTCATATCAAACTGTTTTTCTTGACTTGTACTCTGCAGGGATATCTGATTCAAAGCAGCCAAAAGTAGTAGGAGGTTAGTTTTTTGAAATGATGACAGCACAAGCCTGATTGATGTATCAACTGGTATTGTCTGAGCTTTCACATTGGCTGGCAGAAAGGAGTACAGAACTGGTTCTTCACTTCAAGGTGTGTGCAATTTGAAGAAAGATTCTGGGCCTTGTGATCAAAGAACAGAGAAATGGTTCTTCAATGCCAAACAAAACAGATGTGAAAGGTTTACCTATGGAGGATGTAAAGGAAATCTCAACAGATTTGCCACTTTTGAGAAATGTAAAGAAACCTGCTCAAGGAAAACTGAGAAAGGTAAATATCGACTGATAATTTCAACATGCCACAACCTGATCTGCAGTATCTGTATGTTTGAACAGCATAAGATTGATTATGTATGGTTTCTCATCAGATGTTGTGGCAGTTGAGAAATCAGATTCCTCACTATCAACAGGCAAGTCTTCAATCCCAATGCTAACATTTTGCCATTTCCACTTTTGCTTGTGGAACTTACTCCTGTTTTGTGTGCCTCTCTCATTTTGTGACCGTCTCACTGAATGAAACTACTTTCAGCAAAGTGTTCTTTCAAGCAAGACTCTGGGCCTTGCAATGAAAAAATTCAGAGGTGGTATTTCAATGCTCAGAAGAAGAAATGTGAGCAGTTCATTTATGGAGGATGCAAGGGAAATCTGAACAGATTTATCACTGCTGAAACATGCAAGAAAGCCTGCCTCCCGCCAGGTTCTGACACTTCATCAGTTTATGTCCCTTTTGACCTGTAAGACTTGGGAGGTTCGTGACTACTGCTGAGTTATCTAGGAGTTGTTTTCAGTTTTGTGATTCCCCTTCCAGGATCATCTCACTCAAAGAAGCCAAAACCAGCTGGTGGTTAGTTTTCTGATTTTCTTCCTTGTGCATGTTTTCTGGAAGCTTGTAAAATTGGTGCTTCCTTTGCCTGGGGGTACCACTTGTTATCTCTTGATGAACATGCTGATTCTTGTCTTGAACTCAAAGGTGTATGTTACTTGAAGAAGGATTCTGGGCCTTGTGATCAGAAAATTAAGAAGTGGTTTTTCAATGGGAGGACCAACAAGTGTGAGAAATTTACATATGGAGGATGCAAGGGAAATCTCAACAGATTTGCAACTGCTGAAAAATGTAGACTGACCTGCAAGCGAAATGCTGACAAAGGTAGATGGAAGAACAACAAGAAAAACTGAGCATCCAAAGTCAACTATCATTCTTTTTCAATAAATGTTGCAAAACAGACTGACAATTTGATGACAATTTTCTTTCTGCTCTAGATGTGGTGGCTGACAACTCAACTGATTCCACAATATCAACAGGCAAGTGGATTGCAATTGTACACAAAAAGTGGCTTCCTCTCTCGTATTAATTGCAAACAAAAATTTTGGTGCTGGTGTTGAGTCATTAGTTTTCATTTGCTGAAAATGTTTTTGAAATTATCTTTCACTTTGCAGCAAAGTGTGCTTTGAAGCCAGACACTGGACCATGTGATGAAAAGATTCAGAGGTGGTATTTTAATGCCAAGAAGAAGAAATGTGAGGAATTCCTGTATGGAGGATGTAAAGGAAATTTGAATAGATTTATCACTGAAGATACTTGTGTTACCACCTGCCTGTTGAAAGGTATCTACCAATCCTTTTTGGGGGGATTTGTGCAGTGAGGTCTGCCATGTTCAGTTTATCCCTCTGGTGAAAATTATCTTCAAATTGTGCAGGAGAACAGGTTCTCTGCAATTTTTGCACATCTCAGACTGTTTCACTTCCCTTGTACTCTGCAGGGATATCTGACTCCAAACAACCAACAGTGGTTGGAGGTTAGTCTCTGAAGCAATTGAAACACAAGTTTGAGATTTTGATAAATCTAAAGAACTAACAAATATTGTCTTATTTTATCATTTGGGAGAAAAACTAGGGATTGTGTCTGCTTCAAGGTGTATGCAATTTGAAGAAGGATTCTGGGCCTTGTGATCAGAAAATTGAGAAGTGGTTTTTCAATGCCAAACAGAAGAAATGTGAGAAATTCACATATGGAGGATGTAAGGGAAATCTCAACAGATTTGCCACCATTGACAAATGTAAAGAAACCTGCTCAAAGAAAATTGGGAAAGGTAAATGAAAGTTTTGTAAACTTGGCAGACTGGCACTTTCACAAGGTCTTGACCTGATCTACAGGTTGCTTGGGTTTGAGCAGTATTATTGATTGAATTGTATGGTTTCTTGCCAGATGTTGTGGCAGTTGAAAAGTCTGATTCCCAACCATCCACAGGCAAGTCTGCAACTCATAATTGAGGAACATTGTTGCACCTGCAAAATTATGTCTTGTAAGAAGGCAAGAGTTGGTTCAGACAGAAAAGTTTGTGTCTGGCTTTTTCAACACAACAATGAGACACAAAATGTGTGCTTGTTTGCTCTGCTTTCAGCAAAATGTGCTTTGAAACAAGATTCTGGGCCGTGTAGTGAGAAGATTCAGAGGTGGTATTTTAATGCCAAGAAGAAGAAATGTGAGCAATTTCTGTATGGAGGATGCAAGGGAAATTTGAACAGATTTATCACTGCTGACACATGCATGAGCACATGCCTACCAAAGGCCAAGGAAGGTAAATTGGGGAAAAAACCTTGTTTGAGCATGGGTTGAATCGACAGAATCGAGGTGTTTCTTATCTGAGACTAGGAGATTTGTGTCGAAACTTTCACGATTTTGTTCCCGTCAGTGTTGGATTGCTTTTGATCGGAAACGTGGAAACGCGCTAACAGAAGAAATCTTTGACTCCAGTTGAGTTGCAGAGTGTTGGAGCAAGGATCAGGGCATGACCACTGCGTTTTGGTTGATTTTACCACTTGTATTGCAGCGGTGTCGGTGTCGCTGTTCCCCACCGTCCTGGAACGGTTGCACTTTGAGCGTCTGAATCTTGTGTAAGCATTCGAGTCATTTCAGAAGACAAGAAAGCACCGAAGAAGAAATCATCATCAAAAAGTAAAGGAGAGAAGAAAGCACCCAAGAAGAACAAACGAGCACGAAAGAAGTCACGAAAAAAGAAGAGTAAGCCAAAACGCCAGCTTTCGGGAAAGATTCTGATGTGTTCTTATTGTACCGCGGGACCGGCACTTCACAGGCGTAACTTTCTCAAAATTACAAGAATCCATGTTTGTGATGGGCGTTAATCCTGGAACGCACGTTTACGCGTCTTTGTCCGCCGGTCTGGCAGTCGATACATCCCGTATTCATCGTTTTGAAAAAAGGCTCTGTGTCATTGCTGGATTTTCCTTTGGAGTTCACCAAGCAAAATGCTGTACATTTTGTGCTTCGACTCTTTTTAGACTTTTGCAACCTCAAGCTGAAAGTTGGAAACTGCAAGGAAAGCAAGGTTCGATGGTACTTCAACCGCAGAGAAAAAGTTTGCAAAAAGTTCGTCTTCAGTGGCTGCAAAGGCAACGCCAACAACTTTGGGTCGAAGGCACTGTGTCAAGAAGTGTGCGCTCATGTGCCTCTTCCAAACGCCACCGTGGGTGAGTGCATTCCAACAAGTTTGCTGCAGTGTCAGTGACAAGTCAGACATCTGAAAGATTCGGGGCTCGTCACGGAGAATGCAACTGGAATCAATTCAAAGGACCATTTGAAGCATCAACAGCCATGTCCACAAGAACCAAACCAACACATGTCCGTTACAGATGCATGTGTGCTGAAACCTGACCCCGGCCCTTGCAAGAATTTCGTCGCACGATGGTTCCACAACAAGACAACGGAAAGGTGTGAGGAGTTCAAATGGGGTGGCTGCAAAGGCAACACGAACAAGTTCCGGTCGGAAAAAGCTTGCAAAACCATGTGCTACGGCAACGACTATTCGGGTAAAAGTTCTCTTTCTTTTTGCAAGCCACCCACCAATGTCGCTTGTGCTTCATCCACATCCACAAACTGATGCAAATTTGCGTTTTGCTGAAAATGATGCGTTTCATGAAACACAGCCCCAGAGAATTCGAGTCAGAATGAACCTTGCGATGCCCGGTTGAACCAGAGGGTAGTTGCCGCCAAAATCGACCCTTCCGTGGTCTCAAAAGGAGAAAGAGAAATGACACACGCAGCTGCAGGGACAGAGAGAGCGACAGAAACATGCAGACCGGTGTAGCGAGACCCATGCAGGGGCACACAAACAAAAAACTGTCTGCCAGTTTCACACCTGCAACAGCCAAACAAATCAAGTGCTGCCAGCAAAAATTGGAGAAGTGCCGTCAGCTCCAAGTCCTCTCCAGCTCAGAAGCTGCACAAGTCCCCCCAACCCCCCACAGTCCAAGTGCGGTGATATTGGTTTGTTTCTGAACAGCTGTGTTTTCAAACAGTTGCAGGGAAAAAAATGTTGCTTTTGTCGAAACGTGTATCTAGAAATCCGTGTCTCACCATTTCTCCCCCCCTCCCTTCCGGACGTGACGAAGCATCGGCTGACGTGAAGTGAAACTTCCTTTTGAAAGAGAAGCGCTGTCTGTCTGTCGCTCTCTCTCTCTCTCTCTCTCTCTCTCTCTCTCTCTCTCTCTCTCTCTCTCTCTCTA
>JAAUXT010022012.1_pt1 | contig 25805 bp, 20 predicted proteins | sample 7278171 | NCBI WGS metagenome assembly JAAUXT01 (sample SAMN14350112, study PRJNA611818) | marine sediment metagenome | isolation source: surface marine sediment (1.8m) | place: French Polynesia: Moorea | collected 2018-08
AAATCAGAGTGAGCCAAATCAGAGCAGGCCAAATCAGAGCAAGCCAAATCAGAGCAAGCCAAATCAGAGCAAGCCAAATCAGAGCAACTGAAATTTCCTCAAATCACCGCGAGCTCCATGGAGCTATATTTTTTATTCCCACTGCAAATTCAGTATACAGAACAACCGCATCTCCGTTGCACTCAGCCTGTAGTTCGTTAGAATGTCGCGGACTTTAAAATTCCAAACGTGGAGACAACAATTTACTTACCTCGCGTGTCAACATCCAGACCGCCAATGGACAGCCCCGTGTAGTTGACCAAGACTCTGCGATCCGTCCCGTCATAGCTGGCAGACTCGATGCGAGCCGGCGTGGTGCCCCAGTCTGTCCAGTACAGCCGCCTGTCAACAAACACGTTCGTGAACGCCAGAGTCCACAAACAAACCAACTTTGTCCTCGTGTCTTGTCTGGAGCCTGAGGACGAAGCACAGGATTTCAGAACACATCTCACAGAAAGAACGCAATTAACTCTGATCACTGGATGTGAAAAACTCCCCCTGAGGTTCTCACCTGTATATTGGATCCACACGAACGGTGCGGGGGAAGCGAATGTTCTGGACGACGGCTTTGGGTTGGCGTCCGCCCAGCGTCAGGAGGTTGATGGTTCCACGCCCGCCGTCCGCGTAAAAGAGAAGCCCGGCGGTCGGGTCCACGGCAACGCCCTCTGGTACCGAATCTGAACACGGCAATCGAGCGTGTTGGAAACGGGAATCACAGTCAGTGTGATCTTGCATTCAGTAACTACCTCAAGGAGGAAGTTCTCAGACAACATGGGAACGTAAGTGGGACAGCACGACGCAAGTTGTCCTGAGGTGAGTACGTACCTTGCACGAGTTCGACGAGGCGTTCTTCAGACGACCCGTTGAGAAAGGCGCGTTTGATGCTGCGCGTGGTTCGGTCACTCCAGTACACCTGCGATCAAACAGAAGTTGGTCACCGGAAGCGGTGAGAGACGAGCGAGCAGCGATGGCGTCGCCAGATGGCCATGCTGAATGACCTCGTTGTTCATTCGGACTTCGGTCAATTAAGAAAACCAACCAACAAATCACGCGACTATTCTTCTGTTGCTGATTGCAGACACGCTTTTGGAGAACCTTCTCATCTTGTCCTTGGAACAAATCTGACTTCGGTTCGAAATGTTACATTGGGTCCGTCGCAAGCAATGGGCAACGAAAAGACAAATTGATAGGTTAGGTTTGTACCTTTTTGCTGGTGGGATCGTACGCAAGTCCCACAGGAGAAGGATGCGCTGACAGCTGAACCGGCACCACTGTGTTACCTGCAAAAAAGCTGCTTGTGGACATTTCTCATCTGACCAGTTTTTATCTTGCAGGTTGAACGAACTGTCAAGGCAAAGGCGGGTCCAACAAAAGTCTCTCTTTGCAAAATCCTTTTGCAAACGGAGAATGGGCGGTATCTCACACTCTTCGACTGAATCTTTTCATTTGAAGATGTACGAGAACTTGAGTGACACGCTGTTGGAAAAGATTGACCAGACGGGAGCCAAGAACGTGATGCACACCGCCTCTGTCGGGAGCGGTGCGCCTCACGGGGTTTCAAGCACTCCCGCGCGTGGGTACAGACCGACTCGTACCGATGGTGGCGTCGTTGAGCTCGAGCTGCAGGATCCGGCTGCGCGACGTCTGGGAGCTAAACTCGGTCACGTCGTTGCTGGCAACAAGCAGGAAGTTGTTCTCCAGCATGTGCTCTGAAATTGAAGGTCCCGTCAGGCGGAAACAACTCACAGCAAATCGTCGAGATGAATGGGACGTGTGTGTGTGTGTTCTTTGGAAGTGTCGGTAAATTGACGGTGGTGGGTTGTGTCCTGAGTCCAGAATTTTGCATTTCTTCATTGCTCAAAAATGTGTTGAAAAAAACGTGCGCGTGAAAAACAAGATTCTCCAGACTGCCAGGCCAACACTCACTGTTGGACGTCAATGATGGCGTTGATGCCCCTGCAAAGATCAGCTCAACACAGGTGGTTGTCCCAACATGAAGACCAAGTAAAACTCTGACCAGATTCGGAAAAGCTCGACACGGGCCAGAAAAGTGTGATGCTTGCAAGCAACGTTCTCTTGCAGTGGTAGGTTTCTTGGTTCAAAATGCACCAGAGTTGTTTTGATTTGTTCGGCATTCTTGAAGTTTTGTTGTCGAAACTCTTCCGCAGTTCTGTTTTTGCTCTCATCAGAAGTTTCTGCAACGTAATGCACAAAGCATGTGGCGAATGCGAACAAAAAAGGCCTGTGCTCGTTGGACGTTGTTGTCTTCATGTTGGGACAACCACCTGTGTTGAGCTGATCCTTGCAGGGGCATCAACGCCATCATTGACGTCCAACGAGCCTGGCCCTCGTGCTCTTTTTTCGGAACTCTGGAATCGAAACTGGCCAGTTTGACTCAGCAGATAACTGCCATCCATGGCCTTGTTTGTGGGTTCAACGTGCATCTTTCCTTGAGTGGCAGACACAACACAGGCGGGCCGATCCACGTCATTCTTCCGTAACTTGGGCTTTGACACCATTTCATTCTTTTCTTGGTGTCGTCACTGATTTTCCGAAGGCAGAAACGGATTGGCCCTCGTGCGAGGTGAATCTGTACTTTTTCAAACTTTTTCTATGTCCACTGTCAAACAAACTGCGGACATGGGTGGTTGGTTCGAGACACAGAGTCCTTCGCCACAAAGAAAATGAACATGCACTTTCGCATAACCACGGATGTTCAAGATCTGAACAACGAACAACCTGATGTCAACGAATGCTGATCGGCTTTGAGCGGGCCACATTTTGGTTGTTAGATTATGTCAAATTGGTGGTGGTTGTCCACCCGAAGTCATTGCTTCAAGAACCACAAACAAGAACGCTTTGTTGTTGAAAACAGGCGCATCTTTTAGAGTCCATAGCACACCCGGGTGATGGCCACAGGAGGCACGCCTTGGTTTGTGATGTATGTTTGGTGGTCATGCGAGCAGTCATGTGAGTTATCCAGCCCCTGCAGAAAGCCTTGTGTTTTTGTGACAGCCTCAGCTATTGGCAGTACACTGGATTGGTCTGCCCTGTCGGGGCGCGCCTGCACCCAACGAAGAAAGCTATGAGTACGAACGCAGGCCGCATAATCGTCACTGAGTGACAGCCACGTTGCCTTGGAAACAATCACCCATGACACCAACCAAGGTGGTGGGAGGAGTGATCACAACTGAAAATTATGGTGATCAGGAGTGATGACCACTCCTTGGGGACTTGGGGGGGGGTGACCAGGTGATTAAAATGAAAAATAGCTTGTGGTGGCCATCCCAATGTGGCCATCCCAGCAGCCAACATGGGGAAGGGTTATCATTACTTCCTGGCGGTGATCCCCCCAGCTGCTGCTCAGAAGGGATCAGGGGTGACCGCAACTTGAAAATTTTTGGCAGTACGCTCGTAGTCACCTGCTCATCTTAAGTCCTGCGTGGTGACCAGTTCACACAAAGCACAAGGTCGTCCCGTGAGAGACGCCTGAGAAAAAGCACATACACGTTCTGAGACATACTCGTACGAGTCGCTTCCTTGAAATGACGAATGCAAAACTCGCGCCTCCATGTTTGATCAAGTCCACCACTTCTGAATGCTTGCGTGGTGACATCATTGTGTCGAAAGTTCTGTACATTTTAGGCACCCATCTCCTGGTTTTGTTTATTTGAGACGCAAATGTGACTCTCGCACGTACCCAGTGCTTTAATGAACTCTCATTCACATTCTCCGATTGCAGACAACATCATGGGCTGCAAGCTGAAGAGAACCAAGTGATGAAATCTCTGGCTGTTTGAATTTCCTATGCAAACAAGTTGTTGTCTTTTTTACAGTTTGTGTTCTGAAACTTTGCTGATGGATTCAGGGCTGTTGCGTTGAGAAAACAGAACAAGAAGGCTACGCCTAAAAAGCGTGTGGTCCATAAGTCAACATGGTGAAATTTTGCCAGAATCATTTTCAGGCCATTTTCAGAAAAAAATTGTTTTGGTGATGTTGAGTTTGGATGTTGAGTTCAAGGGGGGGGGCAACTCAACATGGTGAAAATCAATCAGGGTCATTTTCAGGCCATTTTAAGCATTTTATATTTTTTTATTATGTTGAGTTATCCACCCCCTGAACTCAATATCCAAACTCAACATCACCAAAATTTTTTTTTCTCAAAATGGCCTAAAAATGACTGCAGTTGATTTTCACCATGTTGAGTTACCCCTGCCTCCCAAACTCAACATGTCTACATACAGACATGCACATACAGACTGATGGTGATTACACTTAGCGTGTGGTTACACCTTCGGGACCACACGCTTAAAAACAGGAATAACACGAGCGAGAAGGAAGGACAAAAAACGAAGTTCGGTTGTCAGAAACAAGATGCAGTGTTTTAGGCAACTGCAGTGCAAAGTCCTGAGTAGTGTATGTTTCATCTCAATTGGAAGCTGAGATATAGCCTTTTGCTCAGCTGGTTGCTATGGAACCAAAATTTGTAACAACAAGTTGCCAAGGAAATGCTTGCCTGGCAACTAAATTGTAGGATCCACAAAGTACTTTCAAAGACCTTTTGTGTGAACCAAATACCAATGCTCTATCTTCATTAGAAGCTGAGATCTGACCAATTCAATTTTGTTCAGGAGGGGATAAAGGAGGTGGAGGGACAAAAGGGTTTGAGGAAAAGGTTACCATATGTAGTAACTAAATTATAAAATTTTGAAAGTGCTTTTAGAGACCTTTCACATGAACCAAACAATAATGCTCTGTCTTCATTAGAAGCTGAGATCTGACCAATTTAGTTTTATCCATGGGGGAGGGGACAAAAGGGGGGGGATGGGGACAAATATGGGGGAGGGGACAAACATAGGGGGAGGGGGACAAACATAGGGAGAGGGGGACAAACACAGGGGAAGGGGGATAAAGTCAGGGGGAGAGGGGGACAAAGTGGGGACAGGGACATCTGGCTGTGTGTGCCAATACCGCACTACCACCAGGTAATTCGCCCCCAAAGGACTCCGCACAATGACAGCCTTTACTGAACGATTCGTCTTGCAGAGCAACCCTGGTAAAAGTCTCGCTTTGGTCTCATTTGATGGTGACGAATTGAACAGCAGGACACACCATGAATGACGAGTTTTGCCCCCACGGGAACGCACACCACGGTGGACATTCCCCCGGGGTAATGCGGGTGCAGGTAGTCGAGGCCGTAGCATCCGGGACGCTTCCAGTCACGTGGCATTCGGTGATCCTGCTGCGATCTCTTTCTCTTTCCGCTCTGCATCGAAAGTGCCAAAATTGCTGCAATGCATTTATCTTCGGTCATTTTGATCCTCAGTCATTTGCATTTTTTCAAGAGATTGTAGAGCAAGCTCGAAAATCATTTGTTTGTACACAGAAAGTCATGTCCAGACGAAGTGTTGTGAGAATGAACACTTTCCTGCGTCCCCAGTCAGTTCAAAACAAGAACGCTTCGGGTGTTGACTTCAAAGCCGTGCCGAAACGACTGTTGTGTATGTTAAGACTTCACACTGTCTGGAAAAGCCTGAAGTGTGAAAGAAACTTGTACCTGAACTTGCTCAGCGGGAATGAAGCCAGTCTCCAGCATCAGCAAATGAACCACAATCACCACTGCATCGTTCTTGTTCTCAGTGGCTGTCTCCCGGAATGTGTCCACCAAAACCTGTCGTTGAGACAGCAGCACTACACGTCAACAATCTCGGATAAAAACACCAGCGATCTGTGACCATAAAGCGTGAGGCGCGTGATCCCGCACTTTTTTCGATCGTTTGTTTCGAAAAATGAAGCGAAGTTGGGCAGGGGGGTTGCCTTCCGTATCACAAACGGTCAGAACATATTCCCTGTGTGATCATTTCTGAAAAATGTGTGTGGACCTTTCCTGGCGGGTGTGGGGGTGGGGGTGCACACTATTTTTTTCAAAAATATTTTCCCGATCAATGCACAGAAATCAACTGGGAAATTTCTCGGCTGAAACAGCGAATCTGATTCAAGTGAAATGAAATTCGGGTAAGTGCGTCTGAAGACACGTTTGGTTGTTCGGGTGCGTGCACGTGCGTGTTCTGAGGTTGGACTGACCTGAGGAAGTTGTCCGTTGGTCGCTTCTCGGATGAGACGCGGCTCGTGCAGGTAGGTGTTGACCTGCGCATCCCGCACGGCTTCCGGGTCGTTGTTGATCTCATCCAGGATTTCCTGCGCCTTGCGCTGGTCAGCTTCGGACAGACCAGCGCCGTCAGACCCTCCCGGCGTCACCTCTTGCGGCGCCGGCACAGCAGAAGAGCCGCCGGAAGCGCCTGAAAGGACTAGGTTTGAGACCCAACGGACACGCGACTTTCGCACAAAAATCATGCTGCGTTCTTTTCAACGTTTCGAAACGATGAGCACCCCGGGTGTGCTCAACATGTAGCACTCTGCTCTCCATGCGTGCCAAGTGTTCCCCAACTGCATAAGCATTCGTAAACTTACTTGGAGCAGGCAGAGCCGGCTCCTCTTCCTGACGCATCACAGGTTCTTCAGGCTGATCCGGCGCCGGTCCTGGCTGCCCTCCCGACGGTCCTGGCTGCGGTTCTGGCTCCACCCCCAGAACAGTGATGAGGTCGCCAGACACGACGCCGAGGGAGCTCAACACGTCGTCGTCGCTCCCGTCCAGAGGGTCCACCCCGTTCAGACTCAGCGATGCGTCAGTTCTGCAATAAACGGCGCAACATTGCCGTCAAAACTGCACTCTAACGGTTGAAAATGAAGATAACGCCGGCTGCGGGAACACTCACATGTCAAGTTTGCGCGATATTTCCTCCTTCAAAAGCCCTACTGTTGGTTGAGAACCATCGTCATCCTTTAGTTCCACGGCAATTCTTCTGCTGCCAGCCTTGACTCGCAGCTTCATGTTGAAAACCAGTATCAATGATTTTGAAGCTCTGAAGTTTTTCGCAGGAAATCACTTCACGACTTTTTCTGGAGAGTTCTTCGATTGTAACGCTCAACATTTATTAGCAAAGCAATTAGGACTCACATTTCAACTGAACTGCTTTCATTCGACAAGAAACAAAAGATATATCCGACTCTCTAGGGTAGATGAAAGCTGCTTGGGACAATTTGCAAGAAAATCAAGTCGATATAATTGGACCCGAAAATTTATTTGATGTTACATGTTAACAGACGATTTTAAAGTTAAAAGTGCTGGCAAACGCGTGGTGTCACATTTCTAATTTCTACAGACAGAATCCACCAAATTGAGTGACACGTTTGTTGTGTTTGTTTACCGGAAAGTTCGTTGTTCTTAGTGATTGTTCAGGGTTTCCAGATTTGTATTTTCTTGTCTTTATTTGCGAAAAAGCACTTGCTTGATTTGACAGCTTGCACAACCGGGGATCTTGGATGAACTCGAAGTCTACCGCCAGTTTTGCGAAATGTTGACCACACTAGAAGCATTGGATTACGTCTGCAATACATTGAACGTTTTCGACGGAGCAGATGAATGGTCAAGATGTCTGGAGGAAAACCAGGTGGTTGCGCTCAACAAAATCATCAGAGCCTTCCACTTCAAAGTTCCTTTTCAAAACGTGGGACTCCTGACCAAGACGTCCGGCACCCACGCAGTGCCGACACTGGAGGAAATTCGCACCGACGGTTTGGGGTGTCACGGTGGCTTGTGTTACACCAACAACGTGTTTTTCTGCCATCTGCTCAGAGCGTTGGGGTTTACGGCTCACCACGTGTCCGGAACGTGCAACCTCAAGCACCCAGACAACCACATCGCCACCGTTGTGACCGACGTGCAAACAAGACCCAACGGCGACAAAACCACACGGGAGATATTTCTGGTTGACGTAGGCTGTGGCTTCCCAACCTTGCAGGCGATACCACTGGACTTCTCACACGAATCGCCGGTGTACCAGGACATTTTTCTCGAGTACAAGTTTGTCAAAACCGGCCAACACGAATACCAAAGGCTTCACCTTCAGAATTTCGGTGGGGATGACGTGACGAGCCTATTGGATTCAAGTCGCTCGGGGAAGTGGGAACGTTACTACACTTTCACGGACATTCCCAGGGACCTCGACCACTTTTCGTCGGCGATGACCGAAGTTTACACAGACAGATTCCTGCGCAAGTTTCGAGTGCTGAACTTCAGTGACACTGCATTGACAGTTCTGAAGGAGTTTGGATTCAAGACAGCCAAACTGGAATTGACTGCGACGCACCTAACGACGGAGACCATTATGGAAGAAAGTGAAACACCGTTGCACGAAGCTACGGTCATGTTGCCTTCTTACACAAAAGCACAAATACAACAAGCCTATCAACATTGGAAAAAATTCCTCCGTTGATCGACCTCAGTGAAATTCAACAGACTTCTGAAACGACTGAAGAACCAAACAAACCGCAAAGTACTTGACTGATTGCATTTCTGCTGACAATAAAACCGTCAAGCAATTCGTGCCTTGAAGTGCCGAAACACACTTGTTCAGAAATCTGCTCAGGAACCCAGTGATCCAGGCGCGTTCGTCTGTAGAAGTCGCCATCCGAAATCACTTTGGGACGTCCTTCAGTGAAATCGTGGACACGGGATCACAGTTGTACGAGAAGTCTTTTCCAAACACGTGTTCGTGTGGACGGGTCATCTCCGCTTTCCGCCTTTCTTCACGACTGTCCAACCGTCATCTGCATCCATGTCTTCCTCGTGACTGTCATCTGAAACAACATGGACAGATTTCCTGTCGCAGACATTTCTATCATGTTCCTTCCTGGATGCAACTGTTGTCGAGACCGGAGCAAGTGCGGTAAGTGTGTGTGTGTGTGTGTGTGTGTGTGTGTGTGTGTACAAGAATTTCGAGGTTCAATGCTTGCCAATGCAACAATTGGCAGGGACACGCAGCTGAGGGGATGCCTTATTTCGCGTAACAATCCTCCCTCCGGAATCAATTCTGGCTATGGGACGAGGGTCTCTTCACATCTTCACGCTAAAGTCTCCCACAACCGGCTGAAACACCTGTGCGTTGGTTGGTCGGTTTGTCGGCGCCACCGACGGCGCCGGCGTCTGCAGTCGCCGCCTCTGGTTCAGCGCTCAGCCGGCTGGTCCTCTGCTCACAATCCATCTGCAGTGAGCATGAATGATACGCATTGAACACAGGCGAGTCTCCAAGGACGCAACGTCCACGAGCGCGTGTGGTTATCCGGGGAATTGCCCACACACTATTTTTGTTTGGCTGCCCGGAAGTGATTACCGTGGTGCTCGTATGGTCTCTCTCGACTGGTTGTAAAGACTGAAAATTCACGTGTGTCAGTGAATTTTCAAACGGTGTTGCGTGTGTGTGATGTATGCGTGCACAGTGTGTAGCTCAAGCGTTACTGACCGTATCTTGTTCTGACTCCTCGTGCAGTCTGCTCGACCCGACGTCCGCCTTGGGAAGACGACTGAGCTCCTGTTCCACCTGCGCCTCCTTCCCCGCCGCGCACAGTCGGTAATACCCGCAGATCAGCTTCGACACCTGCAACGAAAGAAAGGGCAACACTGCCGTCAAATTTATTGACACATGTGCTCATCAGGTGTGCTGCAGTGAACAGTGTTCCACAGGCGGGACATGTTGGGGAGCCTTGTTTTCTGGAGCATGTGTGAACGGGCGGGGCAACGGAGCTTTGATGATGGTTGTCTGTGGCGGCCCCTGAACCTTTTGAGATTTCTCTCACGAATTTACCACAGCAAGCAAAACTGTTCGAATCCACCTGATTTCGCTGGTTACTGGCATACTGGTTACTCCCCATTCGCCTTGGCTCCCCAGGTCAGGGGCGGATCACTAAGTGACGCAGGATGCCACACGCACCTCGTGCAAACTGCCGTCGTCCGCAACCGTGTCAAATTCAGCATCCAGAATGTCTGCCAAGAAGTCATCCAGCTCATCAACCTCGATGTCTTCTGCAAATCAGCAAAACCAGAAGAAGAGTTGTGATGGCAAAGCCTTTGCGTCAGTTGAAAGTGGTTGCTTCCTTCACCGTGTTTCCTTGCGTTCGGAAGGGGGGGGGGTATGGCCAAGATGTTTCCTCACCATTTTGCTGAAACCAGTCGAAGACAGCGTCGACCATCCACGCTGCCTTCTCTGCGCTATCAGATCCTCCGCATCCGTGTTGAACAGTGAGCTGAAAAAGTTCCGGCAGGTTGTTTCACATCAACGAGGGTTTTATCAATGCTGACGATCGGCATGTTCAGCCAAAGGTTTACCATTTGAGTATGTTATGCAATGAGAACTGAAGAAATTTACAGCAAACAACCGACCGGTCAGTGCAGTCCGCGTCAGCATTGATAAAACCCTCGTACCAGAACAGAAACTGCAGATGTGGTTTATGCCACACTACGACGCATTGAACGCTTCAACGCGTGGTCTAGAAGACTGCGTACACTCAAGAATGTTATAACAGTGGTGTTGAAGCAAAATCTCACCTGGAGGGCGGTCCAACTGTCGAAAACTTTCTCAACTGCGATGTGAAACATGCTTCTCGTGGGCGCAGCCATCTTGATGTTCATCGGATATTCATGAAGTACGGATACTTGCATTCCACGGTTTCATTTCCCGCCACACTCAACTTTGACACCTTTGGTCAAGGGCTGACAAGTGACGCTTTTGTGTTGTGGGTGGTGTTCAAAGGCTTTGCAGGATGGAGTCAAAGGCTTTGCAGTTACAGCTACATGCTCATCTGGGGGGGGGGGATCTGGTGGTGGTGGGGGGGGGGCGATCTCTGCGTGCACTGTGCGTGAGCTGGCTTCCACTTTGAAAATTTTATCTTGTCGATTTGCACATACAGCGCAACAACAACGAGTTCAAATGAATTTTTGCTGTAGATCGGGGGGAGGGGGTCGTGGGATGTGCCCCCCCCCCTAAATCTGCCTCTGAACTCAAAGAATTGTGTGTGGTGGGTCACCCAGGGGATGAGTTGGTGATTTCTCACCCATTCACAGCTCAGGACACTCAGAAAACCAATTGGTAACCCTTGTGGTGCAACACAGGATTTGGGACCTCTGCAGTGGGGGTGGGGTACAATCTCATTGGGGAGATTTTTCGTCCAGGTATCATTGGGAAATGTCATCATAGTTGCCGGCGGTTTGCTGAAAAGGCGTCATTGCTGAGATGACTGAAGCCTGCCAAGAGATTATTTCCAGGAAGGGATAAAGGTGCACGCAGTTTCGCTTCAGGCACGAAGTCAATTCTGCAGGGCCTTTCACTGCCTGTTTCATGGGTGGCAGACGTGAACCATCGAAACCAAGAAGGTGCACGTGCATATTTGCGTGTCTCAAGGATATCAAGACGCGTACGGGATCTGGAAGGAGCGTCCACTTTGAAAGAGGGGCTGGGGGCAACTTCTACTGTTGAAAAGGAAAACTATTGCATTTGGGAACAAATGAAAGATGGTAAATCCCGGGGCCTGAAGGACCCATTGTAATCTCCCTGCATGCACAGGTTTGTTTCACACACACACACACACACACACACACACACACACACACACACTCACTCACTCACTCACTCACTCACTCTCTCTCTCTTTCTTTCTCTATCTCTCTCTCTCTCTCTCTCTCTCTCTTTCTCACGCACATACACACACACACACACACACACACACACACACACACACACACACTTTATAACACATCACCAAAGGCTTGATAAATCAGTGGACGCCGTGCATGCACGGACCGGAAATCTCGAGTGACGGTTGGGATGGATTGATGGGAGCGGGGGCTGGCTCTCTTCATTTCACGGCTCGCTTCCCTCCCTCTGTGGGCCGCGCTCCACCTCCGTCCTCCCTGTGTGTCGCTGTCATGCAGTCAGAACTCTGAAAACTTTGTCTCTGGGTCTACCCGTGAACAGGAAATTGGGCTTCAGATCCTTCAGGAGGTTGACTGCAAAAGGCCAAAACAGGCCAAAATTCTTTGAGAGAGTTCTGTGTTGACTTTCATACTCTCCACGGGAGCAAGCACACAAGAGCTTTGGATTGCGCAACCAGTGAGAGAAAACTTGGGTTGAGGATGTCTCCTTTTATGGAACCGTAAAGCTCGTCCCGGGAACCCATTGTCTGTTTGGTGCCGTTACATTGTTTTCAGCTCCTCCACAATGTGACACCCTGCAGAATATTTACGATAATTTGCTCAACACCTCGACGCCGCTGGTGGAAAATGTTTCCTGCGCCAGGGGCAGTTCCATAATTTGGTCAGAGGGGTGCGTGGTGACTTCTTGGGGACAACCAGACTTCAGCAAATTTGTGACACAAAATGAAACTTGCCTCTGTATGTGTGTGTATGTGTGTGTGCGTGTGTGTGTGCTGGGGAATGTTTTTCTTCCCAGGGGTTCAGGGGACCGGGCCTGCAGTCCCCCTCTGGATCTCCCCTGATCATTCAAATTTATGCAGAACCGTCGACGCCAAAGTGCAGCACATTGATCATCTCGGATGCTTTTTCCCCCGGTAAACGCTGAAGCGCTGTGGTTTCATGCAGTGGCTCGGTGCCCTTATCTCTGCGGCCTCTCATTTGCAGAGTTGACTCACCTCTGCGAGGGAGCCGAGCCCCCCACTGACACCGCCCATAAATTCACGTCTCGCCCAATCGATTGACTTGCCAATGGGTCTATTCACATAAAGCACTCAATTTGTTTGGAATCCAGTGGATATTTTTCAATCCGAAGAGAGATATTTGTTTTGTATGGAACTTTGATTTGAATGAACGTTTACTGTAGGGGAATCAGGGAGCCGGAGTCACGGTTCTGCGGGGCTTCAGGTTTGCGAGGCCTGAGGTCTCACAGATCTCGGTCTGCCAGCGGTTCTGTGAGACCCCAGACCTTGGAGAACTGCTGATAGGCCTTAGGACACACAGAACTGGCGCAGTAAGACCTGAGACAGAGGACGTCTCGTGGAACCACAGGTCCTCCAGACTCCTGGCTCGGACCCTGGTCACACCGTGGGACACCACAGAAGTCCTTTGTTGATTAAGTCGAGCTCTGAGCCAGAGCACATCGTTTTCATTTTCCCACATCATTCAACAACATTTTCTATTGAATGCAGGCTGATGTATCCTTTCTGCAGAAATTTCCTTTCGTGCGTCCCCCCATCATCTCCAACAGTCTCACACAAAATCTGAAAATTGCACCATATATCAAAGCCACGAAAGCATCAAGGGCCGTGCAGGATCTGGTGGTGGGGCAAATCCTTTTAGGGGCTCAGACTTCCACTTTGAAACACCTTCCTGACACATTAAAAAAGTTTGCGCCTGCGCCTGCGGTGCAAACTGAAGGGAGTAATGTTTGCGAAACACTGGCAGATCCAGAATTTGGTTTTGTGATGTTCTTCCAAGTAATTGGGCGGCGGTGGGCCCCTGATTCCCGTGATCCGCCCCTAAAACCACGTTCAGTACGCAGATTGAAACTGACACCGGCCTTTTTCACTCGTTTCCACTTGACAGAAATGCCTGAGAATGAATCGACTCCCCGGGCTCCACAGATTTGTCCCATTATTTCCTCGTGTTTCACGAGAAGATCGTTCATCATCGTTACTCGAACCTGCAGGGACGCTTCGGTTGATTTGGGGCCACCAAGCATCAGGGATGACAGCACTTCGGTCCAGGGGCAGGGGTGGATCTTAGGGGGGGTGTCAGGGTCCAGCTCCCTCTGACCCCCAGAGAAAACCGAACCACCCCAAGAATTTGCGCCGCTGGCACAAGCAAAGATGTCACGCCCGCTTCACCCCTCTTGACCAGCTCCTGGTTCTGTCCCCTGGAAACTCTTTCTCGTTTCCTCTTCCCTTCGGAACTGGCTCAGCCTTTCTGATGGTCAAAACCTGCAGAACGATTTGAATTGAAGTCACAATCCAATCTGGCCAAATGGAAGGTCGACTTGAGGACATCATGATGCAGGGGAAAGTGATGACCCTTCGCTTGACAGATGTGGTTTTCATCGTCCTACAGGTTCTGTATCTGACATTGAACGGCTCTCCCTACAGGCAACCAGAAACGAAACACCCTCATTCTTTTTTTTGCGCAACTTGGCAACTTTTTGATCTCGTGGCAGGTTCTGCGTGGTGAACTGGTTCGTGCACTCCAATTGATCTTGTAGACCTTGTTCCGCTTGACCACTTCGACTTGTTTCATAGCCATCCAGAAACAAGTCACGTCGCTGGAGCGAGTCCATTCGTCTTCTGCTCATGCACGAACACTGAGAGTCGTGCAAAAATCATGAGTCTGGGGAATCCTCATGTTTCAAACTGATTCAGAAGGGAAACGCTGTTTGACACTGTGCTTGGCTGTCGAGGACGTGGACTCGGGTTGGTAGGAGGCTTTTGGTATCGGCTGGTGTCAAAGCCTCAGATGTTCAAGAACAGGCCAGGTCACAAACAATTTTGTTTTATGTTCAGAGATTTGGAGAGGGTGAACTTCAACACACAAAACTTAACATGTGAAAAACAAACTGTTTTGCTCAGATGGCACAAAATCATGGGTGACCATTTGTTTTCTTGTCGGGTTGTTGCTGGTGGGGGGTGGACTTGGATCTAACTCAGACTGCACACGGCACGTTCACGTGGCTCAAATCAAGGTTCATCTTCCATTAACTTCCCAATCCAGAACATTGCAGCTTGACTCGAGCCCACGCGGTGTTGACCAATAACATCTGAAAAATGAGTCCAATTTGTCTCAGTTTGGGAGACAAATTCTCACCGCATCCACAAGGTTCTTCACACTTTGGGGCGGAGAGGAGGTCCAGCACAAACCATGCAGCGACTGGCGCGATGCCCGTTTGAGACACGAGTGTCATTTCACACGGACCTGATTCAGAAAATCTTGACGGTGCATGAATTTTTGGAAGCAAAACAGCGGGATTTTATGTCCTTGCTGTGAACCACTTGTCAAGAATCCACAAACACTCCTCCAGCGGATCCTGGATCGGGGTGGAGGGGCTGACCTCAATCTTGGCTACAGTCCGACCATCCGACGCTCAATTGGGGAGGTTCTTTTGTTTCGGGGGCTGAGGATGGCACAAATTCTCTTTGATTTCAACGCATGAAAGGTGGAAAACATCATTATATTTACCCACAGAGGGCGAAACCTAATCGTTGAGGGAGAGGGGGCGCCACAGGGCAAAGGGAAAACAAGGCCGAGTGGGAAAGTGGAGGGGAGGGCCATGGATCCGCAGCTCTGGTTCCTGTTCGTGAATCCACACAGCACTCTCACAACAGAGCTCGGTGGGCTGAGGAATCCTCTTTGCAGCAGCAGATCCCTGTGTGCAGCTCATCCCGCATTCAATCCGCACTCCGAGACACGATCCTAATCCAGTGTTAATATTCTTGCAGCACCTGTACCACGTTCCCGACATACATCAGATCCCGCTCTGCCGCTGCAGGAGCAGCGCCTCATTGTGTTTCCCCGGAGTTTATCTGCTATTCTCCTTGTTCAGCGGGGACGCGTGTTAAATCCGGCGTTCATTTGAGGCGTCCACCCACAGCTGCCCTCTGGTGGATCCAGAATGGGGTCGGGTCGGGGGGGGGGGGCATCGGTCAAAACCGGCGTCCGACCCCACGAAGGGGGGGGGGTCAATGAGGTTCAAATTTCGCTTCACAAATTGAACCTGTGAGGTGCAAAGGAAAATCATAAAATTTCCACCACTTGTGAGGGCCTTTTGTTTTTTCTCACAGTTGGAGGCGTCGCAGTCCGGGGATCCTGGATCCGCCATAGATTCCCTGGAGATTGGAGTTTGTCTGCATTTGCCACTCGTCCACGGGAGACTCTTGCAAATCCGTATGTTCATTTGCGTCGTCCACCTGAACATGTAAGAGCAAAGCACTCCATATTCACCTCCTCCGTTTGTTGCGCGCCTTTGAAATGGACATCAAAAGAATTGAAGGGAACTTGAGAGTAAGTCTACCAGTGTTCCAATAGGGCCTTGATACACAGAATCAAGGGAAACTTTTGTGTGCAAGGTGTGCAACAGGTGAACACTTTTCTTCACCCTTCACGAACAAACCTCACCGGTTGGTACAATTTGGGAAGGTTCTGCAACCGGTCACCAAGTGAACATGGATATCTCTGACTTGGAAAAAGGATCAGAATGGTTGAATTTTCGACTGGAAAAACGAGCCAAGCTGAAGGAGACGCCCCATAGAACGGCTGGTTTTGTTTTATGGATTCAACCCTTCTGGATGGAGACCTGACAAGGTTTTTCCAGGTCCACGTGCCGGAATATGCCCGTTTCGTATTCGTCAACGTTTGCCTCTCGGTAAGCAACATGAATTCTGCACAGGGTTTGGTGGCTGCAGCCGAGAGAACAAAAGTGAATCCAGGCCCTAGACTGGGGCGAATCTGGAATGTGGCTGTTGGGGGGGGGGGGGTTGGGCTGCTCGAGGCCCGACCCTCTTGAGAGCCCAACTTCAACTTTTGTTTTGGCATGGAAAAATAAAGCAATATTGTCCTTCCACTTCAAACTTTGGTTGGACTACGTTGTTTATTTGTCAAGGAGGTCGGGGGGACCCTGGATCCACCCCTGGAATCTGCTACAATTGAACCAGTGAGCGAAGTGAGAACCGCTCGACCGTCCTCAGGCCTGCAATTTCCCACTTCTCGTGTTGCAATGTGATTGCGATGTATTGCGTCGCACTAAGTGCTCACTTAATGGACATTTTGTTCTGTTTGCGATTGTCTGAAGGTGCCCCGAGAGCTGGTGGAATGAGCGATATCCCTGCGTCCTGCAAGGCTTTTGTGGTTGTTGAAACGATCACAGAATGCTGCAGCGATAATGCAGATACGTGGGTGTTGAATTTGAAAGGAATGACGCTGCTGGTTCTGACAATGCCTTTGGCGAGTGGAGCGAAGCTGCCATCACCCAAGAATGCTTGTGTTTTGCACTCCCATGTGAAACTGTGTACGCGTGTATGTGCGTGTGTGACAAAACGTTTGGACCAAAAGGCTGTGCACGGGCGTTGCCACCATCGCTTGGCTGTGTTGGAACGACAGTTTGTCCTCGGAGGCCTTCGCCTGTTTTTCAGGACCAGCATAAAACTCGCAGCTCCGGCCCGTTCAACATCATCCATCAAAGAATCGCCCCATAAAATATGCACAGTGCCTTGTTCATTTTGGAGTCTCATGAATATTGATGAGATGGGGTGGACGTGCGCGGTGTGATGTTGATGGAGGAGCCGAGTGACCCCCGGTGCAATCTGTAATGCGCATGCGCCCCGCAGACGCACACCGGGGACGCATCGCCCGCGCGAGACGCTCCAACCTCCCGTACATGAGATTCGGAGGGGAGATAGCGGGGGCCGGGGAGCCAGGTCGCGCCGACTCCCCACTGTCCACGATGCGCTGTTCGTATGCATTGCTTTTCTATTTGTGACCAGCATGATATATGGTTGGAAGATCCAAGGGGCGGATTCAGGAGTTGGTTTTGCGTGGGTGACCCCTTGGGGCCCGACTTCAAAGTTTGACAAGAATGTGAAAATACTTTGTGCCTGTGGAGAAAATTTTGGAGCACAAAAATAGTTTCTGGGGTCCAGGGGTCCAGGCCCCCTGTGGTGCCCTCGGACCCCTCTCCCTAACAAAAAATTTGAAAGTTTTACACGTAAAATCTTTGTGCGCGTTGTGCTCGCACATTCGCATTGCCATGCGTGTCAATTGTGACTCCAGTTCTGGTGCTTCAGAGAACTTTGAAGCAAATATCAGGCACACGAACAGAGGTCATGATTTTTCTGCCTTTTGTAAACAAAAGACTTTTGATCGCAGATGCATTGCTCAGAAAAGACAGCGACAATGATCGAAGCTTTCTCTGCGCTCCTTCTGTGGACTCCATATCACTCACAGACTTTGTGAACTTTGGGCAACACAGAAAGAATTTCATTTGGGCGCCTTGTTTGTTCTGTTCAAAAGCGGAAAGGAGAGAAGGGAGAAGAGGGTTCCTGCAGGTCCCAGGCAAGTGCAGGGTATTGATCGCCCGAAAAGCTGTGTTCGCGCAGAAGGGGACAAGAAATCCGGAGAAGGGAACTGCTGCAGCTGCAGGGACTGCAGAGCGGACACTGTAAAATATCTGCGCTTCTCAAATTCAACGGATCACAGGCTATTGGCCCCAAATCCAAGCAAACACAATTTCTGTCCACGAAAGGCTTGAATGTTTGGTTGGTTTGTTTTGGAGTTTCGCGTATCCGTCTGTTCTTTCGCCCTCGGCCCTATGAAAAGGTGCTGAACACTGCACGACCATAAGTGTACTGGACAGAACACGCGCAAAAGGGTCCTGTCTGTTGTGCCTACATTGCACGGTGTTCACATGGATGGGCCAATGTTCTCAGGTCGTGGCATCAAATCAAGTCGGCGGCACCGGACACATTCGGTGTTTGCTTCTTCGGCGCAACTTTCTACTGGCGTGCGAGCGTCTGTGTGTTGGGTGTGTACGTGGTTCGTCCACGAATTTCCCGTTTTTGCATCTATGATTGCCAGATTCACCACAACAACTGGTGTGGCTGGATTTACCACACCAACTGATGGGGCCAGAATCACCACACCAACTGGTGAGGCCAGATTCACCACACCATCTAACAATCAAGTTTCCGAACACTGAGAAATGGAAAATTCGTGGATGAACCACGTATGTATGTGTGTGTGTGTGTTGTGTGTGTGCGTGTGTGCGCATTTCACAGGCTTTGTTGCCGAGTTGTTGGAAAAGTCGTTCGCAGAGGAAATGAACTTTTCAGAGTGTAGCTGCAGTCGGTCCACAGCCAATGAGGAAAAGCAGTGAAGCAGTCGAGAAGCTGTGCGAATCAGCGATCGCAAAACCCTCCCACCGACGTCGCTCTGTCCAGATTTGCCGTCGAGCTGCCTCAAATCTGTGCTTCCTGCGAGCTGTCTTCAGGGAGCAGCGTTTAAAAAGGGCCGTTTTCCTCTCGGCAGGGATAGACTCACTCCTGCACTCGTCCAGTTGCATGTGTGGGCAGAAATGGAATCTTGACCTGCCTGGATTTTGTTCAAAATGTCAGAACAGGCGAGTTTGTCAGTGAATAGTATTTCTCTGAAGACTTGATGCTGTTTGTGTGGGTGCGTGGTTCAGCGCGCAAACACACGCACACACTCGCACGCACACGCGTACTGATCAACACAACGAGTGCCCTGTACTGAGTACGAATTGAGGGTCAGTCATAAACTCTCAGCTGCAAATAGGAGACACGACTGCGGGCATCTGGTCATCTACAGCTGCCGCAGTTTGACATTCACTTCAGCTGGATTGGATTTGTGTGATCTGCACTTGCTTCTGTCCTGGTGAGTAATTTTTTGCTTCATTTTGTCAGAATGCAGAGCTCTGCAGTTTCAAGTGACTGTATCTTTGAACAGAGATGTTATCTTTGAGACAATGTGAGGCAAACTTGAATCCCCCGTGCACCCAACGTGCAGGGTGCATTTGTCTGACAACTCGCGGAATACACCATTCAACCTGAGGGATCTGGTGGAACCAAATCTGACAGGGCTGGCTTGACTCTGGTTCTCATGGTCCTCAGCGGAGCTGTGTGTTTGATTTACAGCATCGGGCGACGTCTATTTGCCCCTGATAAAGCTGAGGAGGCGCTGGTTCCGCCCGGAATGTGTCTCCGGTGAACTGAGGGTGTCCGTGCGCAAACTGAGCGGGACACGGCAAAATCTGGAGATGAAACAGTTCCGGCTGTGCACCACCGACTTTCGGCAAGCACACGGGAACCTCCAAGGGTCTGGATTCGTTGATCGGATCTGATTTGTGTTCACCCATTCTGTGCGAAAATCTGCAGAAAACACAGGCTACATCTCACCCTGTGAGGCAGAGTCGTACAGCAGTCCAGTTCAGACTCGGGCAGGAACCAGTTTGCAGTGTGTCAGTCTGGATCAACCTGTTCGACTTTGCAGTTGGGACTCACCAGTTCGCTGGATCGTTGTTTGGCTGAACGTGTCAAGAGAAAGAAAACGAAAGAGGTGGTTTTGTCCAACTGTCTGATGTTTCTGTGGGGAAAGGAAGACATATTTGGAGTCGGCTGACGGTAGATTCTGTTGTTCTCTCTGCTGTTTGTTGTTCATCCCATTTTGCGTGGGAACCCTCTGGCAGAACCAGGGACCCTCCCAACGGAGAACAAAACTTCACGAGTCCCACTTTTGCGCCTTCGGCAAAATTTTGTGTAACACTAAGAGCTAAATAGCGAAGTCGAATTTGGGATTCCTGACTCCCGCCCCCCGACCTTGTGACACCTGACTATGAAATGAAGCCTCCAAGTGTTGAATGGCCGAGACCGAGGTTGGGCCTCCTCAGCCCGATCTGGAGCCGCAGGAGACTCAGGCAGCACGTAAGACCTGAGAACAAAATCTCCGCATTTGTCAGCGCCGGATCGACGGGAGATGAAAGACTGCGAAGCCCTTGAAGACTCCTGTCCTTGGATGTCAGAAAAGGCTTTGAAATGTCACATCTGTGGCAATGCTGACATTTTGAAGCCTGTTCGGAAGAAGTTGAAACAGTGTTACTGCGCCGTCTTTTCCACACAAGTTGCTTCAGTCCTGTCAGAAAGTCGTCTGGAGGCCAGGGTGTGTACACCCTTGACAGTGAGTGCCATGGTTTTACACCTCGTATTCACAATGTGAATGAGTGTGGGGTGTGTGTGAAACTTGCATGAACACACTGTTGAGTTGAGTGTGAGAGTTTCTGATACGTACGAGTATATCACCGTGGTCCATGGTTGAGGCAACTGCGCTCACTCCTGTGGAAATCGTCCTTCCTGCCCTTGTGTGGAATGATCACACAGCAGAAGCAGTGTAGGGCACACAGTTTGTGGGTCCAGGACACACGGACCTGCCAAAGCAAACAGACGGGTTTTCCTTCCAAGGTTTCTCAGTCAGATGTGTGGTCACACAGCGAGCCATCAGAAGGGCACACAGAAGCAGGGACATGGAGCCAGCTCCCTGACTCCCACAAAACAAGAAACAAAAGACGGATCAATCGACCTTGGCCTTTCAATTGATTCAAGGTCAATGTCTTTGTTACTCAGTGAACACACAAGAGGATTACCTCCCTTCACTGCAGAGAAAGAGGTCTTCAGAATGAATGGAAAAAGACAAGGTCTTGGTGTCACCAAGATTATGTGTTGCGAAAACGTGGGTTGTGTCCCAAGAATTGACCAAACCAGGCGCAGGTGCAGTTGGTTTTTGGTTCAGGCCCCTTGGGCCACGCCCCCTGACCGTCAGAAAAGTGTAATTTATGCCGCTAAATCTTGCGTCCCAGGTGCAAATTTGAAGTCGAGCCCTTGATGGAGTTAGTCCGCGTCCAAAACAAATCCTGTTTCCGCCCTGACCACCCAAGTTGAATAACATCATTGTGGCGCTTGCTCAGTTCAAGCGATGCTCCAATTTGCCAGGTCCACGTGTCCTGCATACAGCCGCCTGCGGGGTAAACTAACGAAGGCTGCGTGTTTCAGCGGATCCAGAATTGAAGTCAGCTGGGCCTGGACCTTGGGTGGGAGCTAACTCTCGCGGTGGCCCCTGGTTCCGCCAGAGAGACAGCCAGTTGCGCAGCAAAATCAGAGCTGGAGGGGCCTGATGAGACACGCATCCGTCGGACCCCAGCAGTGTGTAATGGGCGCCACTGTTTGACCAACATCCCCTCTGCTGCTGCCCTTATTAGTGGACGCGGCGCCGCAGGACATTCATCACGCGCGTGTTACGGGGCGACGCGCGGGCCTCGTTATGCGCTGAAGGATCGTCCTGCCTGTCCGCGCACGCATTCCTCCTGGGCACACGGACAAACAACTGATGTTCATGTTCTGGTGGGTCCAGGATCGTGGATGTGGAACCGACCCAAGACATGGCCAGCGTCCGAGTCGCAGAAGCTTACGGTTAGAAAGGCGATCAAGTCTGGATTTGAAAGGCGATCAATTTTCTTCTCTTTTTTGGGCGCCCAAATGTTTCAGGGTGAGAGGGTTCCGTGTGAAATTCACCACACCTGAATTCTGTTTTCCTTCGCATCAGACTTCTGTGCGTACACTCCTGCAGTCTGGACCACCTGACATCGCAAGAGACTTATTGGAAAAAGTTTTGCAAATCCGCTCTTGCAATTGAACTGGCCTAATCTGAAACCAATGTGTCATTTTGTCACATCAGTTTGGACAGGAAGCGACAGGCTGCAAATTACCCACCACAGGATCGATGTGAGATCGCATGATCCACGGACACGCAGAGGCAGACCCGAACCATGCAGGATTCAGGCAAGATAATGCGCCTCCGGTGAAAGTGAGATTATTGCTCTTGGAACTCATGCCAAGAAAGGATGCGGTGTTTCGCTTGAACTCTCACGCACCAGAACAGTGTACTTGCTTTTTTGAAACTCGTATGATGACACGTTTGCTACAGAGCTGCGATGTCCCTTTGGGGCAAAAACACATGCTACGGTGTGCGCAAATGACACTGGATGTTTGTCCCCTTCCCCAGCTTTGGCCTGCCACATTTACCCAACGCCCTGTGGCACAAAGTTCCAGTTTTTGCATGCAGTTCCACCCCAGTCTTTCTTTTGTGGATATTTTAGACAGCTTCCAACATTTTTGCCAAAAACTGCTTTTGTAAAAGGTGTTTGGAGTTTGAGAAAAATGTTTAGTCGAGTGACATTGTACCGCCAGCTGCCCCCAGCACTGCTCCCCTTGTTGCCTGTTCAGGGCGTCCCATTAGTATGGAGGGACAGGAGTTGACAGGATCTGCTGTCAGTTGCGCAAAAGGGGAGTAAGCGGAGAGTGATGGATGGCCTCGCCAGCGCCGAGCGTTCATCTCGTCTAATCCATCTGGTCCCGAACAGAATTTACCGGATTCTCCCGTGTGTGATGCGCACTCAATCCAGTAGAGTGTGACATCGAAAGAAGCTGGGAGTGCATCTTGTGCGTCAAATTGCTGTGAGTCAGAAAGATCAATCTGGTACCCAAAATGAATGGTCGAATTTTGGGGTGAGTGCTCAACATGTGTGTGGATTATTTCGATAGAAAAACTCGAAACAGATGAAAATGCCGTGAGACACTTTTGACACATTAATGTGTCCAACTGTGAACGGGTGTTTTCGTTGACCTACACACGAAATTCCTTTCAAAAGCACAAGTGAAATTGTGTGAACCCAGAACAAAGATTTTGAGTGAAAATTGCACACCAGAAAATTGCCGCCATTTGCTTCCGTGTGATGTGCCAATTCACCGCAGCATGCTCCCGAGATCCACAGTGAATCCAGGGCAGTGAGCTGCCTTCCTTCACTGCATGTAACTGTGACTCAACCCCTCATCCTCCCTGTGGGGCAAACTGTCGCTTCACACAGAAACACCTCATCATCACCAGAGGCGGATCCAGGGTCCGGGTCCTTTGTTGGGGGGCGACCCCTCCTGGGTGCGACTTCAACGTACAAAACCACAACAAGCAAAGGAAAAATGCTTGCGCCTGCGCCAAAAAACTGGGGTGTTGCGGGGCATTGAATTGTCTGGTTCATAGGACGCCCGGGGGCCCTTGGTCCCCCTGCATCCGTCCCTGTGCAGTGACTCAGCCTCCCTCCCCTCCCCGAGGGCGAAATTGTCGCTCCACACAGAAACACAGTCATTAAGCAGAGGTAACAAATGGACTCATTGAGGCAGCTGCGGAGCCTCAGAGCAATTTGATCCGAACTGCAACTTGCAGCTGCAGCATTTCAGTTCTTTCTGCGAAGCAGAAGCAGAAGCAGCATTCTGAATGGTCCTGGGTCATCCTGCAATTTGTGCACGAAGGCTCTCCGGGGGCCGTGAAATACATTAGCAAGAGTTGACCCACCTACCCATCACCTCTTTTCCCAGAACTGCACAAAAGTGGAGAAAATGACCACGCAAATGAATCGACTGCGGAGCAGAACGAAGGAGGCGCCCCAGGGGCCTGGCTCCTCTGACCCAGAAAAAATAACCCTGCTGATGTCAGACCGCAGGTGCGGTGCATTTTTCATTTTTGCACAGTTTTCAAAGGTGTCAGCCCCTGCTTCACCAAATCGTGTTTCCAACTTGGAACTTTGCTACGGAAGTGAGAACGAGCTTGCCTCATTTATCTGACGTTTTCATCCTGGCTACGTTCAGAAATTTGTTGTGGCAATGTTCTGGTACCTCACCAACACTGGTCCCTGTCCTTCTCTAAGCACAGCTGTCCTTCTGTAAGCACAGGACGACGAAATGTTTGTCCTCCATTGGGAGGGTGTCCACAGCGCGTCCAAGGAGAACCAGGGACCTCAAGTTGCCTCCTGATATTGGTGGCAAAGACACAATTTGTGTCGGTTTTTTTGCGTGTTTGTATTTTCAAAAGTTAAACATGGAGTCTCAGCTCCTGATCCCCAGAATGAAAGGAACCACTCAGGACGTTGCGCTTCCGAGGGACCCAACAATTTTTCGAATCTGTATCCGCCGGAGGGTGCTTTCGAGCTGCACGGGAGCGCTGCACGTGCCTCACGAAATCGACCTGCATGACCTCGCACGCTGCACGGCGCGGTCACACGCGCGTGAAATCGGCGTTTTCCGCCTCACCCCTCCCGCAGGGCCGACGAACCTGCGTCTGAAACAAGGAAATCCTCCTCCATGTGATCCAAGATCTTGTTGAAGGGGGACGGCCTTCGTCTCAGCTGGCGACTGACCGTCGGATGTCCGAAACTGGAGCGAATCTCCAGGATCGATCGGCCTGCACTTCAAAAGTCATTCAGAAACGCGTTAACATATTGAGCGTAAATAAGGGGGGGGGATGAAACTTTCACGTGTGGTTGCGAGGACGGTAAGGTCTCCTGGATCATCAAGTCAACAATGAAAAGAAAAAGACAACGCAGTGTGAGACAACAAAGTAACTTTTTTGTTGGAGAGCTCTCAACCTCTGCTGCAGTGTCTGGCGTCTTCAAAGCAACACCAGTCTCCTTTTCTCCTTGAGTTTCTGGTTGGCCTGTTTTCACATTTTTGCGTGCGGAGGAGTAGTGACGTTGTCGGATTTCTGGCTTGGGAGATTGCGTGCGTGTCTTCGTTCCCCGGTCCCCCCCTCCCGTCCGCTCGAGATTGAGGTCTGACAGAGTTCGTTACGAGACGCAGAATCGTTATCCCTCTCGTCCCACAATCTCGCATCGATTTTCAATTTGCTTCCTCAGATAATGCTTCCACAGCGTGAGGAGGGGAACTGGTCAAGTTCCAATTGTGCACCAGTGTTCTGGTTACAGGAAAGACATGTGCGAGACCTGTTCGTCCACACATTTTCCGCTGCGTCGGCTGGAAAGTGGAAACCGTCTCGACATTGTCGCGGCAGCTGAAAAATTGACGCCAAACCTCGTCGATCGTGCTGTGGTTGTTTTCCTGTTGCCACTTTTGTCTTTGTTGCGTCAAAAAACTCTGGTAATCAGTGTTTAGACCTGGAGAAGTCCATTTGTTTCTTTGTTTGAAACAGTTAGATATCTACCCACTCCCACCCCAAAAACATCATTCGCATCTTCCTGAGAATTGATTTTTGAAGGTCACTTTCACTTCCAGGAAAACAATTTTCACAGAGCAGGCCGTTTTGTATGCGCGCGGGGGGCTCGGCCCGCAGTGTTTAGTGTCGGCATGTCGACAAAGCGTTTGAATTCCCATACATCTCGGCGGCGCGCGACGCCCGCTCCGCTCCGCGTCACGTGACCGATCAATCGCGCCTCCCGCGTCGGACGCGACGCGCGCGCGCGGCGGCGGCGGCGGCGGCGGCGGCGGCGGCGGCGGGGGGGGAGGTGGGGGAGGCGGCGGTGGAGGCG
>JAAUXT010127916.1_pt1 | contig 25795 bp, 37 predicted proteins | sample 7278171 | NCBI WGS metagenome assembly JAAUXT01 (sample SAMN14350112, study PRJNA611818) | marine sediment metagenome | isolation source: surface marine sediment (1.8m) | place: French Polynesia: Moorea | collected 2018-08
CACAACTGGATGGGGGAAAACACAAACTGGATGGAAGTGAATCTGATCACAACTAGATGGGGGAAAAAACAAACTGGATGGAAGTGAATCTGATCACAACAGGATGGCGGAAAACACAAACTGGATGGAAGTGAGCACCTGTCATGACGTCACGGGTCCCTGGATACCATCCAGTCGCGTTGTCAGTGTGTCTTCCCGCCCGACGCTGATGCAGCCGCACCCAGACAGTCGGGCCCATCCAGTCGCAGTCGCCTGGTGTGCTCCGAGCCTTAGTTTGAAATCGCAAAAGCCCAAACATTTTGACGCCACCACCGAAAATCACCGCGACGCCATCTTGGCGTATTTTTTTGCCAGATGCGACAAGATCTGCACCTGTGGAATTGAAGCGCAGTTCAACTGCACATCATCGTGGTCACAATGACCTCGTATTTTGGTGTGTTCAGAGAGAGGTGAAGGGAAGCGGAGGCTCATGTAGTGAAACAGATGGAAATGCGGAGAGATAACACAGATGGGGGAGAGCCAAATGAACAAAATGAGTGTGTGTGTTTGCACACACGCACAGAACCGCAGAGTGTCCCGTCCGCACCTTGTCCCAGCTACATTCACGTAGACAACATCACTGTGCGGTCCTCCCACCTGCAGCTTTTCCTTCATCCCGATCCAAAATGGCCTCCTGTGACAATCCTGGGTATGTCCTGGATAGCAATTAACCAAGAGATTCAAGACGAGTGGGTAATCCTGCTCTGCTCTGTGCGTAAATATTTCTCGGAGGAGAAGGGGGCGGGCAGCGGCATCCAGGACTTGGTCGAGGGCTCCCAGGATCCCAACAACACTTTTTATTCGAAGGAAGGTGAAACAACATTTTTGGGAGCATGGCACACAAGGGATGGCTCTTCTTGTTTCAGACAAAGGATTGACCAGCCCTATCACGAACATGCCCCGACACAGGTGGACTTCAGGTGGATCCAGGATTTCACTTGGAAAGGGTCGACGCAACAAACATCAGATTGGGTCTTTTCTTACTGTGAACATTCCCCTGCGTTGCATATTTGGTTTAGGGGGGGGGACGAAACTCTTTTATTTGGCGGTCAGTGGCGCGGTCTGTCCGTGTGCTGCGCTGTCGTCCTCGCATGTCCCGTTGAACGCGTCTCTGAGCGACGGACCCGCGCAGAAATAAATCATTGACGTGTGTGGATTAAAATATTCATTTTCGCAATCAGCGGTGCGGAGCGGGCGTCGAGTGTGGCGGGAGCCTCGCGCTGAAGCCGTCTCCACCTCTCAACACTCGGCCGCGTCTCGTGCACTCCGCTCCTCGAGCGGCGCTGCTCGGGGGAAGGATGCACGAGAAACGCGTGTCGGAGATTGTTTGTAGTGGGCCCTGGAGGCTCGGGCTGGCCTCCCTGATCCTGAAGGTCTCTTGCTGCCATCTGTTTTGCGCCGTGAGGTCTGATTAGGGGGATCTGAGTTTCCTGGAAGAGGGAGTTTTCAACAGTCGTTTGTTCGGGGCAAATTTCTGAGGGCAAACCACGTTTGTTGGAGGTCCCTGGGGCTCTAGTCCGACCCTGGAAGTTTCTGCGCCGAGCCGCGATGTCTTTCAAACGCCATGCAGAAAACCCTGGTTTTGAAGACGCTGTGGACCAATCGATTCTTTGGGCAGGTGTCGTCTGATCCTCGTGTTGTCGTGTGCTTCAGATCGCCGAGACGTACTCGTTCCTGCCCCGGGAGGCGGTGACGCGGTTCCTCATGGCCTGCTCCGACTGTCAGAAACGCATGCACCTGTCAATCAACGAGACCAACAACAACCATGCCCACCCCAAGGGGGCCAAGGCCGCCGCCAAACTCGACGCCACCGCCGCCGCCGCCCACAAGAACGCCGGGGACGACGCCCACGAGACGACGCCGTCGTGGCTGCACCCGACGCCGCTGTACCCGCACCCGGCGACGGCAGAGCACGGACTCATAGACTTCAGTCTGCCCATCACCACCACGTACCTCAACTACCTGAGGACCAAGGGCGAGCTCGCCTACCAGGATCTGCCGTACCACTACCAGGACAAAGAGGTGCGTACTGCTGCATAAATTTTTGAGTCTTTGCAGGGTTGAATGCAGCATCTGTCAAGGAGCTACGATCCCCTTTGAGAGCCCGACTTCAACGAGGAAAAAGATTTGCTCCTGTGGCGCAACATTTGGAAATGGGTGCAGGCGAGCAGGCCCCTGGACCTGCCCATGGATTGTGTCTCTCCGGGGGCACTCACAGCAGATCCATAGCGAGTGGTCTTGAGAGGGTTTGACCTCAGTGGAATCCTGAAGGTTGGAGGGGATCATGTGCGCCCTTTGTAAAATATATCGTTTTGGAAAATTGGCCAGTGCTGCCCACTCCTTGGCGCCACCTGAGATCCATTGGGGGAGATGTTGAGCTCATCCGAGGGGGGTTTTGAGGGCTTTTGGCAAACGTCCCTTACCGAGTGTTAGTCCAGGCGAAGGGCAGGGGAAAGAACCCTAGTCCTGAATGAGACGTCGCAGAAAAACGAAGGAAATTTGGACTCTTTCCTCCCCTTCCAGAATAGATAGGTCCCAGACTATTCTGGATCTGTCCGTTACCGTGTCACGATCACCAAGGATCGGGGATTTGGACCAGGCTGGCCGATTCCATGTGGCGTCAAGTTGAGGGAGTGCATTTGTCTGACGTCACTGGGGATGAGGCTCTGGCCCAAGAACCGCCTTTGGCTCGCGTGTCTTGCATTTCACTCAGCGCTGGAGAAATTTAATTAATTTGCAGAAATGAAAGTTTTTGACAGGTTACACAGGTCCTAATGTGAATCAGAGAGTCGGAGGCGTTGCCTGTCAGATGAAAGTGCCGGACTCTTGTTTCAGCCGGTGCGTAGTTCAGGCGAGTTCACACTGAACAAGATCAACAACGAATTTGGACGAGGACGAGGCAGAAATGACCGACAGAATTAGGGCCCAGGGCTTTTCACAACACGAGTCCTTCAAATCGGACGCGTCACAAGTTCATGTTTCTATTCATGTGATGTGTCGTTTCCTTGCTCCGTGCAGCACAGTGCTCCTTCTCTTGTACCTACAGCACAGTGCTCCTTCTCTTGTACCGAGACGCAGCATGTGACGCGGCCGGTGAGAACCCGGCGCTTGACGTAGTCACGACTCAGGCCTGGCCGCGCCGCGTCTCACCTGACACGGCGGGTCCCACCTGAGCCGCGGGGGCCGCTCCGAGGCGACGCCGCCTCACAGCGCGCTCTGGCGGCGCAGGATCCGGGGCGGGGAGTCGAGGGTCCCAGCTCAGTTTCAGCCAGCGTCTGATTCTCAAAGACTCAAAACAGGGGAATACATTGGGTTGGGGACTTTACCTTCACACATGACACACCAAAGTGAACAAAAAGTTTGTGCCTGTGAGGGATCACAGTTGCAAGGTCTCCGCGCCGGCTTGATTGGTTGGCTTGTCACGTCCGAGTTGAATTCATGAACGTACGGTACTCTTCTGCAAAATGTCAAACTTTCTGGAATCGGATCCGTCACAAGCAACACCCTTCACGGGAGTCGTTGTTTGAGGCCCCGTGCGCGCTGCGTCTTCAGTGACGAGTTTCAGCAGAGCCACAGATCTACTCTCTGCCTGTGTGCCCCAATGGCCAGATCAGTGACACAGAATCCATTTTCATCAGTCCTCACTGGTCCCAGTGCTGGTTTGGTTATCTGTGTCACTGATGTGCACGTCTCAAAAATCAAGCTGTGCTAAATCTGCCCACTGTGATCAAAGGGAAGAAAATAAAGTCAAAGACAAAAGAAATTGTGGGGAGAATGGATGGAGTAAAGTCACTTTCAGACCCCGGGGGCGAGTGCGGGCCTTCCTTCCCACTGCCAAACTTCCGTGTTACTCCACGTCGTCCTTGAGCAGGGAGGGATCTGGAAATAGGTCAGAAGGCACTGATCCAGTGGCCACCGATCGTGTCTTTGAAAATCTTTGCCTGAGGACAGTGACAACTTCTTTTGTGCAAAGGACAAGGGATCCTTCCAGTCCCAGTATTCTTCCGCTGGCAAGATATTTCTGTGATTTGAAACCTGCTCCTCTGGATGATCTGAAGCAAAATGAACACACATCTCTGATCAACGAATCCCTCCTGCAAAATTTTGTGCGCAGTCATGGGTGCATGGAGCTTTCGGCCTGTTATTCGTTGGAGTTGGGATCCCCAGGGTGGGACGCAGTCACGAGCCTTTGAGCCCCCGACTCCAGTCCCAGGTTCACCGAAGGCCCAGCGTGGCCCGATCTCAGATCGCCCAGACAAGCCTCGCGCATGAGAGATCACACGGAAACAAAGACAGATCTGCGGATACGGTTCCTGACAACGCGGTGCGCTGGTCGATAGAGCCGCGTCGCCGCGCCCGTCCACACCGTCGGGGTGAGCGAGGCGCGGCGGGGCTCGGCTCCGGAGCCGCCGGCAGCTTCACACCGGACGCGTCGTGCGCTGCTTCCCGGAGCATTGGGCGCTGCGTCGCTGCGAGACACCCATGAGCGACGCATGGCTCTGCTTCGTCTCTTGTCATTTGGCGCAGCCTGTGTGAACGTCCCTGCTACCCGCGGAGGGAACGGCACGGCGTGCGGAGGCAGAAGGATGAATTATGCAGGAAGTGAGCGCTGCAGAGTGGAACGGACACAAAGCCTGTACCGTCGCATCAGCGCGGGCGGGGCCGAGACAAGCGATGCGGCACTGCGCCCAGCTTATGTGTAGAGCCAGTCAGTGGTCGATCCCAGGGGCCCTTCCGCTGAGAAAAACACTCCCTCACCTTCAATTTGTGGCGTAGGTGACGGATCGGGCTCCTTTTCACCAGATTTTGGATCTGCCCCTGCCAGTCTTGGGAAAACATGAGACGCAGTCACGTTCCTTCGTGCAATCTGTGATCGTGAGCGCCGCAATGCAAACACGCGCGCGTGCGCGCTTCCTGCGTGGCCTGCAGTTGGTCCTTGGGTTGCGAAAAGCAAAGTTTGTCCACGGTTCGTCACACCGGCGACAGCCGTGTTCTTCTCGCAGGTGGAAATGAGTGGATATCGGTCACCCTGGGTGCGCCGTGAGTTCTTTCACGTGGACGCTGAGTCGCCGTTTTCGGGTCCTGATTCAGGCCGTGTTCGATTTGATCTCGTCACGAAACAACACATTATGTGCAAAACTCGAGCGCATGAACGCCAAGTCGAACACGACTGAAAAGCATCGCTCCAACTAACGCGCCTCTGTGGGAAATCGAACGCGGCCCGCACGAGGCCCCCGTCGCCGGGCATCCATCCAGGGGGAACTAATTGCTCTTCGGGGGAAGCCCTTGGCAGCCAAATTGGGCTGTCTCTTTGTGTGTGTCACCTGTCTGCAGCGGCGCAGGTAGGGAGGCCGCCTGTTGGTTTATTCATGAGTGCGTTCGCTGTGCAGTGTGCAGGTGCTCGCAGGGCAGTGCGGGCTCAGGCGGGCACTGTGATGGAATAGAATGGGTCGTGCTGGGGCCGGGTGGGATTCAGGATGGGGTCGAAGGGGCTGTGTCTGATCCCTAAACGACCGGACCACAACTGTTAAAAGTTTCCAAACGGAGGAGGAGGCACCATCCAGAAGAAACAAACTTGGATTCGGAGCCCTACCCTGTGGGTCTTTCCCTGGATCCGCCCTCGTTGAATCCGCTCCCGAATCCGCTCCTGTGTGGTGCAGAACTTTCAGCAGTTCAGGTGAGGGCCCCGGACTGTGTGTTCAGAAGGTTTTGAGCCTGTTCTGTGCTGGATTTGTCCACATTGTGCCCAGTGCATAAGTGAACAACGTCACGAGCGACGCAGGGACGCAACGCAGCACGCATCCGATGTGCACTTCGCCTGGGCTTCAGAATCGATCTGGACCCAGGTATAGGAGAGGAAGTGCTCCCCGTGGGATTTGACAAACTCCACGTTTCGCTTGACGTGTCTCCCGCAGAACCCATGTTTTGTGGAGACTGCAGAGGAGTGTCAGAACTCATGCCTGGTGCCACCTGACTCGAACATTTCTTTGTTGTTTTTTTTTCTTTTTGAGTAAAATCACATTGGTGTGATTGCATTTCGAATCAGCGGAAGAAGGTAGAATTTTGTGTTGTGTCAAGGGGGCAATGGTCAACAGCATATGGTAGGATTTTTGCCAGATTTGAATTGCCCGAGTTGGAACTCTACGACACCAGATCTGTGCAGCTGTTCCGCAACCCATTTGAAAACTTTTTTGTGGCACTATTTGCCTTGTTCTGTGATACTTTCTCCCATGTTTGGTGCAGGTCACTGAATTTGAAAAACCCGTGTGAAATTAATTTCCAGAAGATATTGGAATGCTTCAAGGTGCCTTTGGTGTCCGGGGTTACACTCCGGGCATTAAGGGAAAGGCAACACCGAACCAATGAAAGATGCAGGCCAAAAGAAGGGGACGTACAGAGAAAAGTAGCTTGCCTTTGCTGCAGACAAACAAGCTTCTACGTTCAAACTTGCATGGGGTCAGCCCCCTGGGGGCAGGACTCCTCAAACAAGCCGCGGATCTGCCCCAAAGAACACAGCCAAGGCATCGAGCGGTTCCCTGCGCTGCCGTCAGCGCGAAGAGGACCCATCGGCTCTGCATTCAGGTGCTCCCACTCTGCAACCATGACAACCCCGCCAGGCCACACAAGAATGGTGCTTATCCGTGTCACCTTGCACCGCTTTTATGGAATATTTCACCTAATGGGTCTTCCTTCCATAGAGCTCCGTATTGAGTGAGGCTGATGCGTTACTGTGGGGCCCAACTCCATACAGGTGTTTCTATCAATTATTGAAGCGTATCCTGCACCAGGTTTTGTCATGCATCAGTGCAGGCGTGTGTGCAAAGGGCCCCCAATGCGTGCACACAAAGCCAAATTGAAGAGAGTGCCTCCCCAATACTGAAGTGAGTGCTCCAGCGGTGATCCAGGTTCGGTGCAGGTTGCCGGGATCTGACCTCAAGGTGAAGGGGGTTTTGACAAATTTCACTCTCTGGATTTTCATTGAAAACGTGCATCTGGCAAAAATCAGACGACATTCTTCACGGGTAGAGGCCCGGACCCCCGGTCCCCCAGGATCCGTCCACCACGAACACGAGTGACAAATTTCCAAAAGTTGAGAGAGGCGTCATGGCGCTGATCCAAGTTTTTCGCTTTTGACACACGATTGCAGTCTGATTGGAACAGCTTTGCTCGGGACAAAAGAGACTGTGAGTGACCGACCCGAGTTTCGCTTTGCGCTTTCTTTGCAACTCCTGAGGCAAACACACCGCCACTTTTTGTTGCAAAAACAAAACAATTTCCCACCTGCATTGAGTCAAAACAAACAAAACGAGCAAAGAGGAAAACTCCAAACGCGAAAAGAACAACTTCGGACCCTGAAGATGTTGACCAGCAAAATCACAGTAGGAATAACAAAATTTCTTTGCAGCCGTGGTTGGGTTTCTGTTTTCTGCTCTTCCGTGTCGTTGTGAACGCGTCCAAAAGTGGGGTGGTCAGAAACTCACTGCGTCTTCCATTCGCATCCTCGTGCGCATGTGGCTGCGATGGACGCAGGAATTTCTGCATCCATGTCACCTTGGAGCGCCCAAGGGCGCAGGCGCGCAGGAGCGGCAACATGATACCTGTCCATAGCAACTCTAATATGGACCGTCCCTGCTAGCTCCCACTTAGCGATTGTCCATTTAAGCCACGATGGCTGTATACACATAAAAGGCAATAGATTCTGCACAGGTAAAGCCGGGAGGAGCTGCCGTTGTTACCACGACGGAGGGAGGGTGGGAGGCAGGCGAGGCGACCAGGCAGGTGGGTCGGGCGGGGACCACCAGGTGCGTCAAGTCTCGCGTCATTGTACCTGTGAGTCAATGCATGCCTCGTCACCGCATGCGATGCAGTGCGGAGTCATTTGAGGACGCAATGCAACAAACATCCACTGTGAAACAGGCTTCAAGAGAGGAGAGAGAGAGAATGGAGGGAGGGGGAAGCTGAGCTCCAAAGCAGCTTTGCTGCGCGTGGCGGTGCTGGTGGCGGCGGCAGCGGCCGGGGACCGAGACGAAGGAACAGGACCGAGAGCGGTTCCTCCGAGCAGCCAGCCACGCGCAGGCCTGGTGCACACAGCGCGCGTCAGTCCCTGCACACGTCAAACCGTCACGTCACTCGGGCTGCGTTGCTCCACAGAAAGAACACATTGCTGAGTGCTGGGTCGCACTTGATGCATCACGCCTGTGTTTTTGCAGCAATCCAAGTGCATGTGCACCCGTTCACGTGTGCACGCAAGTAAGCGTCACAAATTCAGTGTGACGAGGCGCCCATTGACGCGCACAGAAACGCCACGCTTGACGCATCCGGCGCCCACCGGGCCTGAGGTGCTAAATAATTGAAGAGGTGCTGCGCGGAGAATGGAGGAGGATTACTCCGCGCGCACAATGGGACCTGCAGCAGGAACCTGCAGTTCCTAACCTGCCTGCAGGTCCTGCAGGCAGCCTGCAGGAGGGAAGGGGAAGAAGGAGGCAGCCAGAGCCTCTACGACTCCATAAAAGGGGTTTTATCTGCAGGAGGCTCGAGCCTTTTATGACCGTTGCCCCCGTCATTTGTCAAATGGACTCGCATAAAAGTGACCGGTTTGAAAGCCAAGGCCCCCGCCGCCTTTTTAGCGAGACCAAAGAAGTGACATTGTGGAACGAGCCACTTTGCAAAATGCTTGATCCTGTGTCACGGAAAGTTTGGTCAAGTTTCTCATCCGTTCAGGAAGTGCATGGAATTTGAGATTTGTGGTACTCGTGAAATCGGGTTTGACTGAGAGTTGGTCGTCCAGTGCAAACGCACTTTTCTTGAGATGCTTCCTTCTGTCTCAGCTGACAGCCTTTTCGTGCATCTTGTGCCTCAATGTGGCCTGCACCTCACACCCTCTCTGCCTCCTCTCTGTCTCTCTCTGTCTCTGTCTCTCTGTCTCTGTCTCTCTCTCTTTCCATTCTTACTCTGTCTCTCTGTTCTCTCTTTCTCTGTCCCCGTCTCTCTGTCTTTTTTCACACCTGTCAATCTTTGTTTTTCTTCCTATGTCACCCCTTTCTCTGTTCTCTGTTTCAGGTCGTTGGTGTTTTCATTGTTTCAATCTATTCTGTATGTCTCTATCTCTGTCTTTGTCTGTCTGTCTGTCTCTGTCTGTCTCTCTCTCCCTCCCCCCATCTCTCTGTCCCTCGATCCCTTCTTCTCGAACCTCTCACTGGTTTTGTCTCCTTGTGTGTGCGGGGGGAGCAAAATAACACGGGATGTCAGCTCTGCCCCTGGAGCGAGCGAGGCCTGCACCTCGTGCGGTGACTCTACCTGCTGCATGGCTGCACCGCTCCGCTGCAGGAGGCAAGAACAAGGTGCGGCACAGCGAGCGAGCGAGCGATCCGGGCCCGCCGCCGCCGCCGCAGTCACGGAACGAGGCCCGGCCCAGTCACGCGCCGCTGCGCACACTCAATACGATGGGTGAAGCACTGCAGCAGCTCGCTTCCTCCTCCCACACACCGGGGTCACACTGGATGCGCCACGCGACGCGTCCCTGGGAGTCAGTGCACGCTGTGTCAAGGTGCGCACAGGATGCAGGTCAAAGGGCGCTGCGTTATCACTGCCCACAACTCACTTGAACGCAACGCGTGACGCATGCAGTGTGAAACAACCTCCCTCCCCACACCTCTCATAGGCGCTCCTGTGCTCTGGTTGCCATAGCTGGGTCTATCCTCTTTTTACCTTGCCTGTGCCAGTAATTAGTGTGGATCAATAGAGAAGACTTGCGGAGGGGATCGTGGTCCACAGGAGGCAGGCGCACCGTGCACCTCCGCTGGCCTCGCCTGCCTCTCGCCTCTGGGTCCAATAGCAAAGTTGAGCGCTGTGTGTGTTTGGACTTGCTCTGGCCCCTACAAGCGCCCGGTCGGCCCCCGCGCTGAGCGAGACCTGCTTCACGCGTCATGCGACTTGTGTAGCGTTTCTGTCAAATTCAGAATGCTTTGCAACGCAGCGGCTATTTGAACTTGGATAGGAACGCAACGCACGACGCGACCTGTTCTTGATATGCGGCGTTCGTTGACTCGTGAAAAGACGCAAAACATGACGTGCGCGGTTGCGACATTGCGTCAACATATCTGCACAGGACCACAATGCATGACGCATCCCCTGTGAAGCGGACCCGCAGCGTGCCGTGCGTCCCTGTCTCCTCCGTGTCTCTCCCTCGTGGCGTTCCCAGTCGCCGCAGCCAGTTCGTACGGTCTGCAGCTGCACCTGCAGAAAGTGCAGGGGACCCAGCCGCTGCAGGAGAAGGGAACACGCCTGCACCGCCTATTGACTATTGGCACAGGAGCAAATACAAGTTGGTTTTGGAGGAGCAGAGAGCTTCGTAGTCTCTGCACGCAACGTTTTTGGCCCTTTGAATAGGAACTTGCAGTGGTGAACCCGGCCATTACCTTAATGCCCGTTTACCTGTGCAGACGTCTTGGATCCAACAGTGGACTCGTCGTATTCATTGTGAATTGAAGTCGGAATCACATCTCTGGGCATTAACATAGACTTCTGATCAGGATCACTTTGGAGTGGGTGACTGCGCTTTCAAAGTCAAAGGAACTCAATTTGGAGGACTCTGGACTGCACCCTTGCTGAACTGATATACGTGTCTGGCTGGAGAATTTTGGAGGCAGAGGCCTTGTATCAGCTTCAAAAAGCGTTCAATCAGGCGGGCGCGTTCATACACAAGGGGACGGAGAGAGAAGCCAAGGTGCCTTTGCCTCCCGCATCTCGCAGGGGGAGAAACAGCTTTAAAAACTTCTGGCTACCGGCGTCTGTCCGCCTCCTCCTCCACTTCATAAGCTGCCTGTGCGTGCAGTGCACATTAGACCCACCTTATCCAGCTCTGCTGCGGCTCACGTTGACCAAACTTGAGCCTTGCAGAAGGAGGAGGGGAGGGCGGTGCTGCTTTAAAAGCTCCTGTCCCTGCTGGTGCCTGCAGTGAGGCTGCAGGGAGAAGGAGGCTTCATTTAGAACAGAGCCAGAGACAGAGAGGTGACTCTCACTCACCCACGGTGCTCAGCGGCGGAGGCGCAGGAATCGTGACCAGGAAAGGAGCGGGACCCAGGATCATGGGGAAGCCGACCGTGAGCGGGACCAAGTCCCCGGCAGCGGCCGGGGCCACGGCAGCCATGCTCAAGCCACAGCAGCACTACACCGCCAAACAGCTTCAGAACAATAACAACACCTCCTCCGCGGCCACGGCCACGGCGACCAGCTTCAAGCAGAAAAACAAGGACAAGGTAAAAAAGTTAACTTTTGATTGGGCCCGCTGTGTATTGGAGGTTCTGTCGAGGCCGGGTTCACTGTGGATGCGTCGCGTCCCTGCACAAGGCAAAGAGCACTGCGTCGCATTCAGCCGACGTGGACTCGAACAGAGACGCAACGAGTGACGCGTTTGATGTGACTCCGGCCCTTACTGCTGTGTTAACGATCGCAGGTTCAGTCACGCGTGGCCCCGATGACAGCGATGGTGGGAAATTTTTGATTGCGCCGGTTCTTCCTCTGCTCAACACACTGAGTCACGCTACTTTGCTTTGTACTCCTCAACGAAATAGGGTGGGGGTTTTCGGGTCAAGTTGAAGATGGACATAGAGGGGGGAACAAACCCAGAAGTCGGTACAGGGGACGAGACAGAGGTCCTTGACCGCCAACTTTTACATTCATGCACTCAACGTTTATGGATAGCAGACGCTTTGGGGGAGGGTTCCATTTCAAATCCATCGGTCCTCCTTGAAGAAATCCAGAATCATCTGTATTTGGGAGTGTGCAGCTCTGTCCACAGACAGTATTATTGGGTGAGAAGGCAGCAGTAGCGTGAAAATGAGCGCGAAACGCAGGCAGATTTTCCCGGTGTGACTGCAGGAAATGGACGGCGCAGCCTCAACACCCAGTTAAGTCTCCAGTGCTGGGCTGACAGCCCAGAAAGGCCTGTTTCAAACCACATGCGGAACACATCGCTTTCGTGTGGAGGGACCCTTTGCCTGCAGGAGTCGAGTGTGACTCTGCGTCCATTGACTTGCATGGACAGGAGCCGTGAGGTGTTCAGTGTGAAACAGGCGGAAGGGATGGGAAAATTGGGCGAATTGAATGCCCTTGCCGTCGAGAGAGAGGACGCGATTTTCTTCGGGGCAGGAAGGGGCCTAAGTTCTTAGCAGGTGAAATCCTCTTTCAGCAGGAGGGAGGCAACTTCAGGCCTCAGGTCTGCGCCTCATGGGTCTGCGTTGCCTACGTCCCTGAAAAGACAACTGTCGCTGCGTCGTTGTTTAGCGTCGCGCTGCGTTCCAGAACAAGTCCATCGGAACTGCAGGCGGTGTGAAAATACGGAGATACAATACAGCGTCCGGTGCTCAGGCACGCATCGTACGACGCGTCAATTACGTTCGTTGTGACGCAACACATGACGCATCCAGTCTGAGACTGGCTCCAGTTGCCGCCAAACGGGTCCAGACCCCGCGGCCCGAGAGGCCGCCTCGTGCCCGGCTCCTGCGCCTCGGAGAGAAAGTCAGTCGGCCTGATCAATAGTCAGGGAAGGTTTGCTGGAAATTTAGGGATTCTGCCGGGCACCGAGAGGGGGGAGGCTCGCTGACATGCAGACAGGCCTGCTTCACACTGAACTCGTCGCACACAGCGAATCGATGAACTCTGCGTCGTGAACGACGCATCATCTTTCAAATCAAACAGGATCGCAATGCTCGACGCATCCACTGTGAGACAGGCCCAATTGGTTGGAGGAGCCAGTGCGGGCCTCGCTCCCCCGACCGCAGGAGAGTACATTGAATTTGGCAAAGGCATCCATCTCATAGGACCGCGACCGCGGCCGCGCTCTGACATGCCCGCTTTCAGTTGCCAGGTTGCGGAGAGGCTGCCTCCTCCTTCTTTATTTGGACGCGGGCGGCGCAATCATATCAGGTGCGCCCAGGTTGGTGGTGCGAGCAGAACGGATAAGGCTGGGTTCACACGCGAGGCTCGCGCGTTTTTGTCCCTGCAACAAACGTGACGTTCATTTTTTGGGCTGGTTCTTGTGGGGCTCGGTCTTCCTTGCGTCCGTGTGCAGTGATGGGTGCTGTGTCGAAAGCGAAAGTACGGCGTCTCGCAAACTTCTTGACCAGCCATGCAGGACGCACCCAGTTTGAAACCGGACTCGAGTAATCCACAGTCGGAGAGGGAGAAAACTGTCTCCACAGCATGACCTGCAGTCCCCTCCTCCTGCAACTTACACTGCAGCCTGGAAGGCAGCAGGTACAGGACCAGGTACCAGCAGAGCCTCCCAGGGAGCGAGTGAGCGGGCGGGCGCTGAGCGCTGCTGATAGGATTCTGAGCGGATTGGAACATGACTGCAGGGGCAGGGCGATTAATAAGGGTCTGGCCTGGCCTGCACCACTCCCTGCTGTAGGGGCAGGAGGCAGAGGTGACACAGGCAAGATGAGCATGGCATTTGTCAGGGAGGTGAAATTGGAAGTTGCTTTGGCTCTGGCAGGAAGGCAGGGGAGATGGGGGAGGGGAGGCAAGGAATTTGTCACTGTAGAGGTGGTGGTGGTGGTGGTGGTGGCCCTCTGCCTGCATCCTTCCTGCAGCCAGCAGGGCCCTGCAGGGATTACACACGCAGAGCGTTCACCTGTCTCCGCCTGCAGGCCTGCAGCAGGAGACCAGGCACAGAGAGATGAGTTCTCGCTGCAGCAGCAGTGTCCTCCGCCAGGAGGGTCTGCCTCAGTCATTTAAAACCGTGCACATGGGTGTGAAAGCACCTTTTCTAATTAAATATCCCATTGTCCGCAAAATGAATACAGAACACCTGATACGCTCTGTTATGTTCCGTGGGCCTTCTTCAGACACACTGGATGCGTATTGCGTCTTGCGTTGTGTCCCTGTCAGAAGTTGGCAATGAGTTCTGTATCATCGCATGGGAGGCAGTGTCCATAACGTACCCAGTGTGACAAACCTGATTTGAGGTTCCCTGAAAGGAGCGGGACCCTGAGATCTGAGGGTCATTTCTACCTGCGCCTGTTTTGTATCGGAGATTTATTCTCCGTGCTGAGCGCAGAGGCGTGTCTTTCATAAGCTGCTCGCATCTCCGAAAAACAATCTGCGAGCGAAGTCGGTGCGCTGGACTTGTGCTTCGTGCGGACTGCGTCGTTATCAAGTGCCAGTCAGTGCGGGCCCGGGGCTGATCTAAGGGGGGGGGGGGGCAAGGAAACGGGGCTCCTGATCCCCTTCCCCAAAATTGATTTACGCTTCTGAGGTCAGTTTCAGGTGCTATCTTTGGCATTTGGTAGTTTTTCAAAGTGGAAAAAGGTGGTGTGCCTCCAAGGGGCCTCACGATCAGGGAGATTGAACTGTATCGAAATTTCCTCCGTACGACGCAGCCTGGACGCCTGTGACATGGGAACAAAAATTATGAAGGGAGGCTGCGTGATTGCTGCACATCACACGTGTCGGTCTGTTCTCTTTGCCATTGCTCTCTGTCTGCAACCAGGACCAGGGTCTTTCAGTGATTCTGTCTCGTTCCCAAGACTAGATGAGCCTGACCCGTGCATGCCGGAAAGGACTGTGAGATTTTCGCGATCTTTCTGTGAAGGCCCAACAATCTCATCGAGAGGATGTGGCCCAGAGCCTGTATTCTTATGACTTTCACTTCGCCTCCAATACCCACAAAATATCAATTCATGATTGAAGCGAGGAGGTTGGAAACTTCGTGGTGGTTTTCCAACATGTGCAATGACCGAAGTGGCCATGGGCTCTCCTAAAATCGTTTTTGGCCTGGTTCACATGAGATTCTTTGTACGTGGTGTTTGCGCTACCGCCCAGCGCGTCCAGTGTGAAGTGAGCCTGTCACCTGCACCCGCACCTGCAGCAGCAGGGCGTCCCGGCTACGGAGAAGGAGGCGGCAGGAGGATGGTCACGACTCCCGTCCCAGCCGCGAGCTCTTCTACCTTTGTCCACACAGGTGTAGAATTACCCGTACGCGTTTCGTGCCGGGTCCTCAGGCCAGGTTCACACCGACTGCGGCGTGCGGCGCGTCTCTCAACAAGTCAATAGGCGCTGGCACGTCGTCGCTTGAGACTCGTCCAGGACAGCAAACCATGACGAACCTGGTTTGAACTCGGCTCAGATGATGTCCGCAGCACACAGGTGCAATTTTGCAAGGAAAGCTGTTGTCCCTTTTGAAAAATTTCTGCGAGGACTGAATGGGTGGTCTGCTCGTTGCAGTTTTTGCTGTGGTGATTGCTGCTTCGTGACTTGATTGAGACTGAATCCCAGAGCGGATCTGGAGGGCCCGAGGATGGGGTACTGGGGGTCAGAGGGTGCTGGGCTGGGAAGATGAAGGGTAAGGGTCGGGGTGCTGAGGGGACTGAGGGAGATGATGCCAGAAGACAAAGCCAGAGGTTTTGGGATGGGGTACGCGAGATCTGGAACAGGGCGCGGGGACCGAGGGACAGGGGGCCCGGCGAGGGGTTGCTGGGGGTCCCGAGAAGATGGTGCCGAAAATGCCTTTCTTTCTTGTGTACCGCCATCCCCTCGATCAAATCCTGGATCCACTCCTGGGTACTTTTTCTTTCATTTTGTGAGTTCTGTCCACGCTGCAGATTCCACAGATCTTTTCTCTTGGCTCTTGGAGTCGTGGTGTGGTGGCTGATTTTGTAGGCATGAAGTTCCTTTGTGCGCAGTGAAGTTCTTCATGCGGCGAGGTTCCAGACTGTTGTGGTTTTCCACTGGTCGTCAACCGATTCGACGCAGAGTGTGTGGATCCAGGGAGGAGGCTAGGACCTGATCACTCTTCAAAAACTCATCTGCATACGGAGAGACAACAATGTTTTGCTCACTTATGTGCAGGCACTTTGAATAAAGAATCAGCTTCCCAGCGTCGCCTTGGACGGGTCCAGTGAGGCTGCCCCTTCGTACCCGAAAGTTTGCACTGCAGGGTACTCGTACAAACTTTTCAGACAAATTGTCAACTTGTGCAAGGTTGAAGTTGGGCTCTGAGAGTATTGGGCGCTCTTGACCAGACCCTGGCCCCGCCCCTGCTCCCACCTGGGCGACTCGGAGAGACTGAGTGAGTCAGGTGGGTCGGTATCGATCTGCGCTGCGGCCCCGGGCTCCGTCCGTCAACTCCCCTCGAGATAAAGCGCACGGGACGCGTCACACAACTCCTTGTACAGATCTGGACAGGGAAAATATGGAAGGCTGGGTTGGCTTGTCAGGGCTTGTCTCACACGAGGTGCGCACGTGATCAAATTTATCTTGTCGAAGGGTGCAATGCCCGTTGAGAAGAAGTACACACCACATGACGCATCCAGGGTGAAATGAAGCTCATTGCCTTCAAGAAGGGGACGTGTGACGCGCCCACTGTGAAACAGGCAGGAGACAACGCAGCCTTTGTCTCCATCTTCTCTCACCGGGTCGATTTCACAAAGGCATTGTTTGTTCGGAGTCGGGGCCGCAGCTTTGTCGGAGTGAAGCTGGGAGTGGGACGCTCCGCGGGCGAATCGACTCGGCGCGTGGGCCGTGTGCGGCTCGGGGGCGGAGTCAGGGGGCGGCCGGGGAGGCACCTGAACCCCTTGCCTCACCTCTGGAATTTCCTCCAATATTTGCGCCGCATGTGAAACTTCCAAGTTATTCTCATGGAAAGATGACAGGCGATCTATTTGTCTTCTTGACCGAATCTTTGATCTGACCCATGCGAAGGTTTTCTGGGGCGTGATTCAAACCAGATACGTCGTGCGTTCTGACTGGAAAAGGGAACAGACTGCTACGGAATGCGCTAAATTTCACCCTCAAGACAAATGTTCTCTATGGAAACGAGAGTCTCAGTTGGGAGTCTGTGAGAACAATCGCATTGTGTCCTGGCGAATTCATATCGCTTTTCTGAGCGAAATCACTCAAATGACCGAAATTCGAAAACGGTATCTTTTCAACATTGTGGCTTTTCGGACAAGACGTCCCGTCCCGTGAACTCCGTTTCAATTCGGTGGAACCAGGGGAACCTGACGCAATTCCCGGCCTCGTGCTGATTGAAAAGCACCTGTTGATCGTCGTTTCCCATCGACGCGCATCAAACCAGTCGTTCTGTCGCTGTTCATACGAGTGAGAGACATTTGTTCAGTTCGGTGGACAATAAATGACTGACAAAAATGCGTGTACACTCTGCTCCAAATCTTTCAAGACAAAATCTTTACTTCAGACGCCCCCTTCCCCCCCCCCTGCGCCAAACCTGGACATTAAACCAGGTTGAGACTTTCAGTTAGTATTTTTGGAAATTTGTGGCGAGCTCAAAAACTGTTCAAACGCCAAAGGAAACAAAGACTGGCGACCACGTGAGGAGTTTTGGCCTCATCGGGCTCAGCGCTACACGGTGCGCCTGTCGTACGGAGCTGCACCGAGCTGCGCCGCGCTCACACAGAGGAGCACAGCTCTCGCACCACGTGCGGCCCACCGCGCGCTGCCGCGGACCCTGCCTCCGACACACAGCACCCACATCAGGTCCGCGCCTGTTCACGCTGAATGCGTCACGTGTCGTGTTGCTGCCCCAACCCTCGGACGGCTTTCGTCAGCACTGGATGAGTCGAGCATTGCTTCTCTATGCGAGTTTCCAATGGGAGATGTAGCGCAGACATTGACCAAGCACCGCCCATGCATTTGCCTTGTTCAGAGGACGTAACGCATGACGCAGGAACACATCTTCAGTTCACTTGCCCAGAAAACGTATCACGCACCTGACGTGAATCGGGGCCTGATCCTGCGTCGTGACAATTCCTATTGACTTGCGCAGGAGAATAAAACGCATCGTGCACCCAGCGCTGTCGCCGTGTTCCCCGCTCAGAGGCCCGATGCACGAAGCAGCCGGCGTGAACCCGGCCCTCATCTGTTGCCAGCTGACACCAACTTCTCCTTCCACACACAATAGCGGTTTCAATATGCTTTAAAAGTGGGCTCCACATATTGGCACTTACACCGCTGGTCGCTACACGACACACGCCGTTTCGCACGCGACTGGTAACGCAGACGCACAGCGGTGGAGAACACACGTACTTCTGAGTACAAGCGTCGTGGTCGTCTCAGTGACATTGCGTGATTCAGCTCCGGATACTTCCGCTGGCAGTAGGTACGTCAACACTTTGGTGTGGTGGTGGTGACAGACCTGTGTCTACTAGAAGAGGGAGCCATTTGATGTTGGATTTTCAGGTTGGGAAAAGTTGTTTCGCGCAGAACATGCACCTCAGGATGCTCTGGTCAACGTCTGGCAGGTCCAGAATTGAAGTCACAGAGCTCAAATTTTGGACAGGAAAAAAACCCCGTTCGAATTCAAAAATGTGTGATTCACGCAAAAACTTGCAGCTTGTGGCGACTTGTAATAAGAGAGATAGGCTCACGCCCAATCCGCTTGGTTCCGCTCCACACAAATAAAGAGACTGATAGCGTTTGAACAAAAGGACGTGAAAGAATCGTCGCACACAGGGGTGCAAAGGTCTGTTTCAGCTCAACGCTTCCCACATTTTTTACCAAAGCTGCTGCACGTGAGAAAAAAACGCCCCAAACTGGTACACCTCGTGCGATTAGTGGTGTAAAGCCAACAAAAACTTAGTCATACCTTTGCGGCATATGGATTGGAACCTGGGAAGGTGGCTTCGTTTTGACTCCTGTTTAAACAGCTTTGGAAAAAAAATCGATCGCGCAAGGTTGAGCGCTCCGACTGAAGTCAGCGGCGGCCGAGGCTCGGGACTTCCCTAATGAAGAACGCCGCACCTCATTTCACTGATAGGATCTCAAACGTCGAGGCCTCCTTCACGCGTGAGCCAAGTCACTGCGAGCGGCGTCGTCACAAACGCGTGGACGTGACGCACAGACGCACAGGTGTGTGGCGTTTCCAGTGAGCGCCCATAGGCGCACACCGATGCACACCCTGTGCAAACCAGGCCTGAGATGGGACGCTGCGGGGCTGAATGCAAATGTCACCCACATTGAACAAGTCAGGAATGAATCAGGAGGTGGGGATGACTGATCCCCGGGCAATATGTTTTGCTCCTCAAGTTCAAGACCAACCCCATGCATTTTCTGTGATGCATTGTTGTGGAGGCAAAAATCCAAACAACGTGCAACGTGCACCCCGACTTTTGATACATCTTACACGTGGGTGCATGCGGCACGATTTTCTTTTGTCAACGTTCAAGCCTTGTGTTCAACGTTGAAGGTGCCTCCATGCCCTTGAAGATATCCTGACTGGAGCCGAGGTGAGTGGCCGAGCGGCCCAGTCACTGGGGATGTCAATTCCACCTTTGAGGAAAAACAACCTTGGTCGCACTCGTGGATCAACACCTGGAGAGATTGCAGGTCTCACGGACATTGTGGTTGGCAGATGTTATTTCATTTTAGTCCACACATTCACGCATTGTTGGCTCAAGCCGCTTGCATCGTTCCGTGTGGGTGTCACACTGTGCGTATATGTACGTGGTTCACAGATCAGGAGTGTTTCACACTGGAAGCGCCATGTGTTGCGTCCTTCCTTGCGTCAGTGGGTTCGGATCCACCACACGTGCACGTCGCTTGCTCCATGTTCGTGCACGTGCGGTGGAAACAAGCGCTTTGCTTGTTCTCAAAAACGGGGATGCGTCCCTGGCGACGACGCAGCCCTTCTTGACTTGAACAGGGACTGAACGTGGAACGCATCCACTGTTTCGAAGACCACAACACAGAAGTTCCTTCCTTTTTGAAAAAGGCTCTGCGCACGCGCAACACAAACCTCGCGCGGATCAATGAATTTAATCCAAACACGTGTTCCATCGAATTCTGTGCTGCTGCAGGAGACGCATCGAAGGATTGGATGGGGGCCTGACCCCGTCATTCCGCGGTGACGCAACATGAAAACAAGCACAAGAGGAAAAGAAACTCTGCAATGGCTGGTACACAACAGGTGGTGGTCGGGGGGGGGGGGCAGGGTGATGTATTTTCCGCAACGACGGGTCAGGGCCGCGTCACCCCCGCAGGATCCGCCTCTGCGTCACAATCGGAACAAAGGCATTGAAGAATGATGTACTTGTTCCTGGGAAGTTTGTGAGTATGAACCCAGAAATATCTGGGAAAAATTTTTGCCCACGTACTGTAAATTTTAGTGCATTCTTTTGGACAAAATTCTATTTTTTGCTTTCTGTCCATCTTTGCTGATTCAACCTTCAGGGCGAGTCGAAAAAGACGTCCAAAAACTGTCCTGGTGAGATGGTGGAATCGAACAAAAAGCAGCGTGATTGCGGGCGAAGGCGTCGAGATCTGCCAATGAAGCCTCGCAGAGCCTCATCCATGGGGACAAAACGATTATCCGTAAAATCCGAGGAGCATCACAGATCCACCCAGGAAAGAGGATAGATGGGCGAGGTGCGTCGAGGGGAGGATCTAGAGGGGATCCAGGGGCAGATGCAAGGTGAGATGCAAGAGAAGATTCAGGGAGTCCCAGGTGCAGAAAGGAGCGCTGACAAAAAAGCTCTCTTTTTGGGGCAACAGGTTTCATTTTCAAATTGTTTGAAATTTTACCCGCTGCAGCGCCATTTCGACCCGCCTCTTGGTGGGTGTGGGACAGAACGACGCTTTGTTTGCCACAAATGCAGCGGGGCATGGTGTGCGTGTGTGCGACCAGTCCTCCTCACCAGAATCTGAATGTCACGTCTCTGGCCTCGACACACGAATCCGACATTCTCCCTGTGGGCGCTCGGGCGACATTTCAGCCGTCCGTCGATTCAAGTGCCTGTTTCAGACTGAATGCGGTTCTTGTGCATTGCGTCTCTGTCAAAGAGTTTTGAGTTTGCGTCATCCAGTGCTTCACACCAGATGCACTGGCTGTATTCCAGCGTGAGTCAGTCGACGCTGCGTCGTCGCTTGACGCTTTCAACGCAATGCCCATTCACATTCACGCATGCGTGCGCGAACGTGCGATGTTGTAGAGTCTACGTTTGACCAGCACAGGCTGCCCCGCAACTCAGTGTGAAACAGGCGTGCTGACATTTCGGTATGAGTGACAGTGCCCAGCGCATCGGGTGGACGCCGCGCCCGGATCATCGAGACGCCATCATGGACGGCTGATAAACGGGCCAAATGCCCCGGTTTCTGAGAACAATCACCGAGCTAAGAGCTCCGTGCAGTAAAGATGGTCAGTTTATCTGCATACGGTGGTACTCTGTAGGGAGCGAGGTTCCCCTTGTGTACGTGTGAGCTTGTGTATGTGTGTATGTGCGTTGTGATTCCTGCGTGATTGTTCGTGTGTATTTTGTGCGCTTATGTCTGATGTGTTGAGAGTCTGCGTGTGAGTGAGTGAGTGTGTGTGTGTGTGTGTGTGTGTGTGTGTTTTGTGTGTGTGTGTGCGAGTGTGTGCGAGTGTGTGCGTGCGCATGCGTCCTTGTGTGTTTGGTGTTCCTCGAAAAGTGAAAACATTGAACATTCCCTTGTGGTCCCGTTCCTCTCAAATGTTTGTTGCGACATGAACAATGGAGAAATCTCGCCCGTGCCTGATCTCCCGATTTGGTGTGATTTCAGGACAGCATGTCGAGTGGAGGTGAGAGCGAGGTGGTGAGTCAAGGGGCGGGCAGCCCCTCGTCCCCTCCGGGCGGCCCCGTCAAGCTGCCCCCGGCGACTGGCAGCCCTCTCACCGCGACCCCGACCCCCGCACCCGCCGGGACCGACACCCACACAGCCGATAATTCCAGACAAGGTGAGGTGGAACGCGTGTATTTTTGGTGTGTATTTTAGCTCCGGTTGACACGCAATCGGCACTGCTACTTTTTTCGTCGTGCCCTAAAATGGTGTGATTCGGTGATTGACGCAGTAAAAAGAAGCGGTGCGGATTTTGACCGTCATTGCCATGTTTTTGAAGTGCTTCCGGGATAATCGTCTATGTACATCTGAACTGAAAATTTTCATTGACTGATCAAATGCGGAACATTTTTCTGAAAAATAACACGCATTTTTGCGTTTTGTGACTGGAGCTGTACACATGGAAGTCATGCATGCGGGTCTGGAGACAAAGACTCCGCGAGCACGGGAACCGGCGAATCCAGTTTTCCCGACGGGTCTGGACGGAGCCCCATCCGGACCAGAGGCGTCCGTCCATTATGAGCTGTCTGAGCCAGTCGCGCCGCCGCTGAATAGGAAGGACTCCCCGCCTCCCCCCCCCCGCGCCTGACCCGCCAAGTAAACCCCCGTTGCCCAGGGGCAGATCCAGAGAAGCTGCAGTGTCCCTGATCTCCCAACGATTTGTCTTTTGTTTTGTGTCGATGTTTTCTTCTGTCGCACCTTTTTCTGTTGCATCACTCTGTGCCCTGTTTCTCACACAGCCCCTGAGACTGCATCCTGGATCTGCTGGCATTGCCAAGAGTGCTTTTTGCCTCCGCACCCAAGCCTCTCAAGTCTTTCAATTCCAAATGGGATATTATGGCTCCAGCGGAGCCGGGTTGCTCCCCTCCTCTCCGCCTGTCCAGGGCTGGATCCAGAATTTCATCAAAGGGGTGGGGGACCAGTCCCAAGGGAGGTGGAAGGCTGACACCAAAATACTTGAAAATTAAGTGCTGAGTGCCAGGCCACACAACACGAGGCGAGCACGGATTATTTCTCTGGGAGCTTTTGGCCCAACCCGGATCCCTCTCTGCTGCATCCTCACCATCCAGTGGAGCACCAATTGCCCCCCCCCCCCGAGATCTGTCCCGAATTCCTCCCTGGGCCCTGCTCCCCATCCAGTGGAGTACCCATTGGCCCCTGTCCCTGAGTGAAGGGTCACCCCTGCGCTGCTGCGGTGAAGAGGAGCATCACTGATGCATTGGTTTATGGGCCCCGGCCTCTGACATTGACATGGCCCTTATTGAGATGGGGCCGAGGCGCACGCGTCGTCGCCGCGCCTCGAGAGACGCGCAGGGGCGCCGCCGGGGCCTCACTGCGAACAGCCCGCAGTTCTGATGTGAAGAACCGAATCTTTTCAATTCAGAAGTTGGACTGATTTCCTCAAAAGGGTTTCCTGAGGTAATTTTGAGTGGAGTTGGGTGTTTTCCTTTTTGACTGTCAACAACTTGATGTACAAAGCTACAGAGAGTCAGTAATTCAGCCTTGTACAGACAGAGGCTGTTGTGGTGGCAAAGGAATCCGTACAAAATTCTCTGCCTTGAAGAAACAGAAACCCCAGACAGATCGCGACAATCTTGGCCGGAAGGAACAGAACGGGCGGAAGAACCGACACACAACCCCGACGGATCCACAATTGCACGCGAGGGGCAACTTGGTCCACAAAATTCTGCCTCATAAGCGCAAAACAATGCACGGGTCATGCAATGGTGCCGATTTGCTCCATGGTCATTCCTGGACAACGTCGCGCGTTCAACTGGACACATTTTCTACAGAAACAAAGGATTGATGATCAGATAAATCGATCCAAGCCACGCTGGTGTTTTCCTGCGCGGTGCGTGCGAACAAATCCCTGTCACTGTTTTTCTCTGACAAATTAGTTCCAGAGCTCCGTGCGATTCAGGGGGTCGAGACTTCTGCTCCTTCTCCCGAAAAATGTGTCACCGTCAGGCATTTTCTTGCACGTAGAACCTCAGAAAGTTCTCTTTTTATCAAATTTGCAGCTCCACCTTCTCTTCCGTTCTTTCCCAGTGCATCATTTCTCGCTATGTTTTTCTGTCTGTCTGTTTCTTTCCTTTTTTCCCTGTATCTCTCTTCTCTCTTTGTTTATGAGCGTCATGTCAGAGTCAGAGCCTCAGTTCCCGATCCTGCATGACAGATTCACAGGATCGGGCAGCTAAATTCTCATGGCGCCCCTGTAAAGGGAGAAGCAGGTCCGAGCCTGCACAGTGTGCGTCTATTGTCACTCGCAGGGAGAGGCAGGGGGACAAATCCCCTCATACACACAAAGCTAATCCATTCAAATGCGGCTCTGGAGCCAGGTATTGTCAGGCCCTGGCTATTGTTTCGCGCACTTCTGCGGGGGACAGTGGTGACTGAGATGTATGGCCTCGAGGGGAGACGGCTGTGGCGCGTGGACGCAGGTGTGTGTCCGCGGAGGGGAGAGCGAGGGCCCGGGGAGGGAGGGAGGGGGCACGGGTGAGTGGCCCCAACAATAGGGTGGTGGACACAAAGGCCCCCTATCTGTCACTGGTGGAGGGGTGAGGTGAGGGTCAGTCCTCGCAGCGCTGTATCACTGCGGGTGCTGTGTCCATTGTGGCGCGAGCATCCCTTTGCACGAGCCTCAGCCTCAGCAGCCGCCGCGGCCCCGCACCACCGCCTCGAGGGCGCGGCGTCGCCAGCATCCCCGCCGCATATAAATGTCCGCGGAACCAGAGACCAGGTTCACGGTGGATGCGTCAGTCACAAGTGCGTTTTTGAACAGTCAGATCTGACAGGCACTGCGTCGTCGAATGGGATGCCGTCTGACTTTTTGCAGCGACACAACACTTGACGCAGTCAGTGCGTGCTACTGAACGCCAGAGGATCTGCCCAAGGTGACGCGCGCAGTGTGAAGCGGCCCCCAACCCTCCCCCGGTGAGGCTCAGCAGAGTGAGGTCGCTGTCCGCCGCACCGCGCTCCCACACAGGCCGACCAGTCAAGGCTGAGCTCCGGATCACACCGGACACGCATTCAACTGAGGTGCAGGGAACGCTGATATTTGGGGACAGATTGCTGGATATTAGTTGATTTCCAAGTACCTGGATGTAGTCGCAGTGCAGCTGAAGTTTTGGTGAGAAAACCGTGGATGTCCGCGTCATGCCAGGTGCGTTGCTGTTTCTGCGTGTGATTGTAATCGCACACAAAATGTACTCCTTTTTGTCGAAAACACGAGTGGGCAAAAATGTGGGTTGGACTCATGATTGAAAACAGGATATTTGGTTTGAAGAAACCGTTTGCTGTTCTGATTCGTCCAACAGAAAAGACAGTGTTGAAACAACTTTCAATTTTGATCTTTTTGGGCAGCAATTTGAGAAACGAATGGCAATCTAGATCTGTGTGCACATGTTTCCCATTTCCTTTGCGCCCCAATTTCATTCAACGGCCGGGCTCACACCACAAAAAGCGACGACTCTGACCCAGCGGTTGGACTTGCACACGGTCCGTCGCACGAGGCTTCCAGACGCCTGTCCTTCTGAACTTCTGGAAAAGATTGCCCATGTCGAGAGCAAGAAACCCACGTTGAAAAGTGACCACTCCTGAGGGCTCACAGAAGATACCCATGTATCGGGTACCAAAACAGAAATCTGACCAAACTCGTGCGTCGTCCAGAGAACGTGAACTCGACCCGAGAAGCGTCGTCTTCCTGCGAGCAGAATTTGATATTTCCGCGAGTCGCACTGGAACTCGGAGATTAATCCGGCGTCGCCATGGGAACGGGACCGGCGCGGGAGTTGCAGGACTCTCCGTTGCCCAGCAACCACTTATCCTACAGGTAGAGACAGAAGAACGTCCACTTTATTGCCGGTTTGTTCCAGGTACAGGATGAGCTAATAAGGCCCCGTCTGTGCCATTCTCTTTGTTCTTTACATGAGATTCTTTTTCAGTAATTCTACTGTTAGCCCAGTGCACCCATGTCAAAGCATTTAACACAAAAGACTTAAATACTTTGGCATCAGTGCACTTGATATAAAGTAGTCAAGTTCAACACAGTGAATGCAAAACAGTAGATTACTTGATAATCTACTGTCAGATCAAGAACTCAGACAATGGCACAGCAGGGGCCTTATGTATGGTAAACAATGGGAGCTAGGAGATAATCACCTCC
>JAAUXT010060391.1_pt1 | contig 25790 bp, 33 predicted proteins | sample 7278171 | NCBI WGS metagenome assembly JAAUXT01 (sample SAMN14350112, study PRJNA611818) | marine sediment metagenome | isolation source: surface marine sediment (1.8m) | place: French Polynesia: Moorea | collected 2018-08
AAAGAGCCCAAATGATCCCAAATCAATCCTCATCTTGACCATGAAACTGCTGCTGACATACTTTTGGAAGAGGCTGCCTATAGGTGATTTGATTTCGCTTACTCCGATTTCGCTCACTTTTTCCAAAAGCTCACAAATCGGACCAAGCTCCTCAAATCACCTAAAAAATGAATGAACGATCACGCAACACGCAGAGGTGTGAAGTCACAAGATTCTGCAGAGAACCGGGGGCGTCGCACTGGTTATTTCTTGTGTGGGAGATGAACTTTTGTCGGCACAAAGACTAATTGGTGCTGGTGTTAATGCAGAGCGGAAGAATTGGATTTGTACACGAGGCCAAACCAAGATCTATATTCTGGGACTGTGCATGTTCTTGTCTGGATTCAATCACTCCAACAGCTGGACAGTTGAATACGCAAAATCCCAGACACGATTTATTTGGCCTCGCACCAGAGCCGACACTTCAAAAGAAGCGTGCGCACATTTACGTTTGGTCGATACTCAGAAACATCGCTTGGTTTGCGTGCAACAGACATTTTGAACATCTCACTGCAGTTATGCGGATTTCATTTGGTACTTTCAGGGCAAAGGTGAGATGGACACGTACTGGCTGACGGGCAGGGACAAGAGTGACGACAGTACAACGCACGCGACCTTCAAAAACATCAACGGCATCAAGGCGTAAACAGCAGGTGTTCCCTGGAAGGATCTAATTTTCAGAAACGGAAACCCGCACACGTACTTCCAACCACACACGCACAACACATGTGTGTCGAGGTCCAAACTGAGGCATTGCAATCCAGTCTGCATGTGTTGAATGTAAAGACACATGCCACATTTGTACAGACTGAGGCCTGCTCATGTACAACTTGACATTCTGTCACGGAATCCACTTGCAGCAGGTTGTGGTCACCGTTTTTGAGACAGATGCGTTGTACGCGTTATTCGTGGCCACTTTTGCTCTGGTAAACGGAAGAAACTGCAGCCTCGGGATCTTGTTTCAGCATCACGATTGTCATCCGACAGTTCAATTTTCCATGACATCAGTGGTTTCTCACCGTAGAGTTGACCTCACGAGCTCATTTTTGTGGATGTAGTTTAACTGTTGTGTTGATCCTTGTGTGTGTGTGTGTGTGTGTGTGTGTGTGTGTGTGTATGTGTGTATGTGTGTGTATGCGTGTGTATGTGTATGTGCGTGTCGAAATCTTCAATTGATTGTTCTTGTTGTGTCTTCCCGCGCTTCTCGAAGTCCGTCCACGGAATGTGCATGAGGCCGACGTTCTCAACTTGGTGAGGAGACTTCACACCTCACGGCGAAAACTGAAAACTCTTTTATGGCCAGTTGGGGGAGGGGTGTCAGAACCTCGGGTTTCACGATCTGCCAGATTGTCTTTTTCTCAAATGCCGCTTGACACGCAACTCACAACAAAACTCGACGGACTCAAAACAACTTTGTTTCTCCTTTCCAAGTGTGTGAAAACTTCACTCTTGCCATTCCAGTATCGAAGCATCTGCCGTGGCAAGAGCACGAAGTTCTCACACGCTTGGGCGTGTCAGAACTGTTCAAATGGTCAGTTCTTCTGGCCGTACCACTAGTGGTGATGTGCACATTGTCATTGAAGACATTCGTCTCACGAAACATGAAGGTCCTGGATCATGTCTCACAAAACGGGAGGGGCCCCGAGAAATACCCAACCGAAGTGACTTGCTGAACCCTATCTGTCAAATCCAGGAGCAAAAGAGAAAGTCAAGATAGAATGATACTCGTAATAACCTCCCATGATATCAGGAACAATGCAGCTGCTCCTTCGGATGAGGTCAACCCAGACAATCAGAGCATGGTGTGCTGACCAAACACTCGGGTCTGCTGTTTGCCCCTTGAGTCTGCGTTTGTCTAGTCCCGAGGGTGAGGACTGCAGCTTGTCCTTTTTGGTCCAGTATCAGTGGACAGAGACGGCAACTTCTCAAACCAACGTTTGTGTTGCATTGACGACAAATCGTCTCTTTTCAGCAAGAAAGAAACAGTTTTGATGCTCTTTGGATCACGTTGGCCCAGGACGGGCAGGCTTGTCAGTACTGGACCGTTTCCAGTTAGTTCAAGTCAAAATTCAGACAAGTTGGCACTGGTTGAAAACTGAACTACCCAGGCATAATTTGGTTTCGTTAGATTTTGCTGTGTTTAAGCCAGTGATATTTTGTCGTCGTTGAGGGTTTTCCTGTCTTCCTGCAGTCACCCCGCCACGCATCTGTGCACAATTTGTGATTCAAAGCGTCACATTCACACGAACAAGAAACAACAACAACAACAAAAAAGTGTTTGCATTTGTCTTATGATTTGATCTCGTTGAAAAAATTTGGCACAATATTTCAGAGTCACAGGTGTCTTTTGTCCAGCCCTGCTCGTCCAACATGTTGAGGAACCAAACAGACATAGATTTGTGGTAATCACCCATGTTTTGTTCAAAGAGTGATCTTTGAAACCCGGTGGAATTTGACGAAGAACAAAACGGCTGTTTGGTTCTCGCCTTGTCTTCGACATTTATTTGTGAATATTTGTCATTCGTGCAGCACCTGTGAACCTGCAACTTATTGAACTGGTTCTGTTTGTGTAGTCGGACGCCACGCAGATTTCGTACCAGTGATCCTGTTTAGTCTCGGCCTTGTCATCTCGTAGATTGACATAGCGCACCTGTTTTTGCATTCGATATTTGTACCAAATATGGACTTGAGTGCAGCAATCCTTCATCAGACATTTTTTGGCTTCTTTCACCTCAAATAACAGAAATGGCAAAATTTTCAATCAGCACTAAACTGAGTGGCGTGAATGTTCTCCAATTGCATTGAGATCTGACAGATATCTCAATTGGCACGTCTCCGCAGAACGTCACCTCGCCCGTCCAAATGACGAACTGTGTTCATTCATTCGCTGAACCAATCTTGCTCATGTTTTTTGTGTTCCGGCTGTGCGATCGTGTGACCTCATATTTTCAGAGGAAACACTTGTTCATCAGTATTCAAAGATGAATGTTCCGTGTGTGGAAATGTTTGAAAATACTCATTTGTAAATCTTCGCCTGAGGGACCTCAGGACCTCTCAATTGTCGTCAGTGTACGCAAAAGTAGTTTGTCCTGTCGAAAGTTTCCGCTTTTGTGGTCTCTCACTCATCTTTGTGATCCCATGCACTTATCCCGACAAAAATCGCCGACAGACTCCACCGATAGAGACGCTCCATTTGTACGCGTCGCCAAATTTGCCGCTTTTGGTCCAGCTCCATCAACCAATCCATCCCCAGTTCGAGGAAAAGTGTCGTGTAGGTTGGTCTCAGGAGAGCAGGTCTGTGGGTTCAAGCTGGGAACCTGCATGGTTCTAATCGGCTGGGTTCCAAAGAATGCCCATGTGTCCACGGACACGCTTGGACGAGTACACCGCGCCAGTGTTTTGCGCTTCCACGGAGTCATTTCTTGCTGAGGATTGGAAACGTGGTTGGAATGGAAGGCAAGGTTTGGACGACAACCGGAGCCATCCTTGAGCCATTGTCCCTTTTTCTTCAGGGATAAATCGTTTTCCCTTTTCTGCGTGTGCACATGTTTCTCATAAACAATGCTTGTACATTTCGGGAGTGTCATTCTCATTGTGTTAATTGTTGCTTTGCGTTTTCTTTGTGTCCTGGACCAAAACAAACCAAACTCGAATCTTGAAAAACTTGCCGATGCAGCAACAATCAGCTCTACGTCTTGCCTTTTGCAGAGAAATATAGAGAAGACAAAGTTTTTTGAAAAACACACAGACAGTTATCTGCAATATGTGGTCTTGAAAATGTTTTTCTTTTGTCTGCAACACACGATAGCAGATATCGTAGAATCCATTTTCACATTCTTGTACAAACCATCCTGCAGAACGAATAAAAAAGTCATCAGTTGCGTGTTGCGTCGTGTGATGGTTCCCAAAATCCGCACGCAGCACTTCCCAGTCGATTCACTCCTTTTGATGCGTATTGCCACGCCCTGCTGGAAGTTTGAGTTTGTTGCACGTCAAGCTGTTGGGGGCTCGCTTTACCTGAGGCACACAATCTGGTTGAAATGGGAAACAGCAGATGCAAGCGTGCGTGTAGATGCGAATTTGTATCGGCTTTCAATTACGTGAGCACAAATTCAAGCACTCGTGTGTGTGGGCAGATAGACGCAGATCTTTTTCTGAATGAAATCTGAAATCTGCACAAAAGGTGGACGAGGAAGCCAAAACATTGGCCACAGGCAGACATCCTTCTTCGACTCAAGAAAATAAGCAACAAAGCACCTTGAAGTACAGCGGAGAAAGGGTGGATCGTTTGATGTGCCACGTAGAGTTTGATGAATTAAACATTTTCAGACTCTGGTTTGGCCAATTTTTCTCTTGGTCCAGAGCAAACATTGCCCAGTGATATACGAAGTGCATTTGCCAAAACACGGCCACAAGAACCAACACCTATATCCATACAATGCATCCATATACTTCATTATTATTCCGCTTGGTCCTCACAGCAACACCAAAGTTGGCAGGGCTGCACGAAGAGGGGGATCCTGGATGGGCCAGTCGTGTTTGTGTCAATCAGTTTGTGTCAGCAGGAGTCATGTTCGATTCAAGGCGAGAAGTGTATGACTTGTGCCTTCATGGCCCAAGAAATCATTGCGGGCTTCCAAAAGAACACAACAGGTTTCCTATGATTGCAACAAATACTCGTCAGTAACTTTCCCACACCGCACCAAAGTCGACCAGAAATGCAAACCAAGGATCCACTTTCAGCTGAGTGCTGTGCAAAACTGAAAACGGTAAAGGTATGAATTTGGCACCCACCTACTGTATGAATATGGTGCACATACATTCGTACCTGTGTGTTGTGCTGTGTTGTGTGCCTTCCGGAGGCCATCGATCTTGGCCAAGCAGGTCACACCTTGAGGGCGTCCCTCCTCTTTTCTGGTCCCTGGGTGCCTTCACCCAAGCCAAGTCAAATTCTCTGTGTAGAAACACACCCGTATCCACATCACACTGGTGGCGGTGGATTCATGAAAGTACGTTTTTATCCCTTCAACAGTTTCGGCTCATTGTTCATCGTGCAAACTTTCAAACGTGTGCAGCACCTCTGCCATCCGTGGCGAAACGTCAAGTTTCGCGTGCATTGCAAGTTTTTCTACAGACTCAGGAAGTCACAATCAACAATGATTTCCCTGACTGGAGAAAACACATGTCAAGGGCCTCTCCAATTTGACAAAAATTATCGTTATGCTCCCTCAACCAAATGTTGTTCACTTTCAAGAAACAGCACAGAACCACCTGTTCAAAAATTGTGAATATAATTTTTTGAACCTTTTACACACAAAATCCATTTTGTTCTTTTGAGATCAAAAGCATTATTTCAGGAAAACAAACCCACAAAAAATGGACCTTGATCCCCCAGAACCAAAAGCTCAAACCATAGGGCGCGCAACAAAAGTTTTGAATTGGGGATTTGTTCGGCTTTTCCATTCGGCTTGTTCCTAAAAAAAATTGGAAAATTGAAACAAAAAGTCCCAAAACTGCAAAAACATTTTCAAAAGCAGAAATCGTTGGGAGTTTGCGAAATACAGAAAGGTGCTGTCAGAAAAGGGTGTTGTGGGGTTCCAAATATGCGTACTTACGTGCCGCCCAGGAGACCGTGTAGATCCGCAATCGGAGCGAGATGCGACAATTAAGGTGCATATGATGTGGCCTTGCCAAGACAACTGCCCTGACTCGGAATAAATTCACTCATGTGGAATGACGTCGTTGCTATATGAGGCGCGGGCCGGGTCGGGGACCACAGTCTCTGTGGTCGCTGCGCTCTGCAACAGAAGCCGAGTTGCCTCTTGTGTGAAACTAACGTTCTGCAGAAACTCACATCGGAGTTCATTCACAAACTCCCAGAGATGGATATTTACGCAGTTTCCGCGCATTTTCGGTGGTTCACAGGGATAAAATGCCTCTTCAAGCTTGTGTGGAGGTTGACAAGTTTGAGGCTCCTTTGAAGTGACGTATCTGCTCGGTAAGATAAAAGTTGACAGAACTCGTATGCAGTTTTGTTTCTGATGGAACCAGCTCCATTAAAGAGCCTGCCTCAGCGAGCGAGCTGCTTCTGCGATGCCAAGAAAAGTGCAAGTTCGACATCTTTCGACAGTTTTCTGCGTGCACGTAATGTGACTTGTCTTGAAGTCTTGGAGAAGTTGCTTTTCGGCTTTCAATCCAGACGAACAAAATTTCCTTCACACGTCTTCTTGGTCTATTTTTGGAAATCGGCTCTTCGTTTGAAAGAAAACTGCACACACACGCAGGCATTCTGAAAAGTAATTTTCAACAGGAACAAAGCCAGGGTGGGGTTGCTTCACATTCTACCATTGAATCGAAGAAGTACAGTGCACTATGACAGCACTTTCGCAACGTAATGTCAGATTTTTCGACAAGAATTTGAGACCAAATCCTGCAAATGAAGCTCAAAGTACTTTTTGTTGGCTGCGGTAAATTTGAAAGTCACTTGCATGGGCAGTTTGGCATCGAGTCGCACGCTGGCTGGTGAAGCTAGCTTCAGGCGAATAGTTCAAAGTAGTCATCCGTGAAACTTCACAACACCAAAAAGGAGTTGTTGTTTCACTCTGACGGTGTGTGCTCGGCACAACAAAGGCAAAACCTGTCAGGGCACAAAATAATTTCTTCTTGTGTGACAAGGCGCCAGTGTTTCAGCACGCCAAATGAGACGGTGCTTCCTTCACATGCGTTCTGTTGGAATGCTGGGTGCTTTTGAATACCAAAAGCACGAACGAGCTCCTTCATCAGTGGCTCTGAATTTCTTGACAAACCTTTTGACAGTCACAATCTTATATATCTCACCATTGTAAAATTCATCCATTGTCATCAAGTCAGGTGATGGAACAGAAGCTCCCAACGGAAGGAGATGAACGTGTCAGAAAGGTACAACAATCTGAAAAGAGATGTAGGCAGATCAAGATGGAGTGAAGTTGAAATCAGCTGTTTTCTGGGACTCGGGCGGTCTTTCTGGTTTCATGTGGCTCGTGCGCAGACATCATGAGACAGTTAGTCCTCCCGTTTGCAATGCAGCACTGTCATCCTCCTGACATCATCATTCGGAAGCATCACGCAGTCTTCTGTTCATCATGCACTGAGATCAGCAAACACCACGAGCTTTTGCAATTTGTTCAAAATACCACCGAATCACCCAGAAGTTTAATCCTTTCTTGGGAGTTGAAAAAAACGGGTTGGAAGACAACGGTATTTGTGCTGCAGAGAGGAAGTCTCAGAGGTGAGCAATTGAGCTCCAGTGTTTGGGATTGCTCCGTGGTCAGAAGTGACCCTGAATCAACGGACAAGCACACACATACACAGACACGCACGCACACATACACACACGCGCACACGCACACGCACACACACACACACACACTCTCTCTCTCTCTCTCTCTCTCTCTCTGGAAATTCTTTCCCATTTTATGCGCAATTGTGTCGCACAGAACGGCGGCGCATGAGCTCGCGACAAGTGAGGTTCGCTGTTCCGCGGCCGTTCCGTGCATCGACCGGTGCGCTTGGAGCATTGCAAGCTTCATGGTGAGGCGGCGCGGGTGCACGATCCAAGTCTCGTACCATTTCTAATTCAAGAACCAAGACGTCTGGAATGTTTGGAGTGAATTTCATCTCCGAGGACTGCCAAGGCAACACGCACTTCGAAAAAAAGCATCCGAAAACTGTCGTCATGGACAGGAGCGAACCCTGGGGCCAGCATAGCGTCAGTCACTCACATGACACCTCAAGGCTATCCGATCACTTCTTTCATGTGTGAGCAGACATCTCAAAATATGTCTGAGTACGTTCACCAAAAAAGCATTCTGGACGTGCTTTGGATGTCTGAAGAGACAAACTCGTCCGTGCTCAAAGACAAAGCTAATCTTTTCGTTTCTCACAGCGAGAAGACAATGTTGGAACCTGCTCGGAGAAAATGAACTCACACACTTTGTGCCAAAACGTTATCAAGAAATGCCCATACAAGAGCATTTTCTGAATTCCAATTTTTTCTAACACGTTCAGAGGAAATTCACTCTTTGGTAATTCGTTGACAAGCACGGAAAGCAAATTGTCGGTGCAAATTTTGCACCGAGATACCGATGCAGCGCTTCAGCACAAATGAAATCATGTTTATGCTTTCGCTGACAATAGGTGCATGATTTATGCAGGAATGTATAACTTTGTGGAAACATTCCAAAAATGGTCCCGGTCATAAAGGTGGAAACCACGTTAACCGTGGAGATGGCAACATTGCTGCCTTCAGGTCGTTTGTTCAGCATTGTGGCGTTTCCTCTGCACACACCACAGTGTCGTGTGGTGCTCACAGGTCCCAGATGAAGGAACGAAGATACACCAGCTGGACGGCATTGGAGGTCTGAAGTCAAGGCAGTTGTTTCAGGGGAAGACTCACTGTCTTTATCGTGAAGTTTGTGCTGCGGATGAGACAGTGTGTCCTCCCTAGAAACACTGTAAAATGCGTCCAGATGGAAGAAACCACGTGCGTGCACGGGTGCGTGCCAGACGAACCTCAACTCGCATGCACCGAATGTCACACGTATTGACAAAGGTAAGTGTCTGTCTTTATGTCTTGCAGCCACATCCGTTGATCTCTGCTTGTTGTCAGGCAGGTACGAATTTCTTTGTTTCTGTGTGTGCAACGCCACAATGTATTCGCTCTCATGTGTTTATCAATTGTGTTTTCAGGCTTTTCTCAGGCTCTCAGGCTCTGCGTTGTCCAGAGACACCGCTGTCACGATTCTGTTGTGATTTTAGTCGCAGGTCGAGTTGCCTGTTTGACGTCCAGGGACAGTGCCTGGACTGCGTCCCGCTCGTTGTTTGTGCGGTGCAGTGTGGAGGATGTGGCCCCACTGGAGCTCGGTGACACCGGCTTTGCGACCCGCGCTTGGGAAGGATCCAGGTTCGGTTGCATCGCCGTGTCACTGTTTGCGTCTGTTGATAAGTTTTTTTTCTCAGGCAAGCACGAACAATTGCATTATTAGGCTCCAGTGGATTCAGGATGAGAGTACCAGGCCCGACAACAGTCAGACCTCGAACCAGCCCAACATCGGGACCTGCCTGGGTCAGGAAAGAAACCACAAGAACTTTTTGAGCAGATACAGGACGATTCTCCCGTGTTTGCACGCGAACGAATATGAAGACATCAGGCGTGTTCTGATTGATAAAGTGATGAACTATCCTTATCGTTTCAATAAAGATGTGCACTTGAGATAGGTTACGTTTTTGTTTTGGTGTTGGCGTGTGGCGTGATTGTTGGGCGGACCTGCCGCGAGTGCTGGAGAACCGCCTCTCGTCCTTTTGCCACATCATCTCGTTCGATGAGGCTTTATCCACATTCAATGACTCAAATTATGCGACTGCGTGTTCCTCTTCGCCAAAAAAGGCGCAGACACCTTTACCAGTTTGGTGCTGACTTCGTGCACTGCGGCTCTAGAAGCGCCAATGCAACACAAGTTCTTGCTCTTGGAAAGCTGAACTGCAGTGCTGGAGGACAACCGTACGCAACCGTGGGGGTCGTCGCACCCGGGAAAAACACAACCCAACACTTGCCTCACTTGTATTAGATTGTACGAAGATTCCATTGAAAATGTGGCCAAGTCATCGCCGTGTTCGAGGTTTTTCTCTTTCATGAGTTGCGCAAGCCAAACTTGAACGGTAGTTCCACCCGCTCGACGTATAAGTACAGCAGACTCTTGTGGACAAGTCCTTATCTCCAGTTGAGCATCAAATCTACCTTATCGACCTCGCGACTACTATCTCCGAGCAGAATATGCCTTTGCTGCAAGTTTGTACGTAGATCTCGGGGGGCACGGGCACAGATCTGTTTGCCATGTTGACGAAAAGGAAAATGTTGATTCTGACGCTCTTTGGCATCTTCCTGACCTGGGAAGCGAATCTGGTGGAGGGTTTGTCGGTGGATAGCTTCCTGAAGAGCTACGCTGGAGCTCCCAACAACGCGGTGAGGAAGGTCATCATTGAAGACATGCTTGGTGACTTGAACAGCAAACCCATTGAAGAAATATTTGACGGTTACGAACAGACACCAGACGAAAGTCAAACTGCCAATCTTCTGAAGAACAGGGATTTCCTGAAGAAGGAAGACAGGGAATATTTGGACCACGCCTTAAAGTACACCAAGATCGCCAATTCAAAATGGGGTCAGATTCTATTGCACCCAGAAAGAATTACGAATCCAGTTTCAGTTCTGGAGTGGGACATGAAGACTTTGGTGAAGAAAGTGATGATGAATCAAAAACTTAGAGAAATGATCTTGCAGAGGGTTTTCAAAAACAAGAAATTTGTGAAGACAGTAAAAACACAACTCAAGGAAAGTGTCAAAGATCCAGCTGCATTCAAAATGGTCGAAGTGCTTTTGCACAAAATGGAGAAATCCAGCGAATTTGTAGACACCGCATTCTGGTCGGAGAACGCCACTGCTACAGACTATAACATCTGCGTGGACCAACTGACAGCGACCTACGGATACCCTATCGACGTCGTGCTGCACTACATTGAGCTGATCGTGGTGCAGATCCTACAGACCATCTTCTCCGAGGTGGACGGGCTCTGCCTCACGTTGCCCGGCAACCCCGGCAGCGTGATCCAGCCAATCGTGACGCAGCTCTGCTACGCGCTCGACTTCCCCGAGCAGCTGTGCGACACGCTCAACAACCCGCTTCTCTTCACCCTCGCCTGCGATGCTCTGGGGCTCCTCGTTCTGGCTTACGAGCCGGAGCCCCTGAGGGAACAACCGACCCTCATCCAGACCGTTGCAAGTAATGTCGTTCTTTGGTACAACTAAACTTTTACAGGGGGCACGTCCAGAATTTGCAGCTTGAGCTTGCACTGAAAGTTTCTGAACGCAGGACAAACAAGGATGTCCTTTTGAACGTAGGTTGTGAAGGGAATTGGTTGCAAACAGTGCCCACAGGGTAAGGAAGGACGGTTGGTTTTTGGGGGTCAGGTAAGGGGCACAAAGTTGAAAAGATCTGTGGGTTTTGGAATCTGACCGTATTGCACTTGTTTGGAATGTCTTGTTCTGTGTCAATATGACAAAGTATGTGTGGAGATGATCATTTTGGTGTTTATATCTTGTGACTCAGACAAAGCATTCTGGTGCTGTGGTCAGTTTCTTGCAACTAAAGAAGCAGCAACGCGCCACACACAGAAAATATGTTGGGACCAGCCGCACAAGTTGCCGGATTGTTGCAGGGGAACCACTGATGTCTGGTCCCCGTAACCACGCAGCTGGTGCTGGAGTTGGTGACGCTGGTTACTGAGGTCTGTCTATCGAACTTCTTTGTGTAGTGCTGGACGCCTCTGCCAAGATTCCATCGGGAATCCTGGAGTTGAAGCTTCACTGGCCGGGAGACTTCCAACTGTGTGAGAATGTGGTCGGGCGCTACAACAACTCCTTCACCAACGCCGAGGAGCCCTTCAGCGGAAAGTACTGTCGCATCGACATCGGCTTCGCTCAGGACACGGTGAGCAAATATCGCGTCGTGAATCTTGGTGGGGAACTGGCTCATCATTTTTGCCCAACCCAGGACTTCGTCCCTGCCGAGTATTTTCATCGGCGCTTAAGTCTCTCCTGTTCAGTTAGTGTGCAAATCAAAAGACTTGACGTGTGCATGTGCCAGTGCTTCGAACTCACAAATTATTCTCTGGGACCGGAGAGAAGCAGGTCCACTCCACTTTGCCCCACCAAAAGTCACTGACACTGCCCATTTGCCCAAAACGTACGTTTGTGTGTCCTCTTGAGATTGGCAAACTTCATCTTGGGTGACCAGGACGACAATTGGAGTCATCCACAATGGCCCTGCGTGATAAAGTTGTTCAGTTTTCTGCGGTAGAAAGTGTGTGATAAGAAAACACTTGAAGATGCTCCTGAGTTCTCTTCTCTTCTCTTTTCCCCACAATGAACAAGATAATTTCAGACAGAAAATTGCTGTGCACACAAACCTTTCTTTCGTAATTAAAAAGGATGAAATTCAAGTGCTTTTCAGTTGGATGAAAGTTCGAATGACCCATTTCTTGCTGGTGAGATCTCGGAGCGTGTCTCGTCTGGTTTTAAGTGTTTTATGACACCTTGGTTTTCCCACAAGAGGTCAACTTTCTTGAAAGCCCATTTCTTTCAGCCGCTTTTGTGAGGCTTTTTCTTTGGGGGGGGGGGTAATTTTACAGTATTTACCGCAGGAGTCCCAAGAGGAAAAAGAGTGTAACAGCCGTTGGACGGGACTCAGTGCAAATTCATTTCCATTGTTCCAGACGGTCATCGGTTCTGGAGAGGAGGAGGACGGAGGAGATGGCGAGACGCCCTGGGGTCTGCCGGTCGGGATCTGCGTGCCCGATGTGTGTGGGGGCACCTCCGGGGGACGCGACTACATTCAAGGTGACTGCACAGAACCCGGTATCTGCAGGGGAGAGAGAAAGGGGTGCTTGCTCAGCCAGTTGGTTTTCTTTCGATCTGTTCAGAGGTAGTCTCTGCTCAGCCAGTTGGTCTTTGTTTGATTTGTTCAGAGGTACATTCATTCAAAGGCCCGTGGAAAATTCAGCAAAGCAACCGACAGGAAAAAGAATAACTTTTCGATCGTGTTCTCTCGTACGTTGATCCCACCTGTGGTTGAAGCCCCAGGTGCAGGTCTTTTATCCGTTCTTGTTTCACCTTGTGTCGTCTGCAGCTTACAAGCCGCTCAAGCAATTTCAACAAGCATGAATCCCTTGCTCAATTTCAGAAAGGCTCTCTGAACCACTGAGCATTCTGGGACTGGGTGTGGTGAACGTTTTCTGTGGCCACGACATCAGTCTCGGCGACAACCAAGAAGCCCAGGTTGCCTTGTACGAACCTCTTCCACTCGTCTTCCTGCAGTGGGATGCTGTCTCGCATTCCCTGCGATGACAGCCAAATGAAAGGAATCCCAAGCATATCAAAAATGTGAACGAGATGTGATCTTCAAGCAAGCAAGTTGTGGTTTGCCTGTTCCTGATCATCAAAACACCCGAACGCTCATCGATCTCTTTGCAGGGGAGTGATTGTCGCAATTCTCGCGATCGTTCTTCCGGCCACTCTGTGGGACGGTTTCTTCAGAAAGGGTTGGCTCGCCAAGCGCTTCGGCCTCACCGACTTGTACCAAGAGCCAGACTCGTACGAGAAGACTGGAAGACATTCTGCGTCTATGAAACTGAATAACTCGGTGACGAATGGAGAAGTGAAGAACAGAGCTTCGGTGAAATCCAATCGAATCGTTCCGCCCACAGACGAAATGGTCGCAAACGAACTTTCAGAACCAGTTGGTAAGACTTAATCTTTGGCGAACATCACCATTCTTCTCGTGCCCTGCAGCAAATCTTCAGGTCGCTGGATTTTTGCTGCAGAATGCTGCGGGCGACTGGAGGCGGCCTTCACGGGCTTCTCGCTCTACTCGAACCTGAGGCGCGTCTTCTCGCCCGACGCACCGCGCACAGACTTCGCCGCCGTGCACTTCCTGCGCTTCTTCAGCCTCTGCTACCTCATGCTCGGGGAGACCTACTTCCTTGGAACCCTGTTCACAGAGATATGGGCTGTCGGTGAGTGGGTTGAGCAGTTTGCATGGGTGTGTAGCCCTGAAACGCTTTGTTGCCCCATTTCACTGTGTAATGCATTGGTTTATTTTTTCCAGGTAATTTTTTGAGCTTTATCATGTCCCTTCCTCGCCAGTGGTACTTCCAGCCGATTCTGAACGTTCACTTTGTGGCCGACACTTTCTTTGTCATCAGGTTTGTTCACTTGATCCGACGGGAAATCTTTGTTGCACTGCATGTAAGCACGAGCGTAATGTGTTGCTGGGCACACGCGATCTGTGTGAGAAGATTGTGCATTGCATGTGGATTACTTTCTGTGTGTTTCGGAAATCAAGCCAGTCCCACAAACCTTTTCAGTGGTTTTCTGGCCTGCTATTGGTGGCTGAAGCGAGTGCAGAGAAACGACGGGAAGCTGAGTCCTTTCTTGATCGTCAGATTTGTCCTGCACAAATATTTCGTGTGAGTTGTGAGTCGACAATTCTTCGTGCTGTGGCCACTTGGTCCCTTTCAAAGATTTTCAGGATTTGGACCCGAGTCCTCTGAATTCTAAAAATTTTGCACTGATCGAATTCCTGACTCTGCCCTGCATCTCACGCTGCCTGTAACTCTTTGCAGCTTGATGATCCCGATGGCGCTGACGCTCATGTTCTACTCGACCTGGTACAAGTTCCTGCTCGGAGGGCCGTTGGCTCCAATCAAAATCGACGATGCCGAGTTTTGCTTCGACAACTGGTGGACAAACCTTCTTCTGGTCCACAATCTGGTCAACAGATACGAAAAGGTACTGCAGTACAGGAGCAGTTCTGTTCACGTGTCTTTCTTCCCCACCAAATTTGCACGAGCCTCGGTTCTTGTCTCGCTTGTCTCGCAGTGCGTGTCCTGGACGTGGTACGTGGCCGTCGTGTTCCAGCTGCACGTCGCCACGCTGATCGCCGTCCTCATCCCCCTTGTCGTGTAAGTACTCGTACACACAGGACAAGACCAGGACATTGCGTGCGTGGTCGTTCAATCAATGGCCAGAGGAGCCCGGGGTTGGCGCGGGCAATAGAGAGGTTTCTTTGCAGCCCGTGGGGACCCGCCCGGTGCCATTTCACGTCCAGTGCCATGCCTTAAATCTTGATACTTGTTTCTCAAAACCTCAGTGGATGCTACTGAGGGACTCAATGACAGAAAACTGTGGTCAAAAGACATTTTGGTTCAATCACTTCCCTGTGAAATAGCCAAGGAAAAAGCACAAGTGCCAAACTAGTTTCCCACCCGACGTGAAATGGCACCGGGCGGGTCCCCACGGGCTGCATAGAAACCTCTCTAAAACGGAGGTTCAGCAAACACGTCCGCTCCTTTTCCGACGTGCCCCAATTGCCAGATCAGTGACACAGATACCATTTGGTCACTTATCATTGATTCTTAACTGCTCAAATTTGGTCATCTGTGCCACTGGTCTCTCAATTGGGGCACCAGATGTGAAAATTAAGCCGAACCTATGCAATGTGCAGACAACCAAATCGCACAATCCGACTTTTGTGGATCAGGAACCAAGGATCATAAGATTTTCAGAGGTTGTCCATGAAACACGGAGGCACTCCGAAGAGCAAAAAACCATGTTGTTCTGGAATATTTCGTTTCTATTTTCGTAGGTTTGGAAAGAGATACGGTAAAATCATCGCTTTGTGCATGATATTTGCGTTGTGGGCAGCTCACGTTGGAGTCACGGCAGACTACGCGCTCAAGTAGTGAGTACAATGTAATCAGACCCACATCAAAGGAGCGTCATCCTGCCCAAGAAAATGTCATGCAAGATGATCTGCCTCAAATTTGAAACTCTGGTTCATCCTTCAGGAACAGTTTCTTTGTTTGCCTGATCTGAATCTTTCTTGCTTGTCACAGCTACAGTCTGGCAAATTTCGACATCGAGGCTTGGTACAGAGACATGCTGCAGCTGCCATGGAACAGAGCCGGAGCCTATTTGACGGGAACCGTGTTCGGAATCTTCATGTTTGAGATGCGAACAAAGAAAATCAGGCTCCACTGGGTTGGTTTTTGTTCAAAAAAATGTTGTCATTTGCTATCAAGCCAAACGCGGTCACAAACACTCGTATACAAAAGCAAACGTGTACGCATGCAGTTCTGAAGAACTGGTGAACTGTTGATCTGCGTTCCACGAAAGCTGTGTCGATACATCTGTTGGCTGAACTGATTCCTGTCACAGTTTGTGGACCTAGTCGGGTGGATTCTGTCCATTGGCATCGTTGTGGCCATCTCCTTCTCCACGTACGACATGGTGAAGGAGGAGGGCGGTGGGCCGGTGCTGTGGTCCGAGGCGAGACTCGTGTCCTGGGAGGTGCTGTCCAGAACAGCGTGGGCCATCTGCATGTGCTGGATCATCTTCAGTATTCACTACGGTGGTGGAGGTAGAACAGCTCTGCTTCACAACAATTCTTGTCTCGTGAAATTTTCCTGTTCCGATTTTCTCAGCTGAACACAGCGGGTCCAGGACAGTGCCTTTTATGGCGACAAGATTTGTTTGTCCTGGGTGGGGGCCAGGTGCGGAGCCTGTCTGCATCTGCCCGCCAGGTGTACCCATGAAGACACAAATGAGGAACAACGTTTTCTGATGTTGTTTTTTTTTTGCAGGCATTCTTCATTGCCTGATTGACTGGAAGCTTTGGTTGCCGTTGTCCAGACTTACATATGCATCTTATTTGATACACGCGGTGATAACACTGAGGTTTATTTATGCACAAATGTCCTTGGTCGAGATAACCCAAGATAACATGGTGAGAGCCTTTCCAAACTTTGAAATTGAATAGATCTTCTTGACCCGTGAACTTGTGCTCACTTGTGTGAACCACGATAATGCTGGTTTGACCGGACAGAGTCTGGGCAGATCAGCTGAGCCACTTTGGGCTTTTGTTGTTACTACCCCGCCACAAATCTTTTCCTGCTCTTTTCAGTGGTACTTTTTCTTCGGGAATTTGATATTTTCACTCGGAGCTGGTCTCGTCATTTCCCTGATATTCCAACTGCCCTTCGTCAATTTTGAAGCTGCACTCTTTTACATCCAAACAAAAGGAGCTGCTGTCATGTTTGGGCGAAATCCATACGAAGGAGTGGACATTGGGGTTGATCTCTTGGACGAACCAGAGGAACAAGGCTGGGAACATGGAGGGGGCGTTGTGAATGTTGCCATGAACGTGTACACTGAGGAAGAACCTTCGCGTTCCGCATACGGAACAACGAAACCTGTGCGTGACAATGTCAATTCTTCCAACAACTCAACCACGGAGCTGTAGTCACCAGTTCAACAAGCAAGGTTCTTTATCCTGGGGTACTTGCACTGCAGATTTCATTTTTGTGTGCACGATGAAAAAAAGTTTCTCAACATGAAGTGTACTGGGTGAGAATCAATGGATGGAAGGTGGACTTGTTTTGTGCGTTCAGAACAACAGCAGACTGGTACGTGTCCTGACAAAGTTTTCTGACACCCTGTCGTGTCATGCAGAAGAAAGGCTCCCTCCACTGAGGCAAAGGCAATTTCAGGCATACCTAATCCACCCAAAATGCCAACTCTGTAGAATGCATCGATCAACAGAAGGGGACTGAAAGGCCCGTGTGCTCTTCTGCACAGATATATTTGTTCAGGCAGCTGAAACAGAGACAGATAATTTGTGTTGGTGAACTCCAGACAACAAAAGTATTGAATTATGAATGTTTTTCTTGGATTCTGGGCCAATGACAATGAACGCGTTTTCTCTTGTGCTTGCACCAACGAACTGAATACATCTCACACCTGAGCACTCACTCTGGTTTCGGGTTCCGAAGATTGGTCTGAGAAGTAATTTTGCTGTGTGTGTGTGTGTGTGTGTGTGTGTGTGTGTGTGTGTGTGTGCGTGTCGATTTGCAGAATCTGAAACACCCAATCAGGGCTCGTGTTCTTCATGCTTGGCTTTGCAGTGGGATTTCTGGGTACGAAATCATTTCAGACAATTTCAGACAAAGACGATCAAATGAACAAGCAAAACTGAGCACAAACAAAAGTTCTTATGCTCGTATTTTGCCGCGAAAACTGAGAAGACGACTATGGCAGTACGGTTTATTCAACGTGACTGTACGAACGGATCTCCATCCGTTTTTGCAGGATTATTCAAATGAGTTTCCCCATCGTTTGGTGTTCCATTAGTCTCTGTTTCACACTGGTTGCACCAAAATGTGTTCGTGTGGATGACAACAAAATACAAACGGCATGGCACTCCGTGGAGTCTGTGGTTCTTGGTGGGTGGCATGTCAGTTGAGGTTTCCGTCGGCACCAAATTGAAACTTTGAGAAAATGGTCTCACACACAGCCTTGCACTGAGACATGATTTGCTGCGTCATCTGCTTATTTTGCTGTGTCTTTGTCTCATGTAAGTAGAAGAGATGCTTCAGATCTACCAGGATTTGAGTCCAAACATTTTTGGACACTTTCCTCATATAAACATGAATGCACACAGACCCTGGATATTTACCTGGGACACAGTCTGCATGAATGAACCTTCGTTGCCGCAGCTCCAAGGCCCCAAGGGACCCTGGGCCCAGATCACTTGACAAACTCAATCACTCTTTTCCTCGGAGTGGCAGAACCAGTTTTTTGCTTGTTTGAAAGTTTGGGTCGGGTCGGCCGATAATTGTATGAATAACTCCCAAACCCACGGTTTCTCCATCTTTGGATCTACGTCAGTGAACACTTTGCGACAGAGAGAAAGATTGGGCTTCATTTTTCTTTGTTTCAGCGGCAGAGCTCTGGCACGTGTCTCACACGGGGCAGGACGGAGACGACTGTGGAAGCAGCGTCAGACCCTGTGCTTCAGTCGCACACGCTCTTCTTGTCAGCCAGAGCGGAGACACTATTCAGCTTCACGCCAGTGATGCCCCCTACAACCATTGCACCACGGGGTATCTGAACACATCTGTGACTCTGATGGGAGTGGGTGGGACTCCCGTTGTGTTTTGTGATGCCTGCCCAAACTGCACATCATGGCCTTTCATTGTTCGTGCCAAAGACGTCAATGTGACACTGGAGAATTTACACTTTGACAGAGGTGATATTATGGTGGAAAATTCTCAGTTTACCGTCACCAATTGTACGTTTGTGAACACAGCAGTGTACGCAATGGACGCAAAAACGTTTGCGATGTTCTACTCAAACAGTTCTGCTTCTGCTCAAGAATTTCGCGAGTCGTATCTGGCTGCTCTGGGCTACGGGGGTTCCCTGGGATACAAGGACCTTCGTCCGTGCTTGCGACTCAAGCTCGACATCAGTTCCTCGCACTGGAAACACACAGAACAACCAGAAGATCAGATATTTGTGGATCAATCTGCGCTCAATGGTATCCAGGTTGTTTGCAAGTCCGTGGAGGCAAATATCCACGACAACTTTTTTGCTGACAAAAATATGTTCGTATCCGCCATGGAACAGCTGCATTTCTCGATTCAGCGAAGTATGTTCCAAGGCACCACTGAAGGACAGCTCAAAGTGGGAGGCTTGGAAATATTTTCTTTCGCCACACCATGGGTTGATGTCATCGATTGTCACTTCGAACGCTTGTATTTCTCTGACACGGTCTTGGCGATGGCGAGATCGTTTCTCAAATTGCCAATTGGAGCACTGGTCATCAGTGATGAGTCGTGGCCAAAGTTCTCCAAAGAAAGTCATATTAAAATCATAAACACAATCTTTCGCAAGAACCTTCGAGGCATCGCAGTGCGGAGCAGCATGCCCTTTCTAAACGTGCTTGTTTCCGGTTGTGCCTTTGTGCAGAATGAGGATTTAAGGGAAGGCGCAGGACTGGCTTCGTCCGGGAGTACAAGGGTAGAAATCACAATTGAAAACTGCACCTTCAAAAGCAACGTAGCTGGAGTGATTCCATTCGAGAGACCCCTGTTGAACATGAACAAAGTGATAGTGAAGTACCAGTCCATGAAAGTGCTGGCGTACACCTTCATAAAAGAAACGGCCCACGTGAAAATACAGCAAACACACGGGAAACAAGTTGTGCTCAACACCGTGACGACAGAACTGAGAGGCAAGGGCGGCGGAATCTACATGCATTCAGGAAGCTTGGACATTGGAACCTGCTTCTTCGAGGACAACAGAGCCAACAGGAACGGTGGATCTTTGTACAGCTCCTTGCACTCCAAAGTTACCGTCACCAAATCGACTTTTATTGGCCCAAAAGTACCTGTGTTCACCATCAACGGGTATTTGATCGCCAGCTACGGGACGATTCAGTTGAGTAACGTGGACATGACGTCCAACTCACCACCAGGGCGAGCCTCTGTCTTTCTCCACGCCAACGACATCAACTCGGACACGTGCGAAATCACCAACATTTCCGTCACCTGTCCCATCAACACCCAGCTGGAGACACACAACTCGTCCCGGGAGGACATCACAGCCTTCGTCACTGAAAGAGAGCTCGAGTTTTTGGGTTTTCGCATGGTGTCCTACGACTGCATCATGTGTCCAGAAGGAGAGTACGCTGTTGGAGGAGGCCACTTCAAAGTGCTGTACAAACTGAATCAACATCTCAACGCTGACGAAATTCTGGACATCTCGAAAATTGCGCACGATATCACGCTCAGGTTCGCCTTGATCTTTGCATGCAATGTTATATAGAGTTTCAGACAAATTCCTCGGCACAAGATTTTGTGAGGGCCTGCATGCATTATGCTTGTACAATTCGTTCCTCACCATCAATTCGAACCTTTGCCTTTCTTTCAGAAACTCGGAGTGTCACAAGTGTCCTTACGGAGGGATTTGTGCAGGCATGTCGGTTATTCAAGCCAAACCAAACTACTGGGGAAAGAGCAGCAGTGGAAAGGTACTGAAGTCGCCGAACCTTGTCCTGAAAGCTTGCAACCGAACTCTTGCCCCTGTATTCTTGCATGATTGCTGTTCAAAAGCAAGTCTAACCTATTTGTGTTTCAGGTCTACTTCTTTCGATGTCCAGATGGTTACTGCTGCCACGGAAGCCGCTGCACCAACTACGACGCGTGTAACAACAACAGGACTGGGACCCTGTGTGGCAGATGCTCACCTGGGCTCAACGAAGCCATTTTTTCGCTCCGTTGTGTTTCCAGCGATGAATGTGGCCACATTTGGGTGTTCGCATTTCTGGGTGTCCTCTCTTTCGCGTACTCTTGCTTTCTGCTTTTCCAAAATGACATAAAAAATTTCTTGGTTGGAGGACCCATTGTGGACAAGGAAGAGGTGAAATCGAAATGGGCAAACATAATTAAAAAGCACAAAGTTGCAGCACATTCGAAATCAAGTGCAATGGAAAAGCTTGGGAGTGAAGAGCCTGAGAAACAAGCTTCAGCCCCGCCTGATGAAGGGGGCGTGTTTTTGATCCTTCTTTTCTATTACTTTCAAGATGCAAGCCTTGTGAAGTTTCAACCAGTTTATCAAGACCCAGAACCAACTTGGGAAAAGACACTGAGGCAGATATTGGGAGGCATTTTCAAATTTAGACTGGACGTCCTTCATCTGGCAAAATCAATTTGCGTGTTCCCTGGAACATTGCCCTTTGACAAAGTCCTTGTGAAACTTCTCTTCAGTCCTTTTGTTTTGATCATAATTGTTGCCATTTACAACATTGCAGGCCATTTGGAGAGAACAAGGGTTTCAAAAAAGTGGGCAAAAATTAAAAACAATGCTGCTCTTGCAATTATGTTGGCAATGTTATTTTCATACCAGAAACTGGCCTCTTCCATGTTCAGCCTGGTTCATTGTGTTCCTGTTTTTGAAGATATGGTCTTGAAGATTGATGGCAATGTGAAATGTTTCACTCTGTCTCAAATAGTTATCTTTGTTTATCTATTCCTTTGCATTATTCCCTTCAGTTTTTACATTTGCTTTGCACCCAACTATCTGAAGAAGAAATCTGTGTCTCTGCCTGAGTTTTATCTGGGATGCATGTTTCCCTTTCCTGTATCTCTGTTCTGGCTTGTTCGAGCCGTGTGTACCAAGAGGAAGCAACCCACCGTGGACGCGTCCAGGGACGAATCAACAGCTGTGGTTTACAATCTTCTGCAGGGACCGTACAGAGAGTTCACACTGCCGCACGTTTCGTTGTCTCTCTGCTGGAGTGGTGTGATGCTGTTGAGGTAAAATGCACAAAACACAAAAAGTTAAAGCAAAAACGGTTCCGATTATGATAAAAAGTGATGCATGGAGACTGCAAGACCGAACAATTGTGAACTGCAGTCGTTTGTTTGCTCCAGGAGGCTGCTTTTGATCGTCGCCTTCACTTTCGTGCCCGACGCTCTGCAGAGAATCTCGCTGATGCTGTTGGTTTCGGCTCTGGCGCTGTTGCAGCAGGTGAGACATATTGTATAGATCTGACAACTGACAACAAGAAACAATGATGAAAACAGGTCAAGGACACAGCAACTTTTGAACGTCCACACACCTGTGGTAAGGCTCCTGCAGACTCAGGATTGGGATTGGGGTCCTCTTCTGTTGTTTGGCCCAGGGGTTCAACCAAATATGGTGCCCCACAATTTCTGGTGAACACCGGTAAGTCAAAAGGTGCTTGTTGGGGGCGCTAGACGGCCTGCAGTGGTCTCAGATCCAGTCTGACTCACAACAAATGCTTGATCTGGACAGGTGGTGGTGAAGCCGTGCAAAGGAAAGCGAGCGAACATGGCGGCGCTGGTCTCCGGCGCTGCCCTCATGGTGGTTTGCGTCGTCAACTTTCTGAGGGCCGCCTTCACCGCAGCCGAGTACGAACCCGCGGGACCTGTCCACGAGGTGAGCAGACTGTTACTGTGTTTATCCCAAATGTTGGGTTGTTGATCAACAGGGGTCCGTGGGCCTCAGTTTTGAAGTGAAGGGAATATTTGATCCTGCAATCAAAATCCAGGCGCAGTTTCTTCTTCGAGACCCCAGCTGAACCAAGAACCCATTGCGTTGTTGTCTTTCACAGGTTTCCGACTGGTTTGACAACGTCGAGGATGCCGTGTTGCTGTGGATACCTCTGGCTGGAGTTTCGGTTCTGTTGATGGTCCTTGTCACCAGAATTGTTGTGAAATATGTGAAGTACACGTCTTCGCAGGCACGCAAAATTAAAAAGTGATTGGTGTGTTCAAACGAAAAGCAAGTCGAAAAATACAAATTTCCGGACATCGTGGGAGTCACAGGCCTTTTTTGTTTTCGAGAACCACGAGGTCAAGGAATTTCCAAAAATGTTCTTTGACCAGAGACACTCGCCAATGCTGCAACATGCATGGAGAAGACAGAAAAAGCGGCCCTCAAAATAAATACATGTCTTTCAGCTCCAAACAGCAATTGTTTCCTTTGTGTTGCGTTGCTCCTGGATGCTCATTCCTTTTGCAAAAATGTTTCTGCACGTGTTTTGGTTGTCCCAGCTCCAAATCTAGCCAGACACACACTGCCAAATGATACCCTGTTGCTGAGGTGAGCATGCAAAAAACTTGAACAACTTTGGGGCTGTGGTTGAGGGATAGGTTCTGAGGGAAAGGTGAAGTGAAGTTGAAGCTCTGCATGCAACGACAGCAATCACAGAATTGTTTCCCTGTCTGGATGGTTCAAAATTTCGCGCCAACTATTTGTCCGCTGCTGGAGACGGATGCGCGTCACATTTTGACGCAGATTGTAAAAACATGGCCGCCGTGTTGCCGAGGCTTTTCGCCTCCAGAACATCTTTGCTCTGTGTTTCGCAGGTAATTCAACTGGTCAATTTACAAAACAGCGCTTTTGGCGAACAGTTCTTTTTCTGTTTCATGGCATCCTTGATAAGTCGTGAATTTCTGTGCGTCGTTGAAATGAAGCAACTTTCTGTCTGACCTTGTCTGGCTCCAGAATCGAATCTGCTCCGCTCGTATGTTTATCAGTTGCAGAACGTCGTAAATTTTTGCAGGTGCGACTGGCTGCCACCGCCGCCGCTGCAGCACCACAGGCTCGACTCAAGAAGTTCTCTATTTACCGATGGGTAAGTGTTCTGTCAGCAACAAACACGAAAGTTGTGGTGTGCTACACACACACACACACACGCACACACATTTCCAAGGTGCAGTGTGTGTGCATGTGTGTGCAGGGTTCCCACCGTACCTGGAAAACCTGGAAAAACAGGGCCAGACCTGGAAAACCTGGAAAAACAGGGGGTTTTGGGGCAAAAACCTGGAAAAATATTATAAAACCTGGAAAAAAATTTTGACCTTACCCTGAAAATACCTAAGAGCCTCAACAGAAAAAGTATTTGAAAAAAATCCAGCTCAAGCAAGAGGTCCCAGATTTTTCTTTGTTTGGATAAAGGTTTGGGAATTGTTAGTTTTTATTGCAACTTCAAAAATGTAGTTCTGATATGAAGAACTCATTTCAAGCCCAAGTATTGAGAATAAAATATCTCAAATATTATAATTAGAACTGGTTTACTAGTTATTTTTCAATTCATAACCAATGAAAGTGGGAGAGATCAAAATTTTACTCTGTATCATTTCAAAAACAAAGCCTCCTTAAAATAAATAACAATTCAAAAATATATTGTTAGTATTCACATTTTATGGTGTAAGTAAAAATATCAATTTGTAGATTTCTTGAAAAAATTTCAATTTTTGCCAACAGTTAGTTTCAGCAGCAAAAAATTACTTCATTTAACTTTATTTGTTTTAGAAAAAGGGTTCACAAAGCTTACCAAAAAAGACAAAAAATACCTGGAAAAAACTTTGAAAACCTGGAAAAATCATGGAATTTTGTTGGTCAGCCGCAGTGGGAACCCTGGTGTGTGTTGGGACACCGCGGACAGCAAAAGAACATTCCGTGCACCGTTTATGAATGTGCGCCAGCAGGTGCACTTGGTGTTTGTTGTTGCACACAACTTGTTGACGTGTCTGTTTCTCTCTCTGTCTCCCTCTTCTCTCGAAAAAGTGTCAAAAGTGGATGTTTTGCTGTTTTTTGTGTTGGCGTAATTCTGTTCCACAAACCGAAATTCTTATGTTCATTGCAGGACCCAGACAAGCCTGGAGACAAACCACACATGCAAACCTATGAAGTGGACTTGAACAAGTGAGTGGCACAGGATTATTCGTGACAATTATGATAAGCAGTTGGACACGGATTACACATTCCTTGTGTGCAACAAAAGAACAGCGTTGGCCAATTTTTTCGATGCGAGGGTTCAAGACACGATGATTAACAATTTGACTTGACACACGCTCACATGTAACTGGCTCAGCGCGTGACAACATTGCTGAGTGGTTCTTGTTCTGCAGGTGTGGCCCGATGGTGCTTGACGCCCTCATCAAAATCAAGAACGAGATGGATCCGACGCTGACGTTCCGCCGCTCCTGTCGCGAGGGAATCTGCGGCTCCTGCGCCATGAACATCAACGCCGGAAACACGCTGGCCTGTCTGTGGTGAGAAACCGTATTCCTGAAACCGTTCAACACACAACACAACACACACACACACACACACACACACACACACACACACACACACACACACACACACACAAACGCACACAACAGAAACAAAACCCAGACACTTTTTACTTTGGTACCGATGTGTTGTCACTGATGGAAATCGTTGTCATCTGTGTTTCAGCAAAATCGACGACGACACCAGCAAAGTGTCGAAAATCTACCCCCTTCCCCACATGTACGTCGTGAAGGATTTGGTACCGGTGAGTAGCTCGAACGATGACAACAGTTCGCCGGTGTTCGTTTCATTTTTCAAAACTTTCGAAAGAAAGGCACGAGGCCTTGGAACCAGATGTACAAAAAGTGTTGGATTTTGGCAGGACATGAACAACTTCTACGCCCAGTACAAGTTCATCGAGCCGTACCTCAAGAAGAAGGACCTGTCTGAGAAGGACGTCGGAAAAGAGGCGCTGCACCAGACACCCGAGCAGCGCAAATTGTTGGTCAGTGTGGTGTGCGGTTCTGTGCGCTCGGGCGCCACGAAATACATGGCTCCATTCACAACCTGTCGGTTGTTATTGTGCGAAGTCCCTTCAGGGCGAAGCACCATGTGGTAGTGCAGTATATGGCAGGGTGGATGAAATGTCCCCTGCCTCCTCCCCCTCCCCCAACCCCCTCCCCCTCCTCTAACCCCCCTCCCCCTACTAGACCCCCCTCCCCTGCTGGAC
>JAAUXT010139140.1_pt1 | contig 25788 bp, 25 predicted proteins | sample 7278171 | NCBI WGS metagenome assembly JAAUXT01 (sample SAMN14350112, study PRJNA611818) | marine sediment metagenome | isolation source: surface marine sediment (1.8m) | place: French Polynesia: Moorea | collected 2018-08
CAAATCAGAGCAAGCCAAATCAGAGTGAGCCAAATCAGAGCAAGCCAAATCAGAGCAAGCCAAATCAGAGCAAGCCAAATCAGAGCAACTGAAATTTCCTCAAATCACCGCAAGCTCCATGGAGCTATTTTTAAGTTTTGACACCCAATCACAATGCAAATTTTTTCTACTTTTGATTCAAATGAATGGTTTGTGGTTGTTTCTGTAGAAAACAGAGGATAGCACATGAAAACAGTCAGCATTGGGAATCTATTGGAATTGAGAATGGAAATTACCAACCAGAAGACACACACAGACAACAGAGAAAACTGCTCAAAGTCTGATTCTGTCAGGCTGGACATCACATCAGAACTGGAGCACAAAAAGGCAACTTCATGTGGTCAGGACAGTAAAATCTGTGAAGCAGGCTTTAAGAATACAAACACAACAAGTGCCCAGGAAATTGCTCAACCTGAAATTTCAGAGTCAGTTCAGCATGAAACACCACAGGAGAACAAACAAAAAATTGCATGTGACACTGACAAGAAAGAAGATGAAAATGCACAAAGCTCAGAGTTCTGTCCTGACAAAGCAAATGATATTCAGCATGTTGGGTCAAACATCTGCAAAGATACACAAACCATTAAAGCCCATACAATTGAGAAACAGAAACAGGCAAGATCCTGCAGTATCTGAATATCATTTCTTTTGAAAGAACAAAGCTGCACCTCTACATTGACCTCTGATTGACACAAGTGAAGACCACAGTGATGCTTTTGTCATGGGTTGGGTTGTGCCATTTCTGATCAGAACATTTTGAGGAAGCATTTCTTTCAAATGGAAAGTAGAAAATCAATGAACTCCATTATAGCAAATCACCACATGGCTATTTTCACACAGGTGTTTTCTACTGAATCTGAGCTTTTCCTTTTCCAGGAAATCTTCAAAATGTATTTGAATTAGTCATTGAACTCTGTGTGTTCTTTTCATTTCCATTTGGTTTGGTCTGATTCTTGTTCCACTGATTCTGAAGAATTCTTATATACCAGGTGACTCTCTTCCTGTTCTATTTTCCTACAGATTCTGTTTGAGCAAATGGCTTGAGTATTTCAAACAATGGTGATGGGTTCTCTTGCAGGTGATGTACTCTGTTTGTCTTGTTTCAGAGGATCACTGCTTCATTCTATCTATCATACACAGAAATACATCCAAAATGGATGTCGCAGTAATTTGCTCAAGAGCTTTCCCAATGGCATTAAATGTTTGGGCTGTTTGTTTTGAAACTAAATCTGTCAGGAGCCTCCATTGCACTCAGTTTTAATGGACACAAAAGAACAGAAAATTACAAAAGTATAGAATCTATGAACCCAACTCTGTTCCAAATGCTGATATATCATGTTGACTTTACACTCTTATTGAACATTTTTGTAATTATCCCATGTCAAAACATACTTTCATTGGAGTAGTTGAACAAATGTATGTGTCTTGAATGTTTACATCTGTCTCTACTATTTGTTCAATTCATGAACATTACTCTTTTTTACACAGAATGCAGAAATGTTATGTTGTGTTCAGATACCTACAAACACTTCTGCAATTGTGGTGAGGTGTATCTTATGCAACTGCAACATGGTTTCTTCATTTATCTGTCCATCAAACATTTTTGGCCTTCATGTACACAATCATTAGCTTTATTGAAGACATTATGATTGTAATACTTTTGCAAAAATGTCAAATTTTAGAATCTTCTTTTTTGTCTTACTTGTTCATAAAAACAAAGATTGGCCATAAAAACCTATCAAAAAGACAATGTTAGACCTTCATGCTGCTCTTCAGCAACTTGAAGACATTTTTTGTGGATGACACTTTTCCTATGGTTGATGATGGCTTCTGGTGGGCCTTCATGACACTGACCACAGGAAGTTCTCAATATACTGACACTGTATTTTGAGAGATTTGTTCAACACATCACAATTATTGCCATTTGTAGCTTGAACACAATCATGATAAATCACTGTTCAAGTGTTCTTGCTGGCCAACCCAAATGGCACTTTGTTGTTCATGTTGAGAAGTGTTGTGCTTTGTCTTCAGGCTGGTGGCAGCACTATGTACCCAAAGTCAGTGTATGATTGTGAAATCAACCATGAACTGCTATCTGGTGTTGGTGAAGTGCAAATGTGTGACATCCTGCACTTGAGGACAGTAGAATTTTTGATTGACTTGCTTAGAAATTGGTAAAAGAGTTGTTTTCAAGTCAAACCTGATATGTTTTTTCCATTCTCAGCTGTGAACTCTCAGGCACCTGTGGTGAGCTCTGTTGGTTGTTCATTGTTGGAAACACAGTTAGGCTTGGGTAAAGCAACTGAACTGATAATCTCTCGTTGGCGATGACGGGTTATGTCCACAACAAAGTCAAAATATTTGTGCTCCTTTGTTTGCCCACAAGTTTACTTTGCTATAACATGCGAATCATGTTTCCTCCCATTCTACTCAATGTCAATGCAGAGAAAATGCTTGCACAATCAACATGTGTACCTGTTGAACGGTTCTGAGTGCGGAGTTAAAGATCTGCACATTTGAATGGATGTGAAAGAAACTCTTGACACATTTAGGATTTTTACTTCATTCAAATTTTGAATTCACCTTCATTTACTTCAAAGAAAATTCCTTTTCCTGTGAGTTTGTTGAAAGTGTGGCTTCGAAGTTCAATGCCTTCGTCTGAGGTTGAGAGTACGTATAGAGGATGTAGACAGAGCGTTCCTCGCAGCACTGGTACTTGAAGACTCGGCGCTCCACGGGGGCGCTGACGAGTTCCCAGTGCGGGTTAGGTCTTATCCTGGCTGAGGCAGCCAGGTCATCCACCCCAACAGTGGAGACATTCAGTAAAGCCTCGTCAAACATCCAGGATTCAAATCTGCAGAAACAAGTCTTGTTGTTTGTTGCCTGAAAATGCTGCTCTCTGACTGGTCATCAGCTCGGTAATATCACAGTTCTTGGCCGAGTAAACAGTTCATGGCCGACTAAAAAGTTCATGAGTCCTGATCTTTGCAAGAACCTGTTATTCATCTAATTTTGAGATTGTGTGTGAATGTGTTCCAAGCAACAACAAAACAATTATATGCACAGAATTCCTCTGCCTTTGGGCCTTTCGGCATTAAATTGACAGCCTTCAGGCTATGTCAGAGTGTATGGCAGAGGAACTCTGCGTTTGTGCAATCAATTATTTCATGGGGGGGACCAAACCCTCTTCTCATTGGTTCACCAGATGGGTGCTTCCACTGCACTGCTAGGAAAACACGATTCTCCTTTGAACCCCTTTTTCCATGTTTACTCGTTCTCCTTCACATTTCTTTACATTTTCAACTCACTTGAGTGTGGTTGTAGCTTCATCCCCGTTGAGGTACACAAGAACCCTGTACACGTGTTGTGGCATCCACAGAACATGGCCGCTGTGCATCACGAGGGCACGGGCCTCCCCCAGGGTCTCCGGGGTGCGCTCCCTGTAACCCAGAGGAGTAGAAGGGAATAGTCAGGAGCAATGTCATGTTTATGAGTCACCTCATGGATTGAGTGCTTTGCAGCCACCTTTTTCACCAAGGTGTAAGGACCAGAGAGTGCAATGCAAGTGGTGTGTACCAGGGTGCCATCCTCACTCACTTTTGTCAACAGCCCACTGCTATTTCAGCTCGTGTGTGACATCAAACAACAGTCATTGTGCGATGTCCCTTTGGAGAAGATCACTTGGTGACTCGCCGAATTCTTCTTTTTGTTCATGTGTGCCACCTCGGCGAATACATCCCTGTCCCATCCTGTCCCATCCTGTCCCATCCCCCGTAGACAGGACTGAATGGAGATTCAGGCTGAGATCCTTCACGTGGGGTCACGTGTTCACCAAGGGGTTGAGGCTGGTGAACCAAGTCCGTCACACCAGAGAGAGTGAGAGATCACACACATGCACCAAGTCACCTCTGCACAAGCACAAGTTAGGATGAGCCAGTAAAAGTGGTCAAAGTCACCTCTGCCCCACGGTGCAAGCAATGAATCAATTTGAACCAAGTCACTTTGACACATGGGTGTGAGATGATGGGCAAACGATGGGAAGTACATGTTTGTGCATCAAGTTTCCTCTGCGTGGCGTGTAAGGCATGAACCAGGAACAGCAACATGAATTGTGTGTAAGGCAGATACAGTTTCGAGAAGCAAGGTGCCTATACACAAGGAATGAGCCAGTGGACAGTTGCACAAGAAGTCACATTTGAGTATTCTGTCGGCTGGCCCAGACGAAAAAAGGAGGAATTTTGAGAACTGAAGTGAGCAAGGCTTTGGTGTAAAGATTTGCGTGATGATGTCGGGTGTGAATATGTCGTCTGCAGAGATTCGGATGTTCCGTACATTGTATTCGCTCCGGTCCCACTGCAGGTTCTCATCAAGCCATTGCTACAAAGGAGTTTTGAAAATTTTCAACTTGCACAGCGCAATAAATTGGACAATTCAGTTGACGTTTAGTCCACTTGCATGCTCTCACGAGCATTCACACTTCTTTCGCACCACAACCTGCCACCTTTTTGAAAGAAAGAAAACATGTTTGTTTCCAATCAGAGTTTCCTGAACTTTCACATCTGTATCTACTGCCTGCGCATATTGTCCAGCCACAACTTCACGCCAAAGAAAAATTTGTTGTCTCGTAAGAATGGGATCACAAACAAAATTTGAATGTTTCAGCTGCCTTCACAACACACCAAATCACTCTGACTGTTGTTAGTTTCAGCTGCCTTCACAACACACCAAATCACTCTGACTGTTGTTAATGTTCCATGTTCCACACACTTCATTACATTTTCACAATCTCGGACACACATCACGGCGACAGAACAACTGCACAAAAACACTCACAATGGATTGATGTGAACAATGTTTGATGCAGAGGTGTGTCCATGAAGTATGAAGAAAACCTTTTGAGATATTTGCTGCTGTCCAAACATTGTTGAAAATTGAAAATTTCTTCAAACTTGTTCAAGTTTTTGTGTCAAGGCATCTGACAAGAAAAAAGTGCTTTGCTTCGTTCACCAATTTTCTAACTTTTGACTGAGTTGGCACAACAACATTCAAGAGTGAAACCAATCTGGGTCCTCAAGAGACTCAACTCTCCAAGCTGTAAATTGAGATTGGTTGACGTGTTGGTCACTTTGATATCAACCTTCCGGCTTTCCCCCCAACAATTCCTGTGTGCATTTTCTGAGCTCAAGGGAACAACAGCAACAACAACAACAACAACAACAACAACAACAAAAGTAGCATTCTTGAGGCCTTCTTTCCCCTCTTTGACTCTCACCTGAAGTGTGTCCTCATCTGCAGCAACAGGCCTGGCATACTTGGCAGGATAGTTGGAAAACAAATGGCTGATAAGTCGAGCTTCATCCGTGCCCAGGGCTGGGTGATAGCAACACAACACCCTGAAATTGATCTGCAATTGTTTTCCCCAGCTCACAGAAGAAAGTACTGCTTTTAGTTGGAAGCACCCCAGCACCCTGAGTGTCTTTCCTGCCTGCAACACCACACCCCTATCCCACAAACATAAACAACTTTGAATTGAACAGAAACAAATTGAACTCTTTAGCAGTTTTACAATTTTACATTTTTTTTTACAATTTTAACTGTGTTTCATGTCAAGTCACAGGACAAATGAGGTCACATCGCTTTGGAAAGGTCTCTGGTTGTGTTTTTAAACTCTCTTGCTCTGTTGAAATATCTTGCCTTCCTTCCTCTTATTGTCATCTAGACTGTGAAACTAGTGCACACATACTTTCAATGGATGCTGCCTACAAGTGTTTTGATTTCAGTCACTACATTTTAGTCACTCTTTGAGCACTCTTCAACAGCGCAATCTCCTCAAATCACCCAGTAACTATGGATTTGAAAAAAATGTTATCATTTCTCCAAAAGACCAGGAGCTGTGGCTGTCAACATCAGCTCAAAGCGTACAGCCATGCGCCCTCATGCATTGTTCTTCTCCCAGTTTCTCATATTACTGAGATGCACATGATTCCCCATTTGCAGCTGCCCGATAATTTCCAATTTCATTGATCCGTTCCTGGTGAAGACAAAAGAATGGAAATGAAGTTCACAATTATTATGGTCTCAAGATGCAGTCTCAGTGCTGGGGGCTTGTCAGTTCCTGTCGAACACATTTGGAGAGTTGTAGCAGACTGTACTCAAACAAACAGCTGATCTGCTCGTGCACTATTCTCAACAGCTAAATATTACAAAAGGACTTGAAAACACAGTGGTGATGAGTCGCACAGAAAAATCACCACGATGGTACGTTTTGGACAAGAGGTAGCATGAGCGAAGCACCAATGAAGCTTCTCTTTCCTGAATGTGTTCTCTTGTGCCTTGTAGCTTCAGGCAAGTACACTTCACTCAGTCCACCTCACCACTTGTGTGGATACAGAACTTGGCGAGAAGGCTTTTGAGGTGAGCTGTATTTTTTCTTGTCAGAGTTTGGCACATGTGCACATCTTTGTGAGCCAGACCAGTTTGGATGCAACTACCCTGCTGATGGCTGCATTTCATGGGAAAAAGTTTATGATGGAAAAATAGACTGTCACAGGGATGGGTCTGATGAAACCAACAAGACAAGGGACATGCTTCTGAATCAGCTGTTTCCAGCAGGTCAGACAGTTTTCGTTGAGTTAGAATCTGGAATGCTTACTCAGTATATTTTCAAAGCAGATGTGCAGAGCCGTTTTTGTTCCACTTCTTTGCACAGGAATGTGGATCTGTGACCAGATGAGAACTGAGATTCCTTTGGAAAATATCTGTTCCTCAGCAACAGACAATCTTTGTGAGGACAGAACAGATTTGTCATTTTGCATCTGTGGAAGAGGCAGTTGGTTGTGTCATGATTACAAGTGCATCCCCAATTATTCAGTGTGTTCAGGGACAGGAGATTGCTCTGACAAATCTGATGAAAATACAATATTTTGTGATGATATCTGGACTTGTCTGGTTGGCTATGTGTATCTGAAAGGTAAGTGCTGGTGAACATTCAAGTTCCATTGCCACAAGCATGTTTGTCAGCTCTTCAGGTGGTGTTTTTGCCCAACAGCTGACCACAGATGCATTGCAAAAACAATGGTTTGTGATGGAGTGGATGACCTTTGGGGAAATGCAGATGAGCAAGACTGTTACAAGTGGAACTGTGCACCTGGAAAGTGGCAGTGTTTACACACTCACAGGTGCATTGGAGTGGATCGTGTTTGTGATGGCAATTTTAACTGTGGACCCTACGACGAAACTGATGAAGAATCCTGTGAAAACAGGACTTGTCTAGAAGGAATGTGGAAATGTCAGAGCCCCCCAGAGTGTATCCCAGAAACGTACGTTTGTGATGTGGACTTTGATTGTGATGGTGGCACCGATGAAAGGAATTGTGAAAACTGGGAGTGCCCCATTGGCAGGTGGAAGTGTGAGGACGAGCGTTGTGTACCTCATGGTGATGTGTGCGATGGGCGGGAAAAGTGCCCAGATGCATCAGATGAAAAATGTATTGACACTTTTCTCCTATCTTTTGTAAAATTTTCCATTGGTCAGTGACAACAAGGGCAATATTCTGGCATGTGTTGCAGATTGTGAGTTTGATAACTTCACCTGTCCTGGACTGTTCCAATGGAAGTGTCATCAAGACCACCAGTGCATCTTTGGCTCAGATTTCTGCAATGGAATTCCTGATTGCCAAGACAAATCTGATGAACTGTATTGCACAGAGATGCCTTGCTTGGGGGGTCTTGTCAAATGTGCCAACCTTGGCAAATGTATTCGACCTGTGAGTGCCCTTTGCCGTGAATTGGTTTCTCTCCAACTAGTCTGGAGAACTGATTTGAACAAAAGCAGAAAAACTATGGTGTTCCAAATCCTGGACAAACATGCTTTGCACACAACTTATTGCTTGCTGCATTTCTGACAACGCACAAAGGCATATTTTTTTGACAACAATGAACTTCGAACTGCTGACAGAAAAAAATGTTTGCTTTTGCAGGGCAACATTTGTGATGAAGACAGGATAATCAACTGCCCAGACCGCTCCGATGAGTTATGCAGTGATTCATGTGTGCCTGACACATTTACAGGAAGATCTGTCATGAAAGTAAGATGGAAACACTTCCAAATTCTCAAGTGAAAGTAAGCAGTGCCTTTTTCTAGGCAGAAACAAGTTTCAATTCAACTCAACTTTACAGATATGTGATGAAGATAGCAGCAGATGTATTCCCATGTTTTGGGTGTGTGATGGGAGCATGGACTGTCCAATGGGCTCAGATGAGCTTCAGTGCCCATGTGAAGTGTTCAACATGATTGAGGTTCAGACACATCACAACAACAGTGCATGTCTGCCTCTTGACTGGGCATGCAGAGAGCTTCTGCTTGATTTGTGGCTTGATTCTAATTTCTGCCACAACATTTCTGAATTCCAAACCAGCTTTGAAGGTGAATATTATCCATTTTATCTGGAGCTTCTCTGTATGGAAACATTTTAAAACCTGGTATGCACATTTATAAATTCCTTGCTTTGCAGATAAATGGAACAACACTTCATCACCAGATTTCGTTGTTTTGTCAGATGTCTGTGGAGATCAATGTTCTGACACTGTTGAATGTTTCACTCAGCCAAGCTGGAAATGCAAATCACTGGGTTTTGTTATGAAAACACTTTGTGCTGGAGCATTCTCTTGGATAACAACCATTTACATTGAAAACACGTACACATCACAGGGCTTGGAAGAGGTCATTATTGAAAGAAATCCTTTGTCCAAGAAAAGCGCTGTGAGTGTTCTGTGCATCCAGCAGTGTGTGATAAGTCCAAAGTTAAGTGTGATATCCACACATTTTGTCAGCAAACTCGTTGTAGAGTTCAATGAAATAACTTTGAATAATTCTGTCTTGACTTTCCAAAATATTCAAGTCAACTTCAAGAAAACTGAACTCTTGAGCTCAAAGATTTTTGATGGAGCGCCATTGCCAGGAGAACTCAGTCAAGTTCATTTGTATTTTCTTGACTGTCATTTCATTTCCAATGAAGGGACACAAATGCCTTCACGTCTTAGTATTCACCAAACTCAGAGTGTGTTTGTCGCTGTTGATACAACCTTGTGGGCAGTTGAAGTAAATATTTCAGCAGTCACACTGGTCTTGCTTGCAAAACGAACAACATTTTTACAAGGCTTCGTTGATCTGAAGGTAAAGAATACAATATTTCTGCTCCTAGAAAACTCAAAGTTGTTTGATCAATTTGAGCCCGGTGTGCGAATTCAAGCTTCAAAGATAAAAGCTGAATTCACAAATTCAACCACACACAAGAGCAAAGGAGGAGTTGTTGTGATTCCAAAAACCCAAAGCCTCCTTGATTCTTGGATTGAGGTTCAGATTCAAAATTGCACTTTTCAAGAAAACAAAAAGATGGGCTCAGGTGCAGCACTTGAACTGTTGTTTCAACAATTTGTCAATGTTCAAAAGTCATTTGTAAATGTTGTGTCCTGCAAATTCATCAGAAATGTTGCAGTGAGGACAAATGCTGAGCTGGCTACAGGGGGAGCAATAAGTCTGTATCAAGAAGAATTCCATCAAGGTATTGCTTCCTTCCATCTGGAAGTTTTTATTTCAGATACACTATTCAAAGGTAATCAGGCTGATAATGGGGGGGGGGCAGTTTATGTTTCAGACATTCTCCTTCTCATGGTCATTGTCAACTGTGAATTTTCTCACTCTCTTGAGAACAGAACAACTGTCAAGGGTCATTTTCTGATGGGGTATTCAGATGTAATCATGAAGCAATGCATATTCATCACACATGCACAGGTCCACTCAGAATCACTTGTTGATCTGCAAATGACCAGTAGTTTGTCAAAAATAGTTGCCTTAGACATCACTGTACAATGTCTCATGTGGCATAAACTCAAAGTGAAGAAAACTTTGCTTCTACATGAAAATGCAAAACATGTTCTCAGAGACTTTTCTATCACATGTGCCAGTTGTCCTCAAACATATTACGTTCTTTCACAAGGAATATTCCAGATTCGTTATGATACAAGTCTATCTGATGTGACAGTTGACAAAGTTTACTCAAACTGCCTGCTATGCCCCACTGGTGGTGAGTGTCCAGGAAATAATTTGTTGCCCAAACCAAATTACTGGGGGTTTTCAACATCAGACAATGTTATATTTTATCAGTGTCCAGAAGGATATTGTTGCCAAGGTTCTGTTTTGTTTCCTTGCACCAAATACAATGAGTGTGCAAGAAATAGAGGGGGAATTCTATGTGGCACTTGTGTTGAGGGATATTCATTGTCCATTTTGTCCTCAAATTGTGTTTCTGAAACAAAATGTTGTAATTCATGGTTTTGGATTGTTGCCTGCTTTGGAGCTCTTTTGTACATGCTGTGGTACACACTGAAAGATGATGTTATTCAGAAAGTGTCACAATATGCTGTCCATATCTGGTCAAAAAACAGTGAACAGCAGCCGATTGCTCACAAGGGATATTTTGGAATCCTAATTTATTTTGTACAAGCTTCAGCAATTTTCAGGTTGAAATTTTCAGCCACAAATGTAAGTAATATTGCAAAAATATCTGCAAACATAGAAACCTACTTGAGCTTGCTTTTAACAGTTGAAGTATCATACATACAGAGGGACATTTGTCTGATGACAAGTCTCAGTTTGTCACAGAAGCAATTGCTAAAATTTGCTTTTCTGGCCACCATATTTTTGTGGTGGTGGTTCCTTCACTTTGTTTACCAAGGAACAAGAAATTTACTGGCCTATCTGAGTCACAGAAACAAGGCATTGCCCAATGGTTTCAGTGACAAGCTGATGAATGGGCTTGTCAACATCATAAAATATACCTATGGTGGGTTCACTGACATTGTGTTCCATGCTTTGGTGTGTGTTTCGATAAACAATACATATGTGTGGTTCCATGATGCATCAGTGCAATGCTACAACACATGGCACATGGTGATGCTTGTCTTTGGAATTGTTTATGTTATTCCCTTTCCCTTTGTGATTTTTGTGGGAATGACTCTTTTGAAAAGACAGAAGATAACAGGAAATATGTTACTTGTTGCAACATTCTGCCCCCTCCTGTTTCTGGTGTTCTGGCTTGTTAAATTTTTCAAGTCTTTAAATCTGAGTGAGGCAAAAACCAAGGAAGATCACAACACAGATGAAAGAGATGTTTGGGAAGGGAGACAAGATGACATGAACATGTACAACAAGTTTCTAGGTGAATACAGGGATCAAGATGGAGCTCAGTATTGGGAGAGTGTCATGACAGCCAGAAGACTTCTGTTGAACTTCGCAACATTGGCACCCAGCCTTGTTCTTCAGCTCATCTTATCCCTTTCGATGTGTATCTTGTTCTTGGTTCATCATGTCATCACAAACCCATTTGTTCACCCAGTTTCCAACAAAGTAGAACTTCTTTCACTGTTCTTGCTGGGGGCCAAAGTTTCAATCAATTTGGTCAGATCCATTTACATTTCTCTGGGTATCTCACCAGACAGTCCTCAGGCTGACCTTCTGATCTCTTTTGCTGTCTTTGAAAGTCTGTGCTTGCCATCTTTGCTTGTTGTTCTGTTGGTCTTGGAGATGAAGCCAAGGAAGCCCAACTGATTGCTGGATATATGACAAAGGAATGCCACATTTTGCGTGCCTCTGGTTCGTTGATTGCTTGCTTTCGAAGTGCCAGACTACTGCAAGGAAATGAACACACAAATATAATTGTTCACAAAGAATGAGTTCGTTTCCACGGGTTGCCTCGTGGTGTGGATCCATTTGTTTGGTCTCAGTGAGAAACATTTGTCAAAAAACAATTGACGCACTTTGTTCACGATCAGACTTGGCAGCAACATGCAGACAGAGCCATTGTGTGGAATGAAAGTGTAAAGGCATGCAGTCTGTGACGCATCAGGTGTGAACCAGGCTGAATATGCAGGGCAGCAGCAGATCTGGTTGACGAATGGTTTCGTGACCCCCTACTTCTACTGGCATGTTGGTGAGGGAACCCATCTGGAACTGTTCTTTGTTCCTGAATGGTGTCTGGCGTGTGGTATGGTAGCTCCTTTCCCGGATCTAGAGACCATGGTTCCCCGACACTACCACAGTGAACCAATATCTGGAGCAGAGCCTCCTTTGGAAAAAAGTTCTGTGCGCCTGAGAAGGTGGACCACATCTACGAGGGTAGTCCCAAAAGATTCCTTATTTTGTGCGTCAGATGGACAAAAATTCCCGCACCTTGTCAATGTTTGGCAATTCATTTGACATGTTTCTTGTGCTCACTGAGGCGTTCCCTGACATATGTGCGCTACTCATAACAGGCACATTTCCTGTGTTTTGCGCAAGGAGTTCGTGGCACTTCTCGGATCACACAGACGTGTGGGAACTTTTTGAGATTCAGGTTGTTGTTCAGTTATTGTCAGTTGGATTTGCGCAGGATTTTCTCACAAGTCAACATGAGTATGCAGTTACACCTTGAGCAAAGAACAAACATCAAGTTCTGTCAAAAACTTGGTTGGGGAGCACGTCAAACATGGAGATCCATGCAGCAGGTGTACAGAAACCATGCGCTGTCACACACACAAGTGCAGATGTGGTTCGACCATTTCAGCCAAGGAGAGAGTGAAGTCAAGGATAAGTCAAGAACCGGTTGTCCAAAGACCAGGACAGACAAAAGTCAGCAGATTGCAGCAGCCATCGACGTCAACCGGAGGAAAACAGTGCGCCAACTGGCTCAGGAGGTGGAGACATCAAAATCCTCCATGCACAGAGTCTTGAAGAATGACATGAACTTGTCCAAAATCGCTCCCAAGTTTGTGCCTCACATTTTGATGGAAAACCAGCATCGGCATCGCATCGCCCTGAGTGAGCAGAACCTGTCAAGTGTCCGAGATGAGCCCCATTTCTTGGACAAAGTGATCACAGGAGATGAGAGTTGGGTGTCGATCTTTGAGCAGGAAACAAAAGTGGAATCCTGTGAGTGGGTGGAGAGAGGCCAGGCATGCCTGCGCCCCATCAAAGCATTGCACTCTCCAAGTCCGCACAAGGTCATGATGATCATTTTTTATGATTCATACGGAGTACTGATGTGCCACTTTGTGCCACATGGTGAGACTGTGGACAGTGACTACTACCTGGCAGTGCTGAAAGTCCTGAAAGATCGCATCAGACACAAACAACCAGGCATGTGGGCAGGTGGTGCCGATGGACAAACCAACCGAGACTTCCTCATTCATCACAACAATGCCTCTCCCCATGTGTCTGCCAAGACTCTGGGATTCTTCAAGAACATCAGGCTCCTTCCCCACCCGCAGTACTCCCCGGATCTGGTGCCCTGCGACTTCTTTTTGTTCCCTCATCTGAAGTCTAAACTCTGTGGGCGATGATTTCCAACCATTGATTCTCTGAAGGTGGAGATCAGGCGAATCCTCAAAGTGATGGAGGACTCAGAGACTGCACTGTTCTACAATTCCATCAGGTGTCTGGCATTTCGCTGGAAGAAATGTGTTGCAGCAGAAGGACATTATTTTGAAGGCCGGAAGATCGAGATCGACCCCGTTTCTGAGGCAGAAATATTGGGAGAATCAACAGCTGAATCCTCTTCTGAGAGTGACTGCGACAATTAAGCAAGACGCATGTCGCACAGGCGTCGTGCACGTGTCAATTTCATGCTCATGACTTGTACAAATAAGGATGAATACATGTTCAATATGTGCTCACATATGCCTTCTTTCATGTGCAAAAAATTGACAACAAATGCGGAAACTTTCGGTGTCGAAATTGCACTTTTAAGGGATCTTTTGGGACTACCCTCGTATTGTTGAAGAAGTGGACAAAACTCTGCTTCTTGCTGAAGCAAGAGTTTCAATGTGCAAATCCAACCCCAAACAAAGAGTCGCCCCCCACTGACTTTATTCGAAACGCACCCCTGAGTCCAGAGGCACGAGCCTTGGAAATTCAGATGGTGGCATTGTCAAGGTGGCACAAATTATGGTCTTTGGTCCTTCATAGGAGAAGGAGAGTCGTCACCGGAGGGTCTCGCCTCTTCCCCTGCCCCACCTCTGGATTCTCCCTTGGTATGGGCGTGATCTGTTGGACCTGATTGGTGAGGCAACATACCTGTAGCTGTGTGTTCACCTCATTAGCTTTGGAATGCAGCGTCAGGTATTGGGGAAATGGGCTTGGAAAGAACGGTGCATTCCAGGATCAGAGAATTAACACACTGATGGGTGGAGGATCCAGGGCTGGGTCAAGAAGGGCGACACTTGAGATTGTCCAAGAAGAGATGCTGAGAGACAGGAGACTGGCCCCAGTTTCCTCCCGAAAAATCATTGCTGTACTGCCGATATTCAGGCATCCTCACTCTGGTTCAGGACTTAGTTTCGTGCCCCCCTGACCAACCAAGGTCAATCTGAATCTGCTGAATGACAGAGATTCTGTGGTCTGGGGTCCAGGGGCCTTACCCCTACGAATCCAACCTTGACTCAAGAACCGCAAAATTATGACAGGGCACCTGCAGTTGACGTTGAGATGAAGCAAAGTCGCATTTCCTGCAGACATTCAACAAACAGACCATTGGTTTGGAATCCAGGACCAGGTCCAGTGTTTGGTCCAGGGTGAACCCCAGCATGAGCAATGCCAAATTATCTTTGTTTCTTTCTCTTGTGAGAAGAAAATGATGTATCTGAAGATTGAAGATCCTGGCAAACTATTTGTTGAGGGCGGCAATCATGCGCACGATCTGCCCTGGCTCGTAACTTGACTTCGTCAGCATTGTTTATTTCATAGCACATTCTTTATGGAAGGAAATTTGCGTGAGTTGCGGTCAATAGTTCGGAGAAGAGCAAATTAGCATGGTGCCAGCTTTTTACAACTGCATTCTGACAAAACTCTTTCTGGCGCATCTTCCTACACCTGGAATAAATCTACAGACCAATTGTGAACAAACTTGAGCAGTATTTTCATGGAGAAACTGCTGTACTCGTACTTTTGGAAGACGATGTTTGTTGTGCTTCGCGCTCGACCGGGCGCAAATCACCAACAAGAGTCTGCCTTTCCTCAAGGAGAACTGCAGAAAATGGGTTCAGTTGTTCTTTCACTACATTTCCAACTCCATTTTGCCAGCTATGGAGTGTCCATAGTCGCCTGAGTCCAGTCCTGATCTGCTACCTCATGTTCTCAGTCATAATCATAATCCTCATCTCCAGCACAGTGGTGCTCCTCGTCGTAGTAATACCCATCCACCAGCTCTGCATGCAGCCAGCCCTGCTGCTGCCCTCTGCTGATCCAGGCCAGGCTGCTGTCATTCACCAGGGGGTTACCAAACAACTCCAGGTAAAGCTCAGCAGGGTGGCCACCAGAATCAGGGAAGTCTGCTGCTTGGAAAACATCCTCTTTCAGTGTGGTCAGGTTGTTGTGGTACAGGAAGATTCTCTTTATCTGAGACAGCTTGGCGAAGCCTTTGGGTGAAACATCAGCTATTTTGTTGTACCCAAGATCAAGTTCTTCAAGAGAATTTAGTCCTTTCCACATGACTCTTCTGATTACAGTGAGGACCACAGTAGTGTAGTTCTAGCTTACACAACCTGCCTCACAACAACACCACCGTTCGAGATCCCCCTTTTCAATTCCTTTCACCTTGATCCGCCCTGTGCTCTCAGCAGTGCCTATTTTCGGTGTGTTGTGTGTGGAATTACAGCGAGAATCCGGGTTTGCTGCACAAAAAGAGGCTCTGTCCCAAATTGCACAATCACAATCATGAGCAATTCACGAAAATTGACCTTTTCAGAGGCACCCCTGAAACTGCCAATGAACCACGCTTGTCGTTGATCATCAACTGGAGCAAATGCAGAAGAAAATGGCATTTGGTGTCGTTGAGCTACAAAATGTGTTTGCCCTTGTTTCCCGCAAAAAAAAACATTTCGAAGCAGAAACAGGTGCTCTGACGGAGTGGAGTTGCCCCACCCCTTGAAAACCTCCTGGATTTGCGCCTCTTCAGGGACACATCGCTTCCGCCCATTCCTCATGATACCCCCTGGATCCACTCTTGCTATCCAGCCACTGCATATTTTCCGCATCCAGATCTATGGAACAAAGCCAATGAGGCCTCTCGCTCTCGTGTGCGCAGTGTGCGTAGGCAGCGTCAGAACTGGAGCTGTTGAGCGCGGGAATTAAACACAGCTTCAGGCGTCAACACTTGCTTCACTGGATCCTGTAAATTGAGATAATGAATCGAACGTTTGGGGCAGGGATCAAAGTTCAACTTCAGAAATCCTTCTTAGGGAAGTGACGGGTGAATGTGAGTTTTTCAAGGGTCGGAGGTAGTGCTGGAGTCAGGGTAGGTGTGACCAAGACAGATGAAAAGTCAGGGTTGGGCTGGGTCAGGGTTGAGGTGAGGGTTGGCTTGGGTCAGGGTCAGGGACTGGGTCAGGGCTGGTCAAGGTTGGATCATCGTTGGGTTGGGTTCGGGTTGGGTCAGGGTTGATGTCAGGATCAAATGCAAACTCAGGGTAAGTGTCAGGTTTAGGGTCAGGTCTGGTCTTGTTCGGCAAACCATTGTGGACCACCTGATCACAGGGTTTGGCAGCTTTCCTTGATCTTTAGTGGGTGCACCACACACAGCAGACCTACCCAATCCATGTTGTATGAACCACCCTGAACTGCATCTTTCACAAGGAATCCTCACTAAATCTGTCAGCACTGATCTCTCAGGGAACCATCCAGCGTGAAACGAGTATGTGGGGCAGACCCAGTGCACCTTTCAGTATGAATCTGGATCAGAATATCAGGGGACGTCTACAGCAGTATCGAATCGTCTGGTGTGAAACAGCCAGGTTTCAACGCTGGATTAGAAGAATCCGGAGTTCAGTGTTTGGCAGTACACAGTGTCCACCCGTAGAACCATCCAGTGTGAAGGTGGTCTGCAAGCGGCTGCACTCCAGCTTTTACAGTGGGCCTGGATCAGAAGCCTGCATACCTGCACCGCTCTGCCAGAGAATCATCCAGTGTGGAGCTCCTGCAGTGTGGTTTTCACAGTGGATTGGACCAGCCTCCCGCACCAGTGTTGCTCTCCCACAGAGCGGACCGCTTCCCTTGCCGTGCATCGACATTGATTCCCGGCGGGACCCAGCCCGGCCCGCCGCACTCCACACGGCCTGCGTCCTCACTGCAGCGGTAGACGACCGGAGCAGAGTGTGGGACAGGACCCAGCCCCAACGACTGTGTGTGCTGCGTCTCACAACAGAAGACGAGTGAGAGCGAGCTGGGCTGTTTCACTGCGGCTGCAGAGGAGAGGGAGAGGGCCGGGCAGGAGGCTTCCTCCTGAAGCGAACCCAACCCCACCCCTCACCGGCCGTACTGCGTCCGTCTTTATCACAGCTGCAGACGAGAGGAAACAACATCAAAAGCACAGACGCAGTTGTCACCACCGATTGGCCCACCTTCCCGGTGGACTTCGCTCCGATCGACTCTACGTGGCAGAATTCGCTCTGGGCTGCATCTTCATTGCACCTGTAGACGGGAGTGGCACAGCGCCCAGCATAGCGCTGCCCTTGCCGCGGATCGGCCGGGCTCTCCAGGGGAACCCAGCCCCAATCGGCGCCGGCTCAAGAGAAGGAGACTGCGGGACGGAGTAGGTCTACTGCCGCCGACCAGCTGTGCTTCCCGGCAGTCTCCAGTCCCACCCGGCGAAGGCTGGGCTGAGTCCGTTCACACCTGAGTGGCAGATGAGAGAATGAGGAGATAGATGTGAACACCTCAATCGTCACATTCACGCAACATCGGGTAGGATTACCAAAAAATAAGACAGATTGCTTGAGTGAAAAGTTCAGCACATGAAGTGGTGGATCCAGAGCACGGAAGACTGGTGCCCCCACCGGCAAAAATCTATTTGCCTTTCCTGTGGCGCTGAATATGTTCACTGAGCCTTGGAAAAGGCTGCCGGGTCCCTCTTCCAGAGCGATTTACGCTGTCTGACCTGAAACTGGATCCATCTACTGTGGATCCTGAGTTCACTGCTCTCCAACAAACAACAGGCTCACAGATCTATGCAGGGGACATAGGGCCAAATGGTGCTTTTGTCTTCATTGTATGCCATTGGTTTCAGGGCGACAGTTTTCCAAAGCGTATTTGGTGTGTCCCCGAATGCGCTACGCGACGTTTGCACGTTGGACTGGAACCCAACCTGAGCTGTGTGGTGCGCCGTGCATGACGCATCCAGTGTGAACCCGCCCACACTGAATTCGCTTAGATCTACCAGTGCGAACCCGCCTTGGACACCAACTTGCAAAACAGGACCAGCGTGGGTACACCGTCACGACAAAGACCGTTAGAGCTCCGAGTCCTCACCAAACATACTTATCCAGCCACAACAGTCCTTCAGTGTCTCCAGGTCCGTATTCCAGCACACCATATCTCGGATATCGTGAACATGGACGACGTGGAGTCCAAGGAATACCTGGACAAGATGCGGGACGTGTTGGCGGGGCTGCGGACAGGGGGCGCCTCGTGCGCATCCGGGCCCTGCCAGCTCGCGGACCACGTGTACATCGGGGGGCGCCACGACGCCCGCTCCCCAACTCTCCTCAAGGTCTACGGCATCACCCACGTGCTCAACTGCGCGGCGGAGCCCGATTATGAACGCGACTGCGCATCTCCATATTCCCCTGCATCCGGTCTCCGTTACATGGAGTTTGAAGGGAGGGACAATGACGGGTATCCCATACTGACGCATTATGGGAAGGCCAAGGAGTTTATGGATGAGGCAAGAGAAGAGGGAGGGAAGGTTCTGGTGCACTGTGAGATGGGGATCAACCGCAGTGCTGCCATTTGTGTCGCATACATCCTGGAGGACGAGCAGCTCCCTCTACTGGATGTTGTGAAGAGGGTGAAGAGGGAGAGGAGGGTCATACTGGTGAACGAAGGGTTCCAGAGACAGCTCGTGGAGTTTGCACGCCAGAGGGAACTGTTGTACAAACCGCGTGTTCAGGAGGAGAGATGACGCCATCAGTGGATGAGGTCACAAGTAGGACGCCATTGGTAGTCCTTCAATGCAGGATTGGATCGTTTGCAGCTCGTTTCCAGACTGAGTTTTATGGTTCGTTTCGGATTTTGTGAACCTCAGTTCAGAGCTCGAACAACGGTGCAAGCGCAAAAACTCGCAAAGGTCAGCGGACGCCGGCATGGTGTGAACTGGGCGCAAACGTTTCTGTGGTCTTGGGAACATGTTCTGTTTTTTCTCTGATATAATAAAACAGGTTGGGCTGGAGGAAAACTCTTGTGGAGTTTGACTTTTTGGCATGTGTCTGGGACTGATTAGACCGAAGAAGTTTTGCTTGATTTTCTTTGAAAGAAAGCCAACTCGATTCTCCTTGTGATTCTGTGATGAGCTCAGTGTGCAGCCTGAGCCAGTGGATCCAGGATCAGGGAACGAGCGATGGGGAGAGGGCGGTGACTCTCAACAAATGCCGAACCAGTGCAAGCTCAAGATCAGAAATGAAGACAGGGGAAGTGGTTTGCTTTTTGGGTCGGGTGAGAGGGGACTGACTCATGCATCAAACATAGGTGTGTGTGTGTGTGTGTGTGTGTGTGTGTGCACGTATGTGTGTGTGGTGTTGTTGTTGGGGGGTGAGGCGGGGCTTGGACTTCTAGATCTGGTAGTTGTGAGGCAACCATCCCACGGCTCACACAACAGCACTTGCTGAAAGAGGTTCTGGTCAATGCAAACTAAACTCTTCAAACTGGCTCTTGACGATCGGTGGCTCAAGCAATTCTTTCCTGTTCAAAGTCCTGCCTCTTCATTCAATACTGAATGACTCGCGTGTGAGCCCAGCTTTTTTTCTTCTTCCCTCAAACGGCTTTGGTTCCCTGGATCCGCTGCGGGTGAGGCAACAATTTTGAAAAGAAATTAGCGGAGCCGCCGGTCCTGCGGTGATGACTTCAGACTCGGGAATTCACCGCATTGCGAGGAATTCTTAGCTTCCTTCCATCGCGGAGTGAAGTATTTGGGACCTCTTCACCCCGCCAGATGTGCCGACTCTGTTCTAATCGCTCGCTCGCTCGCTCACTCTGTGTGTGTTTGTGTGTGTGTGTGTGTGCGTCTGTCTGTCTGTCTGTCTGTCTGTCTGTCTGTCTGTCTGTCTGTCTGTCTGCGGCTAAGCGCAAAGTGAACTGTTCAGCACCGTTCAACCCACCAGATGAGTGGTTTAGTGGACTACGTGGACTCTGTTCGTCTCATTGGCCCAACGTTTGTCTCATTGGCCCACCATCTGTATTTCTCTGTTTCAATCGGCTTGTGTCTCTGTCTGTCTGTCTGTCTGTCTGTCTGTCTGTCTGTCTGTCTGTCTCCGATTCTCTTGTCTCTTGCTCGCTCCTCTTAAGGCAATCTGTCCGTCCCTGCCCACTGTCTCCTCCATCTATTTCCAGCTCTGTCCTCTCTCACTGCCCTCTCTCTGCTTATCTTTCTTTCCCTCTTTCTTTTTTCTCTCTGTACATCTCTTGTTGTCTCACCCTCTTTCGTATTCTCGCTCCCCTCTCTCGGCATCTCTATTTTCTCTCACTATCTGTGGCGCAGAGCGGAGTGAAGTATTCGGGACCCCTCACCCCACCAGATGTTCGGACTCTGTTCTCCTCTCGCAGACCCAACTATTTACCAGTTCTAATGCTCTCCTCCCTCAGTGATAAACACAATGTGTTGCAAATTGCCAGCGCTTCTCCAGACACTGAAAAACTCATTCTACCCTGTGACTAAACCGACGCAATGTTGGGGCTGCATGTTTCTTGTTCACTGACCAATGGCCATTCGTTTCCACTGATCCTGCCCGAGGGCAAGACCATCTTCAATCACTCCTTTGACAAGGGAAAAATTCAGCCAAGCGAATATCCGACTTCTCACTCCTGTTCTACAACTTTACATTGGCCACAGAAACACTCAGGAGCAAACCCACGGTTGACTATCTCACGCTGTACGCCTCGCCTCTGAGCGACAAAAATTACGCCCATGGACGTCGCGGTGATTTGAATAATACATATATTTTCCTGCTTTCAAGAACCACTGTGTTTTTCATTTTCAAAACAAATTCAAACCAGTGTCTGTCCCGGACCTTCCTTCCAAAGCAAGCTTGTTTGTCTTTGGGTTTCAGAACAATAATACTTTGACCTTGCCATGTACTTTACTTTCACTTCTTCTACTTTCTACTCTTTTGGTTGTATTTCCCTTAGTTTCAGCATGGTAAGAATTGTAAGGCTTGTTGTCTTTCTGTCCACATACTGTCAGTGGAACAACAAAAATATCACATGGAGTCACACTGACAGCTAATTCCACAGAAAGATTGCCATAATTTTGAAAGCTGTACAACACCACCAACATTGCATTCCTTCTTGAGAAAATACTTTGGTATGTCATGGAATAAAATGTTGTTGACTTTTGTAAACAATGTTGTGTAAAAACAAATGTTTCACAACAGGCTTTGTTTCAAACAACAGATGTTCATATTTGTCAGCAAGTCTTTTCAAGTGGTGCTTTGTGCATTCACTATTTGGATGTGTTGAAAAAAATTATCAAGTGTGTCAATGGCTGATATTCCAGCATGATGACACATATCTGTGTTTTCTTCTCCTTCATATTTTAACTCACCAAGTCTTGCTTTTGTATGGAAATTCCATTCAGTTTCTATGCTCAGCAGACCTGGTGTTACAGCAGGGGTGCATAGAGTGCCTGAGAATGACTGTGCTTGAAAGGAATTGCCCCTCAGGAATACTCTGAGATTCCAATTGGAAAGAAAATGTGAACATAATCAAAGAAAATCATGGTTCTAAGCATTTTGTACATTTGAATTTGTAGTTCAAAAATCCACCATATGTGTACAATATAATTTTTTACTCATGATACTCCCCAATCACTGTAAAAACAATTGAATCAAACTTTGCAGAGGGCAGCACACCAAGAGGTCTAGTGGCTGTCATTGAGTCATCAAGCTGGTAACACTCAAGCAATGTTTTTCTGCTACACCTGGAAAAATTAATTTGATACAATTGAGTCACACCAGAAAAGCTTTAGAAAACAAACCAGCTCACATAAAAGTGGTGAAAAATAAGATACTGGGAGCTTTTTGCAGTTTTCTTGTGTTTGCTTGACTGTTCATTTCTGTTAAAGTACAAACAATACTGAACTAACTCAGGCAAGATAAGTCTGCCTTTTGCTCCAAACTTTATAGACCTCCAGTTATGGAATTGTAGCATTGTCTTAATTTCTACTCCTGAATGGATTCTGTTATCCATTGAGTATATCCCCCATGAAGCAATGTTTTCTTTCTTTCAGAAGATGTGTAATAATTTTCGCCAGGGCACCTCCTTGAGATATGTGTGTTTCAAGCAAAAACAGACTACTGAGCTTGGCACATGAAAATACTTCGATGTATGCCAGTGAATGTTTTGGGTTCTCAAGCCAAGCATATTTGTCTAATAATTATGTGTTTGTTGTCTTGTTGTCTGCAGAGACAAGTTTAAAAATTAGAAGAAATATCAGTTGGTTTTTGATAAACTTGTGCATGATGCACATCTGAAATTGTTAACTTTTTTAGTGTTTCTGTACCAGTCTGATTGTAGATCCAGAGGAAAAATCTCTGTTCCCAAGCAGATTCAACAAGCAGGACAAAAATATATCCTTTGCTTCAAACAAACACACTGTTCAACAATGGACAAAATTCCTCATTTACTTGGTTGAAAAGAAAAATCTTCAAACCTTCTTCTGCTCTTTTGTAACAAAACTTTGATTTTGTCTTTGTCATCATTGAATTGTGACAGGCAAAGTTCAAGAGTGGTGATTCATTCTGTTCTGGGAAGGATCTGCAGTACTTGATGTTACTTCTGTAAAGCCAGAAAATATGACACTACCTGAAACATTTTTTTCAATACCCCCTCCCCCATTTATGCTTGTTTGGCAATTGACACACCTCAGTTGCCCCTGGATGCAAGAAAATATTGAGCACTGATTCCTGCAGAAAACCATTTTGGTTTGTTGGTGCCAACTTTCTGGCATTGCATCAACTGTTTTTGCATCGCTGCCCCATTTGAGCACAGTTGGCTGCAGTGCATGGCAAAGAGTCTGTGACAAAAGAAAACTTCTTTATAAAGTTTTTAGACTGCTGAATACATCTATTGTGCTGCCCACTGAAAACAACTTTGGTTTGTATGGCGAACATAATCTTTCAATCACTGTGTTGCCAACAAATCTTTCTTGAATTCACCAAATGAGACCTTTTCAAATTCACAAAAAGAAGACTCACTGGATTCAGTTCAAGTGTGCAGCAACTTCAATAGAACAGGTGAAAACAGGTGTTCAATTCTCCAGTCTGCAGGTTCAACAAATTAATTTTTGAAGTCAGAGGCCCATTGGCTATGACATCGTGGTTCTCCAACAAGAGGTAAGAATTTTTGACATAGAACTGTCCAAGGCAAGACACGGCAGCATTGCCAGTTCCACCAGCTCTTCCCGTTCTGGTCCTGCTTGACAAAAGACCTGTTTGTACCCAGCCACGACCCCTATTCTCACACGGCTGACGCTCCTTGTTCTTTGGACAGATATGACAACAAGTACGATGTTGTATGTGGGGTCCTTACATTATACTGGTCACCGGAGAAAGAGGAGTCACGTGCCACATTCTGGCACTGCCTGGAATTTGCCCCCCCCCATTGCTGTTGTCCTTCTCCTGGCTCCGTGCACACAGTCCAGAGGGTTCAAGAGGTCCCCGCTTTCCTGTCCCAATCCATAGCCAATGGAGCAACTTCTCAAGAATTATCAGTTCAATGCTCAGCCTAAGTCTTCATGTGTGTGCTGTGACAGCAACATGTTGTGAAACGAAGTCAAAATGACAAAAACTGTCGTCTGATCCCACACAATGCAATATGTGTTCAGGTCAAAGGAAAACTCAAAAATGTCCAACTCATGGCACCACCGCCCCGTCACAAAAATTTGCCATTGTGGCGATGGCTACAAGTTGTACAAGGGAGGAGGGGGCCGGGGCTGGGCACAGCAGAGTCGGTGGGAAGCGGGATGAGCTGCATCCTGACTCAGGCAGATTTGTGCTGGGTTTCGGGCATCTCTGTTCGTGTGAAGAGAATTGTGGTTCAACAGGTCCGACCTATGAAGGTGAAGCACACATGGCAAAATGCCACCTGGCACTTGATCCAAGAACAAAGCACTGAAGAGCTCATGAAGGGCAAAATTGCTACTGGGACGGCATGCAAACAGAGAGAGGGGAGAAGCCATTGGCTGGAGTCACAATGCTTTTCAGGTGATTTGAGGAGGTTGCGCTGTTTCAGGGAGCTCAAATATTGAGTGACCTGAACAGGGTGACCTAAACAAATCATCTTTTGGTAGCATCCACCAAAAGTATGTTTACACCTGTTTCATGGTCAAGATGAGGATCAAATCAGGATCTCTTGGGTTATTTAAATTCTATTTGGGTTGAGGATCATGAGGAAGGAAATGTGAAGTTTGAATTTTTCAGTTCTTCAAGTCAAAAAGGTCAAATTTGAAGGGGTGGAAGTTTGAGACATGCTTGGACAAATTGGTCTGTATCTCAGAAAGTACAAGTATTTGGTGTAAGAAGTATGTTGATGCAGTTTATTTTATGGGTGTCTAGATGGTAGCATTTGATTTTTGATTTTCAAAATTTTTACATGGTTTTTCAAAAGGAGGGTCAAAGTTTGGCTACAAATTTGAGGTTTTTGCAAAGTGTTCAAAATAGAAATTTGGCAAAGATGTTGGCAAGCTTTATGTGCAATAAGGTGACAAGTTTCAAAGTACAGGTAATTTGGGTACATTCCAAGTGACAAAAAATAACATAAAAATGTATTGAAATTGATCATTTGTGCATCTTGTTTTTGTGTTTGGATCATTGTGTTTAGGTTGCAGTGTTTAGGTCGCTGTGTTAAGGTGCTTGCATTCTGGTTTCTCAAATTACCGCGAGCTCCAGGAGCTATTTTTCACATAGAATAGTCACTGCAGCAGTTCGGGCTGCGTTTTGTTGGGTGTGCAGCAAGAAAAATAAACTCCATGGATTTTGCGGTGATTCGAACGAGGGACGCGGGATTCTTGACACCCCCCCCCCCCGAGAAACCATGCCAAATACTGGGAATCAGAAAAAGAGCACACACGTTTCTGAAAATTTTGAACACAATCGATCTGCAAACAAACAACACCAAAGAGTTATATAAAGACTTTGCCGAACAACCATTAAAAGAATTTGTCATCTGTCAAAAAAATTTCCAACTTTTCACAACCTATCAGTCCATCAAAATCCATTTGTTAGCCCATTTGTGCCATCTTCAGAGGTCATCATGCACCACATGACATGCCCTCGAGTCAAATGCACTCATCCATCCAACACCCCAACATATACTCTTCAACTATCATGCAACATAACCAAAGAAACATGCCTGTCATCATGCACCTAAACAATGTTATAATGTTACAACACCTCAAAATGATCCCAATTTTCATCTGACCATGCTCCACAAAAATCCCATTTGTGTTGCTCTGCTACATCAGAATTTCACAAACTTGGTATTTATCTGGAGTAAATTGCATGCTTCATCACAAATCATGCAAATATCACACTAAAAGAACATTTAAACCATTCTAATTTACCCACACATGTATCTGGACCCCTGTTGAAAAAAATCCAATTTTTTTCACAATTTCATATTTGACCCCATGGTAGCCCAGGTTAAAATACATAAATGCCTCATTCTATCATA
>JAAUXT010091744.1_pt1 | contig 25775 bp, 23 predicted proteins | sample 7278171 | NCBI WGS metagenome assembly JAAUXT01 (sample SAMN14350112, study PRJNA611818) | marine sediment metagenome | isolation source: surface marine sediment (1.8m) | place: French Polynesia: Moorea | collected 2018-08
CAATTGTTTCTGTTTCGCCACACTTGTATGATATGTGCATCTTCAGAGCTCTTTTACACAAGTCTGTTCCATGTTGGCATGTTGAATCTATGGCTGTTGGCATCATTGGCACGTTCTTTGTTGGCATAGAAAGTATGCTCAAAATCCTCGGCTTCTTTCCTGAGAAAACGGCGAAACAACGGGAATATAAAAAACTTGCCTCGTACGCCTATCTCGACGAAGGAACAAGAGCCCTTCTGGCACACGCTCCCAACCCCAAAAGTGCAACGAAATCTTGGTGAGAAATGTTCGTCTGGAGACATCAACCTTTGTGTGGACACATACAAAGCCTTCAATATTTGGTTGCAATTTGGACTCGATGAATCATAAAGAAACAAAGAGAGACTCAGCCATTATGACAGGAGCTGAAAGCTTGAGCAACATCAAAGGTCACTCGGCTTGGTTCATTCGAGCTGATGAACAACCACAAGCCCTGTTCTCAGGTCTTGCCTGACACAACAGTTTGTCAAACTGACAGGACGGAACCACTGCCAAAAGCACAGGTAAGAGATCTGAACCGCTGATTGTCACTCCCGTGCACAGCGCGGACGAGCTCTTTGAACACTGACTGTCCTCCCATCCATTCTACAGATCACCGAGATTTCTAACTTGAAGCGGAACGACTCCCTAGGGCCGCGATGAAGGTGGTTTTTAAAGTCAAGAAAGAGAAAAGCCGCATTCTTTCCAATGTTCACGTTTTCGCTTTCACAGTGGAAATGACCTCCCGTTCTGCAGTGAGAGATAAATGTCACCAATTGGCTCATTTTGCAGTCGTGAGGAAGTTGAGTTTTCAGTCACAATGCGACAAGACGACTCTTTGTTGCCTGTTCATCACGATCCAACAACAGCCCGTCGTGTTTTGTTACCCGCACATCCGCAGCAGACAAGTTACTTTATCCACAGAGAAATGTAATTATTTTTCAATTTTGCGCAACAAAATGTGGTTACACAAATCCTATGATGGAAGGTTCTTCAAAGTTTCCATCAAAATTTTGTCAGTTGCTCCAAGCAAGCAGTCCAAGTTGAAAGAAGTTAGAATAGATTGAAAACAAACTTGGCAGTGACACCCGTGGTTTGGCTTTGGATCTTTCCGAATACAACTGACTGACTTTTACGGATCCATTTCATAACACGGTTTCCCGTTGAAAAGGGTGTTTCATCAATAATTCAGGAACCTCACAGTTTGATGGCAGCTAATCCTGATCAATGCAACCGCACAATGGGTTGTCCTCTCATCATTGTGTAATGACAATGATGAAAATATTTTTCTCGCCATGATCTGCCAAACGCCAGGTGAATGAAACTCTGTTCGGCCTCCTGCCATTCTGTTCCGCTATGAACAGAAGTCTGATGGTCTGCTCCCCGACTTCAAACACTCAATTTATCCATAATTAAAGAACCAATTTGTTTGCAAGTGTTCAACATGAAAAAGAGAATGGCATCACATTAAAAAATCATTGGTTGCTCAATGCTGAACGTGCAGTTGGCAAGTTTGTTGCATTTAGGCTTTGTCCGCAGTCATTGGCACATGATCTGGGGGGGGGGACCCTTTGCTTGCATCAACTCAACTGACGGAACTTTGTCGTCGAAACTAACAACCAAGATGATATCATGTGTTGTGACCGTACGCAGTCGTGTTTTGTGGGACCCATGATGTGGTTGTGACCCGACCTCTTTTGGATTTTGTCAGAGGGTTGTGTTCCTCCACGCTCGAAACGTGTCACTCACAGGTTTTGCTGAAAACAAGAGGGCTCGCGACAGTGGACCCAGCGTCAGGGCAGGGACGCAGGCTCGGTTCTGAACAGTCCACCCTGGGGTACCACAACTCCAAGTTTTAAAAAAAGCGGGTGAAAATGTGCAAATGACGTGCCTGATGGCGCAAATTTTGGGAGGGAATTTGTTGATTAGGGAAAAAGGGCCGTCCGTCCATATTTTCGCATTCCAAGTGGAGGTGTCCGTTCCAGGCAGATCTGTCCTCAGATTTGCAGCGTCTGCATGTCTAAAGTGGGAACGCGAACAAAAGCATTCTGCATGTAAACCACTACATGTGTGCAAATTGTACGTCAGAACGTCAATTTTGAGGAAGAATATTGATCAACAGCTGATTCTTGAGCATTTTAATAACTCAGCCCTTCAGTGTTATCAAACGCAAAACTTGTCCCGAAGGTTACCTGTATCCAGCCAGGCTTTTTTGACAGATCCTCTGGCTCTGTTTGCACTCGGTGAAACCGGGCCAGACTCTGGTGTGTAATCGCGTGTGCGGTCCACATTGATCCCCGGCTCAGAAAATTTCTAAAAGAGCCATACATGCAAAAGGATATGAAATCTTGATGTATATTTTATATGAACCATAATTGCCTCAAATTAAATATCTTTCTGTTGAGGCAGTACTTTGGTATTTAATAACCGTGTGCGTAAATGTTCTCCTGCACGGATCAGAAAAATAACGCTGTGAGGTGGATATCAATTGAATTCACTCGCAAAATTTCCCAGGAAATAAGATCCTGCTGATTCATACTTCTGTACGGAGAGACACTTCTCTGCAGATTGTTGTGGGTCCCTGTTCCGTCGATAAGGCGATGATTTTGATCGGCGGATGGCGGCGCAGAGAAATCCATACCGTCTGTTGTCTCTTCCGTATGACCCAGTTATCAATGCACCTGCACACAGAAATACCTGAATTCACAATTTTGCCATTCTAACAAATTGATCTTGTCACAAAGATGTTTATTTCCAGGAGAAATGACACACAAATAATCCCCTGCATGTAGTGGTGTGTCACCAAGAGCCTCATCTAAGGCAAGGAGTGGTGGGAAAGGCAAGTCGTCAGACATCATCCAAATGCTTTGGACTCCAGTGAGGGAAAGATCTCCCTTTAGTCTGTGAAGACAAGTCACAACAAACCACATGTCAGTCCAAATGGAACAGAGAGTAATGAGGCAACTCCGTCGAGGTCTGATGCGTGTGTTCATGCATTAGGAAAGAAACCAGTCAGACCGCATAAGTTTCTCAATCTTTCATTCCTGTATCACAGGGACGACATTCCATTTTAATCAAGTTTCTGGAAGATTGGAGTTTCAGAAGCCATCAAAGGCCTGGACATTTTGGATACGGCACGTATCGATCCAAACTTTTGCCAGCAGGAGCCCAAAGTCTTCGTGAAGAAACATGGCTCGTTTTCGTGACAGAGTTCACTTTGGCAGTAACTACTGCATTACATGGCACTAAAATTATTATGCTCAGGGTGGTTTTACGGGAATCATTATTCTAAACCCAACAAGGCTTTACTTCTCCTCTTTTCTCCTTTCACAACTGTGTGGACGCGAAGGTGTCAGGATTTATGTCAGTTTTGGAACCATCACACGCCCTAAATCATGCAATTCGCACTTTGACGATTACCTTCAACAATGAGAACTGTCGCACGAAAACATTTGCTGGGAAGTGAACCACTTTGGAGCAATATCTGACACGTTTTCTGGTGAGTTTTTTGCACAAGGCACTGCAAAGGGCAGGTGTGTTTTTTCAGTTTTGCGAAACAATATCACACCTTGAAGAACGGCCTTGTGGGGATTGAAAAGCTGTGTGGTCTCCAAGAGTCTTCGCATGTTACATGTACCTGTGAAGCAAAATCGCCTTGAAACTGTTTTCAACTGCGCTGCTCCTGAACACTCATACCGAAAGTGAACTTCGGATCATTCAAGGAAAACTTGTCAAGCTTCCAGAGCAATTCCCTTCCAAAACAGATAAGATCTCGACGATCGTCTCGATATTGTCGCGTTGCCCAACAGATACTATTCCACAGGGATGTATCACGGAATGATAGCGATCTGTTGGGAGAAACACGCAAAACTACTGCCTTTCATCTGGCCCCTGTAACTCGATTACAGGACCCTGATGTGTAATTGCGTTTTCCAGCCTGTTTCATGGCTCAAAAATAGGGTTGTGTTTTCCTGCTATTTTCACCAATCTCCACACCCATTACTTTCATACTTACTTTGCCTTCCCAGTGGATGTGTCTCCGTGCCGCACAGCGTCCCCGCTCCTCGGCTCTCTGATTGGCTCGGCTCGCGCGCAAGTTGAGGCGGCACAGGTGCCTCGCTGTCAGTCGCTGCGCAACTGTCGTAGCATCAGCACGAATCCGCAACACAAGGCTCGCATCAATACAACACAGCGTCTCGCTGCTCGTTGAAATGGAATACTAAAAGGAATATCTTAATTGTGAAAGAACAAGTGATCTTGGGAATGGTGTCTCAGTGAAATTGTGACTCAGTGAAATTGTGACAGGTAAGAAAGCATCGTTTGAACGCAAACAGTTTTCTTGAGCTCATGCTGACAGGCTGAAAGTGTTTCCCAGTTGGATTATCAGTCAGGAAGAAGGGTTTGACTTTTGAGCCATCAGGAAGTTTTCTCTTCATGCGGCTGTGAATACTTTTCACAGGAGAGGTTGGCAGCATGCATGCTGGGTGCCTTTCCTGTTGGTCTAGTTTCAGTGACTTTACAACAACAGAGCACTGTTTTGGTATGGAGATTTGCTGAGCTGAATTCATCATGAGGAATTTCGTTGATCACATGCCGCACACGAGATCGTGTATCAGACTGTGTCGGTTCTTCCACAGCAAACTTCTTCAACAGTACCGAGTTCATACTTTGCATTTTCGCACACGTTCAATTGTGGACGAAGTTGCAGACAAGCCCAGTCAATACGATGGCACAGAAACGCGACGGGTTTTCAGACGATAGCAAATCAATTGCCCTCGCAAACTTCTCCGTCTGTTTACTTGGAGGTTTGTGGCTAAATATGTCATACGCTCAGCTCTTTTGTGTCAATATTTGAGGGAAATATCCTGAAGTTGGTAAAAAATGGTTACACTAATGTGGCAATAAGTGGTTTGAGTCTATTCTGGAGGTGGTGGGCAAACTAATCAGATGGAAGTAACCCTCCTTTTGAGTGTGACAGACAAGGCAAAAGGTCTTTGGCAAAGATCTCGAGGGATTTGAAGGTCCTTGAAATGATGCTAATGCATTCTCATTTCATTTTTTCGTGGGATTAAGAAATTTTGCCCTGCTAATGATTTTTGCCAGTTTCAAATTGCAAGCTCAGAAACCACAGAAGCTCAGGCTCCGCGGTGTTCCGTCCCAAACCGCACGCGGTGCCTCTTGAGCCGAGCTTTGTCACCGAGGTGCTTGAGAGGCAAGATCTTGAATACTTCAAAAGCTTTGGTGTAGAAAGTGCACGCTGACTGCACTTCTTGCCTTTATTGTCAGATTCAAATCGCTCAGAAGCTAATTGCAGAACGTACGTCAAGTCCACGTGAAGCATGTTTCAGAATGTCGAATTATTCAAGTCCAGTGACGAGATAATAGCTATGTGACAAGCGTACTCGACGTGATGTCCTACATGCAATGTCTTCAAATAGCTAGTTATGTCTGACTAAATGCACAAACATACAAGGACTCTCTTCCGTTAAGAAGAGCACACACGTGTTATCTGGCCTGAGGAAGGTTCACGTTAGTGCACAGATGCAGGGTCCGTGTCATAAAAACCATTTTTTAAGATAATTGGACCGGGTTTGATTAAGACTTCCGTGCAAAATGTGTGCGAGTCTTTCTTTGACAAAAGTCAATACGGGAGTGTGTTTGTTCACTGTGGCGTGACCCAAGGAGCCCAAACCACAAGCCACTGTTTGAGTAATAATGTCTCAACAAATTGGATACGGCACTGGGGAGCAGCACAAATTTCACTTTGCAGAAAGGATACAATTTCATTTCACGGACACCAGGCAAAATTTCATTTCGTGCCTTGAGCATTGACAGGTCCGTGGTTATTTGCAGCCATTTTTTTTTGACTTTCGAATTCTTGATCCCAAGAATCCGTCACTGTTAATGGATGGTGTAATGTGACACGGGCTTGTCTCTTCAAAGAAAGCGAGGATTACAACATGGTAATTTCCGTTGGGAATCATTTTCCAAATAATTAAGTTCTGAGCATTTTAATCCTTGGGAGATTAACTGGCTTCACGAACCCACATGAACCCATATGGACAGGTGCCTGATGACCATCAGACCATCATGTCTGTGGCCTTGAAAATAATCGCACATGAATTATATCAAATTGGTCAATAACGCGCGGCAATTTCCGATGCCACGAAGCATTTTTCGTGGAGAGTACTATGTTGCGTGCTGCAAGTTGCACGCCTTTGTGTCAGTTCAGGACCAAGTTTGTGGGAAGAAAACCCAAAGGCTCGCGTGAGAAGGAAAGAATTATCTGCAGAAAGCAAGGCACAGAATGCAAATAGAATTATTGTTGGTGCATGTTGGGTTTTCCCTGAGCGTGAGAGACTTCGTGGTGGACACATCCTTTCGGTTTGCTGAAGCTGACATTACAATTTGATGCCGTCTACCAAATGAACCATCTTTTGTTCTTCTCCGTCCACACACAACATGTTGAAAACCGACAGGCTTTTTGCTCCTGTAACACTCGATAATTTGTACAAAAAGCTTGAACATGAAACCCCATGTGCGCCCATTGCGCACGGGAGATACGCACGTGTTTCTTGCACCCCGCTCTTTGAAAGTTACGACTTTGATGGATGACTTTGCCGTCTGTAACTCTTCACAGCTGCATTCGATTAGTGATGACAGCGACCTTTGTCTTGGGCCATTAGAATGACACACGTACACGTGTTTGTGATGAAATTAAGAAACCTTAGCTCTGCACCTCCCTGATCCTTTTCCAATGCTCCTGTCCATGACTCACATTTTGTCAGGAAAATATATGTGCAACATCAGTCGATCAAATTTCCAGCTGCAAATGGCACTGAAGCTGTAATTCAACACTTGAAGCACGAACAACCAAACGCATTGGCTGCCGGCTGAAATGAAATTTTCCGTGCGGTGCTTCCGAGATTGTGCCATTGTCACGAATTGTGAACAGAAAACTGGTTCAGTGTCGATAAGACAAATATTTTGTGTGCAGCGCGGAAAAAAACAGAGATCACTGTTGTTTGAAAACGTCGTTGTGCATCCTGCTTTGTCACTTTCCGTTCAAATATCCGCAAAGCGAAACTATTTCCTCTCAGCCAAACTGGAGATTGGGCTTCACTCGAATGGTTCTGAAGCCAGGATGGGTCTCGTCAAAAACAGACACGAAAGAACAGACAACTTGCAACAAGCGATTTCAAAGGATGTTTGGTTGCTTACCCATCAGGATTAGCAAATGGTCCGTTGCAGATGGTGTGTTGTAAATAACTCACAAGCAGCTTTGTTCTTCGCTGAGATGCTGAGGTGGGCAGCTCAGGGTGCGCATCTGTGAGTGGTAGACTGTGCTGTGCGCTTCTTTGCGTGAGAAGTTTGCACTGCGGAAGTGAACCAATTTTCTTCTGAAACAGCAAAACGTGCATCATTTATGATCCACTGGACCAGAGCAGAGCAAAGAAATGGACACTGACAGGAAGATTTATCTGTCAGTCTCGCCGTTATCATCTCAGCGGTTGAAAGTCAAATTTATTGCTTCATTGGTTCCTCGAAACGCGTGACGAGGGATCAGGATGTGAAGACAAAATTCCCCCGAGAGTTTTATTGATCACAGAGGAGAGATTGAGATTGTGATTCTTTAATGGGTTTGGTTCCAAACATTATTTTCCCCCTCATGATTACACATGGTTCTAAATGGCGTCAATACGCGAATGTGAGACATGTCGTTTTCGAAATCGACTGTGGCAGGCAAGTCACAATCGTGCGCGTGGTTTGTGTTTCGCAGCTTCTTGGCCGCGACGATCAAAGCTCGATCATGTCCAGAGTGCGAAACATTCGAAGAGAGCGTGAAATTCCACGATGAAAATGGCTTGGAACTTGATCGCAACTCACTCGTGCCTTGCATGTTTTCTTTCCGAGGTTAATTCTCACAGACTCCCAACAAAAACATTCCAAGAGCTGTTTCCTCTCTTGCACAAATGATGCGTGAATGCGTGGGCTCTCCGTTGGCCTTTTTACCAATTCCACTAAGACCAATTTCACGGTCATTTTTTTTTAAACTCAACGAACAGGTTCTTTTGTTAGTCGAATACAAAGGAGGAATCGCAGAATGGCTGGGATGAATGAGTGCAGACAGATTTGCTCCCCTGCTGAGGCGGGCCCGCTGAGGGCTTGGAATTGACCTGTGCATGCTGTCAGCAGATTGATGATTGGCCAACAGGGTGCGCACAGACAGACGGAACAGGTGCTTCGTAATCATTAGCTGTTTGACCGCGAAAGCAAACGCATCCAGAACACTTCACCAATTAGATCAAGACCAAACTTTCAAAAGTGGGTTCTTTGTGCCTTCTACTTGTGGATTACAGGTCTGGGTGTTTTCACAAACGCTGTCGCACATTTCTGTGAGCGCTGGGAAGCTGCAAGTTGGTATGATGAATTACGTAATCGAGACGTTGAATGAATGAATTGTGGCATCTCTGTTGCTTGAAAGAGATGTGCGTTGTTGCTTTGATCATACGAAGACGTCTGTGAACATGTTCAAAAGTGGCGTTCTCCAACGCAGAGAGGTCGCATTTGGGCAAGTGAATGGTGGAATTATGCACGGACCGACATCAGTATTTGCTTCTTTCCGCACAAAGTCAAACCAATGAATACATAATGACATCTACTTGTACATTCATCCTGGTGTATTCTGGTAACGTTTTGCGGAGAAACGTTTTGTAGAGATAACAGAGGGTTGAGCTTTGTGGTTGACAGAAGCAGTGGCGTGATTCATGCTGGAAACTTCTCGCGCAGCCAAATCTCACGTGCAAATTTCTGAACCACGCAACGCACAGGGGGTTTTGGTCTGCCATTGCTGGGATCTTGAATCTTAGCTGGCAACCCTGACGTCTAAATGGGTGTGAACAGTCATCTCAGGGGGTCCAAAATGCATTGTATCAACGCTTCCTGGACTCCTTCACAGACGAAAAATTTGAACTTGAGAAGATCTGTCAGAACCACTCCGCTCCAAATTGCTGCAAACTTGGAAGGTCGTTGAACCCAACTTCGACAAATTTCCTTGTTGCCACAGCCAACCCCTGGACATGGTTTGCTAGGGCACCGGCAGGTTTATGCACAAAATTTTGGTTGAAAACACTTCGCAGACCTTTTCTAGAAAGACATTTTGTCGAAGTGCGCTGATCTTTGTTTTGGATGGGAACGTTTCCACGAACTTTCCTTGATTTGCAACGCTCACATGTGGCGATCGCCATGGACTCTTCAACACGTTGGTGTTCTCGATTCCATTTCCTCACGCTGGGTTTCGGGGGTGCTTTGCATGTGAATGATGTGCCCTCAACTTTATGTTGACTGTGCTGTTTTGATCTTTTCAGGAACACCATCGGTGGCGGAGAATTCAACCCACACGTGCTGAGGGGATATGAGTGGATTACCATCAAAGGACTGTTGGACTTAGGAGATACCAAGCACAGGAGCGACTTCAGGAGGTTCAGATGAGCGGATAACGCATTGCACAACTTGGCATCTGTTCATCAAACGAAATCCACTCAGGAATTGCTTAAGTGAATTGAGGAATTACAAGAGTGAATTGAGGATTGTCCAGTTGTCAACAAAGTCAACATACATTCCACCTGCTAATGTTTTCTAACAGATCTATTCTACGTGCTGGTGACTGAAACGGGACAACAAAGGATTCCATGTTGGGACTGCAATGTGTGAAAACATTTCATTGTTGCACATTCAGTGCATTTGTTTTTCGCATCAGAACAATGAAACAGTTGCATGAGGGAATTTCCATGAAATCCACAAAAACTCATTCGGTGACTGGGTCACGAAGAGAATGCTTTGTGTGATGTGAAAATTGCACACAAATTCGTTGGACACAGTTCAGAAGCTTGTAATCCTGATCAAACGATTTGCACACCGACAGTGAACCGGATTGAGTAAATAATGGATATCACGGATCGCATGATGGCTGCGGGCTCTTCTGGCATCAAAGCGATCACCTGTTGTTGGGCCGCACTAATTATTGCTACAGGTGAGCTTATTTATCTATTTTTCATGGCCAATTTTGACAAAAGTGCAATTGTGGTGAAACATGAAAGCAGGGAGGTGAAAATAAATTGGCTGCCGAACCCAACCCCCACACGCCAAATGTTTGTTTCAAGAAGAATCATTCATCCAGGTGCGTCCCGAACTCATTGACTGGTTCTGTGGATGTGAATGAAGCGCATCTGAAAGAGTTTCAGCAGATTACCTGGCGGTAACGACTGAAGTATCTTGTTAAAAAGTTGCCACACAGTGTCAGAAGAAGACTTGCATAAGCCTTGTTGAAATATCCTCCAGGCAACAGGAGGTTAAACGTACATAATTGTACATAATTTCTCTGCTGGCTTCACCCGAAAGCAAAACACACGTTTGTTTGTCGCAGCCTGTACTTATCTGTAGAATCAGCAACTGGTTGGAATGAATATTAAAACCAGGTCTTTTCAGCCAGATGTGTGCTGAGATTATCATTCATGTCCGCTGGGTAAAAACCAAAAAGTTGGTCTCGCTAAAGTTCAGCACTGCAGGGATGTTTTCAAGTCGGACTGAGAGCCAAGCTGTGCGTTGCCCGTGATTTGATGCAAGACAAATCCAACTTCTGTGGAAATGTCAAAGTTTTCCGATTTCTCTTCTTTTCTTTTGTGCAACCACAGGCACAACAACGTCTGTCGTCATCATAAACATTTGTCGTGGAAGAGAAAGATTGGCCGAGCACAAAACAAAAATACACACGCACGCACACGGACCCGCACGCAACCGCGCGCACATTTTGAGAGCACGTGTCGCTGAAGTCATCCTGTGTCACAAATTTGTCAGAAGAACATTCTTTCTGTGGGAAAAATTCCAAGCATACAGTGAAATTCCAGAATTCCTTTGTTTATTTGCTCAAAGATTTCACGAAATGGATTCTGTCTGCAAAAATAGGGGATGTGTGTGGATAAAGGAATATCGTTTATGTTGAGGGGTACTTCAAGGTGTGCTGCAGTGAACTTGATATCCCACATGAAATGACTGTTTGGGCAGGGTCATCTACTTAATGCCGTGATTTGTATGCTGGTCAGAGCATTCTGGCCGAAGGTCATGGCTATCACGTTTTCGAATATTCTGTGAACCTGACAATGTTTAGATTCATAAGTGTACAAAGACAATAAGCAAGTTTGCTCGTGTAAACATGGACGGTATGCACTTTGAAAAGTTAAGGGTCGTGAGGGGAGTTTAACGTCTCATATGTCATCAATCATAAACAGTGTTCCTGGCAAATGTTGTGAGTGGACAGTAAACACAGGCACGCATGCTGATAATTAGGCCTTAATTTACAACACCAATGCGAAATCGGCCATGAAATTTGCCGCAGAGTGACACACACAAGCAAGAGACTTGATCGTCACGTTCCAAACAAGCGTTTTCTCTTTGGACAGACCGTATTGGAAGCTCTTCATTGAATCAATCTCGCTTTCATATTTATCCACAAATAGCTCGGATTCCAGTGAATGGGGCCTTCTTGTACAAATATCCTTTCTTTTGAGACGTGCACTTCTGCCCCTTTTATTCACTTTTTGTGGACCACTCCGTTGCCTTAATCCACGCGTTTCCTTTCCAGGGCTGGTGTATGCCCAGACATTTCCGTCCGTGGAGATAGGCATCTCCGATGAAATCGTTGAACCTGGACTGGAGGCGACATTATCCTGTCGAGTGCAGAACCAGGGCTCATTCAGAGGTAAGAATAACATTCTCTCATTTTGATTTTTCTGCCTCAATGTAAATGTGTGTTGAACTTGCCTTCGAGCGATTTCGCCCAAAATCTACTCGACACTTTTTATCAAGAGACGTGCAAATCAACTACCTTGAAACAACCTCCAAAACTAATTTACAGAATAAAAGTTGGCGTTTGTGCAAGCAAAGTAACAGGTAGTGTTGATTTGCTGTGAGGCACTGTCATAATGAATCTTCAGACTTGGCATTCAAAAATTCTGGCAATCATGCGTCACTGTGGTGATGTTTCAGTCACGATTCAAAAAGAAATGAAGATTGGCGAGGAAAAGTACATCGACATTCTGGCCATGGACGACACCGTTGTGGAAAAGTACGCCAAAACGGGACGCTTCTCCATCCGAAAGCTGACAATCGCCAAAAACGGACTGTACATACTTGACATGCTCAGTGAGTCCCTGGTCTGTTCTCCATGTTTTGTATCTGGTTTGCCACTGGACCTTGAATCACTTCTTCTCAGCCAGTCTAAGTTTCAAGCCCTTCGGGCAGCTCTCTCCATGTCATCAATTTTGCGGGAATTGGGCGCAAAGAAACTGATGCACTAAGCGTTGTGTTGGTGGGCTCTCCCTCGCACCTCCTGGTGTCCAGGTAATCGAAAAAACACATCCACACCAGTTGCACGCGAAATGGAGAATGAACACTTTTGAAATGTCTTGTCCTGAATTAGCCCGTAAGTTATATCCATCACTGGTTGTCTTTGCTGGAGGTCCAATTCACGTTTTATCTGCTCACATCCACTTGAAACGAAAACAGCGTCAGCAAACTTCGCTTGAAAGTTGCGAAAAGTCATCAGCAGCTCGCTCTTCTCGAAGACGTGTTCAGAGCAGAGGTGGCAGCGTTCGTTCTGTTGGACTCCCCCTTGACAGTTCGTTGCACTGCTCTTGAGCTTTCCGAGCTTCCTGAAAGTCAGAAACCTTTCCACGATGTCCACAGAGAATGCGGGTCCAGCCTGGCGAACCCCGAAAGTCAATTAATTCCCGAATCTTTGTGTTGAAGCTTGACTCGGTTCACCTGACTTTGCCACATCCTGCGTGGATGTGACCCCCTTCGCCAACGACGCACAAGTCAGGGAGAAGAGGAGAATAACAATTGACATGCCGTAAAAATACATGATCTTTCTGACAGATGTTACTCAGGAAGACTCTGCAACATACGTGTGTAAAGTCACGGGAACTTCACAAAAAGACGAAGCAAAATTTGCCGTTTATAGTAAGTTTCAACATCAATGAACAAAATCAAACTTTGCAGGCGACAAATGTGGTGCTTTCTACGTACTACTTCAGTCATTTCAGCACTGACGGATCTTTTTTTGCCAGAGCAAGCGTCGTTGGTGGAGTTCGACAACTTTCAGCCGGGGGACATCATCACGTTCACGGAGGGCATCTCGCGCAGCGTGCGCTGCCGCGCCGCCGAGTCCTTCCCTCCGGCGAACCTCACCCTCCGCGTCGGCGACAAAGTCCGACGCAACACCCTAGTTCTGTCTCAGGTGACTTTGCATTCAACGTTCGTCTGAAAACATTTGCGATGAATGAGAATTTTGCAGGTGATTCCATGCACCAAGGCTTTTCTCAGCTTTGTCATGTTCAAACAGCAAAGTTTTTGCGTCTTGCAGGAGCACATAGCGAAGTGTTACTCGCCCAGCTCATCGGCATCGTCGGACTGCCTCTTGCACACGTACTTCGACACGGAAGCTTCCTTGAGTGAACTGGTGAGGAGTTTGAGTTGTCGGTCGCGGAGGGTGGGCGGGGAAGAGTATCTGAAGAATCATCTTTCGAATGGTTCTGTCTTGACCTCGGTTGATATTCGAACCCGTTTGGAAGAAATGTCTACACGCAAACATGCATGACTAATGCACAGGTGCATTGTATTGGGAACACTTTGTTTCAGATTACCACACCAGAAGATGATGGCAAGATGCTGAGCTGCGAAGCAAGACTGAGAAACTCAAAGCAGAATCCAGTTACAACACAAATTGAAATATCTGTGTTGTGTGAGTATTTTGTGTAACCCGGCCTTTCGTGTTTGTTCTTGAAGTGAGAAGACGAAACTTTTGGAAAGGTTGAACTGCAGACGACCTGTCTGGCCGGGGAATTGGGCAAAGTGTTGCCTGCATTTGTTGAGCCACGGAATGGGAAGCCTCAGGATCTGAAGCATCGCGCGAGAGCTTTCCACCAATTGCCTTGGTTCGCACAGCAAATAGCAGAAAGACTTGATGTGATGAATTTTGCAGATTCTCCGAAGATCTCTTGTGAAAGAAACCACTCGGCGAGTCTCGGTTCTGAAACACAAGTCACCTGCACTGTGGAATCGAATCCCGCGCCAATGTCGATAATATGGAGGTTGGTAGAGAAATGGTCGATTTCAAACCAATTTGCAGCAGGTTCAATGCCGTTCAAACAAACACATTGCACATCTAAAATTGATCGTCAAACACGGCCTCCTTGATTCCAGGTATATCGGGGATCCCGTCGTGCACGGTAACATCACAATAAAGTCGAGCTACAAAGTGGAGAATACTCAAAACATTTACTCAGTCACCAAGGTATGACGCTAATCTGTCAAGGTCGGATTATTTCGTTGGCAAAATCACATTTTGAACGGAGAATTTCAACGGAAAATGTGATATTGTTTGCAGACAAACAGTTCCAAGGAGCACACAGTCACTTTACACATTCCTGAGGTGATGCCACACCACTTCACAACATTTACCTTGGACGTAGCAAATATAGTGGGGAGTTCGTCAGCTCAAATCCTTCTTTTCAAAGGTATGTTCACATGTTGAATCTATTTCCGTGCGAAAACATACGCCAGCTAGTTCGGCACTGATAATTGAAAGTTGTATCAACTTTTTTCTGTGCAGCCAAAGGTTATCTCACAAGTTCCGCTTTCGTCACGCTGGGATGTTTTCTACACGTAAACACACACACACATACACACACACACACACACACACACACACACACACACATACACGCACCGCACACGTTCACAAGTTGTGCAGACTGGCTGTCGTTGTTTCAGACGGACCAGACGAACTGGTGAACGGCGGGGACAGCTCGGGCGTGCCGTTCTACGCTCCGGTCATCATCGTCCTCAGCGTCCTGTCCATCATGTGCATTTCGTGCTGCAAGAGATGATAGGAACTCGAGGCGGCGCCGTGCACAGCTGGCATCATCTGCGTGGATAATTTATTGAAAGTACTCTCTCAAGCTCATTGTGATATGACGTTTCTATCTGTGCTTTGATGTGTTCATGGAGCAGAAAAACTTGCGCTACGCAAGATAAGATACGCAAGACTTCTCAGACTTGTCAAGCCAAAAGTGCTCCCCAGACGCAGATACATGACGTTTTGACGTTTGTTTGCACAATAACAGTGACTGCATGCGGTTAAAACTGCACGACCACCATTGTCAGACCTTTCGTGTTCAGTCTTGTTACCTGGTATTGTTTTCAGTTCAGTAAGCGTATGTGCTTTCGCATCTCATCGTTTTGGACAGAACAAAATGGTGATCTTTTGCGTGCAAGTGTCGCTGTGACACACATCCCACCTGAATGCAGTTGTCCGCTGCAGGAACTTGTAATCAACTAGTCTGCAAGTACGTTTGTGATACAAACAAAACATTGATTAGTGCACATTAACAACAGAGGCAGGGCTCACTGATTTACGGCTTTTATTGTTAGAAGGCAGTAAAAGTTATCTCTCGAATCTACAGCCGGCACCATATGCAATTGTTTGAGTGGTTCACAAACACAGCTGAGGAAACTGGAGGTTTGGGAAGCTTTCTTTTCCGAATGGCATTCTCGTATCCAAGAAACGGGAAATGCTTCAATTTACTTTGTGGAGTGTTCGACTGTTCCTGTGTCTGCAGGTCGCGTTGAGGTTTTAGTTGCCGACACACTGCAGAGCACTGTTCCTGTGCGGAGTTGAATTCTGTTGGTCAAGCTGGGCACCCGAGTTCTGGCCATTTGTGTGTTGAGGCCATCATCTAGTCAACCCATCTCGACATGAAGTTCCCTGACCCAGCTTGCCGTGCACCACGTCACCAGCTGCAAAGGCCTGGACGCTGAGAGACGTGCGCTCAAAGTGGAATGCTTCCTTTTGACAAAAGAAGAAACTTGATGGTTGAAGTTCAACCGATGAATATTCACATCCGTCCCCCATGTTTGTGTGGAATGTGTTTTGTACGTGAAAATGAACTTACAAAAATACACTGCTTTAAAACGATTCACGGAGTGTGTCTTTCTGTGTGTCTTTCTTTCGGAGTTCGACCACACGATTTCTGGCCGTTTGTTCAAAAAGAAAAAGGGAAGTCCGAACAGTTTGGCAATGACGATTGAGTTGAATTGAAAGTTTACGGTTTTGAGCAGAAAAAATGTTTGGGGTGACTTTTTTTGCACAGGAGATATCATTTCTGGGAAACACGCAGCCATCTCCCAACAGTTTCGTTGTTGAAAGAGCCAACGACAGAACAACAGACATTTGATCGAAGTCAATCAAGGCGCAGATTACGGTGCGCTCGGCTCTTCATTTCCCTCATGACGGTGACATCAGATCCAACGAGGAAAAGGTTCAAGTGTTCAAGCTCATGGCAGTTTTATTTGTTGGGTACGTGTGTTTGAAAAATTGCCTTGTCCTCACCAGAAACAAGAAAAAGTTGAACACTGCAAACATGCAAGAAAACGCCACACAGGAGTGCATGGGGATCGGTCTGGTCTTGACCAGGGTCCAAGCCAAGGGGCTCTTCACTTCAACTTTCAAAAAATTGAAGACGCAAATATAACGCACCTGATGGTGTGACATTTGGGAGGAAATTTTCTTCGCGGGTTGAACGGGAGGCAGGTCTCCCGGCCAACTTGACCCAAGGAGAGAATCGAAAATGGAGCACAAACAAGACACCCACGCTGAAAACAACGTTGACGTCGCAGATTCATGAGCTCATTTCGTCAGGGGCTCGGCAGCCTGGTGGTCTTGGAGAAAAACATTTTGCATTTGCGTGTCTCCAAACTCTGTTTGTTTGTCCACGACGACGATGTGTTCGACCTGCAAACAAATCAGGGGAAGACAATTGGTGCGATGATGAGCATCAAGATTTGCCACATGTAGCAGAAAATTTCGACTTGTCCTTGAAGCTGCATGCAAACTGGAACAACAAACACACTTGTGAGAGTTGTACACAATACCTCTGTTTGAAGCGCCGGTTGCTTCCTCGACTGCCGCTGTTCCGCTGGACACCAGTCTGAAGACGGACTGGTGAGTTTCCTCCAAGTCTGGACCGGATTTCGTGTCAATTCAGAGACTTTCTGCAATCACCAACACACACACCTTGTGTCATGTGCATGTGTTCTGTCGTGTGCGAACTTTGCTTTGTCCAAACAGGCAAAAACATGCACACGAACCTTCCATCCAACTTTCTGATGGAACACGATGATGAATCCGATCGGGATGCAGATGATGGAGGCCAGCGACGTGCCCCACCCCATCAGCTCAGCCCATTGCGGGTACACGTAGTCACCGTACGTGACCGGGGTGTAGATCGCGGCGTTGAACGAAATGATGAACTGAAATTCCGTTGCAATTACAGGTGAAACAAACGTCTCGGTGCAGCGAAAGCAACAAACCGCACGTCAGGATTTGTCAAACTGGTTTTGAAGTTTCTTTTCCGAACATGCCACGAATGACATGAAATTCTTTTGTCACAGAATGTCAGAGTTTGTTCGGCAATTCTTACCAGTACAGCGCAAGGCGCCAGGACCATCCAGGTGACTTGCCAATACAAGGGAGGTTTGAATCCCAACATAACCTTGATGTCTTCGGCCCAATTGTTGTAGCCTGTGGTATAAAAAGCAGGCAACAATGAAGCAACGTTTTGTTCAACCTTTCTTTTTTTTAATATTGTCAATTGTGAAACGCTTGTATGTCTCGGATCTACCCACCATACACCCAGCTGACGACCACGACCTCAAACAACGCAACAAACAGCGGAGGAAAGGTGCCGATGTACCAATCGAGAACAGTCAAAATGTAAATTCCCGCCTGCAAAGGATGTGTCAGAACCAAATGTCAAGCACAGGGATTTTGATACAAAATCTATAGGGATTTACAACACAGGCAAAAAATGGAACAGGAACTTGGTTCTGCACCGGATAATTCCAAAATATTTTCCCAGTGTCATAACGTAACCGTGAAAAATAGCTTTGATTGTTGGGTGACAGCCCTTTCTGGCTCCTGGATGCTGCTGTGCTGGGTAGATTTACTGGGTACCCAAACACCACCAAGAGCAGTGACCTCACCTGGGTGCACTGAGGTAGCCCCAACAAGAACATGAGAACGGCCACGGAAACGGTCAGTTGAATTCTTCTTTTCCTAAACAGCTGTGGAAAGTCGTCCACCAAGGCAGTGATGGCTGTTTCAAACGTTGCAAACTGCAACGACATGAAGGGAGAATGAAGTTTTGAATTCAGATCGTTGCCATGCGAGGACACAATTCAGAAAAAAAACCCACACAGCCAACACCACTCAAAAACGTTCAACATGCTGCATTGTGCGTCTTTTCCAGCTGCTCCGTTGAAGAAGAGGCAAGAAACAAGAAGCAGCTCACCATGGTATCCAAAGATATGGTGAAAAGCATGCAAAAGAAGATCACACTCCAGAACGGAGCCCAAGGCATTCTGGTCAGCGCCTCTGGGTAGACGACAAACACCAACCCAGGACCTGTGGAAAACGTGCTTTGTTGTTTCCTCGCTCGAAATCTCTGGGCTTAGTTCAATGAGACAACGGAAATATTGCAGGTCAAAATGAACAATGAAGTGGATTGAGACCTGACTTCATGACCTCGCTGATGGGTTGGTTCAGCTCATGAGCCATGAATCCGATGACGGAGAAGATGACACAACCAGCGAGTATCGACGTCGAGCAACACGTAACGGCTGATATGATGGCGTCTCTGCACAAGAGAGTCAATCACCTGGCGTGAACTGTACGTGGTTTATGATCACTTGCATTGTGATTGATCATTGGACATGACAAAATGGAGGTTTTTGATAAGTCACCGAACACAGACACACACGCGCGCACACACACAATGCACGGTGGAACGAATGCGGTTTCCTTTTGAGTTTTGCATTCAGCTCAGACACGCGTGTTCCTTCAAAGTTTGTCATTTTGCTGGCCCATAATATTGTGGTTTCACAGCTTGGGAAATCCCAGACTGTAAATCTGTGTCTTTCCACTCGGTCTGTCTGTGGCTTGTATAAGAGAAGGAGAACACAAGTCACACCTGGTGAATTTACAGCCGAAAAAAACACAAAAACCAAACAGCTGTGTTTCATTGTGCTCACCGATGACAGTTTGAGTGGAACTTGTTGTACGATCCATATGTTATCAGGATCCCCCAGGCTGGCCCCAGAGAATAGAAGATCTGCGATGCCGCGTCGCCCCATACTTTAGGGTTGCGCAGCTTGTAGAAATCAGGAATGAGGTAGAACTTGAGGCCCTCGACAGAGCCTGGCAGTGTGACGCCTCGGACGAGCAGAATGATCAGCACGACGTAGGGGAATGTTGCGGTGAAGTACACAACCTGAAACAAGATCTGTTTGTGCAGCTGTGTCGACAGGAGGGTGTGCTGTAGTGGACACAAGGGTCTGCAGTCTCTGGTGAGGGTTGTGGATATGGGGAGGTCAGTTTGCTCCTGACTTCTGTTCCTTTGAGGGAAGACAGCCTTAATCCAACTTGAACATTTCAGTCAACAGCAAAAAGACTTCTTACTTTGCCTGTCGATTTGACACCCTTGAGGAGACAGAGGACAGTCACAACCCAAGCGGCGAGCAGACACAGAACCAACTTCCAGCTGATGGAGCCCCAGTCGTCTATGCCGCTGCTCATTTCCAAAACATAGTTTCTGGAAGAATAAAATTGCAATTGAAAGGGAACAGTGAACAGCCACAAAAATGTTTTGGTCACAAACACAACAGAATGTGTTGTTTCTGCAACGTCCTGCTTGTTTCTTACTCAAAGTATTCCTCAGCTGGGGACGTGGGGTTAAATTCTGTTTCATTCGAGATCGCGTTCCAATCAGAGATGTTGGCCAAAGCGGTATCTGCAACGAGTGTCAACACTCTGAACATGACACAAAGCTCCCTGTTCTGGGTGTGATAGGCCCACAATTCCTCAGAGTGAAACGCATTTTCTTTGTGCGTGGCCTTACCATTCTCTGAGAACCTGACCCTGCACTGGGGAGTGTTCCAAGGATGGTCACAACTGCCCCACGGCAGCTCGGTTGTGAATGAGGCAATCAGGTAGAAGATGATGTAAGCGATGATCACAATGTAGTAAATACAGCAGAGGGCTGATGCCATAACTGCAGTGTACCCCACGCCTGCCCATCAAAAAATCTCTCATCAAACATTCAGATCCATAAAAATTGTACAGAATAGATATCTATGACAGGGACGCGTTTCGTCTCAAAGCCAACAATCAATGTCGGTCGTAAATCGCGATTCATGAGGGAAAAGTTTCTTTGTTGCCAGAAAACAACGCGAAAAAAGGGGGCAAAGCAATTGAAGCTGTGACGTTCAATTTACTTCGATCTGAGTCTCCGATTTTTTCGAGCCTGTCTGTCCAGAAAATACGTGACCTGCGAAGGATGACGCCGTTGTTGTTGAGCTTGAGGACAAGATTTGAAGCTTACGTACCTTTGAAGAAGGGAGATATGGCCCACACGCATGATGGCCCCAGTGACGCGTACTGTCCCAGACCCAGCTCCAGGAAGTACATGGGCAGCCCAGCGAGGAGGAGCATCAAGAAGTACGGAATCAGGAACGCTCCTGCATAGGAAGCAAAATAGAAGGGAATCAACCCCTGACAAACTCTTCCTCAGAATGATTTCATTGCTGTTGATGAATGACAAGGCGTGGAGTTCTGAACAGACATCTATTTTGCAGTCACGTTTGCGAAGTGACCATGTGCACGTCCGCGGTGTCACCATGCATGATCATCTGTGTGGCACCAAAAATCAGAGTTTCTCAATAATCTCCAAAGAAAAGTTTCAAGTTTGCTGTCTGTAAGATTTATCTGCGGCTGAACCGAATCCAGGCAGACAATGCTTTGTTCTCCAAGGAAAAAAGTACTCACCGCCTCCATTTCTGTAGCAAAGGTAGGGAAAGCGCCACACATTCCCGAGTCCAACACAGTATCCGATGTAGGAAAGAAGTGCGTCGATTTTCCCTCCCCAGCTTTCCCTCTCAGGTGTTTCGTTCGCAGGCATCCTGTTTGCGTGACTTTGTGCCCTTCAGATCTCGCACACTCTTCACTCTGAAAGACAAAAACTTGAAGATCCACAAACGCCTGGAACTGTGGTCCTTTAAACTTCCAGTAAAGAAACTCTGAAGGTTGTCCTCTGGCGACTAATAATGCTGAGTACGTGGGTTTCTTCTGATTCTCTATTTGTTTCTTGTGTACAAAGTTTATCTCAACTGTCCGCAAAATGACTCTCGTCAATTGAGCACAACTTGTCTTATCGATTTGTTCAGGTTGCGCGCACGTACATCATTTGCACGCTGAGCCTGGGAAGCAGTTGTTTTGTTTTGTTTTGACAATATATTTTTTTTGCAGTCCCACAGGACACAAACGAAATGACATTTCTTCCCATTTTGCTGGGATACATCAGGTGGTCGATGCCAAACTTCAAACGACTCCCAGGACAAACTTCACCTGAGTCCAATGTTCACGTGCGCCGCTCAGCGTATCATCCAAGTACTTCCACAGGTGTTCTGTTTTTCAACTGATGCCTCGTTTTGCTCGAATTGTCACAAAACAACTCTGATGTGTTTTTTATTCAAGCAGACAGTGCACGATTTAGTGTGTGTGCGTACTTTCGATGATCTCACGCTTCGTGTTGCCAGTCGTTTGACTCCGGCTATTTGGCCATAAAGTTTGAGCAGAAAACAGCTGTTTGCAAACTGAATGAATGTTTTATCTGACCAGATCTGTTATGGTATCGCTGTTTCCCATTTGAGCATCCCGCGTTGCGTCATCGATCTGGTCTTGGCACGCGCCGGTGTTCTCAGCGTGCCAAGGTGAAGGTTGGAAAGATCCTCACCACGGGCACAAGGCGCACATACACACACACGCGCACACGCACAAAAACGGACAAACAACGCAAATGGGCAGCTGTGAAGTTTCAAATGGGATTTTATTGAAGGAAACTTCAGAACGAGACGTCCGCTATTCCTTCGGCCACCTTCAGTGTCGCTGTGCTGTTGGCCTGATCATGACAGTCGCAACCTGAAACACGGAAAGCATATTTTGTTGCCAGATTGATGGCACTTTGTGAGGTGTGCGCCTCTCAGGTGTGTTTGTCGCCAGAGTTTTTGTACTCACGTTCACGTAACTTGGAGCTGTCAAACTGTACACGATGGCGCTTGCAATGTCGTCGGAAGTCAAGCACTGTTGGAAGCAAAAAAAAAAAAAAAAACGAAAAGGAAACATCATTCTTTTTTTTTTCAGATTGCTCCCTTCAAAGTAGGTTTGTCACAGGAGAAGAACTTTTTGCAAAATATAGTCTCATTTTCTGAGATGGGCGAACCGGTTGAAAACAAAGTCGAGCGGTGGGGGGACCTGCGAGCGAAACAAGAAAACAATGCGCGAAGTTCTGCCTGCCAAAGAATGAGACAAAAATGTGTACCTGAAAATCTTCGAACCACTTCTCGCCGGACATCCCGTGCCAGAATTGAGTTTGCACCACTCCAGGGCTGATTTGCTGCAATTGATTTCCAAAACGCAAACTTGGAAAAACTGGCCAAAAGACTTTGGTATGTTCTTGAACAGAATGATTTCAAGGCATGTTCATTGAAATAAGTTTCAGAGACTTTATTCTTCTTGACAGCACTGACCGTGACCCTAAACTTTTTCTCGAGGGCGTTCAGCTCATTCCTGAGTCCTTCAGAGAGGACTGTGGTGGCGTGCTTGGAAGCGCAGTAGAAATGCATGTTGGCGTTGTTGTTCACTCTGTGCCCTGCCAAACTAAAAAGTGAATTCTCTCCATGTGAGAGAGGGACCTTGGTATTTGTCATTTTTTCAACTTTGAGACACTTGACACAATGACGAAGTTTGGTACCTGCTGAGAATGACGACGTGCCCGTCGTCTATTCCCTTGGCGAGCATCGATTTGACGGCTTCCCTCTGAACCAGAGCGACGCCGATCACGTTCACCTGCGTGATGGAAAATTTTCGTAATACCCAAGAGAGCAACCAAATGACGACATAAATCACACTGCGATGAATAATACACACAACAACCAATTCGCTCCGCAGACATTCGTGACAACAAATCATCAACCGAAAAGTTAGCTCATCATGGAAGATCAATGAAAAAACAGGACCAAGCAGCGTGGCGCTCCATATCAACGCAACTAAACAATGCCCCACACCAACTCCCAAGATTTATTTTCAGACCAGAAAATTTTGCCACGTGTGATACCTACAGCCTTGGATGGATCATGTTCACTGCTGAAGGGGGAATACTCAGAAGTCCCAACCCTGAGCAAAACCCTTGAGGTTGTCAGCAGACAAGAAGACCTGAACTGCATGAGGGCAAGATTTTTCACATCACAAATTCCCCCGCAGCACCAGCAGGCAACACACCATTCACGTGAGATTCTTTCCATGCAGCACAACTCGCACCTGAAGCATCAGGTTCCAGCTCTTGACGTCGCCGGACAGAAGCGGCGCGTCGCGCGTGAGGCCGGCGTTGTTGATGAGCACGTCGACGCCGCCGTGCTCGGCGTCGATGCGCTGAAACATGCCGACCACGTCGTCCTCCTTCGTGACGTCACAATGGAAACACGCCATCTTCTCCTTGCAGCCCTCCGCCTCCAACTCCGCAGTCAGCTTCTGGTGACGCGAAAGGAACACCCACACGAAGTTCAGCACCTTGCAGAATCTTGGAGTCAAAACACCGCAGTGTGATCGCGCTCTTTCTTTCTGCGCGATGTCCCTTGAGGGCAAGAGCGTGCACCAGTTGTTGAAACTTAAGCTTTTTCACAGTGTGGCATCTCGGCCCGTGTCTCGGTCTGCATGCCCCATCGTCTCGCCTCAAGCACTTCTTGTTGCATGCAACTCTGCATTCTTGCCAACTTATTCTGTGGATTTTGCAATTTTGAAAAACGACGAAGTAAAGAACAGACCTTGAGACTTTCCATGTTGATGTCGCACCCGATGACGCGCATGCCGAGCTTGGCGAGCGCGCGCGCCGTCGCCTTCCCGTTGCCGCTGCCGGCGCCCGTCACCAGCGCGGTGCGCCCAGCCCAGCTCTTCCTGTCCGATTCCGCCATCGCGCCGGCTGACAAGATCAGAAATGTGCCGTCCCGAGCCTGTGGTAGTCTTTTGGATGAACTGATTGTGAGTGGGACTCGACAAATACAAAGATCAGTTTGAAGAGTCTCCTCAACACTGGTTAATCGAGATTTAAGTGGTGTAGATCCAGCGGAGGATTCAGGGTTTGGACAGGGGGGAACCCACAGGGAGGGGCCAACTGGAACTCTTTTTTTTTTACTGTGCAAATATGTTGCGCATTCATGAGACACAGATTGGTGGCCAGCTCTTTTTGCCAGCGTAAATATGACCAGGCCCTTGTATTTGACCCAGGGATCCGCCGCTGAAGATCACAAGTCAACATATTTTACATTCTGTCGTGATGTTGTGTTGAGCTTTAGTCCTTGTATGAAGGTCTGATCATCCCGCGTTGAGCAAACTCCACTTCGGATCAATTTAAGCAGTTGGACTGGATTCAACACTTTGCCATTTTTTCGTCCGTTCCAAAAACATGTTTTGCGACGTTACGCACCCGACAGAAGGAAAGAAAAAGACAAATTCGATACACGAACCTACCTCAGCTTTTTCTGCAACACAACTGAAATGCAGATCAGACAACCACCTGCAGACGCATGTGCACGTGAAATAGAAAAAAAATCACCACACAGCTGCCTTGCAAACTTGAATTAACAGCTGGTTTTTTTGTTCAGTGTACCCTGCTCAGCAGCCATGGCAGCTTAGAAGGGAACTTTCAGAACTCTTTGGTGCAACCAAAAGTTGTTTTCCTTCCAACAGTTTTCCTGAACATGGAGGAAATAGCTGTTTGAAAAGAGTAAACTGAACTGTTATTGACTCAGTGACATATTTTTCTTTCTAAAATTTTGAGTCCTTGTTTGCCTTGACAGGCAGCAAGGAAGAGCTGACACACACATGCGCAAACATCCACACATACATACAACAAACATGCATACATACATACATACATACATACATACATACATACATACATACAAACATACATACATACATACACACAACATACATACATACACACAACATACATACATACATACATACATACATACATACATACACACATACATACATACATACATACATACATACATACATACATACATACATATGAGGGGAATTTTATAAGTAACTGTTTGTGCCTCATATCTTCTGAATGGACATTTCATACTGCACAAATTGGAACAGAGAATCAGTATAACATCCACTTTTGCAAACTAAGTTGAAATCTGCCAACAGAGATTTAAGAAAGCAAGGGATATTTTGATCCAAAGTTAGTGGAGATTTGCCTTGTGACTGTTGATTGTCAATGGCAAAGGACTGAAGTGCAGAGAGTGCACAGGTATTGAGGATGGTCAACAGCTCAAAATTCTTCAAACTTTGAAGGTGAAATTGTTTAGGAAGGAATGTGCCCATGATTGCTAGAATGTGCCAATCCATTCTTTGTGAGACAAAGTTATGAAATGCAAAGGATTGTTTCTATGGAAGCATCCATTTGGAAGATACAGGGCACAAATGGTTACTTATCAAATTCCCCTCATACATACATACATACATACATATATACATACATACATACATACATACATACATACATACATAC
>JAAUXT010149363.1_pt1 | contig 25773 bp, 27 predicted proteins | sample 7278171 | NCBI WGS metagenome assembly JAAUXT01 (sample SAMN14350112, study PRJNA611818) | marine sediment metagenome | isolation source: surface marine sediment (1.8m) | place: French Polynesia: Moorea | collected 2018-08
ACCAAATTAGTCAGGTCCTTTGTTTGTCATTATTCATGTGCGCTCAACTGTGACCAAACGGTATCGCTGAAACCATGTTGACTGTCAGAATACTTTGACTCTACCTCGTAACTTTTGCTTTGCGGGCAAAGCTTTGTGTTCGTCGAACATTGACAACGCTTGTGATGTTCCATGTGAAGCGTTTATTTCCCCCTTGTGGCACATATCCGATGGCTCGCGAGATAAAATGGGCATGTTTCAGCATTTACTTGAGTACCGAGGCCGTGGAAGTGCACTGCACTGATTTTGTTCACCCGAAATATCTCAGTTTGAAGAAAGGTTTTCGTTATTATTTTTCTAAACGAGCGCGTGCAATGGTCACAGACTGCCTTTCCAAAGTTCCAGTTTATCGAGGGCATTTTTTTATGATCGGACGCAGTGTGGAACAGATGGACCCAAACATATGGATTCATTTGTACGGTGAACAAAAGAATATGAAACAACCATAAAAACGAATTTATATCGGCTATTTCGATCAGAAATGTTGATCGCGCTGTTGCCTGTGCAGGTCTGAATTGTTGCAGTGTGTGCCACGGTGACATGTAAGTTGAAAGCCTTTTTTGAAGTAGCCTCTTGAGAGTCTTGAGAAGGACCGACTCCCACCGCGTGATCTATGGGTGATGATAAACTGGTGTGTGTGTGTGTGTGTGTGTGTTCCATTCTGAGCTGTATTTCCACCTCAGCTAAGACACCAAATTGATAAAAAAAGAAGTCATTGTGATGTGTCATGGAGAAACTAGTTTGTACATGCACATATATAGATATCAGATGATGCAAACTTTCTGAGCGTGAATATGATCCTGTGCTTGGTGCATGGTTGGTCTCTTGCAGGACATCACCAAGAAAGTCTCACTTTCTCAGTTGAAGTTGAACTGTGGAGTTGCAGCTGATACCCTCAAGACGAGGAAGGAACTTGGCCACACCTTCCTTTTGTTTTCCTTTTTTCTTCAAGGATATAAAAATGCACACAAGCACGCACACACGCATTTATTGAAGGCCAATGGGAATGGTTTTTTTCCTCAGTGGGAGAACAATTGTCAATGGTTTACTCCCCAGGGAAGAATCAGATTGGCACTAACTTTCTCTGAAGCAGTCTCGGAACTGCAAACAAACCTGTCCGTCCGACTGCAGGAAAAGTGTTCTCAACAAAACAGCCTCTTTCGTCTGTTTTGTTTGTTCGTGTCAGAAATCGCAATGGATCTCATTTCGAAGCTGCCCCTGCAACAAGACGCAATGCCCGCAGGTTTTCCATTGTGATGAACATGCGCGGAAAGTCAGAATCCATTCCATGCAAGGAAAATCAAAGGCAATTCAGTTTGTTTCTGTTTTTGTTTGTTGGTTGTTGTTTTTGTAGTCACAAAAGACTGCAAAGATATTGTAATTCTGTCTTGTTGTCAATGCCTCGGAAAGTTTTTCCGCAAAACAAGCGTTTTTCTGTACATTTTGTTCTATGTGAAGCTTTGCCTGCAAAGTCCGAAAAATTGTTGAGTTTTTGCCTGAATTTCCACACGGTCGTGGCTTCAGACTTCGAAAAGATCGACACAGATCTTCCTTGAGATGGCATGGATGTGTTGGTGTGAGGCTCTTTTGTGAAACTTACTCTGAAGCTACAATGGCAGGTCAAGGATGTGTGGATCTGTTGTCCCAACCCCGACAGGGAAGCCGATGTGAAAATTGATTTCTAGTATTTTATGGATCCGCTTGTGAACTGCCAGCTTCTCGTGCATCGACATATGAATGCCGGCTGCTCGAAGGGACCACGCAAACTAAATGCAGTGCAATGGCAGGTGCAGCTCAGGAACTGTTTGAGACGTCTCAGGTCCGCACAGAGAGCACACAATGTATGCACAACAGGAACAGAATTCCACAACTTCTGTGTTGCCGTTTTCTCCTTTGGTGTTCAAATCAAAAAGGAGAGAACGTAAGGACGATGTGCAACACATCTTTCCTGGTTCACTGTCGAAGAATCGGTTGAGTACCATGTTTCTGTGTTTCAGCAGACATCGCACAAGAACTGCCGCAGACATCTGCCGCATTCCCCGAGCTGTTCGAGCACATTTCTTGTGCAGGTCCCTTCACAGCCAACTGCAAATGGTTTGAGATGGATCGTGTTCTCACGCCAGCTCAGAAAAAATTGCATTGGGCATTTATCGAGCTGATATGGTGAGCCCCAAAGCAATTTATTTTCGGGGCACCGATGCCACTGTCAAAGAGTTGTATTACCGAATGCATTGTTTGTGTATTGATTGGAGGCTGTTGAATATACGTCACGCGTGGGTCGGTCTCCTGTGGAGCCTTTCTCTGCGGAGGAACCCAAGATGCACGCGAATTGACTTTCTTTTGCTCAAGCACAAACAGAAACACAGACGTCTACGTGGTGAGTTTTTGTGCAGAGCCAGGTTGTCCTCGTAATCGTCAGCCGCTTGAGCTGATGTTGGGATTGCCGTGAGGCCATATAATTGTCCGCATTCGGGGGATCACTGGGACATTGCTGTCATGTACAGACAAAGTTGTCCCAGTCAACCCCCACCCCCTGGTCACAGTTTGTCCCAGGACAAAAGTTGACCTGGACAAAAATTGTCCTGGATACCAAAGTTGTTCCAGACAGAAGTTGCCCCAGTTACCCCCTCCTCCAGTCCTGGACACCTCAGTGCTCCTGGGACCAAAGTTGTCCCAGACCATATTTGTCCTGGTTGCCCCCTCGCCCCCCCCCGACACACACTCATTGCAGTTTGTCCCAGACCCAGACACCTCCAGTTGTCCTGGACACTCAAGTTGTCCTGGTACAAAGGATGTCCCAGTTACCCCCACCCCACCCCAACCCCGTTCACAATCTCTACATTTCGACTGAAAAGCTCACATGAAATCACATTGTACACAGGTGATCTACGTTCAAAACGGCTGATATTTCAACTTGAAAGTCTGGTTTGTCCTGTCAACAGGTCCTTTTTTCGCTTTTTCACTTGGAAACCGCAAATTTTCAACCATGCTTTGAAGATCATGCACCGATATGGATTGTTCATGGATTCTTCTCGAGCATCATGACTGCACCTGTTGCAGCACAAAATCTTCCTGGGTTGGTTTGTCTCAAACTGGTTGAATCTTGCTGGATCCCACAGATCTACTTTTGGACATCAAGTTCCAAAGCCAAACCGACACTGGTGGTGCGTCAACCGTTTTCTTTTTGTCAGTGTTACAAGAACACGGTCGTTCAACAAACTTGTGAACTCGTAAAAGATCCTCGAACGGAACAACCGGTTGTTTGTAGGTCTGCGCCCGGTCTTTGACACACAGAAAAATCTCGGTGTCTTGACTGACTCAGGATCTATCAGCCTGTTCTTGTTCAGCTCACACCAAGCGGCCATTGCCATTTGTTGTTTGGTAGGAACACAATTGTGGCTGTTGATGTGCTCACAAGAAAGTGAGGTCGTCATGGCTGGGCCTGATGTACGAGGTTCGTCCAGGAATATCCCGATTGCGAGCGATTTAATCGTCACAAAATCGTTCAAATTGCACTCGGTGCAATGATCAACACCATTCCCAGGTCAAAACATGGCCTTGAAACAGGTCTTCCCAATGCCCAAAGGTCGATGAGATCGCTCAAAAAAATTCACGCAAAATCGGCCATAATCGGGATATTCCTGGACGTACCTCGTACATACGTCTCAACCCTTCATCCCGATGAAGCCATCATTCTTTGTCAGGGCTTGACAGCCGTGGACCCAAGATTGTCCCAGAAGAAGAACGGCGCTCCACGCTTTTTCTCACAAGGTAGTTTCGGTTGCCTCAATGCAGCCGTGCCTGCACACATGCAATCGTGTTGTTCATCACCCCATCTGGAGTGTTCTTTGCCCACGTTCTGGACGAGTCGTCGAGAAATACTAACAGGCGGACACCAGTAACGATTGCCATGTTTGGTTTACACTTCGTCGATGGCCTTTCTGACTGTCGCGACGCCTTTCTGTCCTCAATCAATCTTACTCTGAACGGATTAATGCGGAAAATCAGCAGAGGAGAAAAGACGATCATGGAAAATTGGATTTGTGCAGAAAGCAACAATGATGCACATTACTTCATGAGATGTACTAGCGTGCGTGGCACTTTGACGAAGGAATGCCAAAGAACGCCCCATGTCGATCTCATCAACAAAACGAGACCAAAAACAGCTTGTCGGAGTTGACAAAAAAGACGCAGCATGCACGTTGACGTACACTGCGGCACACAGCTGTTCATGTGCGCTTCGCGAAATTTTTCAAAAGATAAAAAAATATTGTCCAGACAAGAACGTTCTGTTGACTTTCTTCTGTTTGCTCTCATTCCAGCGTACCACGAGTTTCCGCCAGATGCCTTCACCAACGAGCAGCGCCAGGGAGGGGCCGTCGTCGTACATCTTACGGTTGTCATCTACATGTTCGTGGCTCTCGCCATTGTCTGCGACATCTACTTTGTGGCTTCTCTGGAGAAGATATGTGAAGTACGCCTTCTTGATAAATGGTCTCTCATTTCGTGCAATATCGCCGGTAGCCTTCCGATGCAATACACAAGGCTCTGGACAGGCTGCCTCTTTCTCGGTCGTGATTTTACCAGCTGGCACTGACTTTCTGAAGCGTCACTGCGCGTCACGCAAAGACTTCCATTTTTGGTGTGGATTCCCCAACAGATTAGGAATTTGAGTAAGAGCAAATTGCAGTGAAACATCTGTTCTCGTTTGGCAAACTTGCTTGGCATCCTTTCTTTCTTCTGAGATGTTCGGTGTGAAACACGACAAGCCTGATTGGACCCTTCACCAAAATCGAGCCTTTTCCGTGTTGCCGTGGCACAACACTCTCTGGCAGACTAACTTGGGCGCTTGTCGCACGGATACACTTGTTTATCTCGCTGAGCTGTCAGCCTGAATTGGCGCATTCCTGCAAGCATTTTGTGCCGTAGTAACAGGTGATGAAGTGGAGACGTGAATTGCTTCGCACAACTGAATGGCAAACAAATTGAAAAGCAGTGTTCGAAATTGTACGTGTGTCAGATGACAGCAGATGATGTCACAGCAATACTTTGGATGGAGCTTGCGCATAAATATTTCAGACTGTATGTGCTTTGTAGAAATTACATCTGCAAGAAGATGTGGCTGGAGCCTCGTTCATGGCGGCCGGAAGCTCAGCGCCGGAACTGTTCACCTCCATCATAGGTGCGCGTGTTTTGAATCACTCCAAAAATGACCGTCCCCAACAAACGAAAGTAGCAAAGTGGAGCAGGCAGGTTTTTGATTTTTCAGGCGTGTTCATCGCAAAGGGGGACGTGGGCATCGGCACCATCGTCGGGTCGGCCGTCTTCAACATCCTCTTCGTCGTTGGTATCTGCGGCATTCTTGTTACTCAGGTGAGAGCGGCTCCAGATGCATGTCTTGTACCGGGCAGAGCCCATGACTTTTCTGTGCATGCGCCTGGCTTCTCATGGTGTGGAGACAATCTCATCCAAGGTTGCTGTTGCACATAAAGCCTCGTGAAAAGACCAGAGGAGGTTGATGGTAGAGACGGGAAGCAACAAAACCTCTGAGGACACGATTACAAAAAAAAATAAATCTTGGACGAAGATGACATTTGGCCATAAATTCTGGACAGTTCCTGCACACATGGCTTTTCGAAATTTGGCACAAATGAAAGGAATGGGCCCTGCAATGGTCTGTCTTGTTGGCGGCAAAAAGTTGACTGACCAACAAATTCGCAGTCGTTTGCAGTTGCGTTGCACATTTGTTCAGAACAATTGGCCTCACTCACCTGCAGAGAGTGTTTCGCGAGACACACTCAGACTCTTTTCTGTCGACATTGCAGAACCTCTCAAGTTGATTGGCTCCAGGTGAAACTCTTTTGTTCCGAAAGTGTCTGGCAGGCGCCATTCAACAGGCTGCTCTTAGGCTTCAAAGCCGGGCACACCTGAAAGGACAGAGTTCTGCAGACTCACATCAGACTCGGCGAATGCCATTTGCATCTCTTCGTGTCCTGCAGCATTTGACCTCATCTTCTGCATCATTCACAAATGGCCAGAGAGATCAAATTAAGCTCTGACATGTGCCTGCTGTTTCAAATATCAGCAGGCGAGGAAATCATTGCTGAGAAGCTGTGTAAATGTCTTGCGTGGGTGGGCGCAATGATGATACGTTGTTACTTTATCTGCAACTTGCCGAAGCAGCACTCACCTGACATCTTTTCGTGTCGTGCTTGGAAAATGAATTGATGGATTGCCAGCGTGTTTCTAAAAGACAGAATTGTTTGCAAATGGAGATGAAACGCTCATTTATCACAGGAGCAAACTTTTGCTGTGAAACTGCAACTTTGACTTGTTTTTGAAAGGTGCAAAGATGTTTGGTTCAGATTTGCGTGTGATAAACTTTTATGCATTGGCCAGGTGAGGTTCTGTTGGTATACAAAGTGAAGCATCCCAACGTGTGGTCTCGGTCTCGTTCTGTCTGTGCCTCTTCGCTACGCTTTCCTTCTCAAGAACTCATCTGAAGGACTTCAGTCTCATTCACTCTTTTGGCTGATCACCCGGCCTCACATGAATTGGTCTTCATGTGCGTGTCTGTGAGAGGCCGTTTGGCTGTTTCTGAAGATGTGTTTGGGCGCTGCCTGTATGGCGTTGCGAGAATGAAGCGAATCAGCCCCTCGCTCTCTCGAAAAGTATTTGCTCATCATTCGAACAGAAGGCAGGTTGCGTGTGTGGGTATCTCTAAACCCAATAAATAATACACCGAACTGATGCGTAGCTTTCTGCTCAATTTATTTCAAAGCTGCCAAGTTGCAATCATACTTCCCAAGCCTCAGTTTGGCTGGAATTATTCCTCCCTGTTCATGTTCCCAGATTGGCAATTGCATATTGGAATTGTGTGGTTCTTTCTTGTCAAACAGCGTGCGTGCTTTGTTGTGATTCTTCACACAAGGGAATGCATGGATGTGACCCAAAATCTAGACGAGGATGAGACACTGATGACTGAGGCCCATGCATTGAAAGATAGAAAGTGTTTTTGTTTCGACCCTGCCTCTGTGCAGAAAGTTTGTTACAACTCAAAGCGAATCCCAACAGACATTTGTTTGAGACAGATTTCTTTTTATAAGGCCCGTCTGTGCCATTCTCTTTGTTCTTTATGTGAGATTCCTTTTCAGTAATTCTACATACATAAGGCCCCTGCTATGCCATTATCTAAGTTCTTGATCTAATGATAGATTATCAAGTAATCTATTGTTTTGCATTCACTGTTTTGAACTTGATTACTTCATATCAAGTGCACTGATGTCAAAGTATTTAAGTCTTTTGTGTTGAATGCTTTGACATGGGTGCACTGGGCTAACAGTGGTAAACAATGGGAGCTAGGAGATAATCACCTCCGAGCATTTACCATGGGAGCTAGGAGATAATCACCTCCTCGCTAATGCTCGGAGGTGATCATCTCCTCGCTCCCATTGTTTACCTCTAACGTCTTGGCAAAGTGAGGTCTTTCGGCTTCGTGTTCTGCTGGTTCGAGCTCTGATCTCATCTTCTGACGGCAAAGGGTCCCACGTTGATTCTTCGGGCTGCGATTCATTTGCACGTTGCTAGCGAGTAATCTGCACGCTGCTGAGGAAACTGCGACGCTCTAAATGATTTAGTGCGGCTGTATTTTTCCAAACAGGAGAGGTCGGACTGGATGACCTCAGGCTTTCAGCGGGTGTCCGTGGAACAAATGCGATGTCGTGAAAACTGATTTGTGGCTTGCCTTACCCAAAGCCTGAAAACTGTCATCGATTGGATGACTCGCTTTTGGTCCCAAGGCTTGTGTTGGAACGAAAACTTGGTGCATGTTTAGCATGAGCAGTGTGAAGTTCGCAGCGTTTCCGCTGAAAATACGTGCATGGGTTGTTCGCCAAGGATCCATTGCAACAGTCAACGGAACCTTTGCTCTTGTGTGTCCAACCACATCAAACACCTTTCGATGGCAATGGATTTGAGGTCCACGAACCACATTCTGACAACCGAGAAAAGCTCTCAGTATGTGGCAGAACTTTGAAGTGTCGATCTGCTCGTGACAACATAGCGATCCCGTGAACAAGTCTCTTGTTTCTTGGCATTTCTTATGAGGACTGAAAGGGAAGGAAACGTTGGACATTGCGCCTGAATGCAAAAATCCAATAGCCGCACAAGAGCTTTGTTGCAATGGGTACAAGAGCCTCTCCTTAGGTTCTTCGAGTGGAATGAACAAGTAAAATCCATCACCACGATATCTTGTCATTGATTCGTGGTGTGCGTTTTTTGAAGTGGTCGTTCAGAGACAGATGCAAAAGACAAACGACTCTGGATATTTTTTGATGGATCGTGCGCAAGCAGATTTCTTGTCAGAAAATATAAACTCACATCTGCATGCAGAGACAAAAGATCTCACGAAAGGTTATTCGACTGTGAAAGAACAACTGAATTTTGCTTCTGAATAGTTTTGTCAGCCGAGTCGAAAAAGTCTTGTGAAATTGATACGTTTGTCCTTTTCTCTGGTTGGACCTCACATTTTGCCTTCATGGCATGTTGTGTTCGTCGTCATAAGTGACTCGACTCGAAGGAAAGATTCTCACAATGTGCTGAACAATGGGAGGGAGGCTGGTGAATCGGGTGAAACTTCGGCTGTGTCCGAGGGAATGGCGAGTCTGGTTCCCTCAGACAACGACGATTTGACGTTGACCTGTTTGTGACTAGATTGCCATCTGTTCTTGTTCTTTGCTCGAACGGACAAGAAGTGCATGAAAGTCGGTACTTCGTGTTGTTTCCACTTCGATTGTTAGAGTCTGACTTTTCAGGTGGTGATGCTGACTTGGTATCCACTTGTGAGGGATTCAGCATATTACCTCCTGTCCATCATCGTCCTCATACTGGTGAGTCTCTCCGACATTAAATCCTGCTTGCTTGTCAGATATTTGAGGCAGCTTGTGAAGAGGCAATTTGTTGCGTGTGGAAGGAGAGAACCGTTCTTCCAAAATGGATCACATAATTTCGATGTGTAATTGCCTGAAAGATATTATCATTTTTGCCTTTTGTAAACTGATGCGAAACGTTCGTGCCGAGATTGCGCACACATACAAATTGATGCTTGCAGAGAACTTCTGAAAAATACTTTGTCTTCACGCCATTCCGCGATAATATATGCGCTGTCTAATGCATTATTCTCGGTCTGTTTCAGTCCATATTGGATGGGGGGATTCAGTGGTACGAAGCCTTCATCATGCTGCTACTCTACGGTGCCTACATCGCTACAATGAAGTGAGCACATCCAGGTCCAGCACACGCAACCTGTGCCAAACCACATCTGTTTAGCAACGCGGCCTTAAAATGCTTAAATCCAATCGGACTTCTCGTAACGCGAACAATGAAAAATATCAATTGACGGATCAAATCAGACGTCGTCGAACGAGCCCAGGTTCCAAGTGGCGTGCCGAAGAACGTCCGCAAAGCTCTTTCCTTCTGACAACATCAAATCGCGAGGCTTTGATTTCCAGATTCAATGTTCAAATACAGAAGTGGGCCGTTGCAAAGTTTCATGCCTTCAAACCACCCGTAGAAAGTGCAGCCATTCTGCAAATCTCCTCTGAGAAGAAGTTCTATGGAGGACCAGGAAATTACGGTAAATCCTTTCATTGCTTCTTGATGACCTATCAGTCGGTTGCTTCGTTGTTGTTCGAAAAAGTCGTTGCAGGGATAATTTCTCATCAGATCGATTTGAAGAGAACGTTACTTGGCTTGAGACCATGGCCAGACTCAGTTTCTGGTGAAGATCTGGTGGTGTGTGTGCCCAGTGCAGGGTTCGAAAACCTACATGTTTGTGGTCCAGTGAATCGGCTATTGTACTTTCACGCAGCTTTTGAGCGTGATTTTTGTGTTGTGCAGAGGCTAAAGATCGCTCTCTGGTTGTCGGGGCAAGGTTTGATCATGTCTGTCTGAGTCACTGTGTTCTTTCTCAAAGAGGGCTTCATGGAAGGTACTCATTGCGTTGCTTGCGTAGAAACACTTCACTCGGACGAACAACGCCGTTCAGAGAACCGCTTTGTTGCACCGGTGGTCAAGCTCCAAGAGAAACCGCGGTGCCGTGATGTTGATGGGATCTCTTCTTGGATGAGTTGCTTCCATCGTTTCTCTTTGGGTCTCTTCAGAGATGTTCATGAACGAGGTGAATGGACCGTCGAAAACCCCGGTGGACCAGCGCACCGTCATCCCCGTCGATGAGCTGTTGTCCACCTCGCTCCCAAAGTGAGCTCCGCGGGTCTGCTCGAATGCTCAGTGTGTTGATTAGTTCTCTGAAAAGAATTTCCTCGCTGAAACTGGCCTGAAAACGAACAGAACGAGTCACGAGCGGATCGATGGACAGTCGATTTTTGGGGACCAAGGAAAAGTTGTTCCTCCATCCCGCGACACCGGTCTTGGCGCCTTTACACGTGCAGCGCCAGACACAAGCAGCCTCTCTTTGATTTTTACTCTTTGTGTGTTTGCATTGTAGACTCAGCTTTGAAGACGCCTGCTTCCGTTTCATGAAGGGAAGGAGATTCAAACCTCTCACTCGGTTCAGAACTGCTGCACTCATTATCATTTGCGAAGTGCGTACATGTTTGTTTCTGGTGTACCTGGGGCTGTTCATTTGAAGGACAAAACTCGCGCTTCTGCTGTGGATACACGTGTACACATGTACTTGTTTCAAATTGCAGCGCAGAAAACTGCTGAGGGACCCCAACTTAGCGAGGCGCTTGAACTTGAAGCCACTGGCCATCGTAAATGCCGTTGAAATGGGGTGAGTTTTGTCCGTACTTCAGGTCAGGCCTCAGGCTGTGCAATGTGAAGCCTTGAAGATCGATGAAGAACTGGAAAACCGCTCGTTTCACACCATTCCACTGATGTTGCGTCCATTCAGAGGCCATCATCACACTGATGCCACCAGGCTGGGTTGCATGGGTGTGACAAAATGAAAACTGGGACTTCGTCGAGATTTTGCCCAGAATGAATGAATGAATCCGCTGTCTTTCAGGGCCCCAGTGTCTGAAGAGCCAACGATCTCAGACGAGTGGAAAAGGGTGCCTTCAACTGGTAAGTCTTTCATCCGTGCGTGAATGGGACTGCAGTGGGGTAACCAAATGGTTCTGTGTTGTGAAGATCCTGAACCGTGATGTCAAATTTCGATTGCCGTGCGAGTCACGAGTTTGAGCAGATTCTTCCTGTTGTGCTCCCAGAGGAAGGCGTGTGGGCGATGTTGAAGTGGGTCGCCACAACTCCCCTCTGCGCGCTTCTCTATTACACCGTTCCAGACTGCAGGCAGCAAAGGTTGGCACATTGCTTCTTGTTGTTTCTCCATTTGGTGATGTACTGAGCAGCACCTTTGTAACTTGCCAAACTTATGCGAACAAAAAACAGATAACCATTTGACGACGTGTGCAAGAATAAACGGAGACGACGGCCCTTTCTTGTGATTTGTTTGTGACCCACGTAAACGGTTGAACACAGGGTGGATTCTTTCAGGTGGGACCGGTGGTTCATGGTCACGTTCGTCATGGCCATTGTCTGGATCGCTGTCTTCTCTTACATCATGGTTTGGATGGTGAGAACTCGGTGACGAATGCAGGTCTTCTGTTTTTGTTTGCAGCCAGATCCACACTCATACGATCGCATGTGTCTTCAAAATTTTGTTCATTTTCTTTTATGGGCGGGGGGGGGAGGGCGGCGGTCTGTGTTCGGTCCCATTCAGGATGAAAAGTTTCGTTGGAGTTTGTTTTGGACACAAGACTATGTGTGAAGACATATGGAGCGGAGGGTTAAACATGGTGTGCGACGTGTGCGAAATGGTTCCCCATTGCATTTCGCAGGTGGTGCTTGTGGGGTTCACGCTGGGCATTCCCGACTCCATCATGGGCATCACGTTCCTCGCCGCGGGCACCAGCGTTCCGGACGCCATGGCCAGCGTCATGGTCGCTCGGCAAGGTTATTACCTGCACAGTAGTGTTGCCTTCGAAGTCGTCCACAAGACAATGCCTGACAACAAGAAAATGCCGTGGTTCCTTGGGGCGTTTCTGTGATTCCAGTGTGAATTTCAGGTCAGGGCGACATGGCTGTGTCGAACACTCTCGGCAGTAATGTGTTCGACGTGCTCATCGGCCTCGCGCTGCCCTGGTTCGTCCAGACCGCCATGGTTGCACCCGGAACCACGGTACGAAAACGAATTTTCCGCTCGTATGCAAGGCCTTACAAATGTGATATTATAGAGGTGCAGGGACTGTTCGTGGACGAACCTCGTTCTCCTCTGGATCGTTTCGTTTTGCGCACGACTTTCACAAAATGGGCTGTGTTGGATTTGAAGGATCGTTTATTTGAAAAAAAAAAAACCGTTCTGCATGAGTACATCATTTTTTGCTTGCAGGTACACATCAACAGTAACGGAATAGTATTCTCAGTCGTTCTGCTGTTTCTCACGGTGATAATCACGGTGAGTGAATCTAATCCCCATTGAAAGACAATTCGCGTGTCACCCAAAGTTGTTCTGAACCTCGAGGTATCGCAGCACCAAACGTGGCGAACAAAAGGCATTTTGATGGAGATATATCGAAACCCGACACCATCAGGAAGCACAAAACGAAGTCTACTCTCATTGCAGTTGTGTTCAATTCACTTCGGAGGTTGGAAGTTGGACAAGAAAGTCGGGTTCATCTGTCTCACATCGTACGCAGTGTTTCTCGTGTTCGCGATCATGATCGAGTTCAACGTGTTCGGTTACGTGAACGCTCCGATGTGCACGGAGTAGCGGAAGCTCTGGAGACACCGCGACTCACACAGAGCCGAGCAGCACGTGCTGAGCACAGCTGAGCCTCGGGTTGACTCTGAGAGGGAATCCAGCTGTTTCAGTGGACGGAGAACAGAAAGCTGACGGAATGGAACGCCAGGTGGCAAGTAGCAGCCGAAAAAAAGGCACAGCCACGGAGCAGAAAAATGAGCATGTCGAACGATGCAAGCGAGAAACCAAAAATACAGCAGATACGGGAATGGCGCGCAGGGAATACCATTCAGCCAAACACTGCCAAGCAGAGATCTCTGACACTTGAACGGATAATATCCAAACAGAAAGTGTTGGTGAAGTGTCTGTGAACAACTATTGTATCAAAACATGTACATTGAAGCAGTGGCCCCAATTCCTTGGCATGTCGACAAGCAAGAATATTGCAAGAATATTGACACCGTAGAATTGTTACAAGTGTCGTCAAAACGCGTGCACAAGTTTTGTTTCTTTTCGTGTGTTAGTTGCGTACAGATTTTGTTTTGGCTTTGTCACACAGGTGTGATCCGAAATGAATGTAGAGATCTCACATAGACTTACTTATCTATTCATTGAACGTGCATTCCGAGTGGAACATACGAATGATTTTACATGTCTTGTTGCATACGATGATATTTGCCTTGAGTCTCATCTTTGTCACACATGATTAACCGAAACGTGCTTCTCCTCTGTCCCCCGATTTACAACTCTGTCGTTACGAATTATCTGTGATCATTCTTTGGTGGATACGGTTGTGCTTTGTTGAGCGCGACATCACTCCAGAGTATACGTCATATATTTTATGTGATCTTACAGTTCTCTGATTTGTCTTCAAACAATTGTCAAATTGTTGCTCAAGAAATCCCACTCGTTATTCTCAAGCACGCCCCAGCGCAGTACATGCAATGTGAGAATATCCAGTGTGACTTCTCTCATTGACCGACCCAAGTTTGAATTGTTGAGTTGGGTTGCTATCTGATTGGCGTTGTTTTATATCTGTGATTTGCCATCTACTTGTAATCTTGTCCTGATTGCAGTTGTTGTCTGGTTTGTTAGAAGGTTCAAGAAGCAGCCAACTGTGGGTACGTTTGAGGGTGGTTATCCTCCAGTATCAGTCTTTTCCTCCCAAGAACTTCGCTCCAGTTTATCCTCGCGTCCGATGCGATTAGCACGTGCAAACGTAGAAGTGCACTTTCATTTGTTGCGGTTTCTCTTCGAAGTGGACACAAAATAACTTCTGTGATTGCAGGGTGCAAATGTCCGGTTGTCATGGATGGGTCACACACAGTCTTCTCAGAGTCTATAAACATGATGCGTTGTTCCCCATTTTACACTTTCTCATGTTCACGTTATGAGTGGAAAGTAAATCAGTACAAACTGTTCATGTCCTTCAAGTTGACTGGAACGGAGATAACGCACAAACACATCAAGACTGAAACTGGAAATGAGGTTTGGCCCCCACGCGACACCAAATACGAATGCAGTCGTTCTCACCATTTCAAAGCTCGCTGGTTTTCGAACATCATTTGCTATAGTGTGACCACACCTAACAAGAGCACACAAGACCACACCAAAATATTTTCCAACCAGAACCCAATCCCGAGATCAAAAATTGTCAATCCAACCAAGAGAAACTTCAAGGGATTGGGATTGTGCACAGGTAAGCACACCATCAGGAGCAACAGTATTTTCGCTGGTAAGGTGAACGCCAGCGTGAAAATGATGCCTTCCACAGTCGTCGCTTTCCACAGCTGCACAACAACCAGAACTACTGAGGCGATGCACAGGAAGACGAAGAGAGGCACGCTCGGTAGAAGCTTCTCGACGAGCGACATCTCCTTGTACGGAATCGGATGAAACTGCGAAGTGAGATGATCGTCCGGTGGAGCCAAGTCGAACGAACGCGCAATCTGTAAACACAGTGGCTTCATGAGGCTCTGGAAACCGGCGAACATTCCACGGCAATTCCCATTTGAGACAGTTTAACTTTGTCTTTCAGAGTGAAACAATTTGAACACTGAAGAGGACAATCTTCCCACAATTTTGTTCATATTTGGTCTGTTGATTTGTTTTGGGTGCAGGGTTGTGCGCCAAAAAGGACTTTTGTCAGAATGCAACAACAAAAAGTTAACACCATTCCAATTTGCTCCTGTCTGATACTGAACCAAACAAAAATTTATGGCATCAGGTGAAGGTGCAAATCACGCGAACGCTCGCTCGAGCGATTTCTTGTGGCTACTTCAACACGACAGCATCATCTGTTCACATTGTGGGAACAACACGTTCGCTATCAGGTGACCCCTGCAATAGATTTGGGTTTTTGAATTCGGACGCCTACCCAGCAGATTAGGTCTGGAGGAAGAACTCCCTTTTGCCATTGTTCGTGATGAGCTTCATGACAATTGGTCAAAATTACGATGTTCCACCGCACAGCACTGAAGATGTTTGGTGACGAGCACAGTTTCAGAAGACCGTGGTGAGGAAACGGCGCTCACCGTGTCGGCGGTGTGCTGCGCGCTGCGCAGGGCGCCGTCCATGTAGCCGGCGTGGTTGTGCGCCAGCTCCGTGCTCGCAAAGTGCACCGACCCGTGCGCCCCATGTGGAAAACTACAATGAAGCATTGCTGTCGTTGGCATATTTTCCAGCACAGGACAATTTGGACCAGAAGGCAGAGCTTTGAGCACAGGGCACGTTCCCGAGGCTTCAGGGTTTTTGAGGCAGGTGATAGAGCACCCAATCTGACCCAATCACGTCTGTTCTGACAAGAAACGCGCCAGAGCCACGAAAAATTTTTTCCCCAGAAGAGTTGCCACGGCGTGATAAAATAGTAAGGGGGGGGGGATGTTCTCTCACCTTCCGAAGGTAGCGTCCAGCAGGCCGGGCGGCGTCGTGAAGACGCAGACTCCGCGGTTCCAGCGCATCCCGTCGGCGTCGTTCCAGCGCTTCTCACGGTACGCCACCGGCTCGAGGAACTCGGGCAGCTCGAAACTCGCAGCGTACTGCTCGCAGATTTTTCGCTTTCTGAACAAAGAGAAAGGATAATTTTTGAAGTCTGCTCAAAGTAGACAAAGGCCACAACATGCTGAGAAGTGGCACAGATTTCGGGGTTGTTTTTTTTTTTCAAATTGAGTGTGATTTGTTCAAAACGAAGAAGCATGGTTTCCAAGCCGTCTGATCGTCCGTGTACACAAACAGACACACACACACACACACACACACACACACACACACACACACACACACACAACAACAACAAACTCCATACCTGTCTTCCGGCGTCAAGTGTTCCATCTCCTTGGCAGTCTTTTCAAGGATGAACCTGGTGGATATTGGGACAGAGATTTTAAATACCAACAACTTGCCCTTTGCATTTGCAAAAGTGAAAGACAGTCTTTTTCTCGGTTTTGAACGAAACCCCACCCCATGATGGCAGGATGTGATCCATCAGGTTTCGTGTCGTCCAGGGAGTACGCGACCGGCCCGTCAAAGCTTATCATCTCGCCGTGCCACCCTGCAATTCGCAACGTTCGAGTTTCCTGAACAGCTGCCGACTGGTTGATTCACACAAACCAGGATTTTCGTCTGCACTTGGTTAGAATGGTGCACGTTTTCACACTCGTATGCGACGCGCGAGTATCGCCAACTGGCTGGTTGCGGACGCAGCCGAGATGTCAGGCGAGAATACTGGCTCTGTCCCTGGCACATCAGGAGAATCAGGATAATACCTGCCGTGGGCACAAATACAACCATGTGCAGGAGGGTCTGACGTGAAACGAAACTTTGCACACAGGATCAGCTGATTGTTTTTGGAGGGTTGGAACACAAAGAAAGAAAAAGCCAGCCTGGCCACCATCTGAGTGCATTTTCAATTCACAGGGCAGGGGGTCAACTAAAAACAACAAAACTTCTGTGGATATGACAGGGTGTGGACAGTCTGGTCCACAGCTTTCAGGTGCCAGAGTGGCCAGAACGCGTCTTTGCCATTTGTTGGCGGTGCGTCTCCAAATTTGAACATCATGTGTACGAACATGCTTCAAAACTGATTTCTACCAACAGGTTGTTGAGTAGAATACGACCAATAAGACAATAGCATCGCGCGTACCGCTCTGTCTCCAGAACTGCTCTTTGTAGTAAACAACGGTTTTGAATCCGTATGCCTGAGTTGGACTTTTCTTCTGGAAGCTTCCCATCTGCAAAATTCAATGTCAAGTCACACAGACAACAGGGCATTAACTTTCACTTTTTCACACATTTATGTGAAACCTCAACGGATCGAGAAGCGAAATTGAAGACCGAGACAAAGGACAGTTTTGATTGGCGGACCTCAACTGGACACGACAGGCGATGGAGCCTGCACCAGACTTTTGGAGACGGACCTCCGTTCATTTTTGGACAACACAGGCGTGAACGGGTTGGTCTTTTCTTCTCAAGAGTCTCGGCATTCGACTTCGTTGCAGGGACCCTGAAGAAAACCCAGACCCTCATTTTGCAAACCACAACGTGCGTTTTGTGTGTTCCAGGTGCCAGTCTTTCTGCATTTATTCTGAGGTGACGCTCAACGAGGCGGATTGAGAAGAACTGACGGCAAAGTCATTTCTGTCGGGAAATACTTGGCCTTGAACGACTTCCTGCTCTTATCTGGTCAATATCGCTGAACAAACAGACTAAGTTTGACACGCACTGATTGGTTGCCCAGTTCGAAGCTGCAAAACACTTCCCCCAGCACCGATTAGTCGGAAAACATTGAAGCAAAACTACGTGGATTCTTTGTGTTCAAGGCCACATTTGGAAGTGCCTGTGCACTGTGCCGCCAGCAGCGACTGCAATCACATGCGTTTATTTCGCACATTTCGACAAGAATCCTATTTTGATCTATCAGAAGAAAACCGGTCTTTTCGCAAACTTCAATTTTCTCATGCTTCCAGGACTGAGGTTCTTTTGATTTTCCAGGTCCGAGAGGAAACCAACAACAATACTTGAACGCACTGAACAGCCCGCGCCTGCTGACATTGGCTGCCACCGCATCAGCTCGAAATGAACTTCTGAATCCAACCTTTCCTGACCCAATGTGGGTCCTGTTCCACAGCTCACAGCTCCACACGGGGAACAACACCAGCACATTGGTACCTTCCCTGGAGCTGATGATGTGTTACCCCGACCAGGTGGTTTTGAACAACACTGTCCCAGAAGCTGATATTCTCTGAGTTGATTGAGATGTTGACAAAGTAACCTTCCAGGAGTTATGATGTGGTATCTCATCTGGCACTTCAAAGTCGTACACACACGGGGGTGATTTGCCTGTGACGTGGACGGGGAGAAACAAGTGAACCAAATAATTTCTGTCCCTTGAGCTTTCCTACGTCTTATTCTTTTCCCTGATTTCTCCATGGAACAAATTGGTTGAACCACGCAATCAATGCTAAGCCCTCCACCATGTTGGTCTCCAATTTTGCAAACCTCACAGGAGACAGAATGCACCAGGACGATTCCAAGCGGAGTGAGAACGTCGCACTGAGCTCATCTGGGGTCTTTGGAGCTCAACTCATGCAAGTGGATATGCAAAACAAACGAGTGGATTGGCTTGATGATCTCAACGCGCGAAGCTGCCACAAGTCATTTTGTCGTTGGGTCCTGCGCAATCTGAGGTTGACTTGCACCTTCCTGACTCACTCCGCAAACGAAACATCCGCAGCTTAATTCACAGACGAAGAGGCAAAATCAAGAAATTATACATCTCAAGACCAATGGCGACAACAAATCAACATGCACCTGGGGGACACAACTTTCTCGCCTCAACGATCCTGGTTGATGTCAACAGTACAACTTCCACAACAGACTGCTGCGAAGGGAACGGCTCACAGGACTTACAATCAGTTTGGTGGATGGACGTTCTGCGCGTTCTGGTCACTGTACTTGTGCCTGTCTGCGGTGTGGTTGGCAACTCACTCGTCATCCTTTCAGTGACCAAAGGACTGGTGAAACAAACCAAGGCCTACATCCTCGTAGCAAACCTGGCAGTTACTGACTTACTCTTTTCACTGCAGAATGTTATATTTGCACCTCTACCTCTTATCTTGAACAGGTAAGTCAAGAACGGCTTCAACATTTCACTTTGTCACTCGAGAGATGCCTTTCCGGTCAAGACTGTTTTAATTATCTCAGGTGGCCATTTGGAGAGGTGGGGTGCAGAATTCGCGGGTTCATCAGTGCTGGCTCTCTGGCGGCGAACATTACGGCTCTCGTCTTACTCAGCCTCAACCGATACTTCATGGTCGTTCACCCGCAGCGCAAAAACCTCATTTTGTGCGGAGCGGAATACACCAGGTACCAACAACCTTCCGTACATTTGAGGAGCACTGAAAAAACACAGAAGTACGGTTTGTTGCTCAACGTGACAATTCGTTCACGTCCAATTTAGCTTCCTGTTTTGCTTCCAGATATGCTCTCGTTGCGAAGTGGATTTTCTGCTTTCTCGTCGTTCTTCCCACTCTTTGGGACGAGCACATGACTGGATTTTTGTTCTTTGAAGACGATTGCAATTTCTATCTCCACCGGGCAACCTATGTCGTCTACTACATCTTGGCCATTGTAATCTATTTTTTCGGTCCAGCGATCATTCTTCCGTACGTGCACGCCCACATCCTCTACGTGGTGTGCGCGTCGTACAAAAAGATAAAGAACGCTGTGGACGCGGAATCCAGAAATGCCAATGTTTGGACTCAAATCAAGCTCTCGGCGATGCTAATGTATGTGTACTTGTCATTTATCATTGCCTATTTGCCTTACTTCGTCCTCTTTATCATGGACTTAACTGCAGGACCAGTCAGTGATCTGTTCTTTCAACTCGCGTCCTACCTGATGAACGTGCAGGCCACGGCCAGCTTCGTCATCTACGGGATGGTCAGCCCAGAATTTCGAAACGCTTACAAACAACTCTTGAATCTCAAAGTGCTGCGTGTCTGCAGAGACCGAAGGTCCAGCATCACAGTTTCTCCTCTCACCAAGAATTGATCGGGTTTGGATTTCTGCAAGCTGAATCCCTGCTCGAAAACATCTGGACATCCCACACAAATGGAAAACAAATGGACTCTGAGAAAACCACCGCTGCACACAAGAAGGACAGTCATGAGAAAAATTGTTGATGTGATAAGACAAATCGAGAGGCTGCAAAAGACCTTTATCGTCCGAAGGCCACACAGCAGCGCAAAAGGACATTGTTCTTTCCAGATGCACTTCAAACAGAATCTCTGCTGCAGGATCATTTGACAAAATTCTGCAAGAATGACGCCGTTAACAAGTGAAGAAGAGCGTTCTGATCTTGTCGTGGACATACTGTTTCGCATCATTGTTCCGTTCTGCGCCGTCGTGGGAAACATACTGGTTATCCTCACGATTTGTGGTGGATATGTGGAGGGTTCAGTGGTGAATAGACTCATCGCCAGCATGGCCATCAGCACGTGCCTGTACGCTTTGCAGATCGTCTTGTTTACACCTTTTGCCATCATATACGAGAGGTATGTTTCAGCTGTTCCGACAACCTTCTGATGGAGGCGTTTCTCCTTCCAGACAGTCCCAAACACACGCCTGTAGAAAACATTTCCTGTGCACACACACAGCCCACATGTGTCGCAAACTAAAGTCGCGCTCGATCCTCCTGTACGCGCCTGGTTTGGAACCATTTGGCTTGCAGCTGGATATTTGGAGAGGACGTATGCAGGACGCGAGCGTTTGTGACGTCCACCTCCATGGCAGCGAGCCTCGGAGCAATGATGCTCATCAGTTTCTACCGCTACATCAAGGTCGTGCACCCCGGTCAACAGAAGCTCATCTCCATGTTTGAGACGCATGTCAAGTGAGAGTATTTCCAAAAACTGCAGTTTTTCTCCACATCAATCAGAAGCTGCTTCTTTCTACTCATTTCCCTTTCCACAAATCTCTCAGCACCAACATCTTTGACAGGTGCATTTTGACGTCGAAGTGGATATTCTGCAGCGTTATATCACTGCTTGTGTTCTACATCGATGAGATAACCGGAGACATCTACTTCAAGAATGACTGCAATTTGCAGATCACGAAGACTGCGGGGATACCGACCTACACCATTGTGATGACCCTTTTCGTTGTGATCCCTCTTCTGTTCATGCCGTACTTCCACGCGCACATTCTGTATGTCACAGTGAAATACCGGCGCAGAGTGAAACCCGAGGGAAGCCCCAATCAACACGAAGCTTCTGTCAAGTTGATGTTGACTGTCGCCTATCTGGGCTTCCAGATCACATTCACCCCGTATTTGTTGTTGTCTCTTATTGACTGGGCCGATGTGCTGGATATTCACCAGAAAGCCTGGCAGTACAGCATTTACGTCATGTACGTGCATGCTGTTGTCAGTTTTGTTGTGTACGGAACAATGAATGCAAAATTCCGCAACGCCTACAAGAAACTACTTTCGTGCAACGGCTGTTGTGGCAACGAATGCTGCAAATGCATTCGTCCACAAACAAACACCATGAACATCCACATCAACGTTCAACACATTTACAATTGAGACACCAACAAAGAACCAAGAAATTAACTGAGCACCAGACAGAAATCACGCCAGAGATGAGCGACAATGAATCTCGCGACCCAGCACAACAAGACTTCTTGGGATCAATGGAACCCAAAAAAAGCGATCGAGTCTTCTCTAGCAACAAACAGGGTCACCTACGCACCTCTTGCAGTTCCGGAAGAAGTGGCGGTTCGAATTCTATCTCTGATAGCATGGCCAATCCAGTGCACACAGCAACCTTACGAGCCTACAAAAATATGGTCTTTTTTCAAGCGCTTTCGACACGTTGACAGACAATATGAGCAGCTGTCAAACTGAAAACAAAGAATAAACTTCACCTTGAAAGTGGTGTTGTGTTCCGTGTGAACGCACACGACGTCTTCACCGTCGACGATTTTTGTCACACCTGTCTTCAGTCTGAGTTCCCCTGATTAAAAGCCAGATTGTTACCACACAGGTACTTGCCATTTCGACAAATAAATGGTGTGTTCGCAACACAACATCACCAGCGCCGCAGTCGAACAATTTCTTTTTTGTGATTTCAACAAAAAGCGCAGCTGTTTTGAACACAGGAAGCTTGCGAAAGCTGAGGCAAGACCTTAATTTCCACCCTGAATCCATGTCCACAAGATTTTGGGTGGGGCCTACCCCTTCCCTCCAGGACTCACTCAAATGGGAGCAGGCACTACCCTTTCCCAATATACATCATTTATTCAAATCATAGGGGGTTGGAGGTCAAATGCAAAGGTTCGGTCCAACCCCCTGGGAACATTTTCTGCGGAAAATTTGTTGGTTCTGCGCCCTCCCTCCACGCAAGAACACCATGCCCCGACCAAATTTCAGTGCCAAACACAAGCTCGCTCCAAAGGGCGACCCTGCGCAAAAGCAACAACTAAAGACCTTGACATCAAAGTGAATCTTTGGATGGACCTGTGTAGGATTGTACTGTTCCGCGTCAACATGGGTTTCCATGACTTTTTGTGTCACCCCAAATACAGGTTTTTTTCTTCTGCCCCGTCTGGAAAACGCACCTTTCAACTTGTCGGCGAGCTTCCTCGAAATACTTCCTGATCCACCTTTGATTTTTCTTTCCTTCAAACATTGCAAAACAACACGATGAGGCTGTAAAAATGCGTGACGCCAAACAGTGCAACTTCACCGAGATTTCAGTAACCAGTGGCTTGTCCGCGAAAGACGCGGGCGTAGGTTTTACCTGAGCACCTCCACTGGTGGAAGTGAGAATCTCGAAGCCTCCGCACTGTCGCAGGGTTCGCAAGAAGAACAAGAAGGAAACTTCGAATGGCTCAGTTCCGTAAATCAGACGAACACAGCTCCGCATCAAAGTGCGAGCGAACCTGAAGAAACATGTGAAACACTGAACGGTTTGGAAAGACATCAAAATTCCACAGTTCCTTTCGTGCACAACGCCCCTTACTCAGTCCAACAAAGCTTCACAATCCAGTCCTCAACACTCGTTTTGTCCCAAGCACGAACTTTACTGCCCCACAAGTCTGCGGGGTCCACCTGTGATTTTGTGGAAAAGAAACGAATGTGTTGTTCTATGAACATATCATGCAATATTTTCTAAATTGGAACAAAACCTCTAACAAGCACAGAAATTTTTGCAAATCTCAAAACAAACAATACGGGCAACAAACAACATTTTCGCACCTGGAGACTGTATTGGTTCACTGTACGGATGAAGTTATTCATGTCCATTAGAGCGAAAGGATTGGTCAGGGGGAGTTCTTGTCTTGAGCCGATGTAGCGTTTACCCTTGACAAAAGTAACAAATCGACGGTGAGGAATACACACACACACACACACACACGTGCTTGGCAGCTCACCATTTACTTTGGTGAAGTCGGGTTCTCAGACCAAACATACCGGTATTTGCATTATTGAATTCGTGGATCTGTATGAACACACAACCTGATCGAAGAGAAGGAAGTTGAGATCAGTTGCCACTGGGTAAGTCTCCAGGCCCAGATCGCTAATAACCTGCAAGACTTTGGCTTGCTGAGGCCCAACGTAAGCTCCTCCAAGATCAACGTATCCGACCTCGTCATCCTGCAACACAGAAGGCACAAATTTCTTCACGACACGATCTGCCTCTGTTTACAAGTGTTTTCATCTTCATCGCTCGTGTAAAGACACAGGATCGTGAAATCCGCAGTTCTACCCAAACGGTCAACTGTCTTCCGGCTATTCTATCCCTTCCTTCCAACACCAGAGTTGTCAATCCATACGTTTCCAAAACGTGAGCTACGTACAAGCCTGAAACACAAAATTTTGATGGTGCTTTTGCTTTCAATAAGTTTATTGATAACCTTCTCAATACAGTTCCCTGGTGGATCGTCCAGGGAACGCCTGTGCACATGTACTCAGACAAAACAGAGAACGTTGTGGGTCATTTTATCATCACTCACCAGCTATTCCAGATCCAACAATTATAACATCGTACTCCTCTGGATCCATGTCAGCTGAAGACGAAGAACTGCAGACTCCAAGTCGTGGTCCAATCAACCTATTATCGCTCACGAGAAAGCTTGGTCACACACAGCTGAGATGTCTGAAACCAATCACTACACAAGTAATGCTTGCACGACAATCAAAACGGAACATCGCGTGATTCTACGATTTGTGAACAAATGACACTTGCCAAAAGAGAATTTTCGCACCTGATACAAACCAGTAGAAACTTGCCGAGGGAATCCTGTCTGCTGTGCGCCATCAATAGAGCGCGTGGGGAGGACAGGTCAAGAAAGAAAGCATTTATTTTTGCAAAATTTCGGTGCAAGAGCTCAAATACAAATGAAGATATCTTGATAGACTTATGGGTTACACATTACTGGTGTTCCATGAAGCGAATGAACAAATAAAACGCTGGTTTGGTTCAGAAAAAATCCAGGCCAACGTGCCACACCTCGGGTGGAGTGGACTGATACGAAACTGCAAAGATGGCGAGATAGATTGTTTTTTCGACTTGTGCAGCTTCAGCAAATTGTGGATATTGCCTTTGTACTTTCCAATTGGCTTTTCATATTGGGCTCCCAAGTTGTGAAAATGAACTTGATGCGTTCCCTTGCCATTATTCGTACGGATGTGACGTGCGTGAGCTTGCTGTGGTGATGGAACCTTTGACATTCCAACCTGTGGACATCTGCTGGAACAAGGGAGTGTGCATTTTCATGGGATCAGAAACACCTGCGCCAAGATTCGAAACTTGATCATCATGCTTGCTGTGATTCTGTGCTCGTTGCTGATCGGGGCGATTCTTGCCCTGGTGACTCAGGCCATGCTTCTGCATAAATGGTTTTACTCACTGCCTGTCGTCGGACCACCGAAGAGACCTCAGTTCGACAAGTTTTCGTTACCAAAGGTGACGACAGACTCAAATTCCACTTTGTTCTCCCTTCCTCAACAGGCATGTTACGAATAAATAGAAGCAATTCATGTTGAATATTTGACCTGAACAGAGTTTTCTTTCCAGGAAATACAAGACGCCTTGTTGGATCCAGAAATCAAGAAGAAGAAGGAAACGTGCCTTTGTGTCAACTTGATATTCCAGTTTCTCTTCAATGAGTTGAAAAATACCAGAATGGCCAGAAGGTAAGAACACTAAGGTGGAGACTAGACTCAAAAGGTGCAGTCCAGACACGGACCCAAGGGGTTTAACCCGGCACAGTAGCCACAGACTACCAGAAGTGCGGGGGTAGCTTTGTGACTGACAACAACACTTGTGACAAGGTACTCGGGAGTCTGTTTCTGTGTTGAACCGAAAATATTCAGTTTGTTTCAAAACCCAAAGTTTGAAAGATTCCAACAAAAAACTGGCAGTGCTTCTCAGCATTGTGTCACGCGTGTCACCGAGACAAGGGGCATTCACATCGGTGCTGTCAGCGTCAAAATTTTCACGCCACATGTGTTGCCAATGTGAAAACCGCCAAAGACGTTTCTTCTTCTCTTTCTCTGCCAGCATCAAAATGATATTTGTACTTGTCCTCATTCATGGGCCTAACTGACAAATTGTTACTGATTCCAGGGCCCAACTACTGATTCCTCAGGCTCAGTGCTATGAGATAAATGTTACCTCTTCAGCTACCAGTATCTAAATGATACTTAGGCTGATTCCAGGGCTTCAGTTCTATTCATGGGGGCAGGGGGATCCCAAACCAGGTCACGGATGGACAGAGATAGCAGGGACCTTCAGTTGCAATATGTGTGACATGCCTGTGCCACGTGTGACATGGCATTTCACCCTGAAAAATCTGTGCTGTTTTTAGGTGATTTGAACCTTGAAGCATACATTATGTATAATGTATGGTGATGGTGAAAATCACCTATAGGCATCAAAAGGCTAAATCTGTGAACGCGAGTTTGAAAG
>JAAUXT010146656.1_pt1 | contig 25768 bp, 28 predicted proteins | sample 7278171 | NCBI WGS metagenome assembly JAAUXT01 (sample SAMN14350112, study PRJNA611818) | marine sediment metagenome | isolation source: surface marine sediment (1.8m) | place: French Polynesia: Moorea | collected 2018-08
CGTTGTCATTGTATGGTATTCCCCGCACCCCCCCCCCACTTCGCAAATTTTTGCAACTCGGACATTGTCCTGGCGATGTACGCTGCCCGCGGCTGATTCTCTACTTGAAAGTCTAGTTGATCTTTGAACTCTTGTTTCAGCCGATATTGGCCAAAAGAGATGAGGATCGTTGCATTGAGTTGTCGCTCTATCGATCTCGCAGATCTGTCATTCACAGTCCAGTGGAGTCAATTTGTTCGCAACATTTTGTTTGTGACACTTCACGGGACGGCAACTGTAATCAATCTGGAACTGTTATGAAACGCATTTTGTCTTGTTCGCAGGAACCCAGACGTTCCACCTGAAGGCGAGCAATGAAGTGGAGCGACAGAAGTGGGTGACGGCGCTGGAGCTGGCGAAGCGCAAGGCCATCACTCTCATGGAGTCAGGTACAGTGAACATGTCCAGTGTTGGTCGACGTCCGGCCCGGTGGAGGCGTGCATCACGTTCATTGTCGCTCAGCCGATGTGCTGCTCGTATCTACTGCAATGAATCGTGATGTAAAATGCAAAGCTCAAGAATTCTCCGCATTCTGTTCCTTGGTGCCTGGTGCTTGTTCTGGGAACTTGACACGACGTCGCAGAGTCAGAATCGAACGAACCACGCCGCCAGGTTCTTTGTCCTGCAGTCGTCACTGAGGTGCAAACAGAGTTCACAAAATCCGAGTGAACCTGCCAACCCTTTCTTCCCAATGACAAAACAACGGGTTTTCGTAACCAGGATTCCGGGTTCTTTGTCTGCGTCAAAGGAAGTTCACTTGTGATGCAGCATATTAATTTGCGCCGAAGGTTGGGGGTCCGTTTCCGCGCGCTCCACCTCGGCGCGATGCTGATTAATCTCCCGAGAAGCTCGGGGTTGTTATTTTCACGTCGCTTCCCCCGCGGCAGCTCAATTACACGCTGTGGCGCCGCAGCGCGGCTGCCGAGCGTCGCGACGTTCACTCTCTCACATGTCAAATCTACCAAATCTCCGCAGAGTGCGTGTTTCTTTTCCCTCTTTCGCGCGTCCTTCGGAGTAAACCTGTGGTGTGCACTGGCAGCAGGTTGAGGCAGCAGCGATCACCCTGATCAATACTGGGGGCGGTCAAATGACCACACCAGCAGTACCCCACTCAAGGGGCCGTGGATGACCAACCACAACTTAGTGATGATCAAGGGGTGTGTGTTACCTGGTGGCGTTTGTGTCTCCCCCAGGGGCTGGGTAGTGGTCCCTCCACCAGGGAGGTGGAAGTGACCACCACTTGGTGATGATGAGGGGTGACCACTGCACAGATTACATGGTGATCACTCGCGTGTGTTCAAGGCTCTGGTTTCTTGTGGTGTATCGAGCCAGTCCCAGAGATCTCGGCGGTCTTCACTCATCTGCTGTGTTTTCCTGATGCGCTTTGATGAGAATTGATCACTCAAGTGGGTTAGCAACGGGTGTCTGCGATTTAATTTGCTTTTTATTCGGCCGTGCTGAGTTTGTCCTGGAGACAGCACTCTGGTGGCCCGGAGGCTTAGGTTGGGCCTCTAAATGAATTACACCGCCCGGACGGAAGCTACGGGAGTGCGACTCTGAAATGGGTTACTCCTTGACAAAACATCAACACTGAACTGATTTGCTTTTGTTCCTTTTGTTCATTTCTCTTGCACAAAAGAGAATCGGGTCTGAGTAAGCGAACAAATGAACAAGGAGCTGGTGAAGGTTTCAAGTTTCGTTTCTTTGAACGAGGTTACGAGCAAAAGGCCTCTCAAGGAAAAGGCTTCTGAGTGAGGTTTGACAAGGTGTCGCTTTGAGGCGGTGTGAAGCCACTGATCTGCTGGAGCGGGTCACACGATCGCGATCCAATCATCCTCTCAATTCCAGAAACAACTGGCAAGATGTTTGGGGTGAGGCTGGGCGTGCTTGATCTCACTCGGCCCTCTCGAGTGAAGAGCTCTGGCCCAATAACCTCAAATGGCGTGGCATGAAGAAGCATAAGGGAGCTGCCAAACCCGTTATCAGTCGAGCCAGCCGACGGTTCGACAGCTGAAGCTGCTGAACAAAAACCTTCCATTTGCATGTGTGCGAACACAGTATGAGAGGATCGCAGTCGTGGCTGGGGCGATGCATTTGTTGCCTTTCACACAGAGTGTCACTTGAAACTTGGGGACTGTGAATTGCTTCTGTCTGTGCCTTTTTGATGCTGGATGAGGCAGAATTGCTGTGCATGGGAGGCATTGTTGCACAATCATGCAATTGGAGAGTGGTTATCGTGTCACATTACAAAGAGCACAGAACACTCTGGGCCTCATGAATTTTGATTTCCGATCACCAACATAGATTTGGTGCAACTCGACACCATCCGGACGAAATCAACCCCTTTCTGCAACTACAAATAAGGGGATGGATTCACACAGTTTGAAACAAGAAGCGTGATGCAGAACGAAAAGGCTTACAACAACAAACACATGAACAGGCTGCGCTACAAATTTCGCAGACAGTGGTACTTTTCTTCGTCGTCACTGAACGGTAAGTTCAAGAAGTCTCACGCAAGCAATATGCAGGATACAAGGGGGGGGGAAGGTAACCAACTCTGCTTTCTGATGCCATGTGTTTTGTCGCCGTGCGATTGATTCAATCCACTCGCGATGGTCAATTGCTCAGAAACACCTCGCAAATATTCTGTGTGTTGGTAGGTACATCGGAAAGCAGAGTTTGTCCTCCCCTCAAAGTGCTGCAGGTCGACGGGTTGAGCCGACAGGTGTCGCAGTTTCTCTTTGTGGCTCTTTCAGCCCGAGCGATTCAGCTTCTGGCAATTTTCAAATTGTGATGTTGACCATCTGGTGTTTTTGTGTGGTCGACCTCGTTCTATTTCTGCTCTGAACCTTGTTTTGTTGCTGTCTTTGTGATCAGTGTAGTCGATTTCCGGTGGTGCATAGGTTGTGTGACATGGACTCCCGAAGGTTCCTGTGGGTGGAGTGTTGGTGTTGAAGAAAGTGAAGTTGGACTTCACGAGAAGAAAAAGAATCACTTCTTCCTTGTGGAAGAGACACTCGTGTTATTGTTTCTGTGTGTTCACGAACAACTAACTCTTCGTTGAGAATGGGGAGGGTGACGGGAACCAAGAACCAAGACAGATATTGCACGCACGGACTGCGAAGGCGAGTTGGCCCGTGTTGCTTTTCTGGAAGGTGTGTCCAGCCCCCCCCCCCTCAGCACCAAGGTGAATGGGAAGGGACGTTGGAGATCAAGGTGGGACTTGGAAAAACACGTCTGCGTTCAACATCTGTTCACTCAACTTCGGTTCGGTGACAAAAGTTGAGCTTGGGACTTGGGGGGAAAAGTTGTCTCGCGCACTTCGCAGCTGCTCGGAAATGAGGCGCGACGACACACGAAGTGTTCTGGAGCGCTGTGTGTTGCACGAAGGAACAGGTCGCACCTGCGTCGATTCCGTGTTTTCCGGTGTTCCGTACAAAAAACCGCTGTGGTGATATTGCTCGAACTCGAATGCTTCCTGCAAAGCAAATTGGCAGACGGGACGACGACGCAGTGACGGCAGCTCCTGTGGAGGCGGAGGCCTTGATGCATTGCATGCAAATCTGTCTGGTCGCGCCTTATTTAGAGTCGCTGTGATGTGGACGGGACAAGGTAAGCTCGTTGTCTGCTTCCGCTCAGCGGCGCGGGTTTACGAGATTCTACATATGCAGAGGGCAGTGCTCCACTCCACAACCGTCTCAGAGTAATGTCAAGTGGAGGGTGGAAATGTGAGGTGGTTTTTGAGGGCTGGTCAGATTCTAGTTTCGTGGCCTTTCAGTGGAATATGGCGACTGGAGGCGAAATGTGTGTGGCGTTGGACCTGTTGGCATCATGAAGCACTGCGCAGTAGACTCTCAACGCTGACGTGTGCTGTCCAAACTGGGGGAAATGATGTTCATGCTGATATGTACTCGCGTTTCAGTCCCATGAAGGGCTTCACCTTTATTTTGTGGACGCCAGCTCACTGAAGGTAATCATCGAAACGAGACTGCGGAGAGCTGTTGCTGTGCTGCGCTGTTGCAATGTTCCACAGGTTTCCAATTCAGTTGCAGTGTTTGTTTCTGGCTCTAGCTTTGCGAGTGGGAAACGAGAAGCAGTGCTCAAGGCAACTGCAGTGCGAAGTCCCTTGCAGTGTTGCAGCGGCATTAATGTCATCAATTCTTCCTTGTTTATCAATTTTTCCTGGTCCTCTTTGTCCTCCACCAGCCATGCTATCTTCTGCAGAGGGGGGGGTCTGGCCATGGGGGGGGGTCTGGCCATAGGGGGGGTCTGGCTACGGGGGGGGGGTCTGTCTGCGGGGGGGGGGCAGGGGACATTTTGGTCCAGCTGCCATATACTGCATTACCACATGGTGCTTCGCCCTAAAGGGACTTCGCACAATAACACAGCAATCCTTTCGCAAGAGGCGAGGACAAAGGAACCTCGTGGAACGAGTGCCGATCCAGGTAGACCTTACATTAGCCCAAAGAAGGCAGCATTTCCGGTTTTGTGTGAAACCCAGCCAAGGCGAACGCAACAACCGAAGAGCTCGCATCATCGTAACGGAGCTTTGCGATGAGCACATTGGATGGGGTCCCAATATTGCTGGACTTCCATCGAGTCGTCTGAGCGTCAAAAGTGTGGTCATCTTTGGCTTCCTCGTCTTGAATGCGGTGATCGACGGACCAGTGCGCCAGTGTCGGAGGGGAATCGAACAGCAAGAGGAAATCTGAACTGACCGAAGCGTGGTGAAGAGCCTCCCAGGCAACCTTGTGAAACTTAATTGGCAACGAAGAAGACACATTGCTCCTTGACGATGGCGGAAGCTTCACAGAGAGATGATGACACGATAAGATTGTGACTTATGAAGCCAGTTGAAACCGCCGTTTCTTGCAAAACGATGTGTAGCCACTGAGTGCAGACGCCTGTGCGATGCTCACGTGTCCAAAGTGTTTTCTCGTTCGTATGTTGTAGAGAGCAGCAGCTTTGAAAGTCTGACAGCGTCTGAAGTCACTGTGTGTGTTCTCAGTGCTAATGCATCTCTACCAAGCCAACATTGGTCAAATGGTTTCTTGACCACATTTGGTTTGGCTCGGTCAAAAAGCACTTGCCCTCGTACGTGCGAGGGTTCAACACTGACGCTTGTGTTGCGTTGAAATCGTTGCGTATTGACGCAGCGTTCTATTGCAGTGGATTCTGGAGGTGTTTCCCAATCGTTTATGGAGTGTTTGGTGTTGAAAATCTCGTCGAAATCCAATCAGTGGGGAGAGTGAGCAGTCGGCGTGCTGCAGATGACACTCCTCCTCACGTATTTGCATTTCGATTTCCGGTAATTCTGCTGCTCGACCGACACGGACTTGGTCCTTGGAAACATACCCAAACAAGTGGCTGTTCCAGGTTGTCCTGAATCTTGCTCACCATGAACAGAGGTTCTGAATTCGAAACAAAGTTGCAGCAGTTCTTTCTCTCCTCATGTGAAGTTCAAGTGAATCAGATGAGGTTCTCCATGTTTCTCAGGTTTGGTCTCAACCTTGAAGGTTGTCTGCAGTTCTAAAGTGCTTTTCTCTCGGCCCCTCTCTGAAAAGTGAGGATTTCTTCTTGCAGCGCTGAACCCGACAAGTTTGAAGTGTTGCGTTGCAACAAGTAAAAAAAATTGAAATTGTTTTGGCAATGAAGAGGCACTGCCCACGTGGAACAAACGCCGCAGGTAAAAGTCGCCCCTCGGAACCCAGGTGACAAAAATTCTTCATTCTCAACTGAAATGTCTTTTCTGGCACATGGACTTTTTCTGGGTCTCTGAGAGATGACGCAGAAAATTCATGACAGACGAGCATCGCAGAGAGAAAAGGAACTGCAGATCACTGTCACGGCGAGCGGATTACCCAGCCTCGCCATTTGTCGTGTTTGTTCACATTAGCCAAAGCAAATAGTAGCGAATGCTTGATGCGTTCTTGGAGTGAGTCCATTGTGAGGCAGCAGCGGTCCGCGGCTGTTTGGATTCCTCAGATTGCGTGGCTCGTTCAGTTGGCAAGAACAGACGACGCACATGTCGCTGCAGTCCCAGAAGATTGTCTGCGGGTTTCTGCGAATGTTTCCAAGACGTGCGTGCTCAAGACGCACGGCTGAAGTTGTATTGTGGCCTCGTGGGCGAATTAGCAATTCATTATTCATTGGCGTTTTTGAACACATCCATGTCACCATGTGAACATCGGGAGTGGGGGGGGGACAGGTTGTGGGTTTTAAAGATCTGGTTGTGTTCGTGGACAAATCTTTGCGTGGATTGTTTGTGCAAACTTGTGCAAGGATCTGGTCATGGTATTGCTGCGTGGAAGTGGGTTGAATTGATGTTGTTCTGAATAAAATTCGCATCTGCGTCGCCGAAGCTGCTCGAGCCTCCTCCAGCGCTCCTCCACACGAGTGTCTCTCAGGAATTCACACTCCGCAGTTCTTTGTCATTAAACTTTGAAATTTTACCACAGCAGCAGCGGAGGTGTAGCAATCACAAAGCTGCTTCCTTTATGGCAATGGGAGCATCATGACTGACTTTTCCTGGAGGAAAGTTGGGCGCGTCGTGTGCAGATGACACATCTGTTGAATCAGAAATGACGTTATCTTTTACACAGGCAATTTATTCCAATGGTTGTTACTGTAATGCCCTCATGCACGGAATGTGAATTCAGGCGAAAGCTATTGTGTTTGATTATGGCTGGTAAACTCGCACTTGATCGGCGGCTGCAGCAGTAGATCACCCGCCGACCATCCATTTCATTGACTTCGATCGACGATGAACCAGCAGTCAGACACCGAGCAAGAATCGTTGCCCAACTGTGCAAATGAAAGGGTCAACAGCACTTTTCTCTGTAAACTCTGACGCAGTTAGTTTGTGCAAGTTACACATAGGAAAGGCGCAGCAGATGTTTCCTGTTGAATGATGATCGCCTGTTGCGGCAGATGTTGCAGGAGATGAACATAGACACGATACTTCAGCTCCACAAAAGGGCACAACCTTCACGCTTCTTTTGGGTTGCTCACAGAATCTGGACTTCGCCTGGGCGAGTGCACATGCGCGCAACTTGTGACTCGTCGAAGCTGCCGATTCAGTGACTGACTGAAAAACAGATCAAGGTTGCGTGACATCGTCCGCGATGTTGTCAGTGACGCGTATGGTTCTGTGTGGAGTTCCTGCTGCATTGCTTCCTGTTCCCGATTTGTTTCCGACACGCACGAGACGTGAACAGAGCCGCATTGACAGACACCGTGCACAGCTGGAGTCATGTGCCGGCCATGCATCAGGCCACAAATTGTTTCCTGCACGCAAAGCCGGACAGCGAACAGACCCTCCTCGCGTGCTGGCAACCACTTGAGGATTGGAGCGGCGAAATCACTCGAATCAGAAACGGCCGATGCTGCGCACACTGATGATGACTGAAGACGTGTTCAATTAGTTTGACTTTCAAATTGCTTCTGGTCGGTAGTACAGGCTGAAACCCAAACTTTTCAAGCGCGAACGTCTTGGCGGCGCAAAATACAATCAGAACCTTGTGTGTTTGCAAACACAGTTGGTCCTGACCTTCGGAGTAGGTTCCCCAGGCCCACCTCCCGACCCCCCCCCCCCCCACAGGGACCGATCTTACTGCCTGGCAGGGACTCCTGGGAGGCCACGCGCACCGGTTATCGATCGGGTGCTTTCCATCTCCGTTCCCTTGTTGAGAGCACACGCGTCTTGTGCGTACGATTGGAACTCCAAACACCAATTTCACGTGGAAAGAAACTCGACAGGAGAATCGAGAAAAGAACTGGGACCATAGGTTGAACCTGCCGCCACCGTCCAGTTGCAGCAGGTCCCCGATCCCCGTGCGAGCGCTGCACGGCGCTCTGGTCTTGATTAGGAGAAACGAGACAGCTCGACGGAGGCCGATGCGACCCCCGCACCAATTTTTATCCGGGCGACGAAGGGCGGGAGTCGGCATGACGGAAACGAGGCCCGTAAATCAGCGCGTTGTGTCCGCTGCACGTGTCTCCGGCGCAAAAATCCTGCTGCTGTTACATGTGTCTGGAGGCGTGGGGAGCACGACCCAGTCCCGGAGCCGGAACGGTGTGTGTGTGTGTGTGTGTGTGTGTGTGTGTGCGTGTGCGTGTGTGTGCACGTGTGCGTGCGTATGTATGTATGTATCTCGAAGAGCTTGTTGTTCGAATTGCGTTGACGGGGTTCTTGCGTTCTTCAAGAAAGGTACTGTGAGATCACACGACTTGTTCGAGACCTGTGGTCGAGTAAAGAGTTGCGTGTTTGAACAGGTGAGTACCCACTCCACAACGATGAAAGCACATACGAGCACGAGAGATTGTGTGTTGAAGCTGCACGCAGTTGTTTTCACCGAGGAACCACCTGTTCCCTTTTCCACACAAGAATTCTTCTGTTTGCACTTGTTGGACTTGGGAGCGAGAGTGACATTGGGAAACGCGGCTCCGCTGTGTGCCGAGATTCAGCACCGAATTTGATTTATGCGCTGATGGCGCCCGTGTGATTTACTGGGGATGTCCAGCATTGGTAAGGATGAGAAGTAATACACGGGCGAAATGAGGGATCGCGGCGCCGGATTCGTGCCGCTGTTCGGGCCGCTGAACACGCGGATGATACAGACTGGTGATTGAGCTGCCAGCGTTTGATGAAGATGTGTGTATCGCGCATAGATCAGCTGTCAATGCCGACTGATCTGCGTCGTCTTTGATGTTCGGGCTCATTTTGTCCTTCCGGAGTTCTTTGTACTGAATCTGTTGTGCTCGAAAAAGACACAAACATTGCTTCTTTTTTGCAGACACTCCCGCCGACAGGCGGAAGGCTGTTGTGTCTATATGCCGTCTGCAGCTGTGCAGTCAGCACCTTTTTGATTTGCCCTCGGCTCACAGCAAATGTTTCATTCTTGATTCTGTCCGTGGCCTTGATGAACAAGTCTTTTGGAGCCTGTGCCCTTGGGTGAGAATTGGGTTTCCTTCCGCCCCCCCCCCCAAAGAGACTTCTTGTGCACTTTTGTTCAACTGAGAGCAGTTGTACGACTCTTGGTGTCAGCACCACTTTTCAACCTTGGCACCTGGGCGTTGACTTTTCAGCATGTAGATCCCCTGCTCGTTTCACTGTTGCCAGGAGCCGCTGTTCGGATTCGCGTTCTTGTTGTGGCGACGAGTCTGCGCCTCTTGGACAGACAATTCTTCCGTCTCTTCATCTGCCATTGCACGAGTGTTTTCACGCTTTGAATTGTTCGGACCAAGGCGAAGAACCTGGAACTGTAGTTTCTTGAACGCCAGATCGCATTTCTCGTCCAGTTGCCTTCTCAGTTCTTTTGTCACTCGGAAAGAAGTAAACCTTTCTGTTTGAAAGTGTGTGTGTGTGGGGGAGGCGGATGGATTTATCCTGTCCGGTTTTCCTAAGTTGTGTGAGAGTCAGCCCTGTTGGTTGCGTCGTTGTCGTTCTGCGTTGTTGTTGCACACATGTTTCTGAGAAGTGCATGCACCATGTCTGGTCTGATTTCAGCGCAAAGGTCTGAAGGCCACAGACCAAAGCGTGAACCCGGAGACCCCTGGATCGCACTTGGCTCTTGACATTTCACCAGTTCGCACCGCCTGGCCTTTCTCGATGGGATTGGAAATGACAAGTCAGGAGGAGATTTCTTGTGGCATCTTTGAGATGCAGCAGCTTGACGTTCAAGAGACCTTTGACTCGCCCCTCGGGAAGGTTGAATGGCTGAAAGGAAGAGCACCTGCCCAGACATTGCGGTTGTTCGTGACTGAGATCTGCGTGCGGAGAGGAACCGAAAAATTAGCCGCATTGCCCAACCATTTGGCAATTCGGAAGCCGCTAAATGTGGGCGGATTGGGTTTCATGTCTCTTTCGTGTGTTTTCAGATGAAGACGACGACGTGATAGACCGAGGTCCCACGGAGGAGCCCGAACTGCAGAATCAAGTTCAGAAACTTGACCACAAGCTGGAAGACTTAAAAACCTGCAACCGGCTCATCGCCAGCCACGGCAGCGCGCTGCACGTACGTTCCGTCCACAAACGCTTTGGTTCTGTCTCGATGATCTGTGGCTCACAGCGCTGTGTGCTCTTACTGAAATCACGTGAACCTCGCCACGAACCAGATGATTCACGACAAGCAACTTCTGACGCACTCTGAAAGAATTTCGCGGAAACAAAAAAGCTTTCTGGCACAACCACGATGCGTCATGGTCGACCGCGGTGTGCAATTTTCGCACGGAGGAACTCTCGCTGAGGAACTCTAAGCCAAGTTATATCAACGCGAAAACCTTGGCAAAAAGAAATGAATGTTTCCGACTTTTCCGTCAAATGGTGCTGTCTAACTAATACTTCCTGTGCTGTAAATTGTTGTTGTCAAGCGGCACACTTGAGCAGCTCAACTTGAATACTCACGTTGCGATCGTGGTTGCTGCTTTTCAGCGCTCCCTGGCGGAGTTCGAGGTCGCCGACCAGATGCCCGACGCGGCGGCCAAGATTCGCGTCGTGATGGAGCGAGCGACGCTGTTCCGCATCACGTCTACTGCCATGATCAACGTGAGTACCGCGCACACACACACGCACACACACACACACACACACACACACACACACACACACACCAGCCTCTGTGTCTCTATCTCGCTCTGCCTTTGTATGCGTTAACACGCTGGCATAGAACCAGGAACGTTCATCTGACGGGAGATGTATTGCTTCTCCGAGTTAAAGGCGACAGATCGAGGAGTGAGAAAGAGCAATTTTCGCCTTCTCCGGACGGTGCAGGACTGAATCCGGCTGCGCTGACCGTTGGCGGGCCTGTGGCAGATTGTATTATGGTCATGTCGCGGTGCCGCGAGTCTCCCGCGGCGATTCCCCTGATGAATATGACCGCCGGGAAAACAAGACTCAACTCCCCGACCAACATTATCGATTAACATGTGGTTCGAGAGACTGGCTCGGACATTTTATTGGTCTGGTGGGCAGTGTCTTTTCGTGTCTGCTGACTTATTGTGAAGACGACGAGTCCGGAATTCGAGCAGCAGCGTGCTGCATCTGTCGCTGTCAGATTTGCATTTTCCCAGGCTTGACTGCAATTAGATCTGTCTCGGATTTACCGTTTTCTATGCTCAACTTCGGCCGTTGAACGTTGTGATTCTGCGCTCTGAAGACAACAAAACGAGACACTCAGTCCGTTGTACGAGTGCTTTGATGTCGGCTCAGCGGGTCCAGATTTGTTTTTATTTTTCGTGAAAGAAAGAGAATCAGATGAGGTTACATTTTTCGTGAAAGAAAGAGAATTAGATGAGGGCAAACAGGCTGGTGTCCACGTTGGTCTGTCTGGACTGTTCTCAAGATTTGAGTCCAAGCACAAAAATTACTCAGGAAAAACGAGTCAATCTTGTTACCGTTGCGTCACGTTGCAATGTGATTGCGAACAGAGTCAGTTGAGTCCATCAGTGGGATTTAGAACCGGCGTCCATCGACGAATCGCGATGACAAGGTCCCTCGTCAGGAGAGCAAGGAAATCGTGCCAAAACAGTTCAGGAAGACAAGCGCTGGTTCTTGAGTATTCTTATGATTGTTGCATGTGTTGTGGTGTCCAGTCCAAATTGGGTCTGGACTGTTAAGCATGCTGTTCCATCTGTCAGACTGAATCAGTGACACCCCACTGTTCAGCTTTCTGCCCGAAGCTGGCCTCGGAACGTTCACTGATTGAGTGTTTTCGCAGGATTTGCCGTGTGAGGCAAGAGGTTCTCGGACCGTCTCCGACCTCGTTGGTGAATGACAGCGGAATCGACCTTGGGTCGATCCAGCCTCTTCACCTGGCGTGAAGTGTCGAGAACTCTCGGCAGGGAAAAGCTTCGCCTGGGGGAGTCTTGCGCCCGGTGTGAGGAAATCACCAGACACACCGAACCAGGGTCAGCTCAGGTTCAACCGAAATCGGGGCAGTGATATTTCCTGCGGGAGGGGGTGCTCAGCCATATCAGTTTTGCAGGAGATGCAGGCACCCGACTGTCAGATTCTGACCTGAATGGTGAGGCACAAGTCAAGGTGCTGACTGACCCGTGTCTGAACAAATTCGCGACCATTTCATTCCACCAGGCTGCTCACACTGGTCAAGACTGGTGAGTGGGTGTCCGTTTTCTGTCATTTTTGATGAACCAGAAACAAATGCCTTTGCTTGATCAATGTTCACGAAAAGTTCAGAAAATACCGTCCAACTGGTTCAGGTGTTGCGTTCGACACTGTTGTTTCGAGTAAATCTTATCGAGCTTTGTTTTTGTGAAAAAGTGGGTGCAAGAAGTTAACGGTGTTACGGAGGGGAGGTGCACCAACACATAACTGCAGACAATAACAAGTGCTCTGTTCAAATGATTAGAGCCTCGCAATTAGTCGTCATTTGAGGAATTCGGGCAGAGTGCGAAGTGGAAACCTCGGCAGCACAGACGTTTGTTTCTTCGCAAGGAGTGGAGTTCGCTTCAGGAAGTCTGTCGAAGATGAGTGAAATAACCATTTCGCTGGTGAGTGTTGGTCACAGTTTGAAGGTTGCCGCTTTCCAATTTGAAGTTTTTCTTCTTCGAATGCGTTGTTCGTGGATATCAAAATTGTGTAGCGTGGCAACGTCACGGAAAGCAATTGGTATCAAGCATAAAAAATAAGATTCACCAGAATTTCTGGACACAAGCGGAATCTTAGCTGTTGTGCATCTTTGGTGCGTGAAGATTTGGGACTCATTCTCTTGTTCTTTTGATCGGCTTGATCAACCTGTTGATATTTACGCCAGTTATCCAAGGCATATGAGGTTTTCTCCTCTTTCTGGCGAAACGGTCTCAAGGTCAATCAATCTCTTTTGGTCGAAGTGTATTTCAGATGAGGTCCAGGTGTTATTGCTGTCTGCGAAATGGGATAGGGCCCCACTTTCATGCAGAAAGTCCCGTTGCAGTTGATTTGATATGCGTGAGGGTTGTCAGCTGTCCTTTTGTAGCATAACTGGAGAAATGGACGAGACTCACAAGAAACTGTTGTGCTGTGTTGGATCATATTGCGGATCAGTTCGTGCGCACTTGGCATCACAGGGAAACCACTAAGTGGGAAGGGGAAGACCTTGGTGCTCAGAGGATAAATTGAAAACCCATTTAATCTTGCGGAGCATGACCGGACTGAATGGAAAAGCTCGTGTGAGGTGCGTTTGAGTGGTTTATCAGCCGCAGGATCCGTTGTAAATTGGACTCGGGAAGGTGTGAGTGCTCTGCGCACTCCGGCGGTGCGAGTGGCTCTGGCGCTGGTGCGGACGATTCAACGTGCGGCCACCTCTCCGCAGGAACCGGAATGCGACCTGGAGGTCTTTGCCCGCTGAAGTATGCTTGCCGCTTCTAATCCATCTTCCGTGCAAAGCGTGTTTCCCAGTGGTCTTTGGGGGGTTGGGGTGATGGTTTTCAAGGAGGGTCGAAGCATCGCACCTGAAATGCCCGTCTCTTCGGGCTGTGTAAACTGTGAATCGGACGTGGGGATTGTCCAGGAAGGTCTGTTGCAACCAAACACACCTGCTGGCTTGTGGCGGTGCAGAACAATGATGATACCTGAGTGTTGGCTTAGCCTGTGATGCTGAGCTCTCTCCTCTCACTCACTCACTGTGGGCTCTACACTCTCCGCCAGCCGTCTGCTCGCTACATGTACTGAGGGTGTGCATGTAGCTGAACCAGCGAGAGAGTAAGTGAGAAACAGTGAGTTCTTTTTGTGAGTAGCTTCTATCTGCTGTGCTCTCGTTCGCTGAAAGAGAATATTACGATCCCAAGAGGAAATGTGGAGTTTTGGACTAAAATGTAGTGAATGCGAGGTGTTACTCGCCAATCTGGACAACAATGTGGATTACACAAACAGTGAATTGTGTGTGGAGCCGTCCCGCGCATGCAAACTGCCCTTGAAGGGGATCAAGGGTCGGCCGTGAAATGCTTTATCGGATGTAGCTGACGGATTAATATGGCAATAATCGTGCAGCAGATCCACCTCAGCTGAGCGAGACCTTTTGCGTGAAACACTTTCCATACACTGCATGACGATAGTGAGTTGTGCTGCGTTGTACAGTGAAAGGAATTGCGTTATCATTGAAACAGACGGAGGAATCAAATATTGATGAGGAAGGACAGACGAAGGTAATCGTGTTCCACGTGAATAAGACCCACTGCCTCTGCCCGTTTTCCTCGCCGTTGCACCGTTTCTGTTCTTCGGGTGGGGTTGTAAGAACACGTGAAAATCATGCCCAGAGAACCGAGGAACCTGAAGATCCACAAGAATCCTGGTCAACACTGGAACAACCTGAGGAGCAGAAGTTGCTCCCCATTCTCTGGATGACGCAGACTGCTCGCTTCGACCTTGTTCTGGGTTCAGGTGAAGCGAGACTCGCTGCTGCTTCGCGATGTTTCCGCCTCTTCCAGGTGTCAAGGAGAACATCAATGATACGTTTCCATTTCCTCGAAGTGTTTCGTGTCTGTTGGCAACAGCCGGGCTGGCGGGGTTGGGGTTGTCACACTGTCAGGCGAGCGCTGTCAGGACGTTCGACGCGTCTCCTGACGTCCCTTTACAGAACAGGTTCTCGTACGCTCGTACAACCACGTGTCATGCAAACGTTGCAATTCTGTGCAAGACGCACCGGGATCTCGGAAATGCAGCGCAGACTTGTTACAGCTGTGGCACATATGGCCGGCTGTTTTTTCACGTCGCACATTGCAAATCGACTTCTGTGGTTGATCCACCAACGGTGTACGCGTTGTGACAGAGCTACAGTCCAAAACAAAACCGAAAAACAAAGGGTGCTCAATGTTGGTGACGAGAGGTTCTGTCAAACAGTAGAGCAAAAAGCGATGACAGCGGATTGTCGCACCTGTCCAAAACGGACAATGTGAAGGAACCAGCAACAGACCCCGAGACTGCGTCAACACAACAACCAAGGCTTCCTGTGGAAGTGGGTCGTCTGAGTGCGGAACACTTCATGGGCAGAGCCATTTTCCGTTCACTCTTCGGTTTTCGTGTCGTTTACCAACAGTCTCTCTTCACGCCGTGTGATCTCGTCTTGACAGGCAGAAAATGAAACGAACCCAAACCCGCTTTCTTCCAAATCAGAAATGCATGGGGGTTTCAGCGGGCAACTCCAGTCCACCCCAGTTTGAGCTTTGAAATTTTTGCGTTATTTGACAATGACAAACGAATTAACAAACGAGATGTGTTTCTATCGCGGGCGGCCTCTCGAGAGACAGAGCGAGGCAGGGGCATTGTTTTGAGTTGTAATCTCAGCGAGCCATCGCGCTCTCTTCCATCAGTCGTGTGAACAACAGCACTGGGTTGAATATCCGAGCGAGTGAGTACCTTGTGCTGGCAACTAATGAACTAAGTGTTGCCAACTACGCCGTGGCTCAAGTGTGTGATGTGCAAAACGGACAGAGGCCAATCGACGTGTCAGACTGGGTGAGCTGAGAAACGCCCGATTGTTGACGATTCGCACTTTTGGTTCAGTCCCCTGATGTGGATCAGTTGTTGTTTGTATGTCCGTCAACATGGCCGACGTCAGTTCGAGAGAGTGGACTCGGAGGGGACTTGACAGTGTAGATGTTCACAGGAGGTTGTGCAGCCGTGGCTGAGTGCAGATGCACTTCCTTGGCAGATACCTAGCTTTACTGTCAGTGATGGGCCATCGCTCTTAGCAGCGCTTTGTTTTCGGTGCGGAGTATGGTGACTCACAAGCAAAAAGACCCAGCTGTCCAAGTTCTGATTTGACGCTTGAGCTTTTGCACAGAGGAATCCAGTGTTGTCTCCCGCCTGTCGAAGCTGGGTGGACCCGGCGACCCCTCTCAGTGCAAAATTTCTCTTGTGCAGTTTTGTTGGCTTTGATTGCGTGGATTGTCGTTGGAAGTGTCAAGTTGAACTTCACATGATCGTGAAAACGGACACAAGGTCAGCCCAATTTTGCGCACTCTCCCCTCGTTCGCACCGGCCTTGGACCAAATGAACTGAACAGAATTGCTTACAAATATGGAAGTCAAGAAAAAAGCATTGCATGCATCTTCAGGCAAAAAAAGAGAGGAACATGGCTTTTCTTCAGCTGACACGCTGCATTCCAAGCGTTCTCCTTGCGATCAAAAAACGCGTTGTGCGCAGTTCTGTTTTGTGAGTGCAGAAGTGCTCATTCTCCTTGATGCACAAGGAAGAACATTTCAAGCCTTCCGAGAAGTTCATCTCGTACGAATCACTGAAGCAGAGCAGGGTGGCCAGGGCTCTGCGTCAACAGCAGCCATATCAGAAGGTTTCTGACACGTCCCGTGGTTCCCGTGGTTCGATGTGGCCTGAGCCCCGTGCCGAGAACCGCGGATGGTTGAACAGTCTCTCGCGCTCGTGATGCGTCTTCACCCCGACACCGAAACACTATCAATCTAGGGGGAACACCCAGCTGAAAACCGTGTCCCCACAGGGCTCATGACCAGGTGACACAGAATAAACACGTCTCAAAAAGGCGTCTTCGTCATTCAGTCGGCAGAGTCAACACGCGCGGAGCCGAGAGCAGCGTCGGCTCCTCGCTCACAGGGGAGGGAGGAGGCGCTGCCGGGGAGGGAGGAGGCGCTGCCGGGGAGGGAGGAGGCGGCGGCGCTGCCGGGGAGGGAGGAGGCGCTGCCGGGGAGGGAGGGAGGAGACGCTGCTGGGGAGGGAGGAGGCGCTGCTGGGGAGGGAGGAGGCGCTGCCGGGGAGGGAGGAGGCGCTGCCGGGGAGGGAGAAGGCGCTGCTGGGGACGCCTCCGCGCTGCACACGGAGCGGGCGTGACAATTTGTGAGGCGCCGCGCCGCCCCGCGCGGTCCGGCCGAGCGACAGAAGCTGTCGAGTGGACCTCTGAGGACCTGTTGTGCATGCTGTCGGCAAATCAGTCCGCCCTCCTGCCGGGCCCACGCTTGTTTGTTCTCCTGGGTGGGAAACAACCAGAGAACGTTCCGAGAAATGTTTTCAAAACCGAGTTTCTGATGAGCAAATAGCAGTCGCTGGAGTCCTTTTTCCAGCTGAGTTGCAGTTTTGTCCGTGATGGGTTTGAACTGAACAGTTTGTTTTCGACTTCAGTGTGAAAGAAAGGCCCAAACACAACCAGAAGTTCCGCAGAAGGTGTTGGCTGAGGTTCGTGTGTCCGAGACCAGACCGTGTTCGACAGACTTCTTGGGGTATTGCGAGCCAGCCTGCAGCTCGAGGCGATGTTCTCCAGTTCCTTCCAGTGTGCGCGGCTCACATCAGATCTGAGGCCGATCTGCACGATCTGCAGGTCGACTTCAGTTGGCGCGCCTCATTAACTGCGAGTTGGTCTGATCGGAGTCGCTGATCTCGTCTCCGTTATCTCCGCGCTCTTGAACCAGCTGTGCGCTGATTGACACAAGATCCACCCGAAGTTGTCAATTATCCGTGAAGCACCTGCCTGTGATAAAGCGAACGATCACCGTGCAGGTTCTAATGGGAACATCGTCTTACTTTATGGATTTCTGCCTTTCTGCCACTTCCTGAAGCCAAGTGGTTTTGAACTCGGCACTTTGGGAACAGTTCACTGTGAGAGACGCGCCTCGCTTCAGTGCCAGGCTTTGACTTGAGGCGAGGTCGCCTTCTCCAGTGTCTCCCTCGGCTCCTGTTGTCTGAAGGCCGCGCAGCTCTGAAATTTTCACACGGCGCCCTATCTCCAAGGTTGCAGACTCGTCGTAAGGCCCGAAAGCTGAAACAGGAGTTGCACAGCGTTCAGAAAATGCAGATTTGAACAATCTGCTGTTGCACACAGAATAAGATCACCAAACAAAGCTCTTGACTGCACATGATTTTCAAACCTGCAAGACTTGTCTTGAAGCGGAACTGATGGCAGAACAAAACACTTGGGTTTTCAGTGCAGCTTCTCTTCAGCTTTAGCCAAGCCATTGCCCAGGCACTGAGGAACTTTTTTCACGTTGCTTGTCCTCGAAGCAGGGTGGATTGAGAAATGAAAGTAGACTGCAACGGCAGTCGATGTGCTTTTCAGTGGGAGTCAATGAGCTGAAGCTGGGGACTCTCGGTGATCGCTGGAGCCGAGTTGACGGATCGAGAGCTTCACTTCCCTGCTCGCATAATGTGGAACAAGATTCTGTCACCGCCTGTGCCCGAGGCTCCCTGGTTCCAGGAAAATGCCGAATGTTCTTTCTCGAGCTGTGGAACGTGCATACCCTTGCCTTGTCAAAGTCCACTGTCATCTTGGCGTGTGTAGGTCTCCATTGCAACCTCAGGAGACGCGCAGAAGTGGAAAACAAATTCACTTGACGAGTTGCGCTGCGGGTTCAGATCCATTCACAAGAACCGGAGCTGAATCAGTTTCTTTCGGGTTGTCAGCGCCAGCAAAACATGAGACGCCGAACCTGTGCAGGGACGTTCGTTAGACGCACGACGATCTTCCAAGCGTTTCCTGAGATCAGAACAGTCGAACGTCTCCGTGTGCAGCTTCTTCAGCATCCCGTCCGTCGTCGTCCTTCCCCGCTGATTCCAGTCTTCACGACGCCGCTCTGTTTGTTGTTTCAGGCGTGCTCGGACTACCTGGAGCTGGCCCAGACGCAGGGCCGACGATGGCAGAAGATGCTGCAGCATGAGCACGAGCAGCGCCTGCGCCTCGAGGAGATGGTCGAGCAGCTCGGCAAGCAGCACGCGGCGCTAGAGAAGCAGGCGCAGCGCAAAATCGCAGACATCAACACCCACATCGCCGACAAGGACAAGGTCAAAGGTCCGTATGAGAACACGCCGAGCCGGGGCGGCTTCACAGTGGGTCTGCTGGGGGGTAGGATGTTGAGCGACACGCTGTTTGGAGCGTTCGTTCGAAACCCTGCGAACGCTCTGTGGTGATGTCAGATCTGTGTTCACGTGGTGTCCACCCCGTGTGTTTGGTTGAGTTCTTTCGGGCGAAATCGGCAGTGTTTGGTCCGGTGTAACAGGACCAGACAACGACCAGGACCAGACAACGACCACACTATTTGGTCGTTCTCTGGTCCTGAAATTTCAGGACCAGACAACGACCACCTAGGACTGGACAACGAGAGTGAAGAGGGAGAAACATGTCCACTTTGCCCGCGGAAGGTCATAAATATTTGGAGCCGTAATTCCGTGAGATGACGGACGAAAACACGTCCACGGGAACCCGGCTGTCGAGGCGACTCCGGACGGTGGGGGGGGGGGGCAGAGCCGAGATCAGATGAATCTGGCGCGAGGAGCGGAAGAGGCTTATCCGCCTCGTGTGTCGGCGCGGCGGGTCTGCTGCTGTCCATGCTGATGTGGGACAGAACAGGGGCAGCGCTGGGTCTGATTTGGTGCACCGTTTCATAGCGCATCCATTCACAACTCATTCACTGGAGAAGTCTGTGATGTTCACAAATGTACCCATTGCCTCAGATCTGGACTTGAAAGACTTTCTTGTCAGTGCCTTCGTCAATTCCGGGGACTGTTCGCGTCGTCTTTGTGGAATGCAAGTGTGAACGTTTGAAGAAATCCTGTCGTTTTCACGTTGGTCTGCGATTGGGTGGATTCGTGGAGCTCTGACATGTCAGGGGATCGGGGACGGGGTCTCAGCAACCTCAGAGTCCTGGCTGTGCTGCTCAATCGCGTTTTTCGGCTGAAAAGTTGAGTGGCAGATTTATCAGCTGGACTCTTCACCCGATCTGTCTTCCGCTGTCAATCATTTCAAACTTACACGAAGATATCGCGGGCTGGTTGGCATGCGAGGTGAAGTTGCTCCCAATTCGATTCGGGTTCACGAAACGTGTGTCACACTGATGGTCGCAGGACAAAAGATCATCGCCAACCCTCGAGATAATCAACCTGAAGTGGGCAATTCTGAAGTGATCGCCACAATGTTGGTTCTTCGATCGGTTGCCACAGCACTTTCTTTGTGTTCAGCTCAGGATGTTCAGAAAATTGAAGAAGCGGAGCAAAAAGAAGAAGAGAAATGGATTTATTGATTCGATTCCGGACGGGAATTTCAGCGCCTCGGGCGAGGTGATCGTGGATGTAAAATGCGAGATAATTATTGACGAGCATTATTCCAGGGAAAAAAGTAAGCCACGCTTCATTCTCTTGAACGTTTCCATCCATGACATGTGCACGTCTGTTTGTGGACGCTGTTCATCCGCTCCGCCCCAAAGAAGAGCGACTGCCCCTTCTTTTTGTCAAGATTACTTCTGTGACAAAAACCTCAAGACCCTGAGGTGGCCCTGCAGAGGTGGGATGGGGATCAGCTCGACATTGGAGTGGGGAGCATATCTGGTGGTCGCCTCGTCATTTTGGGACATGTGCAGCCATTCCCCCCACAAAGGGTCCGGCCGATTGCTTTGGAGGTAGGTCAGCTGGACACACTTTTGTCCAGCCGTCTGATCATCCTGAAAATTATGGGCATTTTGTGTCTCATCCCCAACAGGGGTGTGCACGTGTGTGTTTTTGTGTATGCGTGCGTGTGTGTGGTCAGTTGGACAAATGTGTGTGGGTGTGTGTGCGTGCGTGTGTATGTGGCCAGTTTGACAAATGTAGGGGGAGGGGGGTATTTGGTTGTCGCAAAGAAATTTCAATGTGTCGATTCTTTAGCAGTACGTGTGCTTCAAAAATCTCTCTCGTGGTCATCTGCGTCATCTGTGCTTGATGAAAAAATGTCCTTGGGCACGAGGGACGAGTGAACACTTTGTGCGTTTGTTCTTTCGTTTCGGATTCGTGCAATGGGTTTCCGACTGGTTGCTCTTCTCGTCGCTGCGCACCTCGCGCGAGGCCGACTCGTCTCTGGGTCGCCCATCACCAAGTTGAGCGCAGCGCTGTTTGTTCTGCCGCAGGAGGCTCCGAGGACGATGACGATGACTTTTTCGACGCCATCGACGTGGACGACGCGGTCGGCGAACAGACAACCGAATTCCAAGTCTTCCTCCCGTCCACCAAGGACCGCGCGCACCCGTGAGTCGCTTCCGCTTCTTCTCGTCGCGTTTGCCGGAAAACGAGTTCCGTCGGAGTTCTGATATTTCTCTCAATGTTCGATCATTCTCGTTTGATCCGGCGGGGTCGTGTCTGTGGGTGGCGAAATGTTCCATTTCGAAACTTTTGATACGGATCAAAAAGGCGTGAACAAAAGCTTGTGAAGAATTGTTTGTTGCTGTGTAAGACATAAAACCATTCTCAGTTTGAGATAAACAAGGGCCTTGCGATTCAATGGTGGATCTTTTGTGATCAAATGTTGAGTGTAATCAGTGTTGCCGGTTTCAACTTTCATCAGACGAAGGAAGAATGAATTTCCCACCGCTGAAAACAGCTTTCTGGGGTTTGTGGGATTGTTGCGGTTTGCGACGACGCAACAACATCGTTGAATCCCTTCTGTCTTTTCTGTAGTTTTCGTCGTGTGAAATTCTGGATGTTGTTGTGCGATGTCCCGTCAGGGAAGAGCACGAAGTGGCTAACCAAATTTCTTTTTTGTACATGTGCCATCAGACCGAAGATGTCTGGACCCCCCCTCCGGTCCCGTCCTCCCCTGTCCCATCCCCCCCCCCCTGGGCAAGACTGAAGTGGACATTTGGGCTGAGGTATTGCATGTGAGGCTGAATACAGTGTCTCAACTACAATCCCTTATGGCCAATACACTTTTTTATGGCATCTCAGCCAAGATGTCCCATTCTATCCTATCCCATGTGCCCCCCCCCTGGCTGAAATGGTCATATCTCAGCTTCTAATCAAGATAGAGCCTTGATGTTTGGTTCATATGAAAGGTCTTTTAAAGGACTTTCAGGATTTTACAATTCAACATTTCCCTGGCAATTGTAAGTGCAAAAAATTCAAAAAGTATGAAATGACTGCTATTATTGACTGCCAAAACAAAATGAAGGGAGACATCGCACCCGCAGTTCCCTTGAGGACTGCTTCTCTTCTTTGTTTTTCGGTTGCGACACTCGAGATGCCCCTTCGTGCCTCTTCAGTAGCGATCACATTGGGAAGGGTGTGCATGGCAGACGCGCGGTCTGATTGAACGCGGTATATTCGCACCTCTCCTCACACCGTGTGGCGCTTGTCTCCTCGCAGCGGCTCCGGGGCGACTGTAGACAGCTTCGGGAAGACGCTGGCGAGTCCGACGGCGGAGAACTGGGACTCGAGCGACTCCGACTCGGAGAGCTCGGCCGCGGAGCAGGCGCGCGTCATCTCCCCGAAGGAGCGCCGCAACCGCGGGGTGAGTGAGCGAGGCAGCCGCGGGCTGCAGCCTGGGGCCCAGGAGCAAGGACCAGGGCCCCTCTTTTTGCAAACTCTGGATCTGCGCCTCATCTGTACAGCCATCAAACTGTTGTGTGTGGATCTGCGATTGCTGCTGACTGCAAGGCTGATTTTTCCAAAAATTGAACACAAAACAATTTCTAGGCCAGTGCTGATTTATTCAAAACTTGACGAAAAATACATTTCTGGGCTCCAAAAGGTGAGTGGGAACATTTGTGGGGCCCTGCGTCACGTGGGTACATCACCCCACTCTGTTGTGAGCCACTGCTCAAGCGGCAAGTTCACCCATCCCAACCAAACGTTACCGCAGAAACAACTGTGGTAAATTGTTGTTTATTATTTTTGCCTCAAGACATTCAGGAAGAAAATTTTCAGCATGGTCCGCGTAAATACTTTTTCGTTTGGCGAGTTGTCGCAATTTCTCTGTTCAATTCTTTGAGTCAATTTCTCTCTGCTCAGAGTTCAACATCAGAGCCATTATCTAGACAATTCTCGCGAATGGGGGAAGACCGCACGGTTTGGTTTTTGTTTCTTTTTTGCTGAATATAGTCTGTTTTAATTGAAAAAAATATATCAAGATGGTTTTGGTGGCACAAGTAGACCGGGAATGGCAAACCCCCTTCATTCTTGAGTCCAATTTCTTCACTTCGTCACACCGCTGATTGTCAAACTGCGCTTTTGCTGTGGGAAAGCAGTGAGCGAATAGTTACCAACGGTTGGTGATGCTGTTTGCAGCAGAACATCAAAGCAGTGAAACGACAGTGTAACGGTCTGCCTGGGAACACGCTGGATCCAAAACTTTAACTCTACCAGCCACGAATGTGAGGTGGACATGAGAGACCAATGACTTCCAACTTTCAGAAATCGGACAAGCACAAGCGGACGGCGAGTCAGGACAGCAACCTGTCGCGACAAAACGCCAACAGCGTGGTTCCGGCGGCGGGGCGGCGCCAGCGGCGCACGCGCATCCCGGAGCGGCCCAACTACCACCTCAACCTGTGGAGCATCATGAAGAACTGCATCGGCAAGGAGCTCACCAAGATCCCAATGCCCGTGAGTTGTTCACCCGGGATCTTGTTCTCAGACTTGTAAAAAATTGCGAACTGAACCAGGAAGATTCGTATGTGGCAAGAAGTCGAACAGACATTTTGGTGAGAGCAGCTGAAATTTTTTTGCCATTTTGGAATGAAAGCGGGACCAACTTTCAACATCAATTGTGATGGTTCTTTTCATGTCGAAAGATCACGAATCCGGAGGAAAAACACTTGGTTGTGGTTTGAAATTGTTTTTCACACAGCTGAAAGAGCGATGACTGACTCTGTCTGCAGGTGAACTTCAGCGAGCCGCTGTCGATGCTGCAGCGACTCACCGAGGATCTCGAGTACGCAGACTGCCTCGACAAGGCCGCCGCCTGCGAGAACTCGTGGGAGCAGGTGCGATCCAGAGCTCAGCTGAACCCTCCGCATGAGATGAGCGAATCTCGAGAGACATCTCTGCTGCTTTCCAAATGTTCAGGCGGAACGATTGCGCGCAAAAAAAAAACATTCATTATTGGGGTCTGGGGGGGGGCGACGTTTGTTGTTGGTGGGGGCTGATTGTTGATTGTGTTTGGCGGCGGCAGATGGCGTACGTGGCGGCCTACACGGTGTCTTCCTACGCGAACACGGCGACGCGCAACGGGAAGCCGTTCAACCCGCTGCTCGGGGAGACGTACGAGTGCGACCGTATGGACGAGAGCGGCTGGCGCAGCGTGGCCGAGCAGGTGCGGGACGGAAGGGAAGGTCGGGGTGCGGGGAAAGGGGGAAGGGGAGAGGGGAGGAGAGAAGGGAAGAGGGCGAGTATGTCTGGGCGGGAGTATGGAACCAGTGAGCGGGCGCATGAACGGGCAGAGTTGGTGAAGAGAACGAAACGCATGTCTGTCCTGTCTTGCGCGCAGGTGTGTCACCACCCGCCGACGCTGGCGCTGCACGCGGAGGGAAAGTCGGGCTGGACCGCGTGGCAGGAGTTCACCATGTCGTCCAAGTTCCGTGGGAAATATCTCTCAATTATTCCACTTGGTGAGTAAACGGATCTTTCGGTGTGCACAAAATTTGTTCAGTGTCACAGTTGAGTTTACGGGTAAGTTTACGGGTGAGTGATATCTACGTTCTGAGGCAAAGGGGGCAGCGCCTCATCTGGCGCAGCCCGTGACCCCGCTGCTCGTTGTTGTGCTCAAGTGCAGTTCCTCACGTGAATTGTCTTGAAGAAATTGTCTCGCAGTTTCTCACGTGGTTTGCCTCGTTGCAGGTATTGCTCACTGCTTGTTCCCGCGCAGTGGGAACCACTACACGTGGCGCAAGGTGACGACGACGGTGCACAACATCATCGTCGGGAAACTGTGGGTCGATAACCACGGCGAGATGGACATCATCAACAACGCCAACGGCGACTCGTGCCACCTCAAGTACGACGCGTACAGCTACTTCATGCGCGGCGTCCCCCGCAAGGTGAGCCAGTCACTTGACCTACCTCATTGCACCGCTCGTGGCAATACTTAGGTGTTCTTGTTGTGAAAATAAAAGTGTTTGATCCAGGTGACTTGTTGCACACAAGTGAGAAAGAAACGGATTTGTTTTCTCGTTGCCAGGTGACCGGGATCGTGACCGACAAGAGCGGCGTGGCCCGCTGGGTGCTGCAGGGCACGTGGGACGACGAGATCCAAGGGGCGCCAGTCCTCAAAACCGTCGAGCATCCCAAGGGCAAGGTCGTCTACGAGACCGGCATGCAGAAACGGCTGTGGAAGAAAACTCCCGCACCGTAAGTTTGAAAATTGCACGAAACAAAGGACACTTGTGCTTCCAGAAATTGCCACCCGTTGGGATTGTTTGGCGGAAGAAACTGCAGGTTTGTAAACTCGACACTTGATTCTGGTGTGAGCTGATGCGTTGCTGTTTGAATGTTCAGCGTTCGTTTGGTAGATTTTCGGTTTGTCTGTCTAAGCTGCAATTGTGTTGCCACGTGAACAGCCCTGCAGGCCGAGCACGTGGTGTTTTGTTGACGACACTACTTCGCCCCGCGTTTCAGGCCCGAGTTAGAGAAGTGCTACAACTTCACGACGTTCGCGGTGCGGCTGAACGAGAAGGAGGACGGGGTGTGTCCGTCGGACTCGCGGCTGCGGCCCGACCAGCGCCTCATGGAGGAGGGACTGTGGGACGACGCCAACAAGGTGAAGGTGCAGCTCGAGGAGAAGCAGCGTGCGGTGCGCCGCCAGCGGGAGGCCGAGATCGCCGAGGCCACCGCCAACGGTGAGTCCCCGCAAGTGTGTGTGTGTGTGTGTGTGTGTGTTGTGGGGGGGGGGGGCTCCTCCCGACACGGCTATTCTATTTCATCGCTTCGTAAACAAGAAGCAGTGCTCAAGGCAACTGCAGTGCGAAGTCCCTTGCAGCGTTGCAGTGGCGTTAATGTCATCAATTCTTCCTTGTTTATCAATTCTTCCTGGTC
>JAAUXT010000987.1_pt1 | contig 25764 bp, 19 predicted proteins | sample 7278171 | NCBI WGS metagenome assembly JAAUXT01 (sample SAMN14350112, study PRJNA611818) | marine sediment metagenome | isolation source: surface marine sediment (1.8m) | place: French Polynesia: Moorea | collected 2018-08
ATTGCACTCCGGTTTGGCTGACCTCTGCGATCACCCCAAATGTGGGTGACTCGGGTGCGTAATTTATGATAGTGGGGGACTGCGTTCGCGCTATCCCCTGAAAAACTCAAACAGAAATGTCTCCTCTTGCCCTGTCCGCACCTTGTAGGAATGACGCTACCATCGTGCAATCCAAAGCTGGGCTACTCCGTCACCCAGGTGATGGCGTCGCACTACCCGGAGCGCCTCGCACTCGCCATCTGCATCAACCACAACCCCGTCTTCCAGGGCATTTGGAACGCCATCAAGGTAGCACCGCCGCACCATGAGATCGAACCACCAGCACATGATTGGTCTGGAAAGATGAGACAAGTTCCGTCTCATCAAATGATGTCTTGCAGGTATTTCTGCACCCAAACACGTCAGCGAAGATGCGTTTGGTTCGAGGAAAGAAGAAAGTTCGAGAAACTTTCGACAAATACTTCCCTGAGGAACTACGAGACTGGTTGCTTGAGGAGACGCGTCTCAACAAACAGGAGCCTCTATCCGAACAGCAGAGGTGCGTGCAGACAACAGACATGCAGCAAAACTCCGAACTGATAGCTGCATGAGGGGCTGATTGTTTGGGAACCATTCAGGTTTTGAGTTCTGTATCACAGTTTCACCGTCACTGACCATTTTCTGCAGATTGTTTTGGGAGGCGCCACGCGGCGGCGGAGAACTGCACGACCCTCGAGGCTGCCCGTCCTACGTCTCGCACTACGTCGACCCTCTCTCTCCAACTCACTGCACGACCAAGAAACCCGACGGTTCCCAGTCAGGTGCCACATTTGCTGGCTCAGCAGCCACAGTATCGTCTGGTGCACACCTGCATCTCCCACATCCAAATGTTCTCGACGCCCTGCACGGCTGCGTTCAAATGACGCCATCACGCGCCAACAGAGCGTCAGCCGGCGTTCAGACGGCGTCGTGTAACGGTGCTGCCGGAGCGACGCTCGGTTCGACGCACTCATCCGATTCTGAGGGGGAGTTTGATGTGACTTCGGAGTTGCAGGAACTCGAAATCAGTGACGAGTATCGCATTCCGAGTGACGCCGCCAACATTCACTGACGGGCGACGGCGTCGCACAGGACGGACACGAGGTGCACGCGACTAGTTGCCCCGGTTTGAGCAGAGGTGGAACGCAGTTCTTCAATTGTGATAGACAGTTAATGAGTGCATGTCGTGGACACTACGAGCGTGCATGCGATGTTGTTTCTCGATTTGAAAGGCAAAGGTGAATGTGAAGAAATTTCAATGAATAGAAAATTCTATTTCTGAAAATATACAAATATTTATTAGCCCTTTGTGGGACAAGTATGTTTTGTTCATCTACGATATCTGATCTCTCATCTTCCACTGCTGGAATCTTTTTAATTCTGTCACAGATTCTTTTTTCAAGTGATGGCGTCACACCGAGTATTGGAATCAACTTGTTTTGTACACATCGCGGAAACATAACAAGAACCAATTGAGTTTTCAGGGGCGAAGCAAGCGAACAGACAAAACCATTTCTGATTTCCCCAGTTGCTCTGAAGACCGCACGAACTTGAAAAAAAAGGTTGAAGTCAAACTCGTTGCCTCCACCTGACGTGCAATTGCTCGGTAATTTCGAATTTCGTCTGAGTCGCACGGAAAAGCCCAGACAAGAAAACAGGGACGGGTGTACGTTGCTGAAGCTGCCGAAGCGCAGGAACTTGACAGAGGCTGACAGCATCGGAACTTCAAGAGTTCTTCTTACGGAACACTACGCGCTTCCCGCTCTGTACCCTGACACAAGTCCACACTCTGCACGCGAGAGAAACACACTTCTTGATCGTGTGTTTTTGTGACAGTTTTTGCGACAAAATCGGTAAAGAACGAAAAACATGATGCACAACGCTGACTAGAACAGCACCACACCTCAGATCTGATGCCGAGTGCACCCACGCCACTGCATGACTCAGAAGACACAGTAAATTCATGAACTTTCACACTCAGGTGTCAAATCGATCGTGTTGTCCGCATCACTCTTGATTCGAATCAGCGCGACCCAACAAGCAAAACGGTGATTTATTTTTTACCGCAATGACAACTGCGTACAAACACAGAAAAATATGGACGAAAGTCTTGTGCCCGAGGAGAGTTTGCGACTCATCAGTGCGACCACAACATAACTTTGCAGGTAAAACTTCACAAAAATATATCTCTGAGTTTATGTCGTTGTACATCTCTTTGCTGCAGTTGGTTCGTAATCTCAGCAGTGTGAAACAAAAAAGTTTACCGGCAACAGGAGAGGGCACCGCCGTTTCGCGTCGCGCCAAGGCACCGCACTCGAACATATTGGGGAACCCGATGGATTCATCATATACGTTTGACAACGTTCGCGACAAGGTAAAATTGATACCTTTTTCGAACGCACTGGAAAGTTCTGTACAAAACAGACTGTACATGTCGGCTACAGGTGAGTATCAGCGATGATACGACTTTCTGCACTTGACGAGTCGCTGCTGCTGCTGCTCGAAGAACTCGAGCTGCTGCTGCTGTTGCTGCTGGAGGTGGTCGCGATGGTCACGTTGCTGCAGGTGTCGCTGTCAGTCGTCAGCTGATCACTGGACCGAATACCGCCCCTGGGGACGGGATGCTCCCTGGGCGTTCTGCTCGTTGTCGCCACTTCTTGTCTCCTGGATGAGTGCACCCTGTGCTGTCCGGAGGAGTGCTGCTCGTTGACTCTCCGCTCCCTGCTTTTCGGATCTCTTCTTGGTGGATCTTCCTGGGCTGACTGTTCTCTGTCTGGCTGTCTACGCGACGACTCTCTTCTGGGAGGATGTTCTCTGTCTGAACATTGCTCCCTGGATTCCCTGAGTGGAGACTGTGGTGGCGGAGCCTGTTCTCTGGATGCCTGCCGCACTGTGTTCGCTGCTGTATCCACGATCGCTGGTTGAGCTCCGGTTGAACATTCCTGTTCACTTCCGGTCGAGTTGCGAGCATTTGGTTGTCGCTGGGTTTGTCCAGTCTCAGAAAGAGTTTCAGCTGAGGGACGTGTGCAAAGCTGCTCATTGGTTCCGTTCTGTGCCGGCCTGGCGGCTTCAGTGAGTTGACGCTGCGCTGTTTCGGGAGCTGGTTCTGAACCAGCTGTTTCGCGTTGACCCTGTGACCTCTCCTCCGTTCCAGATTCAGTCTGTGAGATTGAAACTACTTCTGGGACGGAATTCGATCCCTGTGCACGCGCGGTACCAAGGGGTTGGCTCATATTCTGGCGGGAAGCGCTGGCCACGGCTGACCCTGCCTGACCTGCCGAACCCGACTGGACGCAATTCCCCGCTGGAGTAGCCCCCAACTCTCCGGCTCGTTGCATTTCGTTGTCCAGGAGGTTGTCCAGATAATTCACCACCTGGAAACCACAAAAAAAAAAAATAATAATGCGACGAACGACACACGGCTGATGAAAGAAATGTGCTGAGGAAGGCAGCAACACGTTGGATGAAGTTTTGATTTTTTTCAGCAGTCTTGAGGTGTCCGGACGTCTTCAGACTTCCAATCGTGGACAGCTTCAAAATGTGAACAGTCACTTTGTACGGAGGACACAATGAGCGCGACTCAACAAGAGTCCTGCAGCCCAGCTAATCACATAGCATGACACAAATGTATCGTGCCCTGTGATTGTCTAAACTGCGGCACCCACAAAGTCCCGCTCTGTGTGTCTTCAGCCATCGAGCAGCATGATTATGGTCTGAACACAGTCAGTTAAATTTTCTCGCACCTGGTTGGCGCGCTGCAGGGTGACTGTTGATCCAGCCGGGGTGTCTGGGCGACCGTTTCGCTCATTCATCAGTTCTTCTGACCTGTGCACCCGGCCCTCCGAGCTGGGCTGTTCGTTCTCACCACTCATATCGATCCGCGGTCTGCAACAAGAACGAAACGGGTTCGGTATCTCGCAATGGGAAGGAGATGGAGTCCGCAATCCAACGTGCGCCGACTGCAAGAGCATCGTCGCGCGCACAAAGAATCAGTTCCTCTGCTGACAGAGACCCAGGGGGACCTGTGATGTGAATCTCAAACTGTCAAAAATTTCTCGCACCATCTTTTCCCCTCAACCAACACCGACACCGACAAAAGTTCCCCGACTTTCTGTTCGGCACTCGCAACACGCACGCACGCACGCACGCACGCACGCACGCACGCACGCACGCACGCACGCACGCACGCACGCACGCACGCACGCACGCACGCACGCACGCACACATATAATTTACCTGTTCAAGGTTCCGGCGGTTGACCTGTACGTGGGTGGCCGCGAGCTCGGGTAGTCTTCCCCCTGCGGGATCGGGAACGTGATGTGCAGGGCGGGACGCGACGCGACGCTCGCCTGCGACTTGTACGTGGGCGGGGGCGAGCTGGGCGGTGCTGGGCGGGCGGGGGCGGCGGAGCGCAGCTGGGAGAGGGCGGAGAGCTGCTGCTGGTAATCCTGCATCGAGGCGCTGTAGGTCGGAGGTGGGCGACGGTACTGAAACTCTTCATAAATCTGACCTGCAAATACAGACGGAGCGACAGTCAACGTCAAAAGTTCGACCGAACCACTCTGTTCTCTTTGCAGATCCAATTTTCAGCATTTCCCGTCCTCGTGGTGGAAGCGGTTGTGCCGAATACGGAGGGACTCCCTCGGACAGGGCATACCGTATCCACCCATGTGTAAGACGCACCTTTTGGTCCTAAAATTGAGCACCAAACTCGGGGTATGGGTGTCAGATTAACATTATTTCTTCGATCCCATCACAGAAAATCTAGGCAAAAGTTGGGGTGCATCTTACACTTGGGTGCGACTTATACACGGGTGAATGCAGTAGTCCCAGAGTTTTCGAGGTGATTGCGCGGTTGCGCTGGTGTGGTTGATCCCCTGCTTTTCCACCATTTTACCAAACTTGCTTGCACACCGGTATTTGACGCTGCTGGTGAATTTGATTCCCATCTTTTCAGGACAGGGCTGAAGACGTCGGAACAGTTTGCTGCCCACACGCACTTGTCACGCGAGGTGTGTTTGTCGTCTTTTGTGCTTCTGTATGTGCTCAGCACACACACCGTACACTGAAACTCGAAGGCGGCCCTCACCTCAAAACACGTCAGATTATGCGCCGTATTTGCGCAAAAGCAAGAGGTAAACAAATACGTACGTGTCCCCAAATATTTTCATTGCAACGCACAGCAAGATGTGCGATCCGAAGCTTTACAATCGCTTTCTTTTCAAGGCCCATGTTCAAACCAGCAACTAAAAGTTTGGCCGTCTAAATTTGAGATGGCTTTTTCTCCACACCCCTTTCTCTGGTCACCGGTTTTTCTGAAAGTGGATTTTTTCCCTCGCATTCCTCTCCAAAGTAGCAGGACAAAGCAGATGCGCAGTGGACAAAAAGACCCAATGTTGACCACAGGCAGTGAACTCGACAGGTGTAAGTCTGGGATCGCGCACACAAAACGCTTTCTAAATTCTGTTCACCGCGATGTGACCTTGTGTGAGTGGGGAGTGTTTGCAGAATCAAGCAGAGATTTACATGTACGAGATCTGTTGTGGAGTATTCATTGCCAAGCACGAAGTGACCTGAATACAGAATTGGGCATTAAATCAGGCTTGTTGTTTTCCTGAAATTTTGTCCAGTCCAAATCTGGTTGATGAACAACAGAGTGCACGGCAACGATTGTTAATGTTCGCAACTCGGCCAAGAATGTTTTGCTCGTCGTTGATCGAACGCCGCAGCAATCGCTCACGGTTGTTTGTTTGTAGAAAGTCTTTTGACACCTGATTGTCATGCAAGAATGAAAGCGCGACTGCGCTTCGCCTTGGACGCCTGAAACAAAACAGACACACAGATCTCTCACCTCCAGCCCAGTTCCTGGGACCACGAGTGCGCCCGGCGCCTCCGCCGCCGCCCGGAAGTCCGCTTGAGCCGGCAGGGGGCGAGTCGGGCCCCGCGCCGGTCAGGTCGGCCCAGTCCCCGGCGGAGGCGTGCTCCCCGAGGCTGAGCAGCAGATGGCACGGCTCGTGGCCCCGCGGTGTGCACTTCCAGCCGACGGCCACCACGATCACCAGCATCACGCCCAAACCTGCAGGCAGAGACGAAAACGAATACTACTCAAAACCGTGTACATGTTTCCGCTATTTTTTTTCCAACGTGTGTGCCCGAATTGACACAGCTCTTTGCTGGCAAACGGACGTACGAGTAATGTGCATTGAAAGAAGTCACGATCTCCGACGCACGAGAGGGGTGTGGTCAGGAAGCTTTTTGATGCAGGTGACAAGGTGGCAACTTCGAATTTTACCAAACACGAGAAAGTTATAAATTTCTAGTGACCCGCACTGTTGAAGTTTTGAAAATGTTTGCTGAAACTGCACTTCAAAGACGATCCGGGCAGAATTTCCCCAAAGGGCGAAGTCGATTTGGAGGCAATAGACACATCACACGACTCGTAAAAACAAGTTTTCTGCAAAAACTCAATTTTGTCGGGGGGGGGGGGATTTCCGCAAACGGAATGAAAGAAACATTGCTGCTCTCGAAAAGGCATCCTTGCTTTTTCTGCCAAACTTTTTTCATGAACCATGTCTCCCACACAAATAGCATGCTTATATGATGACACACAAATTCACAAGGAGGTGTCTAGGTGTGCAAACCACGAAGCACGATTACCGCACAATTGTTTGCTCTTTCAATGCATTCGCTTTTCATGGGCCTCTTGCTGCTTGCCAAAAACGGTTTGAGTCTCAACGAACCACAGATTTCTGTGCAGTAAATTTCTGCATTCGCTTTTCATGGGCCTCTTGCTGCTTGCCAAAAACGGTTTGAGTCTCAACGAACCACAGATTTCTGTGCAGTAAATTTCTGCATTCCCTCTTGAATTGAAGCCTGTCCACAGAACTTCGAAAGAAATCTCCAAATGCCCCCAGACGTACGTTTTCATCAAGAACGTTTCCTAAACCGGAGGATACGAAGGACAATTCAGTTATCCGTGCCGCGCACCAAACTGGACATTTTAAATTAAATGACGGATGTGCTAAGTGTTATGGTTTCATTTGATATCACCAAATTGCGTGTGCCTTTTCGAGGCTCGGGGCAAGAAGTCATTTTTTCATTTAATCTCTGCAACTCCCAGAGGCAACAAACGTTTTGATGAGCTTTGTATTTGCACAACAACCTGTGGCGATTTTGGTTTGTCAGGTCGGAGGATGCACCAACGAATGGCTTCGTTTGTAGGTTTCAGTCGATGACCTGAAGGCCCCCACAAACTGCAGGCTTTTTCATTTGACTTTTTGCTGATTTCGCTTTGATTATCCACCAACTGTGTGCTTTGTCAATAGCACCAAAGGAAAAAAAATCTTCGCATCGATTGTCCTAAATTGTGTCAAACACGAATATTGCAGTGCTGCACAGACATGTTTTTCATGGGGTGAAGTTTTCGGAAAGGAACACAACAAAAACTGGCAGAGAGAGGCCTCAAGAACTGTCAATCTGATCTTAGCTGCATGGGACGCCCAAGCAAATCCCGACAGATACGAGGATTTCACCCACAACAACTGTTGAGTCCTTTCCGCTGTTCTTGCATCGTACTTTGCCAACGTGCACTGAGGAAGAAGTTGTCAGCAGCGTAGACATCGGATCCGTCCCCCCAAAGTGGCAAACCTTTGTCAATTCAGACAGGGACGTTGCTTGATCTTGGTTCTGCGCTAGCTTTGCTGTGTGGGAAATCCCTAATCGCACGAACGTGCCTCAAAAGCCAGACACCCATTTTGGTATGAAAGGGCTTTGAAATTTCACTCACCCTGCTTGCGGAAGCGATTACATGATCACGTTCTCAGCAGACTCACGCTGATTCTCTTCATTGAAAAGCAACCCCATTCCCACGTATTCATTTGTGTTCAAAAGAATGTTTCACGCCGGAGTCTTTGTGGGAAGACTGCATTTTATACACGCCCTTGAAATGCAAACAGACTGTTGTTCTTCACCTCGTTAAGTTTGCAAAATACATCAGCACCCAAGAAGTGCACGCTCATCCAACTTTAGAATTCTTATCAAGAAAACAAAACGCACAGCATGAAGACCTGGTGGCAAGACATTCTTTGGGGTGGACGTAGTTTGCGCCAAACACATCCTTGCCTCCAGCACACCAACACACACACACGCACTCATACATACATACATATACATACATACATACATACATACATACACACACACACACACACACACACACACACACACCAAGCGCAACTCACCCACGAACATGAGGGACAGGGTGAGGAAGCTGGTTCCGATCGTCATGTGCAGAGCTCCAAGGATGATGCCGGTCAAGACGCAGCAGACGCCAAGCAGCGCCAGCGACACGAGCAGCCACCTGCGACACACGTTACAGTCAGACATACACAACTCGTTGATGGGATGTCCAGTGATTTCTCCGCACAGTGAAAGAAAATGCGGACATCATCCTGCAACGCACGACTGTGTTGCATTTGCAGTTGTTGTTTTCTCTCGAACAGTCAGATTGCATCCCAAACAACTCGAGACCAGTGGTGTGCAACCGATGCATATTTTGGCAGAAAAAAAGCATGAAAGTCGTAATTGTACTCGCACATACCTGAAAGTTGTCACGACGGTGAGACAACGGAGACAAAACCACTTCGTACAGCATTGTTCCCACCAAAGTTCACCTTCATCGAGCCGCGTGGTGGGTCTGGGAGCGCGGGGCCTGGGCCTGCCCGGCGCGCCGCCACCCGACTGCGCTGTCCCCGGTTGGCTACGATTGACGACGCTTGGCACTGCACGCCTCGCGGCCGTGCTTTCTGACTGCGGTGGAGAGTGCGGAGCCTGGATCAGGGAGTTGAGGATATCAGGAAGAACTTGGTTTGTTGGAGGGTTGGACCGGCGATTCGAATTTCGACTTCGCCCGTGAACGTCAACTGTTGCGTAGGGCGGAGGTTGTTGATTGCGACCAGATTCAGTGTGATCCACGATGTCAATGTTGATCTGATCTGATGCCACAGGTCGGGTGGTGGGTCCGTCGCTTGGTTCATTTGCCCTGGAATCAGCGGACCTCGAAGCCTGATGCATCCCGCGGTCTTCACTTGTTCCTGCTGTGGCTGTGTGATCACCGCTGGAGCCTGCAGCTCGAGAACCATCGACGGGAGGGGCTCTTCTCACCGTGACGTAGGTTTCCACTCTCACCCGTCCTGTTGTTGCCCCTGAACTCGCGTTTGATTCACCTGTGCGAAGATTTCGGTTTCCCTGCACATCTCGAGATGACTCTGTTTCGCCGTCGTTTCGAATTTCTGGCCGCCTCACACTCACTTGTGGGTCATTAGCATCGGTTCTGGAGCCTGCATGTGATTCAGTCAATCCGTTGGTTCTTTCGGAAGATATAGGCCTGCCGTCTCGTACATCACTGTCGGGTCTCCTGCTCTGAACCATGACGTCAGCTGAGATGTTCCTGACATTCGGTGCACCCTCTCCGCTGTGTCTTTCCTGCGCTCTTGCACGTTCCTGAGAATCGGTCAAGTTCTGCAGTCTGGGCTGGCTTTGTTCTGAATCTGGTCTCGTTCGTATCGACGTGTTGCTATCGCTCGTGCTTGTTTCAAGAGCGCTGGGATTCGGATCACCGGATTGCAGAGTTTGTCCTGTGTTCTGCGCCGTTCTGGCTCTCTCACTGTGCACTTCAGCATTGACTGTGTCCACACGAACAACTCGTGAACTTCTGGCATTATCTTGAACATTGTTGCTGTCAGTGCTGCAGGAGGCAACGTGTATAGGCCCTGAAAAAGCGTGTGAATTTCGATGCTCGGCATCAGGGTTTGCCCCTTCACCTGCATTAGCATTTCGCTCATTATCAGTCAATCCATCTCTGTTCGCACTTGGTCTGTGAGGTTCGTCACTTGACTCCGCACTCACCGCTCTGCGAGGGACAGCGGCCGTGTTCTCGCCCCTACGACCGGTAGACGCATGCTCACTCTCACTCCTACCGACCCCTCGCTCCCTGTTTCTGTCGTCCCTGTCGGGACCCGAGTGAGAGTTTTCACTCTCACTTCTGCCCAGCCCGTGACCAGCACTGTTTCCTCTGTTCTGAACTCGACTGGATCTTGGCGCATTGCTACCCGCACTTCTAGATCTTCGAACCCGACTGTTATGCTCATCATCTGTTCTTGTGTTGCTTCCAGACGGCTTGGGTCTCTGCCTACTGCCAATCCCCTGCTCGCTCATTCTGACCCTGATTTCCCTGTTGTCACTTCTCATTGCAGTTTCTCGCTTTGCCTGCGAATGTCGCTGCTCTCTGGAACCTGGTGCGACTCTGTTAAGATTTTCTTCCTGAGTTCTCTTGTCCATGTTGCTTCTTGACGATGTCATACCTCTCAAACGGCCCTGATCCAGGGATTCTGAAAGCTCAGACAAAGACTGACCTGGTGTTTTTCCGGTTTGAGGTACAGCCAAAGAGCCAGCTCGGGGACTGACTCGGTTGACCGCACTATGTTGACGCTCAGCAGAACTGGACACTATTCCTGCGCCTGCGGTTTGCTCAGCCTTCTGTACCCGAGCGTGTCTCCCGGCTTCGACCTGCTCTGCAACTGTGTGACTGCCCGATGGCGGAAACCTTTGTCTTTCGGAAAGATCTATGCGACTGTTCACTTCTACTAGCTGCTCCAGTTCAAATGCAGTTCTTTGTCTCGGTCGCGCATCCGGCTGTGTTGTTTCAGTTGGCTTCGGCACCCGCGGGGGATCATTGTTCCTTTGAGAAAGAGTTGACTGAAGTTTATCCGCTTTTGTGTTCGAAGGATTATCCCTTGACACCACACTTCTTGGTCCTGCATTGCTTGTTGACGCTTCTCTGTTGTCTGACGCATCAGACGCATTCGTGTGAGACACGTTAGCACTTCTATTTGAAACTGCACGTGTAACTTTGTCTTTGTTGTTTTGTTTGTTTTTGGCATTGGTGTTATCAGGACTTCCGTCATCACTGCTGGAGCCAGAGCTGACCCTGTTGTTGTTTCTACGCGTTACCAAAGCGTTGCCATGGCGATTGTTGCCAGCATTTTGGCCTTCCAACTTTCCGTTTCGTTTTGACCTGGCAACACTGTTTTCATGAGTATGCTTGTGGTCGCTATTTGGATTCACAGTTTGTTTTGATCCGGAGTTGATGGCACCATTTCCTGAGGGCCTGGGGCCTGCTCGATCCGTCGATGACTGCTCTGTGTTTGTATTAGCACCAGTAGAGTGTTGGACCCTGGAGGAAAGATCGTCTGTGGGTCTCACTCCTATTGCTGTCCTTGTGTGGCTCTGATCTGTGTCAGACACACTGATGATACGAGTCCCGTAGCTCTTGGCACTGTTGCGAGGCCGTCTGCTGTGATCTTCGTATTTCCTCAAGTCATGAGAATCATTCCTTGCACTGAACTTCCCCTGTTCCGTGTTTCGCAAAGTTTCACCACTGTTCGCTGTCTCTGAGGCACTTGCAAAGGTCACGTTGTGACCATTGTTCCTTTGTCTTGACGCCTCTCTGGTTTGACCCGTTTGCCTCAAATTTGACACCGTGGCTTGCTGGTGTTGTGTTGATGTGGCTCTGTGTTTGTGATTGTGAACGGGTGCGTGATGTTCCACGTTGTTAGCCGATGTCATAGCTTGATCCCTGTGAACTGTGATCGCGGCTAAAGTCCTCTCAACACCTGCACCGGCAGTGGATTGTTTGGTTGTTGCCCTACCCTGTGTTGTGACTCCCGCTGGTCCTGGACCAGCAGGCCTCGATTCCCTGTGACCTGCAGGTTGACTTGCGGACCTGGTGGGTCTGCTACGAACTGACGTATCACTTCGAGGATTCACTGGCCTTGTGGGTCTGGGCCCCACACCTGCGTCAGTGAGTCTTCCGAGCCTTTGCTCTCTGTGGTGGTCAGTGGGTCGAGGTGGTCCTGCAGGTCTAGGCCCGCTTGATGGCTCACTCGGCCGCGGAGGTCTCGGCCCACCCCCTCTTGCACTAACTGGTCCAGGCTGCATTCTTCCCCTGTCCACCTTCTTTGCTTGATTTCCATGTATTGGTCCATTTGTTCTCGTGTCTGACACCAACTTCACAAGGGGTTTATCTCTTTGGTTGGTATCTGCCACGAAAGGGCTGAAGCCAGGAGACCTGTGTCCGCTGACGTTGTTTCCCATGGCCGGCTGAGGTACGAGTGTCGCGGCCTCCGTGGCGGACGCTTGCTGCCTCGCTGCTGCACCTGTCGCTCCGTGCTCACCTCGATGTAAACTGGTGCCTTCAGGGGGACCAGATGGTTTCCGTGTGGGCGCGTGCGCTGCTGCCGTCGCTGCCTCCGGGGGTCTCCGCGGGGCGTGTGGAGCATCGCTCAGTGTCCGGACTGCTATCTCCTGAGGAGATGCGGCAGGTTGTCTGTTGGGGGCCTGCAGGGCAGCAGCACTTTCTGAAACACCGTGAGGGGAAGCAAAGGGGTTTGCAGAGGGTCGACCAAAAGATCGTGCGACAGCCTGGCCCAGTGGGTGATCACCAGCTGTGTCCTGCTTTCCCGCCTCTGCAGTGGTCGGGACGGGGACGTCAGTCTCGCCTGCTCTTCCTGCAGGACATTCATCATCTCCCTCATGCTCAGCTCCCCTCGACGCGCCGGGATCTGCCCGGCCCAGGGCCAGTCGCCTTTCCTCCTGATCTCGTTGTGTCAGACCATCCTCTCTCAAGTTGGTCGTCTTCTTGGCCACGAACCATGGCCCCATCCTCTGTCTACGAGCCTCTGTCGCCCATTGGTTCTACAGATTCCTGCATTTCTCCAATAAAGGTTCCAAAGTGGACCAGCGAAACCAATGCAATCCTTCGACTCTTGCATGTTTGGAAGAGCTTACATCCTTAACAGTTTGTGATTTTTGCATTTTGTGCAGCAGGCCACCACTGTGTGTCCAAAGCGGGATGAGGAACTTGGTAGTGTTGATCAATGTTCTGCAGAATGTTGGCTGAGACGAAATCTGGAACCTGCAAAAGAACCTCAGTGTGAAACACACGACGAGAAAACAGTTGAACGCTGTCAACCGAATGAAAAAACCCTGGTGCAGCGGCGGCCCGCTGTCCGATTCACGGCTGCAGCACCAGAGAGCCGAGCAAGGAAACGTCTCGCTCAAGGACGGCGCTGCAACCTGTCGCGTGAAAAGGACGTTTCGCTGGTTGCACGACGCTCCGGGCGACGCGACAAGAGCTCGTGCAATCCGCCGCTCCCGGTCAACAGCACTGCGGGGCGACCATCAAACCGCTCACCGCTCTGCTGTACTGTTCACTGTTCCTCTTGACGAGCCTTTTGTCTGATGATGATCTCACAGCAAAAGAACGAGTACGAACAAGACTCCTGCACACCGAGTCCAGCATATTCTCTCTCACGTAAATTGATGCTTGTTTGCTTGCGTAATCTAAATGCTTTCGTGCTGTCTGCAACCAAGCGATGCAGAAGCTTTCAGCCAAATGCACAAGAAGTGCCGATATTTGACAGGACTCCCAAAACAGAGGTTTGCACCACCCAAGAGTTCAAATATTTGCCACCCAAATATACACAAGATTAAATATCCACAGCAGAGCAATTTCCGAGTAATAAGCAGCATATTCATGTGAAAACCAAACAAAACATAAACAACGTGATGTAACCACAATCCTGGTTCATAAAGTTTGCCTGCTGGTTGAGAACAAACAATTCGGCTGCCAAAATTGCTCTCACTGATGGCCATGCAGAGAGAGCAGTTCATTTCAGTCTCTTTTCAAGATTCGTCTGCGGCGCCGCAGACGAAACAGAGAACTTCCAGAGACACACAGAGGAAGTCCTACATTTCAAAGTGGTCAATTGTGATGTGGATTCAACTACGAGCGTACCCCGAACTTCACAGCTGAGTACGTTCTGTCTCCAACGTGATGAACGGAGAACCCTGTCAGCACAGTGTTTTGTTCCGACTTGGCATTGCACTTCCAATTCCCTTGTCGACCTTCACTCAACCACACGCACGTCTTGACGCACGGAACGTTTTTCTGTCCTGTGCACAACCACCAACAGAACTGCAGCGACTTCTCTCGCACCAGTCACAAAGAACGCAGGTCCATGTTTGTCCCAACATCTGCCAGTCGGCTGTTTCATGCCACAATTTCCTTTTCGAACTGAACGTGCAACTCGGTGAGGCCCAGTTTTCCATCTGTGTCATGACCTTTCACACCAAACATTTCAAACAGGAGGAATAGAGTTGCGTGTTTGTTGCGTTGCATTTTCTGTTGGTATTATCGGAGCCTGGCGTATTGATTCCCGTATCTGACGGCAAGTACTGAAATTGTATTGATTAGCCGGAAAAATATGCGACCCCGAGATCGTTAGTTGATCCAGAGACGCAGCTCATGCAACAATCGTCGACACCACAAGTGCATTTAGTGTGTTCACAGAACTCCATCAAGCCAGATCAGGTTCCAAGCTTTGGAAGTTCCCAAAGAAACTTTGCATGAGGTTTCGTCTCAGTGTTCTTCAGAAACATTTTTCAATTCAATGGATCTGGGACTAAATTTCTGACTCGAGAACGAAACTGCCCGTTTCTTGGTGTTGTCAAAACGCACACACGCACGCACACACACACACACACACACACACACATACACACACACACACACACTTCGCGCGCACACACCCCTTTAGATCGATCCACTGGTAGTAGATGGAGCGTGGAGTGGATGAAAACATAAATAGCAACAAATTTACATTCTATTGATCAGAAGTTGAAGAATGGTTCAACACTGAGCACCACCAGCACCCGCTTTCACACACACACATACACACACATACCTACATATGCACACACACACAGATCTCGAGGCTGTGTATTGACAAGTCCAATCCACTGCTTTGTCCACCAATCGGAAACAACGGTATTTCCATACGAGCGGACACAGTTCTGACCCCCCGTAGATATTTAGATGCACAGGATGCAAAATGTTCAGACGTGAATTCAAGCCTTGTGTGCATCGACGTACACATGCAAGATCAAAATACTCGTATTTACGAGCTTGTTCTTGAAATACATTTTATCCCCGCCACATATTGATGTTGGCTTCAAAACTCATTCCCATGAAATACCTGTCCCACCTTTGGCACCACATTCAACTGTACATTCAACTGTTGATGTCTGTCCACAAAAAGCTCGCAGTCCAAAGTGTTTTTCGTCATTGGCTGTACGAGTACGTACATCCAACCAAATTGTCTTGACGCACGACACGAGCACACAAAAGCACCAGGTCCGCATCACCACACAACTGCATTTGTCTGAACTGTGCATCTCAAGTGCAACACACACAGACGGAGTCGGCCAGGTCCCCGTGCAGAGTCGATCTACACAAAAGCACAAAGATTCTCAAGTCTGATGTCAACCACCAAGTTCCCTGATGTCAACACACAACAACCACATGCATTGTGCTGGATGGGGAATTGAAACCAAACAGGGTCTGAGAACCATACGTTGCACAAAAACATGCTCGTCCTCGTTTTGTGGGATCTTTTGACATCAAGGTGTGCCCGAACATGTTTCGGAGATCCCAGAAAACAAAGTCAAGCCCCGCTCAGAACGACATCACCCCGAAAGTTCATCCATCCTGACGCACTGAAAACACAACACATATTTTTTGGAAGAAAGCACACATAATTTACGTCTATTTTCATATCGCATATCCCCACAGCGCATGGACAAACCAAGACAATGAACACCTTTGATTTGAGTTTGCACTGTCTTACCGTGTCGGGTCGCAACATCAGGTGCAATTTACCGATCTCGTACAGGCCAGATGTTGTGTACAGTTCCTTGCATATACGTGAACCGTACTTTCGAATAATCCATCAAGCAAGAGCAATCTAGATATGCGTGCAAACACTCACTGAATCCTTTTTGTGTCGCTGTCGCAGCGCCTTCTTTGTTGCTTTCGCTCACTCAAAAATCGCTGGTTTTTTTTGCCACGGATGATTCTGAGACTTCGAGGAATCATGCAGCTAATCCACAACCACTCAGAGGTGTCCAGCGTCAAAATTGAATCCAGATAATACTCAGCTACGAGAAACTCACGCAGATTCACAGAGGAAAGCACTGATGCTTGGTAGTTTTCCTTCCCTTGCTCACTTTTGTTCCCTACAATTCTCAACCAGTGCACTGAGTGAAGTGATGCTCACACCACAGATCGCAGTGTCCCACAACACGAAAGACAATGACCAAATGCCAAGACAGACGTCATCAATGCAAGATCTGTCACCCAGCCTACCAATTCCAGAGGTTGGGACGAATTATTCTCATGCAAGTCACGTCGTTTCAGACTGCATCGACATTGTCAACCCATTGTTGTCAAGGAAGTCCTTGCTACTTTGAACAAAAGTGTTGGGAAACAATCAGGTGCTTGAATAAAAGGTGATGAGACAAAGACTCATCGTTCACTTGACGCAAGGAGACCAGTCTCTTTGAAACCAACACAGACGAGATTTCTTGACAAAGCGGACAGGGCGCCACGGAAATTTTACGGTGTGAAACACAACAAAGCTTTCTGTGCTTGTGTTTCTTCTTCACACAATGAGACCAGTTCAATCTGAAGCTTTTTCATCGCCCAAGATTGGCATTTACGGGCCTTGGATGAGGTGTTTCCTGTGTTTCGCATTTAATAGGCCACAGGCAGTCATCAAAGGTCCTTGAGTGTTGTCTTGAGGTAGACCACCTGAAGAAGGAAAGATATGCAGTGGAAAAAACGCAAATTTTGGCCCTGTGAAACTCTGTTCTTTGTCAGACTTCCAGTTTCATCACAACTGATAACTGGTTCCTTGTCGAGCTTTTTCTGCTTCGCTTCCTGACTTACCTTGAGTTGTTTGCCTCAAACCTACCCAACTGCATTTCGTCTGCTTTTCCAACAGGATGCCATGTGTATGAAACAACAGGGGGCTGGCTCCAGTTCATCTGCGTCGTGCAAGTACTGTTCAGGTCACACAAAGCAACACCATCACCCAACAATGTATCAGGTGGAAGCGACGGCAAAGCAGTTCGTGCGCAAATGACTCCCTGTCTTCCTTTTCACTCACCCACTCCCCACATGCACACGCAACAGCCCCAAGCACACCAGGCACATATCACAGGGTCATATCCAGGTGCCCTGGTCTGTCTCTTTGTCCCACAAAGGTTCCCTGCAGGAATCAACCACTTGAGGAAGCCAGGACACCTTGGTGATGGCTGCAATGACTTTCACCCCTGTGGTCTGCCAGAACCCAGACTACACTTTGGCTGAGGTATCCAATTTCACACTGCCCTACGTAACTGGAAAGGCACAAAATTGTTGCCTTTGTGACACTTGGTTGGCAGTGGGCTACAAATGTTGGCTGGCTTCCGGGTTCATCAGAGTCACACTCTTGGCTTGTGGTTGTTCTGGAGGACCACAGAGTTCAGTAGGAGATTGTGACATGTGGTCAGTGACACGATTCCTGACCACAAGGGGGTGGTGGTGGTGGTCTGTGTCTGGTAGAGAACAACAAAAACATGCGCGTCTCCTGCAAGCTTCTCGCAAGGTTCTTGAGACCTTCCCGTGTGTAAAGTTTTCAAATCCAAGTGGAACCTTCCAGCTACACTAGTGATATCACAAACGATCAGTTTGGTATCTCAGAAGAGACTATCTTCTTGAGTCAGGATTCTCCCTATTTATATAAATTGATACCTCTCATGCCATCTAGTAGTGGTTGTGACAAATCAAGTCAGGTGTGTCACACCACACTCCTCCCCCACTTGGGGGCACTGGCCTCAGTGACCATTTTTAATATTTCTCAAAATGGACCCAGCAACACAGGATATCTTGGCTTTTCTGAGGCAAATTATCATAAGAAAATTGCGTGAAATCACCTCCAACATAGGGAAACACCCATCATACCCCCTGGTGGTGGAAAAGGTTTTCGTGAGAGTCAGAGAGCGAAAGAACAGCCCAGGTCACGTAATCGGTTTTGCACATGGAACGTAGCAGCTTCATCAGCTGGTTGTTTTTATTTTTTTCACACTTCCAAAAAAATTAAATCTCATTGAGTTCTGGTCATCACCATTGGCTTTGCTGTTGCGGATCCTTCTGCCTGCTCTTTGCACTTGACAGTTGACACGAATGAGTCTCCCGGGTCAGTGAGTTCCTGAACAGGAATAAATTGATCTGAGCATTCAGCAAACTGACTTGGGACCCAACCCAATTTGTAAATAGAAAGGGCTCTCGCCCAAGTTGAGACTGAGAAACATCTGCCGGTGCCCACGCGAAGCGAAACTCACCTTTGTTTTGCACATAGAAGGCGACACCGGCAGAACAGCAACACTGGCGAATCGCGATTGGATTTCAAATGTGTTGTCTACCTCCAATTTGTTGAAAGTATGAATGTGACAGTTGAAGACTGACATAAATGTTTCACTTTTGAAACCGCTTTGTTGTCTGTTGTTGTTCATTTCTCTCAAAGCACAAACTGCGAATTCGCGTTTTTCTCAACGAAAAGATCAGTTCGTAATTTGACTTTTTTGCACGATATTTTGGGAATACGGTTTCAAGGCTGAAATCTCAGTCCGTAAGTTCGAGAAATCAATTTATTTCGTGTCATCTTATTCCACTGAGTAGCTTACATAATTTAGGACATGATATCTGAGCAGAATTTGAACTGAAATGTTCTGCACCCAATCAAAAGAAACCGGTGAGCGATAATATGTTATTTGACTGATCTGTCAAGAAAAAATAGATCATTGTCTGCCTGCAGAAAAGTTGTTGATGCGAAATAAGTTTTGATCATCACAAAAACCAAATGCTATCTTGTCACGTCAACCAAGCGTCTTTGTCTTTGCCAGGCATGAGGAGCTTATCACTGTTGTGCTCGCAATGAGTGAAGAGATTGTGCAAGGCGTCATCGAGACGATCGACAGCGCGAATCAACACAGGCTCCGCCTCGCTGAACTGATCAACAGTCTCGACGAAGCCGCGCAACAGGCAAAGATGCGAAAATGCACAGAATAAATGTGAAGAGGGAACATGATTTATGTGTGTGCGACGCAACAACATTTCCACACCTGGCACCAGGGTAGACTAGATCTGCCGGAGATTGCTGCATGCTGCGAACAACAAAAGTAAAAATACGAGTCGTATCTTTTCACTTCAGGTCAAGGAGAGTTCTGCCACCTCGCAAGCCAATATCACGGAACATTTCGCAAAATTGAGATTGGCACTGAACGAAGCTATTGAACGAAGAGAGTCCCTTCTGCTGGAACAGGTTGGTGGTGTGTTGAGAAACATTCAGGCAGAGAGGTGGCTGTGAGGTCGCGGTTGACAGGTTTTCCGTGTCAATGTTGTTGCAAAATACGGAATGTGGACAAATTTGTGAAGTTGAATGAGACATTACGTTTCCCAAAGGCATTCACCTCAAATCAACTCATTCATTGTGTTCCAGGTTCAGGAGATAGAGCGTGAATCTCTACAGCCGCTGAACGAATGTCGCGAAATGATCGAGCAAGAGGCGCAGAATGCGAACACTGTGCTCAAGGAAGGTACTGCAGGAGATATTTTGTGAACTAACTCTTCACTGCGCGAATCCTTCATGACGCCTGGGCGGTTCAACCTGAAATGACCCAACACCAGTGTCGTGGTTCGGGAGATACAGTCCTCATTGCAGTTCATCTTGTTTAGGTAAAACATTGCTGTGCAGTGAACATGAAGGAGCTGAGGCGGCAATGATCAACTTCAAGAGAAAAGTCAACGACCTTGATTTGAACAGGTGGATCACCTACATTTTGAAATCTCCGTAAACACCGCACAAGAGTAGCTTCTCAGTGATTGCAGCTGCGGGAATTCATTTGCATTCCAGATTTCGCTGCCTGCTGTCGTATTTTTAACGAACAGTTGTGACTCCTCTTTCCTCATTAGTTTGCCCGAGGTGCCGTCATTGTCTGAAGTGGCATGTATCTTCGTTGATCTGCCGGATGCCGCGCTGCAGCAGTTTCAAGGCGAGGTATCCGACTACGGTCGTGTGCTCGCTCGCGCGCCCGTGCAGATCACTGAAGTGTCTGACAGACCCGGTGGCGTCCTCGTCAAGTGGGCAGAGGTACCGTGTATTTTGCCTTGATCTCAGTCACCACCTCGGCTTGTGCTTGTGTTTGGATGTGTGCCTGCGCAGCACTTTCTGGGGAGCTGTCCACTGGGGAACACTACGAGTCGTGCAGACTCAAGTGAGCAGAACCCAAGACTTACCGGCAGAAATTTTTTGGCAGTTTGGATTGGTCGGCCGGCGCAGCGATTGTTCCTTGCGATAAAACATCTAAAAAACTTCCTGTGGGGGCTTGAAATTTCCCCAACACCAAAACTGAATTTCCGTGTCCAATTGAACGGGGAAAGCAGGCGGAAAGGAAGAGACATACAATGATCTAAGAGAAATACCGTTTGGTGTCAACAGATTGAGGAAGAGAGTGCGCTGGACCTGAGCGAGTTCAAGCTGCAGTTCGCGGAGGGCGACGTGAAGGTCCAGGAAAACGCTGCCTTTACTGACGCGTACGTGGGCACGTCCACGTGTTACGTGGTCAGGAACTTACCTCCCAACACGTTGTACACGTTTCGCGTGTGTGGGCGTGCGGAAGGAGCGGAACTGTGGAGTCCGTGGAGTATCCCTCTGTGCGCAGCAACCCAACTGAAGCATCATGGTAAGAAGCATACCGCCTCTCTGCCATATCTCATGCGCAGAACGTTCATCATCATCGTAGTCTTTTGATGGAACTCTTTGTTGAGTTGCGTGGTGATAACGACAAACAGATCCAAGCTTTTAACGACCTGTATCTGTGTCGAAAGAAGTTCTGAAGGCAGTGATTGTCAAGAGATGTCGGTGAAGTTTGCACAATTCTGCTTTTGTCTTCTCATTGTCCAAGGCCCTTTCTTGTGTGTAGAATGGCGGAGTGGTAACAGCGGGTACACGCTCAGTGATGACAATAAGGTGGCGCAGCGCGTGAGCGGCGGCGTGGGCCCCATCCTCTTCTCCAACGCTGCCTCCTACACCTGTGGTCACACGCTGAAATTGAAGGTCAGTATCTAGCGTCCCGGCGAGTGTTGAGGTGCACCGTCCACAAGAAATTCACGCCAGTGTGTTTGTGCCTCAGGTGATAGAGGAAGGACCAGCAGTGATCGGGGACGGGATCGCTCTCTCCCAGTCCGACTCCAAGGTTGAATCTCTCCAGCAGCAGGGTACGCTCTTCATCAGCTCTCAAGGTAAGAGTCACTGGGTTTTCATTCCGGATTCACAACTTGATTTGGTTGCGCTCAAGAAAACGTCAAACTGGAAAAGTGCTCTTTTGAGGGAGAACGCACTTGGACATGCTCAACGGTGGTTCGCTGGGTTTGTTTGGACACATGCCTGAGAAGCAGTGTCACCGGTGTTACGAATAATTTGACTGTGATTTCCTCTTGCGATTTTCCAGGAACTGTGTACATCGACGGACAAGAGCGAACCACAAAGCTGCCTCGTTTGCACCAAGGCTCAACGCTCACATTTGACACGGAAGTTCTGCAGTCTGGCAAAGTGCGGGCTACAATAGAGGTGGACGATAGAATCGCCACGTTTGATTGGTCGGTGGAAGCGTCGGCCTCGGCCACCGGTGCTGCTTCGCTGTCGGCGAATCCCATGTTATTCACAGCTGCGAGTGAGAAGAAGGATGACAAGAAGCTGTTTTTCGCCCTGAGATTTGCCGGAGATGATTGGAAGGTTGCAGTCGAATGAGCAGAAGCAACTGCTCCTGAAGTGATACGTCAGGTTAGCACTTTCACCAACGAGGTATTTTGACAGTGGAATCCAAAGTATTTTTGAAAGTTTTCTTTCAGTACAAATCACCAAACAAAGCAATAACATTTTCGAGAGCCGTTGTTCGTCATTGGATCAAGGTCACAAATATTTGATTTTGCATATGAGCTTGCAAGGCATCTGATCAAAACAGCACGGTGTCTCACCAGATTTCCTCCAGTTTACGGAGGAGCAGAACAAACCATCAAAACCTGACGAGACATGCAGTACTCGCCTCCTGAGAGCAGGCTGAAAATGTGCAACATTCGGATTGAACTTACGAGGGCTTCTCATTGCTGTGATGTGTGTGTAAGAGGGGGGGGGGCAGGCGTCAACCTACTGCCCTGCAGACAGAGAATTTGGTCCGGCAAAATTGAATGGGAAAAATTCACAGATTGAATGTCTGTAGGGTACGTAACGTGACGTCACTGCCATGTTGTGCAAGGGTTTGTACTTCCTTCGTTGACAAATGTATGCCAGTGTTCGAAGAGATCAGACACACGGCCCAAGCACTGTGCCAGTGCTTTTAATGAAAAATTCACTTGCAATGCACGGGACACCATTTTCCGAAGTTGAAGTTGTTTGAAGTTGGTTGTCTGTTCTTCTCTTCGCAGCTTTTGTTCGGTTGTGTAGAAACCTCAGAATGCCCTGTCTGATGTGTGAACATTTGTTCAGTCACAAAAATCAGGGACAATTGAAGCTGGCAGACTCACACATGTTCATGTTCGCGCGTGACTCAAGATGTACAAGTGTATTTTGTTTCCTCTTCCTCGACACTTTTGAATGCCTGATTCATTTCGTTCGTTTGTTCGGGTAATTTTGAATGACTTTTCCTTCCAGGCTTGACCTTTGCGTGAACAGTTTTGCGGGCGTTTGTTCTTTCAAGAAAGCCACGTGTCATTGCCTCCACACTGGCTGCTGAATGTGTGCCAGTGAGCACTGCGTAACATCAGTGGCGCATCTTGTTGCATTCACGTTCAAAATTTGACTGACGACACCTGCACAAGAGTTGTTGCAGAAGGCCTGTTGACAAATTTCAGTTTCTTCGTTACAAATTCGCCGAACCAGACGATTTGATTCGAGAATCGAATTTTACACGAAGTGGTGTTTTCTCATCCGAATTTGCTTGTCTGTTCACAATGAATTGTTACGAGCTTGCATCACAGCAACCGTTGAATTATCGACAATGATGCCAAATACTGATAGAAGTATTGCAGTCTGTTTGAAGTGTGATGTGTACATTTTATTCAGTTTTCCTTTGAAGTTAAAATCTCGTCTCAACAAAATGCAGTTCTGTGCACACCAAATAAGCGTCCAGATTCGCGAATTTCAGTTCCAACATCATTGGAGACGAAACAAAGTTTTTACTTTTTGAAGCCGGTTCCACGTTGGCTGGTAGACCTGCAGCCGCGTTTCATCAATATCTGGGCAAACAAATCGCGCAAGCAGCAGGTTTATTCCAATATCGTGTCCAGTGTTGCACGGCAACTTTTGCAATGGGCAGGATCTCCCCACCAACGTGAAACGGCTCTTACATTTGTCGCAGATTTGCAGAGATGGTGCTCCTCAGATGAGATTGAGCGTGTGTTACGTTTCCCAGGAGTGGTACAAATAAATTTATCCTCTTACACCACCTTTGTAACGACTCGGACGAAACTGTGGGCGTTTGCGCGCATTCCTTCGGTGTGAGCTTCCTTGCAAATGTTCAGATTTCACTTTAAAGAAACCCTGTTCCAGTGCCTGTCCGTGCTGTTCGTGTTTTCAGTCAAAGCTGCAATTTTATTCTTCTGACGTTGAAAAATCATCCTGAGCATCCTCTGCAGCCGCAATGAACACACTCGACGATTTTGCCCTGAAAATTAGAACACAGGGTTGCAAAGTGTGGCTCACCGGAAGCAGAAGCCACAAGAATTTAGCTTGTTGACGCCGATTACTGTTCCGTTTCAACGCACCAAAGAAACAAACCTCTTCAAGTTTATTCTTTGGGACTCGGCAGATGCAGTTGGTGCCAAAGTTTGTGTCCCTTGTCTGGATGCATCGCAGGCAACACAGGTTCTCGTAACCTTGTTTCTTCCACTTGGCGATCAAATTCTTGTCCGCAATATTTTCCTTGAGGCAGAAATCGTAGAGTTCTGCAAAGGAAAGTGGAATTTAAACCCATTTCACATGAACGAAAGCTGGGAAGAAAGACATGACTCGAGAGTTGGTTTCTGAGTACTCGTACACGCTGATTTACCTCTGCTGATGGCCTTTCTCCTGTAGAACAAGTCATAGATGTATCGTGACTTCTGATGGTGAATCTTGAAGATAGGCCACAGTGCTTCAACTCTTCTCTTCCCTTCGTGCGGTTCAGTCTCAGCTGGAAAGCAACACTGCAGCTCGAAAAACCAGGAATTTGGCCAGCACCAAACAAGGCAACTGTGACACGCAGTTACCTCATTTTCCCTGGTGTAAACTTGATAAAAAGAGACGCGACAGGCACTAGGACATCGACACAACTTTGGGTGACCTACATCACCCAGCAGCACTTGACGTGAGTTTTTCTGGAAATGCTCACGATACTTTTGTTGTTCAGCATGACCAAAATCGTCAATTATCGCCCGCATTCAGACTCCCATTTTAGCACACACCTTCTCTCATTTTCTGATCCAGCTCATCTATTGTTGGCTCAATAAGTTCCCAACCATCCGGAGGAGGTTTTCTACTTTTCTTGACTTTAGGCATTTCAACGAACTGGTTTAATTTTATCAGGAAAAATCCAAAACAGAAGAGTTTCGAAGCAGACCGGAAGTTGAAATTTGTCTGCACTGCGCGTGCGCATAGATCTATCCGAAAGTTGAAAAGCACATTTTCTTCTTTGTTTTTCCTCAAAAGACGTGCCAATCATGCCAAAACCAGGTAAATTGAATGTATCAATAATTTCTGTGAAGTAATACGAAGTTTCGTTGGGATAGATAGACCATTAGTGTCAAGAGTTCAAGAGAAATTGTTGCGAATGGCTTGAACGTGATTCATCACAGATGTTGCAATTCACCAGTTCAACACAGGTGTTCTCTGCTTTCTTTTTGGGGAGACATAAAATGTGCTATTGCAGTGTAGATTTAGGTTGTGCTTGATCGTGTGTTCAAGTCGCAAGGGTAGAGGCAGGGTATGGTCAGCGGGCGGAAGAGAAGGAGTTGCCAACTGTCAACATTTGCAACGACACATCTGTCAGTCCATGTGGTCCATGTAGACTCTACTAGACCTTGGCAGGTTCATTTGTCATCTCTGTGGTGTGTGTGTGTGTGTGTGTGTGTGTGTGTGTGTGTGGTCTCTGTGTTGGCATGTTTCCTTTCCGCACAACTGCTGCAGTAGGAGACATGGCTTGTTTGCTCCACAACGAAACGGTCGGTGGAATTGCAGGGGGCCGCGGCGGCAAGAGAAGCCACAAAGGCCAGAAGCGACACTTCACGAGTGAAGACGAGATCAGACAGCAACAGGCCAAGGAGGAAAAGGAAAAAGCCTGGCGGGTGAGCAGGCGGCATCAGCCAGTGAAATACGCAGAATCAGAGTGAAGACACTGTACGAGGGTGAAACCAGTTCTGGCGACCAGCATGTCCAGCAAAGGTCAACCCATTTGCCCCATTTCCTTTGTGAACCTGCGCTTCAGTGACCACAGACAATCAAATTTGTTGGTAAACAACACTCCAAGTGCAAGACATGCTGGTCGCCAGAACTGGTTTCACCCACGTATGAATGAACCCCCACTGTTTGAATACTGTCAGGGTGGTTCCTGTTATGATCATTACGAGGCAGGTTGTCACAGGATGTGGTCTGTCAGTTTTCCAACGAAGTCCACTGGTGAACACAGTTGTTTACGAGGATGTTTCAACTTCTGGCGAATGAATTGCATGTTGAGCGGTCATGTTCATACTCTTGGACACATTGAGTTAACACA
>JAAUXT010036860.1_pt1 | contig 25757 bp, 26 predicted proteins | sample 7278171 | NCBI WGS metagenome assembly JAAUXT01 (sample SAMN14350112, study PRJNA611818) | marine sediment metagenome | isolation source: surface marine sediment (1.8m) | place: French Polynesia: Moorea | collected 2018-08
AGAGAGAGAGAGAGAGAGAGAGAGAGAGAGAGAGAGAGAGAGAGAGAGATGCAAAAATGTTCAGAGAAAGAAAAAAGAGAGAAACTGAGAGAGAAAGGGAGACTTAGAGAATGAGACATGGAGAAAGGGGGAGGGGAGACAGGTGTGGAGAGAGTCAGAGAGAAAGAGAGACAGAAGGAGGAGGGTCAGTGACCTTTGTGAACTGAGAGGGAGAGAGAGAAGCTCCTGTATCTCAATCTTGACTTGACGCCGCCGAATGCAATCCTCTTTTCCAGGTCACACACCCACACTCACAGGGTGCACGCATACCTACCCCCCCCCCCCCCCACGCACACACCCTTGTCTGGTTGACGGTCGCGAACTCCCTCATACAGGCACACACAACACACACGCACACTCGGGTTGCACGCATACCTCTCACACACACGCACTCCCCGACTCACCCTTGTCTGGTTGAAACCTCCTCATCCACGTACACCCACACGCACAGACTGCACGCACACCTGTCCCACACACTCACCCTGGTCTGGTTGAAGGCCCCGAACCCCCTCATCCAGGCGAGGTCGCAGTTGCAGTTGAGCGGGTTCCCACTGATGTTGAGGTTGGTGAGGCTGTCCAGGCTCTTCGGGTCCAGCTGGTTCTTGTCCAGCCTCTCGAGCAGGTTCTCCCCCAGCTTGATGTCCTGGATGCCCTTGCCCGAGTCCTCTCCGTTGATGCCCAGGTCCATGAGCGCGTTCCGACGCAGTCCGCCGTGCGTCAACCTGAAAAGGAGACGAGGGTGTGGTCAGAACACACACGCACACTGCACGCATACCTCTCGCATACAGCAAACTCCGGAGTCCGATGTGCGTTCAGCTGCACTGGTGAGAGTTTAAAGCACCGACAGACACACACAACACAGAAGTTGTACACACATCCACACACCTGCACGCACACCCTCACACACCTGCACGCATACCTTCTTGACACACACGCACGCACCTGTTCTTGCTGAAATCCAGAATGCGGATCAGTTTGTCAAAGGCGTACGGCTCCAGTCCAGGCTCTCTCATCCCCGACACACACACACACACACCAGCACGCATACCTTCCTCACACGCACGCACCTGTTCTTGCTGAGATCCAGGATGCGGATCAGCTTGAGGAACTCGAAGCTGTACGGCTCTAGGGTCCGGATCCGGTTGTTGCTGAGAACCAACTCGTCCATTTTGCGCAGCTTGTGGAAACTGCCCGAGCGGATCTGAAGCATACAGAGGTCAAGGTCAAATGTGAAGGTCACGTTGACATCTGAAACAGTGCTCAAAGGTCAACAAGGTCACATGATGTGCAGAGTCCTCAGCACCGAGGGTACGAGCGGACACGTACGCTGCACATCTCTTCCACACACACACACACACACACACACACACACACACACACACACACACCCTGCACACACACCTCTCCCACGCTGCACGCATACCTCTCTCCCACACACGCACCTGCTCTGGTTGATTGTTCCGCAGGAACAGCCTGGTCAACTTGTTTCCCAAGTGGCTTGAACACACATTGCACTCATACCTCACACACACACGTACCGGCACGCACACCTCTCACCCACACACGCACCTGCTCTATCCTGTTGTTCTGCAGGAACAATCTCGTCAGCTCGTTGCTCAGTGGCTCGAAGACACCATTGGGCAGCTCGACTATCTGATTATCGCCCAGCTTGAGGTCGCGCAGCCTGTTGAGCCCGTTCCACATGTCCCGCTTCAGGTCCTTCAACTGGTTCCCACGCAGATTCAGGTTCTCCAGGTTCCCGACCTCCACAAACGCGTTGTCCTGGATACGACTGATCCTGTTGCTGCTGAGTTCAACGTTCTTGAGGTTGTCCGATTTCAGAACCCCGCGCTGGAGTTCCGTCAACTGGTTCCGGTCAAGGTCAATCTGGTTCAGATTGGGCAAAGTCCCGAGGAGCCCCGCGCCAATCCGCGAGATTTGGTTTCCGGACAAGACGAGACGCTGGAGTTGCCTGAGTCCCCGGAAGTCATCCTGGGAGATCGCGGATATCCGGTTTTCCTCCAGGTACAAGTACACCAAGGTGCCCAGCTGAGAGAAGGCCCCCGCTCTGATCTCCCTGATCCTATTCTTGGACAGATTGATGTCCTCCAGTCCCGTCAGGGTGTCGAACACATCTGGGATCTGGGTCAGCAGGTTGTTGAACGCGTAGAACGTCTCGAGGTTCGGCAGATCTCGCAGCGCGCCTCGCTCGATGGACGAGATCTGGTTCGACTCGAGACGCAGTGTGCGCAGAGCCGGAAGTCCGGTGAAGGTGCCTGCGCGCAGGCGCGTCAGTCTGTTCTGGGCGAGGTCCAGGATCTCCAGGGAGCCCAGGTAACTGCAAGGGAAAGGTGGGTCAGGGGGTCAAGCAACCGTGTTTCAGGAAACTGCAATGCCAGTCTGGTTTTGTTTGGTCTGTCTGTTTTCTCTTTCTCTCTGGCTGCAGGTTCTCTCTCAGCCCACTCCTGGTCTCTCTCGCCCTTTCGTTCCGCATTCTCTCTGCCCTCCCTGGCCTATCTGTTTCCGTTTCTTGACGTCACCCTCAGTTTCTGCTATTCTGTCCACACGGTCTGTGTCTATATCTATCTGTCTGTCTGTCTGTCTGTCTGTCTGTCTGTCTGTCTCGCTTTCTCTCTTTCTCTCTGTCTCCCTTTTGCATCTACCACAGGACTCCAAACACATTCAAACACGGGTTCATCCCTGCTGAAAGCAGAACTCAGTCCCCACCACATTCTGCAGGTCCAGGCCTCTCACTGAAAGAAACACCGGTGTTCACAGGGGCAGATCCAGGAGACCAGTGCTGACTGTCTTACGTTTTAAAGCGCACGCCAGGATCACACTGTGAATGCGTGGCCTGCATGAGGCGTGGTCCCTTCGCAGTGCGTGACATGTGGGATTTCCTTACACGTAAACATGCAGCATGCACCAAGCTCACACAGTGTGGATCCACATTGATCTGCTTTGTTGGAGAAACCAGATCCATTCCAAGGGGATTTGCTTGATCGTATCCACAAACACAGTATCAGTTTGTGTCATGCGCGCAGACCAGTGTCGTAGGTGTGTTGTTTTCCCTGAGTTTCAGTCTCAGTCTCCGTCTTGTACATGAGAGGCAACGACAGATCAAAGTCAGTAACTGACGCATTTCTGCAGTGCAAGCAAAGGTATAACATGGGGGGGGGAATAATTTGTGTGTGTGTATGTGTGCATACACATGTGTGAGTGTCTGTGTGTGCGTGTAAGTGTGTGTTGAGAAAAATGCTTCACCCTCCAAGGCCAACTCAGAACTGAACTGAGAAACTGAGACTGAAAACTGAACACGCAGCCAAAAAAATTCTTGCGTCACACTGACAGCGGCGCGCGTTGCGCTGCTGACCTCGTTCTGAAGCCACTTCCGGCTGTTGGGCGAACACACAAAAACCCACGTTGTACCCAAAGCACCACGCGACTGCAATCGAGACCTGCAGGTCTGTTCCTTTTGTACGTGCAAAGCAGAATTCTCAAGCGGCAGGCAAAGATACCGACACGGCTGGTCGCACGTGGACTTACGCGGCAGGTTTCCGGAAATTGGAGCTTCTGCAATATTTACAGGGACACCATGTCAAGATCAAGGTGTGTGTGCGAGTCCGTGTGCGTGCGTGTTGGGTGTGGTGATGGTCCAACGTGTTCGTGGGTGTGTACAGGTGTGCTGTGTGTGAGTGAGAGTGTGTGTGCTTGCTCCCTTACCTCGTGTGTAACTGCGTGTGTGTGCGTCTGTACATTCTTATATCCGTGCCATTGTGGTCACCTGACCTGGTGTGTACGCGTGTGTGAGAGTGTACGTGTGTGTGAGGTATGCGTGCATCCAGGTTCTCCAGGGTCACAAACAGATCTCGTGGTGTGTGCGTGTGTGCGTGTGTGCGTGTGTGTGAGGTATGCGTGCACTGCTCACCTGGCCTCGAACAACGCGTCGTCATGGTCACTCCTGAGCTATGCCTATGTGCGTGCGTGTGTGGGTGTGCGTGTGTGAGGTATGCGTGCACTGCTCACCTGGCCTGGAACAACCCGTCCGGCAGACTCCTCAGCTCATTCTTGCTCAGATCCAGCACCTCGAGACTCTCCAGGGACGCGAACAGGTCCCGGTCGAGGCTCGACAGGAAGTTGTCGCTCAGATCGAGGCGCGTCAGCTTGCGCAGGTTCCGGAAGATCCCTGTCAACATCCGCTTCCGGTCAGAACCACGTGTTTGAGGAGTGAGGAAATACAGCTGCAGATCCTCGACCATTGATACAAGAGAGACACAAGAGAGACAATCGGAGGGAAGTTTGGTGTTGAGAACAACCAGCCGAACGGGATGTCGGTGGGAGTACAGGAGGTGCAAAACCTAATTTCGCATCCAGGGGGTGTTGGGACGTTGAAGATCCTTGTCCTGTGTCAGGTTTGTCGTACAGAAGCATTGATGCAAGCGTTGATTTATTCATGTTGAGTGTGAGGGGACCAGCCCTGCATTTTGTGAGTTGAGGAAACCTACCCTGTGGCAAACGTGGGTTGGGGAATTACCTGTAACGCGACAGGATAAGAGGATCTACCCTGTGTAAGCGTGGTCAGGTGAGGGGAGTGAGGATAAACGGACGTACCCTGCGGCAGCGTGGTCAGGTAGTTGTTGAGCAGGTTGAGCTGGGTGAGCTCCCGCGCCCCGTCGAACGCGCCGGCCTCGATGGAGCGGATCCTGTTGTGGTGCAGCCCCAGCTCCTGGATCTGAGGCAAGTGCGCAAACGTGGACGAGTACACGAACTCGATGTTGTTCCTGCAACGAGCGAGGGGAAGGTCGAGTTACGGTGAGCATGCTTTGAAGAAGACGTTTCCACAACTCTACGGTTGGAGAACTGAAGCAATTGGGCAATAGATTCAGGAGGAACACCACAACGCAATATGCAGAACGTATACAAACGAGAAGTTTGAGTTTCTGAAAAGAACGAGTTTGTACCAAACTTGATGGAATTTGATGCTTCCACAACCCCCAGGAAGCGCCCCAAGTTGGTCAGCTCAGTTTACCCCAAACTCAGACCGGGTGCGCCAGCGTACACGCACACTGAGGTCACAGTGCACCAACGTGGGTCTCACATGTGAGGAAAACACCTGCGAGCTGCACAGTTGGGTCACACTGATGCACCAGCGACGGAATGGCGTGTGCCGCCATGATTGTGGTCAGGGGTCAGGGGGTCAGGGTGACGATGCAGCTCGATCTGGGTAAGGGTTCCTGAACGATGCTGGGTTCGACATTGTTTTCTTTCCCAGAAATCGAGCAACAAACAAACAATTCTCAAAAGATGTCAAAGCATCACTGAGATGAACTTCAAGAGAACAACTGTGCCCATCTCAAGAAACTTTGAAAGAAGAATCAGGGCAATTCAGGACATCAGATCCGGTTTGATTTCGTCAATTCTCGAAGAAAATGTTTTGCACTGAACTCTTTCCAGAAATCGCCCGCAAAAAAGTAACAATGGCACGAGAATGAATTCGTGAAACCGCACGTCACACCACAAAAGCCGCAGTGCCAATTTTTTCTGTGCGCTGCGGGATTCTCTTTGTGGCATCGTCTTCACCCAGCCAAATCTCCTCCACTTTTTCAGCCCAAGTCTCCAAACTTAGCTCCATTTCCTCGAACATGACACTTAAATTGGCCGCAGCATCTCTGAATAAGGACGTGAAAAATGGGGGGGGGGGGGGCACGGGACATTGGAGCCAGGTTCACGTCGCACGCGTCACGAGGTGTGTTCCTGGCTCTTGGCACAAATCATGACGCAGAGACCGTGTGTGGTGTACAACAGCGTGCACGTCACTGTGTGATGTTCTCAAAACAATCTGAAAAATTTCTGGATCAGCCCATGCTTGGGTCTCTGGATCCGCCAAAATCTATCTGCAAGGACTGCGCCACAGCTGAAGGGTTTTGCTGCGAGGATGGCGCTGCGGTCCCGTCAAATGACTCTCCTTAGACGCCACGTTAGCACAAGGCAAAAAGTTTAGAAAAGAGTCGAAGTTGATAGCGTAGGGCAATTTGTCAGACACGCTCGGTTTGCCCCATTGGCCATGCACTCTCCGTCTCTCTCATTCTCTGTGCCGGCTCAGAGGCCGGGTTCTCACAGGATGCGTTGCGTCCCCGACGCAAGTTGGGAAAATCTGGGCCAGGTGGGGCTGAGCTCACAGCTGAGTGGTCAGCTTCTCGTGCTCACGTGATGAAAACTTCACTCAATCACTGCCAGCTGGTATCTAAGTTTGTCTCCCAATCGCCTGTCTGACTCACAGCAGCAATCGCATGGTAGGTAGTGTCGTCTAGTTGGGTGTGTCTGTGGTCAGTGAGGTATGGTTGGTGTCTCAGGCCAGCAGGTCAGTGCCCAGGTCAGGGTGTGGCTCGGGTTGCTGTGGTCTGTGTATCCAAGCAACCTCAGGTGTACCCGCCACCACAGGGATCTGAGCCAGGGGTATGCAGCACTGACCAAAAACCCAAGTGGCACTGGTATCATTAGACACCGAAAACTGCACCTGGCCCAACAAACACGCGACCAATGTCCAGCTCAGGATTGGGGCAATTGCACGTTGATAGTGCAATGACAGACCGCAGCACTTACCGAGTGCACCCAGAACGCAGCGCATGACGCGTCTGGTGTGTCCGTTAACGAAATTCGGCCCGTCAGCTGAGGCAGCGATAAATTTGCTGAACGTAACAATTATGCTTCCACGGAAAAGGGTCTCACGTTTCTTTTGTAGCTTGTGGCCCGTTTCACACCAAATGGGAAATGCCTAACTTTCCCTGCTCGCATTTGTTTGCGCTGTGGCAGGACGAAGCTCCAATGATAGGAACACAGCGTACAGACCCCCTACATGATCAGCACTCTGGCCCCGTCAGTGACTGACGTGGGCTGGTCCTGCGATCTCCTTGTCTGTTGGAAGTCAGTCACCGAAGGTGCAGCAGAAGTGTGCTGTACCTACTTTGGGACCAAGAATTTCGACCCAGATGTTGGACAACGATCCCTGGCTTCGTCCTCTGCTGCAGAAAATCCGACGAGTGACGTGTGTGTGTGACTGTATGTGTACGTGCGTGGGTGTGATGCTTATCTCTGGTGAACAGTGTTCAGTGTGTGCGTGTGTGTGACCACACGCAGAACAGGTATGCGTGCACGATTTTGGCGTGGTTTGCGTGTGCGTGTGCGTGTGCGCGCATGTGCGTGTGTGTGTTCAATTGATGCTTCAGATTGGTGAATACTGAGTGACTCGTGAGATTGAGCAAATGTTCTTCTGAATCAAAACGGCTGAACTGTAATTTCCCCTCACAACAAGTGTCTTCTCAATGGCAAATGAAACACCCAGCAGCAAGCTGAGCATACAAGTTTCAGAGTTGGTGTCAGATTGGTGAAAAACATCATCTCTGCATACTTACAAAAGGAATGAGAGCTGTCTGTGCAAAATTCATGTGCTGGAAGTGACAGCAATTGAAATGTTTTTGGCGACATATGAACCTTTTTCAAACTGTTCCCACTTGTCAGGTGTCAGTCTCGCATCACTTGAGACAGTGACTCATGTTTGTGTGAATCGTGCTTTGTTGCCTGTTGTTCACATGCTGTGGGTTCGGCAATACATTTTTTGGTACAGTAAAGTGACTTGCAAAGCTTTACAACTTTGCAAACAGTCTCCTGAGGCCCTGAGGCAATGCACACTGCAGTGATTTACATCTTTAGTTTCTGTGTTCTGTCAGCTATGGGTCTCCAAGTGGTTGATACTCCCTTGAACTTCAAAACATTGCTTTTGAAAAGGTTACCAAGACACTGGTTGCAGTACCTGAATAAATTTATTGAGACGTTTCTGAAGAAAACTAACTTTGAAACAAAGAATTCACTTCAGAAAACTTACAGAGGTTACTTGGGTGCACTTAAACATTTCAAGAGAAGATCACAGAAAGTCATTCCTAATTTTGAGTGTCAGAACTCTGACACATGGCCAACAGCAACCCATCCCCTGAGCACGATGTTGTTTGCTGGAAAAGTGTCCTGTGCAATTGTGCTTCACAGATGGAGGCTTGTGTTGGCTGATTCTCTCGGCCTCAACATCAGTTTTGCTCAATTATACTTGTCAGCAAATACTTTCAACAAATGTTATTTTGCCACACTGTTCATTGCCAGCCACAACAGAGAGTTTCTTTTTTGTGGAATTCACTCATATGGGAGACTTTACATGCAAGAAAAAAATACAACAATCCAACTTGGAATGATGTATTTGGTGGAGTATAAATTACACTTGCTGATTGAAATAATTGATCACAACGTTGTTGAAACTTTATTATATCACAACAATCAAATGTGGCTTCTCTCTTTGCCAAGTGTTGGTGTGAAATGCAGTTGTTATCACCTCATTTCTGCCGAAAAGCAAAACAAACCAGTTGTATCTGCACCACTTGATGCCTCAGTTCACGTGTACGACGGCCCGGGAATATTGTCCCAACAAATATCTCCTCAAAAGGAAATTCTTCAATTACATTTCTTTGCCTCAACCTTCCAATGCATTGTTATTTCTACAGAACACGCGTCTGTGAGCTATTCTACAATCCTCAACCAAAACTTTGTAAAAGTGGGTCTCAGTGCAAACAGCACAAAAACAATATCCTCTCGTTCTTTGTGTGCAAACACAAGTTTTTGTCTTTTAAATATCTTTACAGAGCAAAACTACTTCTTAAAATTTTCAGTGAATCACTTTTACATGACTGAATTTGATACACCATCAAGTTCATGTAAGTATGGGGGTGCTGTGCTGTTTGGATACAGGTCTCTGGAAAACTCAATTTGCAGAACATACACAACCTTTCACCAACACAAAAATTTGTATTCTGCCCTTCATGCTGTGTTTTTCTTATTGTATTTTTACACACCATATGTTACCAATTTCAATGCAAGCTTTACAGTATCAACCACAGACTGTCACCCCAAATTTTATGAATTGTGTGGACATCACAGATTCAAGATAAGAGCACCAAATTTTGGAACAGGAAAAACTTGCTACATTATTCAAACATTTTACTTGAGCCAGTACCAGCCCGGGAAAGATACACGCTTTCACCACTTTCTGTGCAGATCAAGAATTCAACCAGCACCTGTGAAGGAATGGGGAAAATTAGCACTGTACAATGTGACTGGATTTTTGAGGACTTTCAGCAACAGAAACCTTTCTACAGGTTTGTTTGTAAAGTTATGAGATTGTTTGACAGTGCGTTCAACCAGCAAAGGATCAGTTTTCTTTTTCAGAAAGTGACATCATTGATGCCTGCTTCCTGAGAGGAGATGTTGACAACATGTGTTTTGAAGAGACAACACATTTGCAGGAGGACAACAAACTTGAAACTTACAAATCATGCTCAAAGTGGGTAGATACTTGCTGGACTCACCTTGGGCTCTCAGAACCAGGAAAGTTTTCCCAGTTCTGTACTCAAGCCAAATTTGGAGTGAAGAGATTTGCTTTCAATGCAACTTATAAATCACCACTGCTGTTATACGTGACGCCACACGTCAATGTTTTGTACTCTGCCCTTGGAGAAGGAAGTTGGGTTGAAATTAGACTTCAGTTGAAGAGTTTGGAAGAAGAGTTGACCTCAAACCCAAGCCCTGTGTTTTCACTTGTACCAAATGGCACTTCTTACAGCAAAACAAGAATTGGCACTCCTGACTATATCTTCACTCTCTGGAGGAAAAATCACCAAACTGAGACTGGCCGTCTGAAGATTGCTGTGGAATCTGAAATTCTGAATGAAATTTTCTCAAAATTTATGCTTTTTGGGACAACCCAGCTGTGGATAGCAACTCTTACCTTGAACAACAGTTTCTCAGTATCAACTGAGGGTCCAGTAGAAAGCATCAAGATCACAAGCAATGAACCACTCACTGCTGCTTATGTTGATGGGTATTTTCATCACAACTATGTGCACAATTGGGAAAAGGAATGCAAACAGACAAAGCTTTGTCTCCAGTTCACCTCCAAACACCCTGACAGTGCCAGTTACAAAGCAATGTTTGGATTAACACACAGGAAATTCTCAAACATTCGTACAATGTTTGTCAATACGACACAGGAACTTTCTTCATAGAACAGGGCTGCAACTTTATGCAAAGAACACAATATGTCTTTGCCAGTCCTGAGGGGGAAAGACGAAATTACTCAATTACTCTCCATAATCAAACTGAACAGAGTCGTACCAGAGTATCAAACACAAAAGATCACTGATGTGGATGCAATTGTCATTGGTCTCAAATACAGTGATTCTCAAGTAAGTACTAAGATTGCGTGGTTCCACATGTTTTGCTTTGCCAGACTTGTGTGACCAAAGGTTCGCTGACACTGACAGATGTTTTTGCCAGTGTGTTCTGTCTCTTTCCAACATGTGACCAAGTCAACAGTTTGTGTGACCAACTTTCGTCCCATCTCAGGGTGGTTATCTGTGGTAAAATGGCGATCTTGTCTTCTACCAGAAATGGATGAATCATTTTGTGGATGTCAACAAAACACAGAATGTATGCCTGAGGCCAGATGCAACAGGGAATGAATTAGGTGGGAGTGGATGTGCATTCATCTTTCAATTGAAACAAATGACAAGGGATGTCTCAATAGATTATGGTTCAGCACATCCCATAAACAGGAGCAACTATTCCTGTGTGGCTATGCTGTTGGACAACTTTGCCAATCCAGAATGGATCTCTGTCCCCTGTAGCAAGCCACTGGTGAAAAGTCTTTTCTGTCAGACAAGTATAAATTTTACCAAAAATGAAACAAAGGAACATGAACTTCAAAAGAGATCAGTTTGTAAGGAAGAAGATTTGGTGAAAAACAACACTTGCCTCTCATTTGTGTGGCAATCAAAGCAAAAACTTGGACCATTTTCTGGGAACACAATATTCAATACAACACTTGATACCATCACAAACTTTCTGTTTCTCTTCAAGGCTGTCCCTGTACATAGGCCACCAATGTTGTTACCATATTTGAAAGGAAGCATTTCAGCCAAAAGATATCATCATGTGGTGCAGTATGTTTTGGAATCTCCTTCCACTGAAGGTTTTGTGGTGTTGGTCAGCAGTCAGAAAACAGCAGCCAGAAAGGTGAATCTCTTCATGTGCACTGGTTCTGTGTTTGTCTCTGCATTATACATGTGTGATTCCACTAGTACCTGCTCTGCAGCAAGACACACATACCAAATTTTATGTGAAGGAAAATCAACCACCAAACTCTGTCCATCTCTGCTGACCAAAAGTCATACTGGACATTGCACATTATTCATTGGTGAGGATATCTCAGCCACAGTGAAAAAGGAGGTCACTCAGCCTCAATTTATGTGGAAAAGGTCCAGTCATGGCAACTGTAATCAGAATGGATTACTGCCTTGTGAAAGCAATCATTCTGTTTGTTACAAAGTGTCAGAAGTTTGCATCTACACATTGGGTCAGAACAATCAATTTCTGACCTGTCAATATGGAGATCATCTGCAAAGCTGCAAAAAATATGAATGCAACATGAAATTCAAATGCCCCTCCTTCTATTGTATTCTTTGGAAGCAAGTTTGTGATGGAAAATGGAACTGTCCCAGTGGAGCAGATGAAAAACCCAATCAAATTTGTGGAAGAGAGAGGACATGTTCACACATGTTTTCGTGCAGAAAAGCTCAAATTTGTGTTCATTTAGGAGATGTTTGCAACAGAATCAAAGATTGTCCAAGAGGAGATGATGAGCAGCATTGTTCTCTCCACCTTGCATGTCCTGATCGTTGCCATCTTTGCATTGAAATGTGTGAAAACAAACATAACATTTGATGTGTACGACCAAACAATGGGATTTAAGGCTCTCTATGCAGAGAAACTGAAGATTAAACATCCATTCAGCTTTTTCAATTCATTGAGTAACCTTTTGTACCTGACAGTCAAAGACTCATCACAGTCAGAGTTTTGTTCTGCTGTTTTCAACATGAAGAAACTGATCAGTGTTGATATGAGTCACAACTCCATTTCATATCTTCAGAAAAAATGTTTGAGTGAGAAAGCTAAGGTTAGGGTGATTTTGCTGAACACCAATCTTTTGTGTGATATCAGCAAGTCCAACCTGTTTCAGGCTGAATTCCTGAGCATTGTAAACCTTTCACACAATCTACTGGCAAGTATGGATGTTCACTCTGTGATAGCACGGCTCAACTTGAGTGTCCTTTCCTTCAAAAACAATTGTATTGCAACAACAGGAAGCAGCAGTTTGTCCCAGTTTGATGTGCAGTTTTTGGAAGCAGATGATTACAAAATGTGTTGCCTCTTGAGGCACAGAGTGAAATGCTTTGCAAACTGGGTGTGGTACAAAGTGTGTGATGATTTATTGCCAGGAAATGCCTTGAAAGCCGTTTTCTATGTAATTTCTACATTAGTGCTGGCTGTGAATGCAACATCAATTGCTTTTCATTGTAAACTTGACAGAAAAGCACCATTTGTCAGCATTGTGTTTGGAGTTTGTTCCTCCAACATTGTCTTTTCACTGGAGATTTTTATCCTGTGGATTTCTGATCTTTATTTCCAAGAATATTTTGTGTTTTCAGAGGAGACAGTTTGGAAATCTGGATTTTGGTGTTGGGCAACCCATTTTATCCAGCTCAAGTTCACAACCCAGTCTCCCTTGAATATGGCTCTCATGAGTTTTGCAAGAAGGGATGTTGTGGTGAAACCTCTTAACTCAAAGTTCAAACATCTCAATCATGTTGTGAAAAGGGTATTACTGCTTTCTTGTGTTGCCTTCCTTTGTTTTCTCTCTCATAATGACTGTGACAACATCTGTGATCAGCTACCATGCTGCAACCCAAATCTGATCACCCTTTGCAGATCCAACTGACACACATGTTCTGCCAAATATATTGAATTGGCTTGCTGGGTTATTGGAGTTGTGTGCTGTGGGATTCATTGCTGTTTGTTATTTGTCTTTGCTCAGTCACTTGATACAATCTGAGAAGGATTTGAAAGGCTCATCATCAAGAAAAAGATCACACAAACTTATCTGTGCCAAACTTGTGACTGAGACCTGTTCTGTCATTCTTTCCTGGGTTCCTTGCAGGATCATTTTGTTGTGTATTTTCTTTTGGGAAAAGTATCCATTGAGCATTCCAGCATGGACATTGGTGACTGTCACACCGATCCATGCTGTTGTTGTTCCCACTCTGCTCGCATGGACAACTTGGAGAAACAGAAAGATGTAAATCTGGAGCACAAACCCTATTCTGGACACACTGTTGTTCTGAACACTGTACTTGCGAAGTGTCCCTTTTAGGCAGTGCACCAGGTGGCAGTATGCTACAGGCAAGGTGGGCTTGATGCGTCCCACCCCAACACGCACACACACGCACACAGAAACACACGCATTTGCACTTGCACACTTGCGTGCAAATCAGAGACGCCACCGAATTCCGGCTGGGTGCGAGAATCACCAACATCTTTTTTTTTATCCAACCCCTTTCTTTTTTCTGAGACAGAGTCCCTATTTTGATTGCATCGTGGCGGGTGGGGGCGCAATAGCACCAAGTAGTACTTCTTGTTCTTTTTTATGTTGCACAGTCTTGTTTCTTGTTATCCTTGAAAAATTTCCCTGCTTCTTGTCTGAAACCCTCAATAAACTATGTTTACTGCTGCAAAGATACTTTGGGCATTTGTTTGTGAACCTCTTCCACACGGGATGCATTTCAGGCACTTGAAAAACTGACAACACCTGGTTTCTGTGCTCACGCCACTGAAACCAAGATTTTGCTGGTAAGGGTGCGTGTGTGCGTTTGTGTGGGCACACGTGATGCTTGCCTGTGTGAGCAAAGTGCACGTGGGACGTTCATGGGGACATTCCTGGATGACTGTGGGTGTGTGCGTTTGTGAGGTGTGCATGCATGTTTTTGAGAACTAGGTGCGTGAATGTGTGTGTGTGTGTGTGTGTGTGTGTGTGTGTGTGTGTGTGTGTGTGTGCGTGTGTGTGCATCGTCAGTGTGTTCTTCATCGCACAAGTAGCTGCAGGTGTAAGAGGTCAGTGCTGTGTGCTTTCGTACGAGAGCCAATGGTGCGTGCGTGTGGTCAGGTGTGCGTGCGCGCATGTTTTTCTTCTCCACCTACCTGTACAGATATAGAAACTGCAGGTGCGACAGGTCAGCGAACACTGACGGGGGCACGTCCCTTATCCTGTTATTACTCAGGGACAGGTACATGAGGTTGGGCATGTGTCTGAAAATCCCGTCTGGAAGATCCCGGATCGTGTTGTTGTCCAGATGTAGTCCGGTGAGGTCCTGTCCGACCCCTTCAAACGCGGACCTCTCAATGGTCTCCACGCAGAGGTCCTGGAGGCGCAGGTCCGACGTCGTGATGTTCACAAACGCCCTCTGCTGGATGCGGCGGATGCACGACGCCCGGAAGCTGACGTCATAGAAGCGGTACGAGTTTCCGGTGAAGGCGGGCACCTGCGCCCCCTGGAGGTCGCTGCACTGCATCACGATGCGCCAGAAGCTGCGACGACAGCGGCACTTGTCCGATGGACAGTTGCCCTGCGCGCTGACCGTCGTGACCAGGGTCAGGAGGAGGGTCAGCTGCAAGGTGAAGGTCAGTAGGAGCGGGTGCCGGGTGGTGGGGGCCGCCATTGCTGCGGGTCCTGTGGGAATACAAAGAGAGATTGAGTCAGGTGCAGGGCTCCTGAGGTACCCCAGATCCACCCTTACGTACCCCTTGACCGAATTATGGGTCCGTGTAATGGAGTCAAGCGCCCACATTGGGGGCAGGGCAATTGGTGCCCATTTCATCTTTGAGAAAGAAAGCTGCACTCTGACGAAAACAGTGGTGCAAAACTGGGGCAGTAGATTTTGGCGACTTTGGCGCGGTCAAGGGACCCTCGGATCCGTTAGTGTCTGTGCTTCTGTGTAGGTTATGGAACGAAAACGAAAGGATTCACAATGGTTATTGAATGGTGGAGTTTAATGAACGCAAGAGCAACAGAAAAATCGTGTCATAACCCGGTAGCGTTCTGTAACACTCAGTAAACGAAAGCACGCAAAGCACGTCCGCTCTCCACCAAGTTGACGCAGCCTCCTGTGACAGTCACCACCCACGTGACACATGACACTTCCGGCGTGAACTCCCTTGAGACACAACACACGACGCTTCCGCCACTGCTAACCTGGCCTGAGAGTTACCACGCGTGACGCGTGCGGTGTGAACCTGCCCTGAGACGAGCCCCGACAGGTTCAGGTAGCGGTCAATAGGAGCGTGTGCGCCGAGAAAGGTGAGAGACCGGGGAGGGTCCAGCGAGGGAGCGAGCAGACGGAAACACGCACAGCGATAATCCCACACGATAATCCGATACTAATCCAACAGTCCGGTGGTGCATTGAGGAGATTACCTGGTGTCAACATGACCCTGAGTCAGGCATGTCGCAGGAAAACAAGCGCGGAAATGCTCAGGATTCAGGGGCGTTGAAACACAGAAAACCCCAGTGACCCACCTTCCCATGCAGTTAACGCACTGGTCCAACGATTCAAGGGTGTTTTGTCTTCTTTTCCATTTTAGAAGAGGGGGTACATTGCATCCCTTTTCAGAGCCTAAGTTGGCAGCCCTTTCTCCCGACACCAGAAGAGGAACAGTTTGAAAACTGTACTCTACACGGTGAAACCCTTTTGGGGAGGGGTTAGTACTCTCAGAGGACCTCAACCCTCTGGATCCACACGATCCCGCAGACCAAACAGAGATCATCTCGTCCAGTTTTTCCTCAATTTATCTGATGTACGAGAAGCAACAGTCGTAAAGGGGGAGATGCAGGGGGTGATTAACATTCCACAGGAAAAAACAGCCGTGTTTGTCGTGCTGACGAGGACGTCGAGGAGTGGATCTGGGATGTCACTGCCCCCCCAACATAGATCTGGTGGAAAAGCAGAGGTGTCAGACCCTCACCACCTGCCTCGAAATTATTCCTTACGAACCAACCCTGTTTGAAACTGAAGGTAGAAAGTGCTTCGTTCGTCAAAGCATCTTTATCAAATTTGAGAAAATTGAACAAGGCTCCCTTCTCACAGGGTCGCCCCATCTCTGACCAGATCCTGGATCCACCCACTGAAAATTGTGTTTTTGTGGACTTACCTTGAGATTTGGTGCTTCGTGTCTTGGGTAAAGGTTCCTTGTTTTCCTTGTTCAAACTCCAATGATGCAGGTGAATTGGTCCACAACAGTAAGCACATGCACAATGCAACTCCAATGCACTCAGAGCTCAAATCCTACCTCTCTGTGCTGTGCACGCATACTTCACACACACGCACACTCCCTCCTTCTCTTCACTCTCAGATGTTTGCCTTTGGTCTCAACAGCGTTTTGCTCCAGTTGTTTGATGTTCACTTGAAACTTTGAGCTGCAGCCTCAACACTCTCCTCAAGTCCTCTCTCCCTTTCCCTTGCTCACTTGAAGTTTCTCCCTGGTTTGCTCTCAATGTTCCTCCCCCTCTGATGTTCGCTGTAGAGTCTGAGAACGTCTCTTCAGAGCTCCCGGTCTCGTGCTCAAGAGGCTCTGTTCCAGCCCCGGTCCCCTGGAGAGTGCAGACTCCTTACACGATGCGGGCCAGTGGGCTCTGTGAGGAGTGCCGCACCCTGCGTCTCAGTCTCAGTTCAGTCTCTCTGTGCGTGACCGCAGCTGCGTCAGGCTCAGTCCCCAGAGGAGTGCAGGCTTCTTCCACGCTGCGGGCGAGTGGGCTCTCAGGGGGGGTACTGCACGCTGCGTCTCAGTCTGAGTCTGAGTCTTTGTGCGTCACCACTGCCTGTGCGTCAGTTTTTGTTCTCAGTTGCTCTGCGAGGGGTTCCACACCCTACGTCCTCGTCCTCGTCCCGCTACCGTTCCATGTGTGTCACCTCAGCCTGAACTGAGACTGAGATGCAGGTTTTGGCCCTTTGCACTCAGCCAGACCCCAAATTGAGACACAGACGCACGTTTGTTGTGGTCCCTCTATTGCTCGGCCAGTCCCTGAACTGAGACTGAGACGCAGGTTGTGGTCAGTCTCTCTCAGCCAAAGCTTAAACTGAGACTGCGACGCAGGTTGAGCCCCTTTCACTCAGCCGGGAACTGAACTGAGACTGAGACGCAGGTGGCGGTGCCCCTCACTCAACCGGTCCGAACAACAGAGCTCACGACACTGATCCAAACAGGCCGTGTAGGAGGTGACAGGTAGTGACGCGTTCACAGGGGATGCGTCACGCGTTACGTCATGCTGCGTCCAAATGGAACGAAATCAAATCTCGCTGCGTCACTTGCAGTCCGGATTGCGTCTCCATGGAGGACAACTTTTTGATGCGCGCATGAACTGGAACGCACGCACAACGTTTTTCGCACCCATGCGATGAGCTGGAGGCGTGAAACTTGACATGGTGCTGCGTCCTCAGCGTGTTTTAACGTGCACAATGCAGAATGCGTTGCGTCACAATAAATTTTTGAACGCTGCGTCAGCCAAATGTCCACGGTGGCTTTACCACGCACAGCGCACGACGCACCCAACGTGAAGCGCGCCTCAAGCCTGACGCAAGCGTCACTGCGTGTTGCGTCCCTGGTGTGACGCAGCGACCCCATGACGTGTGCAGTGACGCAACGCGTGACGTATCCTGCGTGAAACTGGTCTTTCTGTCACGTAACGCGTGACGCACAACGCACGTGGTGTGAACCCGGCCCAAGCGTCTGGCCTCAGACACAAAGGAATCCCAGAACAGAGGAACTGAGGTACCTCCACCGAAGACAACTTTTTTTTCCTTCCACGTACTTTTCCTCCTCCTCGAAAATTGCTGTTAAGTGAGAACTGTAAAAAAATTCTATGCCAATGAATACGTTTTTGGTGTGACTTTGAGGATCTTCGGTCCAAATGACGTATTTCTGAATGAAATATGTTTGCAAATTTTGCACGATGTCGTGTCGTGTTGAATACAGGAGAAGGAAACATGCAAACGGAAGGGGGGCCTGTCAAAACTGAACCACGGAGGTCGAACACAAAACTAAACCACGGAGATCGAACACAAAACTGAACCAAAGAATATCGAACACAAACCTGAACCACAGCGATAAAACCCAAAACTGAGTCAGTGGGTCGAGCCTTTTTTCGAACACATTTTTCGAACACAACGATCCTGAATGTGGCGTAGATACTCAGAATTACGGTTTTCACACAAGCAGGGGGGCGTCAGATTTTTTGACGCAGGGACATCATGACATGACACCCAATGGAGAGCAAAAAAAAAAAAAAAAAAGGTTCAGTCCAATTCTGCTGTCGCATCAAAATTTTGACGCTGGGTCATCCGTGTGAAAACCCCTATATCAATGAGAGCTGGGGGAGGGGCCCTTTGAGGAGTCAGGAAAATCTGGACGCCAACCCTCCAATGGATCCATCCATGAAATTTCAGGACAGTTTGAAAACCTTTCATTTCTGGACTTCATGCATCCCACACCACATGCATGATCAACATCAGAAGGATTTTGGGCTCTGCATGGCCATTTTGGAACAACTCTGTTGAATAAACATCAATCACTATGTCAATGCAGGAACGCAGATCCCGTTGACATCGAGCAGTAATAATGTACCGCCTGGCGACTCAGCCACTGTGAAACGGGACAAATATTCTACCTCTGCCTTTTCAAGAGACATAGTTCCACCAGAACCTCAGTATTTGACCCCACCTCTTCTTCAAAACATACCAGAAAAACATTTTATCACCCTATAAATTGTCCGTGTTCGTGTGTTTGACAAACAGGGCAAAACGCCACCATGCTCCGTCTGCATGATGCGCACTCATGCTGTGGAGATCATTGCAGGACCAAGCTTCCAAAAATTGAAAATTTCTCCCTTTGGGGACCGAGACCATTGAGCCCAAATGGGGGCCAAATACTGAGCTGGAAAAATTGCAATTTTTTTTTTGCAGCTGGGGCACAGGACAAGACAGGTTAGTCTTTGGGGATCGCTGCCCCCTGGAACTCCTGCTGACTTCTCACCGCCATAACATTGGGGAATTTAAACAGCGACGTTTCATGAAACGTCGGATTTGCGATGTTCAAACGTCAAAACTGCTATTTTGATGTTTGGATCTTGAAGGCAATTTTTTGTTGTAAATTGGGGTTTCCAAGACAATATTTTTCAATCCATATTACGAAGGAGTTCCCAAACTTAATTGGTGACAATATGGATCAAATATGTGCAAAAATGAGAGAGCTATAAGAATGTAAAATGTTGGTGTTTTTGCAAATCTGAAGTTTGGAAACCATGTTTTGAAGTTTGAGGTTCAAACATCAGAAAGATCAAAGGCGACATTTGCCGCCAACGTTGCGTTTAATCTCTCTATTGAAACGAAAACTCTGCATGTTATTTCTCTGCAAATTACCTGCTTCATACTGTTGGTGAGGGGCCCCCCGGCCCCGTCCCTAAGAATTGGATCAGGGTGGTTCAGGGGGCGGGGGCTCAACCTTTTCCAACCACAACTAAAAAAAATGTTATCAACACCAAGCTGTGAAATTCAGCAGGCACACACAAACATTTCTCCCACAAAGAAACTTCCATGTTCAAAGTCTCAAACTTTGGGGTGTGCCTGTTGAGGACACGCCCCATGGACGCTTCTGGTGTGAACCCGGCGTGGTTGAGCCCGTGTCCCGAGTGTCCTGAGGAAAGACGAATGAGATCACCGTGTCAACTTCATTGACTGACGTGAATTTGGCAAAGGAAACTTCGGCAGATGTCAGTGTTCTGATTTTGTTTGTTTCAATTCCAAATTTTTTGTTTCTTTGGGCATTTGCTTTGTTGCAATTTGGCTCAAAACATTTCTTTGTTTGGATCTCAGGAAATTATGTCATTTCGTGCAAAACGTTTTCCTTTGTTCTCAATCACATTGTTCTGTTCAAGGGGTGAATCAGCATTGGAATCAAGGTGACAGTACGGGGGGGTTACAAAGCCTGACTGGCTTCAGATCCAAGGAACATGCAGGTGAGACAGGGTAGGGACAGGGCTCCTCTTACAGATTCAGCGTCAGTTTGGAAGAGGACAAGGTCCCGACGAGACTCAAATCAGAACAGATGCCTAAAATGCTGCAAGATGCCAAATTTGCACCTGCGAGGCAAGTCACGTGGCTGAACGGCTTTCAGGGATCAGGGGTAAAAGGCCATGACTCCCTCCCCTAAGTCCCCCGGATGTGAGAACTAAGCGTTTGAACAAAACTGCTCACGTCCCCTGTTTCCCAACCTGCCAGTTCCACCCTGAAACAACGTTGCAGAGACTGGCACTTCTAATGGTGGCCACGCCCACCCACACAGCAGTGCGCACGTTCCACGTCACCTGCAGCTGAACCTCCCTATTGTCACACACAAAAACAACGTGGCGGAGACCCGCACTGCCCATGTGCAGTGGATCCTTGAACAACACGCGAGATCATGCAGTGAGCTGAGGCCAAATTTAGCTGCAGGAATCCCCTCAACACAAGTGTGACAATGATACGTGCACACGCAAGTACGTGTCACACTTGCAAGTATCAGGATACACTTGTCCAATCAATTATTCCCATCTTGACGTTTCGTGAGGCGGATCTGCACAATTTGGAAGAACTCAGTCATGGTGATCTGCAGATCTCCCGGTCGGTTCTCAAAATCCAGAATTTGAAGTGTATGGCAGGAAGAATCAACCTTGGATCAACGGTCAACGTGACCTCGTCAGAAGAGCAGAACAAAACTCGTCCACGTGACCCCCACCTCACAAATCAGGAGTTTTTCTGTTTGTGAAAATACATGAACAAAACGCAGAATTGTACCCAGCCAATCAGCATGACACCAAAATATCATAAATATGCCATGAAAAGGCAAGAGATGAACGTACCTTGTTTTCACAGGTCCCTGGAAGAGGGGCACAATGCTATTTACTCCATACACATCCCCCACGATACTCAGTGCCTGTATGATGTCTCTGTGTCTGTCTGGCCTTGTTTGTCTGCAGCCCCCTCACCGCATACAAATGTGGAAAAAATCCTAATGTGGGCAAAAATGTCTCTGTGGTTGGTTGCGGTAAACACACTGTGTCCTCACACACACACGACTGAGGCAAAATGCACCCGGCGTGCTTTCAACCGTGCCAGTGCTAGGCACTTACCCAGAAGGCCCGGTGCACACTGGGTGCATCACGCATTGCGTCTCTGTGTGTTTCCTCACTGAAACGTAACTGAAGGTGAGTGTGACAGGGATGCTGCCGGTGATGTTTGCGACTCCACACCCAAGGATATGTACCAGGGCTTAACACGTGACGCACCCCACGTGTACCCGCTCTGTACCGTGATGCATACCCTGTTTGGCAGAGATAGAGCCCTCTTTATGGGTACAGTAGGGTTGCCCGCAGCCTGCGGGGGATGTTTCACGGCTGCTTGGTTCTCATCAGGTAGTGTGTCTGCGGCCGGTGCACACAGGGTGCGTCACACAGTGCGCCCTGGGGCTGGGTGCATCAAGCTGAGTGCACAGAGGGGGCGTCCTGGGGCTGGGTGCATCAAGCTGAGTGCACAGAGGGGGCGTCCTGGGGCTGGGTGCATCAAGCTGAGTGCACACAGGGGGCGTTCTGGGGCTGGGTGCATCAAGCTGAGTGCACACAGGGGGCGTTCTGGGGCTGGGTGCATCAAGCTGGGTGCACACACGGTGCGTCCTGCGGCTGGGTGCATCAAGCTGGGTTCACACCAGGTGCGTCATGCTGCTGGGTTCACACAGGATTTACTTGCAATGAACAATATTTCACTGGCCAGATTCACACTGTTCATGTCACATTCTGCATGCGTCTGCAATCTCTTATTGGGTGCATTCGTCAATGGATCAGAGGCTGTATTGGGGTTTCAGCATCAATGGGGCACATGGACAACGCTTGAAAATACGTCTGATTGTAAACAAAAGGGCAAAATGTAAAACGTTCATGAATATATGTTCAAACATTGCGCAGACCCATTCTTTTTATTCCTCTTCAATCTGTGAGACAGGAATGTCAGAATCTGGTCTTGTTGAACTGATAGATATCATGCCTATATCACCAGGCAAAGGTAAACATTTTATGTCTATGAATGAAGTCAAAGAATCTTTCTTTTGTCCTTGAAATTCTGCTATTTGTTGAGAAGAACTCTTTTTGCTTGCCCTCAATTTCCTAACTGTGGTGACAGCAAACACAACAGGAACAATGAGTGAATTGACAGGATAGACTGTCACTGTGGTCCAATGAACCAGTTCCATGGGATATTCCTTCATTGCAATGAACAAAATGTGAATTATGGCACTGGGCAACCAGCATGTCACATTGGAGATGGAAAATACAATAAACTGCACAATAATTGCAGCATTAGAGGTGACCTTTGACATGGATCCTTTGAGTTTTTCTTGATGCTCAGTTAATGAGTGGAGGAGTTTCATTTGAAATACAAGAATGAGAATCAGGGATGATATCTGAAGGAAAATGGAGGAGGCTGAAATAACAGGAATCATGACTCTGGCATGGGTAGGGTCAACAAAGGGAGAACAGATTCTGGAAGGAATTTCACTGGATGAGACCAATTTGGCCTCCAGCCAAGAGGACACTGTGAAGAGGACAGACAGAATAATTGACAGTGAGACAAGCAGTGATGTGCATCTGACTACAAATTTAGTCTCCTTCAATCTGGACTTCATGGGATTCTCAACAAGCCTGAGTCTTGAGAGTGAAAAGAAGCACAAGAGGACAGGAGAACACACACAGGAAAACATGAAGAAACCATACATTGTGTAGCACACAGATCTTTGCCTCCACTTGAAAGAGACAAATACAAAATCTTTATCAAACACCAGGTCAACAATCCAAAGTGCCAGCAACAGAAGTGAGAATGTCAGATTTGTTCCAATGATTGAAGTGACAGAACTAGCAAAAGCTCTTGCTGTTTCTAATCTTTTTCTGACTGAAATCTTATCAAGTACAATTGCAATAGAATTTAGAAAAGCTGAACCAATAGATACTGTGGCAAAGGCACATCTTATTTTATGAGTTAGGAGTAGATGAGAGCAAGAAAGGTACCAGGGAAATGTCATTGAACAGGTAGACAAGCTCTCTGCTAGGCAGCATGTTTGAGGGCTGTCAACTTCAAGATATGTGATATTTACACCTGACAAAGCTTTATCCAGAGTTTGTAAAGATACATTCACAATGGAAAGAACTCTTAAATTGTTGTTTAATCCAAAGGCTCCATTCATGATGACAAAGAGTGGATTGGATGACAAATTTAGACATTTTAAAATGCTCATGTTGTGAAATGTATTTCTTTCAATCTTTGACAGAAGATTGTGCTGAATATCCAGTGCTTTTAAAAACTGAGCATTTGCAAAACAAAAAGGCTGAAGTTGATGTATGTTGTTGTTGGGAACATTCACAACTTCAACAGTACTTGGTTTTGACAAGAGGTCACACAGAACAGTGAGAGTACAGTTGTTGAGGCAAATATGAAACACACCTGACAGATCCAGGTTCAAAGACAGGTCTCTTCCAGCAAACTCAAGAATGAAAATAAGCCTGAAGAAATGAAAGGACTTGAGATTGGTATGGGTTGTTACTTTTTCACAGTGTAGAACAAATGTTACACAGGTACATTCTGGAGGGCAATTAGCATGTTTCAGTGAGCACAACAACTCATCATCTTTGTGTGGACACTCCTCATTGGCATCACAGATCTGTTGCAAGGCAATGCACTTCTCAGAATTTCTACATTTGAACAGATTTGAGCATTTTCTCTTTTCTTTGCAGAGCTGATTCTCAGTTTCATCAATACCACCAACACAGTCCCACTTGCCATCACATATATAGGACCATGGAATACAATACAACATGGGGCATTTAAACATGCTGTTGCATTGAAATTGTAAACACTGCTGCAGATGCTCACCTGTTCTGCAATTCTTCAAATGACCAAACAAGTCCAATTCAAATATGCAAATTTCAAAAACATCAAAACACTGTGGATGGCCATCTCTACATGGTACCATGTGGCTCTCTTGACATGTATAGAAGTTGGTTTTGGTCAGAAGAGTTTGAAGCTTGAATTTATCATCCCCATGTAAAATGCAATCAATCACCAGGTCATCCACTTTTTCAATGCTTATGACTTTTCCACTTTTGCATATGAAATCTTGTGTGGTGATGTTTTCTAGTGCTGCATGTTTTGATTTTGTTGTTCTGAAATCATATGGCACACACCCATTCATGATTGTTTTGTTGTACAACATGGAGCAGGTCCATTTCTTGGATGTACTGTGATAAACCTGGCAGTTCTTACTCATTTTGATTGTTGAACACTGACAGCCAACTTCATCTGTTCCATCTGGACAATTGTGTTCTCCATCACAAAGGCTCTTTGCTGATATTGATGTTCCATCATTGCACAAGAAAATATTCTCAGTGATCTTTCTTTGTCTGATTTCTTCTTGAACTACACAGAATGCGCCCCTACTTGAAGCATTCTTGAAAGTGTACTTGTATTGACCAAAGTATCTGATTGGGATAGCAACAAAAAAGTTGTTGAGGGCCATGGGGGAAAACATGGACTTTGCTATGGCATTAAATAAGAATTCAAAATATATCACATTCCTGAAACAAGCAAAAGCTTCAGAAGACAAATTAGTTTTCCATTGAAACAAATAACATTCCCTTTCAAACCAGATTTGTCTTCTTGAACAAAATGAGTCTTTTGCATTTGGCAAAATATTTTTAGTGGATTCCTGTGCCTTCCTTGAAATGTTTCTGTGCACAGCACAGAACATATTGACTGGAAAAGCTTGATTACATTCAATGCTGAACCATTCTGGGTCAGCAAGGTCTCTGAATGACAGTGCAACACATCTGGAGCATTGTCTCATCTGCAGAATCAGGGTGTGTTGTATCCTGTCTGTATACACAACAACATTGCTGCTGGGTGTAAACTGCATGTCTGTGTGATGTGTGGCAAGTCCACTGTTGTCACCATCCAGACATGTGTATGTTTCATTGTAAAGCATTTCAATTTGGTTGCTGAGAACCACTGCTTGATTGATGACAAATTTATTACTGAAGCCTCTCCATACTTGAAATGCTAATGGGTCATTGTTTGTCCACTGCATAGGCTCCTGAAACATAAATATTTCATGACAAACAATAGAAGCCAAAAAACCAGGGCCAGGCAAAGTATTGAGGTGTTTGTTTCTCTGCAACCACCACAGATAGCTACATGTTTTTTTTCTGGCACAAAAGAAAAAAATAACCCCCTGGCTTTTCATGAAGCAACAATGAATGTAGTGAATGCTGCTTTGGAAAGACCAACAAAGAAGTGATTGCCATTTTGAGCTGCATGGTAGCTGAAACAAAAGTTGACCAGATGGAAAAGTTGTTTACCTTGGAACCAATTCCAATGTGGACAGGCAGGCTTGCCATCATTGGTGGTGAAAACTTCACAATGGAAACAAGGTGATGCAGCTCCTGTCTGGTTCTCAGAACAGGCAAATATCCTCCAATAGATAAGCAAGTGTTAGATGCTTGATTCCAGGACACAAACAATCTCTTGCTGAAGGCTTCTGTTGGTCTGTCAACAGATTGCTGAGGCCAGTTCCAATACTTTGTAAATGGAGTGTGGTGTTGAATCAGCATGAAAATGTAAAAATAACTCTGCACCTCTGGAAGGTGGGAGGGATTCAACAAG
>JAAUXT010093984.1_pt1 | contig 25748 bp, 31 predicted proteins | sample 7278171 | NCBI WGS metagenome assembly JAAUXT01 (sample SAMN14350112, study PRJNA611818) | marine sediment metagenome | isolation source: surface marine sediment (1.8m) | place: French Polynesia: Moorea | collected 2018-08
AGGTTGATGAGCTGCACCAAATACATTTATGTGACACAGGAAGTTTCCATTTTTGACTGAACACAAAGATGTACGGTCCTCCAATCGGTCTATTTTGAGACGGTCTTCGTATATCTCCGGTACGCTCGTACTCCCACAAATGATCAATTGGCAGCCCGTTGAAGAAATCTTTCCAGGTTTCAAAAACATAAATTCGCACAGCCTCTTTAATCTCCCAAAGTGCGGCGCAGGGATCACGGGTGGATTCGTGTGAGAACTGCAGGAACGTGAGCACAGAAACGCAGGTGTGAAAAGATGAAACTTTTACCTTTCCGCTTGATTCCAAAACCTCAAGTCTTTCATCACCGTGAACAGATTCTGTGCACCCATCAAGGCTGATGGTTCTCAAGCTGTTCTCGTCTGTGCAGCAGGTTCTTTGAAGCACTAACGTGAGGCGTCTCATTTGGCAAACTTGACTTGGAAAATGGATATTGTGACCCCCAACATCGCCTCTTGTATGATCTACCAATCGAGCCGCGCGTATTCAGCACGTTCTGTTCTTGTCGAACCCCGCAGGGATCCTGTTCCTGGTGTGTGAGTCTCCCCGCGCTATCATGCCCATCTACCACACACATCGGCCACGCACGTACACGTCGCGCATCCTGCACAACTTCACGTACGTGATGTCCGGAATTGACCACGCCTCCAACTTTTTCATCTATGTGCTGCGTGGTGAGCGCTTCAGACAGGTGAGGCAAGTCGGTGTCCTTCAAAAAATTTTGAGTTTGTTCCGAGATTCACTTCCGGGAGGTGCAGGGACTTCATGTGGATCTATCTCAGGCGCGGCGAAGACAGGAGGCCCCCGAGCCAGAACTTCATGTTTCAGGTGTTGCTGTTGAAGCTGCCGTGCCTGCGCTGTGTCATTCCCGGGGCGGGAGAAGCCCTGTCGGAGCGGTCGTGCAGTGTCAGTGCTCCTGCGTCCATCAGCACCGTGAACAGCCGTCTGTGAGCTGCGTGGGAAGGGAATCATGCGCGACAACGGTGAGGATTGTGTGCGTGTGTGCGTGTGTGTACGGTAGACAGCTCAGAAAGGTTACTATGTGCGGAAGACTGCGTTCATCGAAAAAGCCACCAACAAGGAGGGTTTTGGTGGACCGACGCCGCGGTTGCCCTGTCATTGCGCGCACGTGTTCGAACAACTCGCTTTGCTGCGGACAGAAACGTAACAATTTGTCGCGGAATTTCTTGTCATAAAGTTGTGAAGCACGATGGTAGGTCATGTGTTCACAAGATTTCTTCTTTTTTGTGCTAAAAAAGGAATTTGATGGCTGGTCAGTCTTTCTGTCACTGCCAGGCACTAAATTTCAACCAATGACTGCAGTTGAGAAGCAATTCGTGCGGTGTGTCTTTTTTCAGGTCAACTTGTTTGCAAACAACAACACCAACAAAAGTGACTCATTTGATGACAGATCCTACTTTGCGAAAGAACTTTCTTCCAAAAGAAGGCACGATCAATATCCGCAATTCTGCTGCTTCTTGTGCTTTCAAAGTTGACGACTTTGTCAGTAAAAATGAGAAATTTATTTTGCACACACAATTCTTCCAAAACAATAGACTTCATGCATTCCTTTCTTTCTTTGCAACATCTTGGAAAAGGGCAATTTAAGACCCAGACGTTTTTGAGAACAAAACTTTTTTGAAAGTTTAAAATGTTCAAAAGCAATTGCCCTGCAATCGTGTTTGACATGACCTTTGTTTTTGTTTTATCAGTTTTGGGGGGGGGGGGGCAGCACACAAGTATTGCGTATTTGTGTGGCTCAACTCGGTTGTGCAGAAGCCCCTTTTGCACGGGCACTCTACACGGGTACTGCGAGTACTCTCCGCATGCAGCCTTCCTGAAGAATATTTTCTTTCGTTGATACTCAGCTCTTGTACAAGAAACCTGAAAGTTACAAAAGATAGAGGAGGGGTTGTGATCAAGCCACATAATGTCAAGATATCTGCCTGTCACGTATTTGCAACTGACCTGCGATACAGGCTGAAATCCAGCAAGACAGATTGCCAGCTATCATGGCTCGCAGCACAATTTTGGTCATATCACCTGAAGTGCATGAAAACAGGAACCGTGACACACGAAAAATGCCAGAAACTTCACCTTTCTTCCAGGGAGGCTGCAAAACTTTTGCAACCAAATGACTTCTGCGATGCCAAAGCAGTTCGGTCTGGCGAACAGAGCAACACACTTTTTCTTCTCGGTGCCATGGCTCCAATGGCTCCGAGCATGATGCCCGCGTCGGCAAAGCTGGCGAACCCGCACAGAGCGTAGGTGGCGATCGTTTCGGACCGGGCCTGCAACACAAGGGCGGATCTGTAAGCACGGTCGTCAGCTTGGGCATAGTGGTAGGCTTTTCACTTTCACAACAACATGTCGGTCGGTTGATGCATTCCTTTCCAACAAGAGGGTTGTTCCTTGGATTGACATGCCTGTCAACAGTCATGTGCACACACCGTGCACAGTCTTTGCATTTTGAGGTGTTGTTTCAATTAGAATCTCGGATTTTGCTGTTGTCCACAACGTACCGATATTGTGGGGCCTCCCAGGTCCTCTTCTCTGTTGCGAATAAATTCGCCCAGTTTGATGTATCCCACTATCTCTGTCAGAAAAATTTTCGTCCCCAACAGCAAGCCAACCTGTGTGCAAATGAAAAAGAGAAGTTTCCGTCTTCTGGAAGTTTCAGTCTTCTGGTAGAAGATCTGCTGGAAGAGAATTTTGATGTTCTTACTTCGTCACAGTCTTGCCACTCGACACCCATTAGAAACGCAAAAGGTGTAAAAATCCAACCAGTGAGCTTCTGCAAAGAAGACAGCAGGATGATATGCGGAAATGAAGCAAGCCTGACACCACGGGGATGTCAAATGTCTTGACAGTTCATTTCAAGATGACAGTGAATGAAGACACAATACGCGATGCCTTTTTTTCCTGCAGTGCACACGTATACAGGCGTATGATTTGCCATCAATTGGCAGGTCTGCTCCGTGTTCTTTTCACGTGGGAACAGAATCCCGTTTGACAGTTTGTAGATCCACCACGACAGCTTTTGTGGCACATTGTTCAGAGACAACGATATTCGAGTTCATTTGTGTCGCTGTTTGGTGTGCAGTTTCTTCGATCGGAATTGTTCAGTTGTGTACACTTGTTGCACTAAATGTAGGACGTCGACAATCTTGCTTTTTTGTGGCGTGTATTTGAGGCTTCGACCTGTGCCGACATTAACATAGAATTTTCCACAAAACCTCGTTTCATTGGAAAAGCGTAGATATTTGCTAAGAGGTTCTTGCATGTCTGAGAGCTCCATCGCGACTGACCTCGAGGGTCAGTTCGACTCCGACTCTCTCGGCGAACCAGGACACGCTGAGGTTGGCGAACTGGAGCAGCGCGACGAACGCCACCAGGTTGGCGACGATGCTCGCGACGATGATGACGCACGACGACGCGCCACCAGAAAACGCCTCGATCGCCGTTCGCTCTTTCCTGCGAAAATAGCTGCACCATTCGCGGCTGCTCTTGTGTGATGAGCATTTGTGTGTCAAATTTGAAACCTGAAGCAAGAACGTTGCAAAATTGCAGCACCAGCAATTGACCGCAGATTTGACAATCCGATCCATTTGCGCTTTCAATTTAACACGCCAACGAACACAGCGCACCTATTGCAAGCAGCCACGGTGGTCGTTGCTACTCACGGCGGGTCAAAGCGGACTTTGTCCACCTCGTTGAGCTTCGATTTGCGCGTCTCTGGGTAGGACAGTTTGGCGAGGGACAGGGCGGCTGGAGCCGACATCACAGACGCAGCGACAAGGTGAACCGTGGGAACCTGAAGTGAATCGAGATGAGAGAACATTCAGTCCAGTGAAGAATTAAAAACGCAATCCTTGCGTTCTTCTTCCCTTCTGGGCTTCAGAAAACTTCCGTCCACGTCCAAATAAATTCCAGTTCCCTTTCCACGTCCAGAAGGTTCTGTCGTGAAACTGATAGCTGGCTATTGACTGGATACAGAAAGCCACCGGCAGCCTTGGACCCTTCAGCAGAATTTCATGGTGTTTGATCTCTGTTCCTTCTTTGCTTTATGTATTTAAGGCACATTGCTTTCTCCAATATCGCCCGAAATGACTTTGCACCCTCGTTCATTTTGTCATCCATCTTCCGGTGGTTCCATATTAGATGTCTGTCCCTCCCTGTTTCTCATTTGAAATGTGAGGAATTGGGACTGACCCCGAAGCCCTGGTAGGCGGCGAACATGGACCCGGTGACGGTGGAAAAGCCGCTGGTGAAGATGCAGTGCAGCTCGGACAGCGTCATGCGGTCCAGGAAGCTGCGCACCGTCAGCGCTGACGTGTTCTGAGAACCGAACTCGTGTTCAACACAACAAATCAAACAATTTCATATGCTCCACTCAACCCAAACAAATTTCTCTTTGTCGATAAAGATTCCCTTGACGCAATTTGAAAAAGGCCTGTGCCTGAGGAACAGAACTCACTGGTCCCAAGAAGACATTGGCGGCTGCGCAGAAGGCCTCGATCGGTCCGATGTTCATGATGACCTGCATCACGGAGCCGAAGGACGTGATCAGCTTCTGCAGGATCCCCCAGTAGTACAGCAGGTTCACACAGGCACCGAAGAAGAGGATCGCCATTAGGGACTGAAACAAGGAATCGGTCAGAGGAACCAACACTCATTCAAAAGCAGATCTGGTTTTTTTTTTCAGAACAACGCCTGTTTGAGAGACGAGGACGCAGCTTCAGCTCGTCTGTTCAGCTCAGGAGGTTGGAGATCGAAGTACTCTACCTTCATCAAAAACTCGTGGTTGCGCCAACTTTCCGGGTCATTGGCGCTTCCAAACACGAATGTGGACCCCGCGTCAGTGTAATCCAGAAAAATAACGGCCTGCTCGGCGAACCACTCAAAGGCTCGAAATCCTGAGTTCCATCTGAGTATGACGAAGCCAAGTACGACTTGCAGGAAAATCCCCGAGAACACAATGTGCCAGGAAACCTGGAATGGATGAAGAAAAGGTCTTTCCTTGGGACATCCTTCGGGTTTTATTTCCTGCTTCTGTTTCACTGATTCTTTGAGGCCTTTGCAAGTGAATTTTGGTTCGTCCGCGTCTCCACTTTGGTTCGACCACAAGTTTGGCCCAACCACTTGTAAATAATATATTTTCCGCACAACGCAGTGCAGAGAAGGGAAGACATGTCAAATGGGGGGAACGGGGCCACAAATTTTATGCGCACAATGTGGTGCAGAGAAGACAGAACTTGTCAAATGAGAAAAAGAACAAAACACCTTTTGCGCACAACACAGTGCAGAAAAGGAAGAACATGTCAAACAAGGGCAGGCCCGTTTTTTGCCCCTGCGGGGTGCAGAGCAAAACATTTCTCAAATGGGGAGGGAGACAAACTTTGGCCTGGCCTCACCCTACTGGGAGCAACGGAAGTGATCCAAGTCACGAAGATGTAAACGACGATTCCGCTGAGCGAGATGAGGCGATGTTTGTCGTTGCCAATGTCCAGCCCAATGAATGTGACAATCAGCAAAAAGCAAATGGCCAGGAACACCCTGAACGACAACATCAGCTTCTTTCAAGAAACACCGCTAGTTTTTTTCGTCTTCTTCGATCGCACGTTGATTTACAGAACCGGAAAACTTGACGCCGTGTTTCCATTGGTGTGTACGAGAAAACCGATCAGACAACGTACCATCGCATCCACTTCCGCCAATGATAGCCGAACTTTCGACCATGCCGTTTGGTCTTTTCTTTGATGGTCCCACCGTATCGCTTCCACAAGAAGTTGACTAGAATAGCGGCGACAACCAGAATGGTGAGCACCAAGAGTCCAACGTGAAACTTGTGGTGCATAGCGTAGCCGAAGTAAGCGATGTACAGCAGCCCGAGCACAACGAGGAACCACGCCTTGATCCTACTCCTGTTGTTCGACCAGCCATTTTTCAGCTTTCCCTGCAAAAAAGCAAACACAATGGTCACCGAAACCACATCTGAGTTCAGTTGTTCTGCCAACGTACTGACGTGTGCATCAGACGGACTTGAAACTTGTTGATGTGCAGAGCGCAGCCAGTTGGTGGGGACAGGTCGTCCTCGAACAGGAACTCGCCGACGTCGGTGCTGTCGTAACTCTCGGCGCTGAACTGCCTCGTGCTGAAAACACAGTCGAACAACCGATCACTTTGCCAGTTTTCGTTGATGTTTGCTTGTGAAAAAAATTGCGAGTTGTCCTCGTGCAGAGAAGGGCTCGAACAAATCCAAAGGACATCCGATTGAGTTTTGAAAGCAATTTCAAACTTTTCAAACTCTTTGTGGTATCGCTGACCTGATGGGGAGGTCTGACGGTGTTGAGTCGACGGTGAGGTCGAGTGTTTGTCGGGAGGTCGAGGCTCCGCGGTTCCTGAGTACACTCATCTCTGACCAAAAATCTGAATCTTGTCTAACAAGTTAGCAATGAGTCATCCTTGACTGTGTTGTTCTGAAGCTCCGACGTAGAAATTGTGCAAATCACAACGTCACTTTGTCATCACTCCAGGTGACATTTCCTGTGTGTCAAATTTCAGTTTTGAGACACAGACACGCTTGGCCTTGAGTCATCACAAAAGATTGTGCGTGTACTAAACCTCGAACGCCTCAGTTCGGATTGCCAATCTTGTATTCCCTCATTTCTCAAGTTCGTCAACACCAAATAATCAGAAAATGAAGAGTACATGAGCATCCAACTTCATTATGTGTGTGGAATCAGTTGCTCACACTGCATATCAGCAAAACCTGATTTGGCACCTCACTCCACTTTGGTGTTCATGCCAAAAGTATTGGGTCCATGCCTGGGAATGTTCTGCTCTGTTAATCAAGGCATATTTGGCTGTTGTGATGGTGAAGAGAGACGCAAAAAACACAGGTTCATTTCAGAACAGAACCCGTGCACAGCTCAAACAAACATGTCTGTCCATTTGCTGTTTAGATTTTTTCAGCTTGTTTTCTTTTTGGTCTCAAACAGGAGAAAATAGCATGTGCACTGCTGTTTGTAAAAGAAACATTGTTCCGTTATTCGAAAAAAGCTTTTCTCTTTCTACAATCGCGATCGGATTCAATTTGTGCTTCCTTCAAACGAATATTCTCGCGTTGTGGAACTGAAGAAAACAAAGGTGAAGGCGAAATGGGCTTAACCTGATGTGGACGGACTGAAACCACATTGATGAAAACGGGACCATGCACCCAACGAAGACCATGTCAAGCCTGTCCTTAGTTTCCGGAATGTCAATCGATGGACAACGAGCCGTATCAAATCAGCATCAACGTTAGTTTAGATCAATTATTCCTTTGCTGCGCTCGGAACTGCGCCTCGCAACTCCGGCGAGAAGTGTTTTGGTCACAATAATTTATTCATATAAGTTTCACAGAGAAATTACTAATGTGGAATCACTTGAGCGGCTGCACGCACGCGTCTGAAATTCTGGTTGTGTAAGAGTACACAAAGAAACGTCAGAAATTGGTTGACTGAGACGCAAACGTTGGTTGACCGAGCAGCCTTGTCGTCTTCAACGGAGTTCTGCTCCGTGGCCGGCCAGTTTGCAGGAAATCCCCCGATGAGCTTGGCGTCATCTTTCTCCTGCTCGGTTTGATTGGAGCCAAGAAATGATCAGTTTTGCTTTTCGGCAAAAGTTCAGGTGGATTCAAGAAGGGAGTGCAGTTCGGTTGGCTCGCCCTTCTCAGTGCCGTCACAGTGGGCTGCAGGTCCAACGTCTGACCGAAGCAGGCTGGTGAAACACTCTTTGCTTGCAAGCGACTGTAATCAGCTGTGTTGATGTGAACTTCCTTTTTGTGCTTGGAAAATTTGTTGAGTATTTTGTCTTGTAAAGTGTCCAGTTTGGTGTTTTGCAGAAAATGATCCGTTTTCCCCGGATGCTTCCACAAACTTTTTTTGTCCTGAGTTGCAGCCAATTTTGTTGGCACTTTCGCAAGTGGCACTCCTTCAGTGTCCTCCACGGGTGTTCTGAAACATTGTGACTGTTATCGAGACAAACTCTGGACACCATCAACTCAATGAAGGATTCTTTATCGGAGTTCAGCCCAAGATAAAATTGTAACATCACTTCTCGGGATGACCCGACAACACCCAACGATTCTGACAACACATACCGCAACGTGAGCCTGAGTTTCCTGGTCTCCGCCTCGAGCCTCTCCGGGGCTGGGAACTCCCGCGCGCCGGCAGCGGGGTTCTCGGCGTTGTTGAATGTGATGGCCGGGAGGTGACGGCGGTGGCGCCGCTGCCGCAGCCGCATCTCGATCCGGTCGAGCCGGTGTCGCTGCCGACTGGCGAAGGGCGTCGGATCCGGAGACTGCAACATGACCAGTGAACGAACATGATGGTGAGAATCGCTGTGACACGTGACAACTCGCATTTTGCGGGTCTTTGTAACATTTTGCAACAATATTGAGGCACCTGAAAGGGGAGCGGGGTGGGCGGCACCTCGCACAGCTCCCGCAGCAGGTCGTCCGGGATGACGATGTCGTAGGCGGCGCCCCTCGGCCCGCGCCACCGCTCTCTGTCCCGGCGCGCCAGCGAGTCCCCGTGCACCGTCATCCTGCCGTCCGCCAGTGTCCAGAGTATGAAACGAGCGGCTGGATGAATCCACCTGTCACATCGCCACAGCGACAACCTGCCGTTGGTGTTGCAAAATCCACCGTTGGGAGCACGTGTGGTTCATTTGAGAACGCGCAGGGACACTATCCTTCAAGTGCTGCCAATATTCCAACTCACTGCACAAAATTGACAAAGACCATTGAGTGCGATTCCAAAAATACCATTTGACAAAACTGTCCAGATCTTATCTGCATCTTGCACAAACAGCTCTGCAGATACAGTGTGTTTGTGCCTCCGGTACTGTTTTTATAGCTTCATTTTGAGCTGCAATTTAACTGCAAATCGATCGCGGGTCGATGACAACGACACCTGACAGAAACCGCATTGATCTGTGGGCGGCGTGGCGCCACAGCCAGCGACACGATCAATCAGAAAGAACACGAACAGTTGGCATCGACAGGTCACTGAGACGAGGACCCTCTGCCGCCAAATCTTGCGGAACGATGAAAAGATGACCAAACAAACTTGTCACATTTGGAAACGTTGATTTATTGTTTGTCCGAAGCCTCGACCAGGCGTGTAAGCAATGTACAAAATCAAATTTACGACTCCAAAGTCCCGCAAGTTTTTATATTTTAATGTCCAAAATCCAAGAATGAACTCATCTTTCAGATGCGCTCCCCTAGTTTTGTTTCTTGATTTGCATGTCAAACGACGACAGTGCTGTGCGAACACATCACTGTCTCCAGTCAGCCTAGTCTTTAAAATGCAGAGAATATTCACCAGGTAAAGCACATAACTATCACACAACCATGGTTTGGTAATGTATCACAAAAGTAACAGCCGCATGGACACACGATACGTACGACAGGCAGAGGCCACCGCATCAAATTTAGCACACATGACAAGTTCAAAGTCGTCCCAACCTTCAATTCACACGATTTCAAACGACAAATCTCTTCTCTTTCTTTGCCATGACCGGATCATCATATTGCGCGACACCTCGCACAAAGAAACTTGCCACACAGATTGACAAGACGCAAAACAGGAGTCGACATGTCAGCACAGATAAAAAGAAAAACACCCCTTCAATGGAATCCCCACCCCCCTACAAGAATAGAAATCAAGATCCAGTGAGGAAAGAATTCAGGGACAGTTGGCGCGAATGGCGGTGGGAAGGAAATTGAGTCAATTCGACAGCACGACTGCCAGAACTTCATTGATCTCGTTGCGTTGTTGCTTTCAGAGTGATAACCCAAACCATACCAGTTCAGCGAATACATCTTTCTGTTGTTGGGAGGGAGGAGGCTTGCTGACAAAAAACCCGGCTGTGCTGACCAACGTTTTCTGCACTGTCAGCTCTTTGCGCCACAGGCCTTATCTGCCGCTGGAATCGAACAACTCTGACACCAAGCGATTGGAATGTTGTTCATGTGTTCATTTTGCAACTCGAAGACAGCATTTTTTCCAAAAGGGCACGCAAGCCAAGAGGAGGACAATTCAGAACGCGCGTGTCGAATGACGCGACCTGCGGCGTCCGCCAAGTACCAAATGAAAAAAAAAAACAAACCTTAAATGTGTATTCAAGATGCAATCATGACTAGCAAAACACATTTTAACTGCACTTCAACTGATGCGAGGACAACTTGTTCAAGAGGAAGTGGGGAACAGAACAAAAAGTACCAAAGTCAGGCACGTGTGCGCTGTGCGTTCAAAGTTCGCAGCTTTCAATGTCGAACAAACAACGAAATCAAGGAGTACACACGATTATATCACGGACAATAACAACCAAGAACCAAGCCTGATGTCACCGACCGTCAGACACAATTATGACCTGACTATAATTTGGAGTTATCACCACATGCAGAATATGTTTGCAGCTAGAACAAGCACCAAACGATACGAATCTGAGAACGTACGTGACAGTTTTCACCACAAGTTCCACTGACATCACGTCTCACAGGGGAGATTGTGGTGGCTCATTCTGGACACATCGAAACGCGCGGAGGAATGTTTCACAAGAAGCAAACCTTGCACCACACAGAAACTGAATCGAATCGACCACACCAGCCTCAAACTTCTTTGAGCTCGGCAAACTTCACGTGGAAAAATCAGGCTCAAAGACGCATCACTTTCAGTTTGTCCTTTGAACAGGTATCACGAAACATCACAACACCGAACCAATGGCACACTCGCATTCTGATAGCCCAACATAAACAAACCAAAATTCGAATTACTCTTTTTAAAACATCTTCACAAACCAATCGACAAACAAAATGACATACAAATGAGCAAAGACAACTTTATCAACAGCCTTGTGTGTCAGTGCCACTTGTTGGTAGTTTTGTCACGCCACAATTCACTGCGTGATTTCGCTCGGATCTCGACACCAAGATGTACTCAATGCGATCTCTTCACTGAAAGAAAACTGGATGGAATCAAGAATCCAAACAGCTGTCAAATTCGTCCTGCTGCATGACCCTGCAGCATCAGAACATTTGGCCATTTCCTGTAGCCGTCTCTGCAATGTACAGTTCATATCACAATGTTAGAAAAATACTGGATACTTGACGTCTTGTGTCGCGGATCATCCATCCACAGTGAGATTTCTGTTTTTCATCAACAGATGCAAATGTCTAAGCTGCACCACACAACATCGAGCAAAATGATCCACAGCGGGTGTTTATTCCACGTGTTTCATCCACGTGTATACTTTTTTCACTTGCATGAAGATGCAGCGGCAGTCAAGGGTCAGTGCTCCATTGGCGTTGCGGAACCACTGGTCACGTTAATATCTGTGCGTGAATATTGCATTGCTGTGGCCAGTCACTTAGAGCTTTTACTGGGGCTGCCACTGGTGCCAGGTTTGCTCGCCGTGCGTTTTGGACTCCCAGTCTTGACACGACTCGGACTGCCGGACTTGGCTTGAGGATTGGAACGTTTCGGACTGGCTGTTTTGGAGGGAGATGTGTTCGTGGGCGTTTTGCTGTCGTCTTTACCCTTGTCACTGTCAGTTGAGCCTTGTCTCTTCGTTTCCTTCCTGGATTCGGCTGAACTCTGGCGTTTCATCTCTCCCTTGGATTTTTCTACGGAACTCTGTCTTTTGGGCTGGTCCTTGGTGGTCTTCTCTTGTGAGCTCTGACGCTTCGGTCTCGCACCTCCCCAGTCCTTCGCAGCAGCTTTCTCCGTTGAGCCTTGCCGCTTGGGCGGCGGAACAGTGTACTCGTCACCACTGACCTTCTCTCCTCCACTCACACTGCTCGCCTTGGTCTTGGCAAGTTCCAACTTCGCCCTGTTCTCACTCTGCGCATGCTGCTTCTGAATCGAGTCTTTGCTCGAATCCAGCGATTTGCCTTCGGTCAAAACAGATCTGTTTGGTGTGGATCCGATGGAGCTGTTGCTGTCGCTGCTCTCACTCATGTTGAGCCTGACGCGCGCGCTGTCTCTGTCCAGAGGCGGGCTGGCAGCCAGAGAGCTGTGTGGCGGACTCTCCCTGTAACGGATTGATCCAGGTACCGAGATGCTGTGGCCGAAGCCAGGCTTGCGATGCCCGACTGTGTCGAGTCTGTCCTGGTAGCTGTGTCGGAGAATATCCCTCCGATCTGGCAGGTCACTTCGGCGCTCCTGGTAGCCGTAGCTGTGTCTGCGCTCCCGGTCCCTTTGCCGGTCCTTCTCTCGCTGCAGTTCGTCACTCCTACGTTCGTGCCACGATTGTTTGCGGTGCCTGACCAGCCCGCTCGCCTGCTGTTTCTCTGCCGAACTGGGATGCAGGCGGTCCGGGGAGAGGGCCCGGCGTAGCAGCGGAGAGCCCGGCTCGCAGCTCTTCGGGCGGCCGCCCATCTTGCGTGCAGCTGGAGCGAGCTGCCCCACGGCCACAGGACTCGGACTCGACTGCGTCGATGGGTTGTAAGTCTGCGTCATGTTGGAAATCCCGTGCATCGCGTTGTGGTGATGCGGCACTTGTCCCATGGTCAGGGGACTCGGACTTCGCGTCGGCGACGTTGCCATGGACGACGGTGACGGTGTGCGCGCCAGTGGCGACAGTGGGATGTTGTGCACAGACTTCCTCCTGTGCGGCGACTTGACCGTCTGTAGCTTGTGCTTCAAGCCGTGCAGCGAGCTGGGTCTGCTGAAATGTGCTGATCCAGCGGGGGAGTTGGGTGTGCTTGAACTCGGGGAGCTCGAGTTGGAACTCGTGTCCCCCGTCGACCGGGCGCCGCTGTCCGAGGCGGACGGCGACCAGACCCGACTGAGCGGCGGCGACTTGGGAGAGCGAGTCGGGGAGCCGGGCAGCGAGTCGCCTGAGCTCAGAGACCGGGACAGCGACGTGAAGCTGCGGCTCGGCGTCAGCGGCGACGCGCCGCTCGCGCTGCCCAGGTGCTGCTCGGCGCGTTTGGAGCTGAGGCGCCGGAAGAGCGACGTGCGCCGCTTCTTGTCCTCAGACTTGGTGCGGTGGTGCTTCTTTTTCGTCGAACGACGCGCCATCTTGCCTGCACATAAAGAGGTGGCTTCAGTTGAGACGAACATGATGAACACATGCGGAACGCACGTGGAAGTGTGCTCAATCCAAACTGAACCTGCACTGAGCACGGTTCACTGACCTGCGTGTTGTCGCTTGCGGCCGCCCTCCTTGATGCTCGTGTTCTCGAGCGGCACGGCGCGGATCGTCACTTTGTTGCCGCCCGACAGGATGTGCGACACAACGTGCACATGCAGCAGGCCCTGCACGTTCTCCCCGTTCACGTGTGTGATGATGTGGCCGGTGCGCAGCCCCGCCTCGAACGCCGGGCTGCTCGACTCGACCGCCTGCAAACACGGGGTGAGTCAGTGCATCTTTTGCCAACTCCACGCCTACAATACCCTTCTCAAACAAACAAAAAATTCTTGAAAGCCATCACATTTTGTACCGAACACAACTTTCAGTGAAGCCTGATGCACAGACATGAAGTGAGATGGGAACGGCAGCTCACCACGACGAGGTGGTGCAGCGTGTACACGTCGCTGTCTCCGTGATAGACGCGGATGGCGCGCAGCGTGAAGCCGTAGCCGCGCGGACCCTTCTTGATGAAGATGGGCGGCTTGAGTGACCCGATGGGCGACACGTCGTGCGAAGGCGACGTGTCACGTGACGACGTGCTCGACGTGGGCGACACGAGCGGCTGCGACACCGTCGCGTCTTCTGCAACGGTGAGAGTCGACGTTTGGAAACAAAACATGCGTGAAGTCATACTGCACCAGATCTGTTCACTTTTCCAATCCGCAGCTTCTGGCAACATTCAGGGCAAGAAGTGACCTCAGCACGACCGTGATTTCAGCAACTTCTAAGAAGCTGGCACTCTGTGGAAGCTTTCTGACCTTCCAATCTGTCACGCGAAAGCATGGGCAGGCTTCCTTCAACAGTGCAGTGTGCTAGTTTTGAACAAGTGCAGAACAACAGCCATTGCGCCCAAAAGAAACCGATGTTAACGCCGGAAGCAGGATCATCCCGACAGAACGCACCATGAGGCGGAATGAGCAGCGTGAGCGCAGACGCAGAGGCAGACTTATGCACGCGCGTGTGCGAGCGACTGCGGTCCGTGGGGCTCGTCAGTCCCGAGGTGAGGGTCACGGGCAGCACCGGGCTGGGGGAGTCCACGTCGGGCGCGGGGCCAGAGGCATCAAGGGCGAGGACGGGAGAGGCGCCGGGGGGCTCCACCACGGCCGGCGGGCTTTTCAACCCACCGCCACCGCCCGTCCTCCGCTTGGTAACAGCGCCATCTGCAGCGTCCTTCCCTCCTTCCTTTTCCTCCACCGGGGATAACTCTGAAAACCAAACGCAACATGCAACCACCAACGCAGACTTAACTCCTACCAGAACACACACAATATTGTGGGGAACGTGAAATCACAAGGTGAGTCCAAGAAAACGTCAGTCGTTAACGACGCAGAAACGGACAGAAAGTGCTTGGCCAAATGGAGATAATTTTTCAAATGAAATCTCGAGGATCTTGGACACACGAACATCACGTAGCCGCTCCTCAGACTGAGGATCAACAAACGGCCGACTGTGGAAACGAAACAGAAAAGACGGACGGAAAACAATGGTCTTTGGTGTGGTCGTTCACAGAAAGGGACAAGTTTTGGAAACAATAAGAACTTTGAATTGAAGCCAACGGCAGGCTTAACGGAGGAATACGGTGAGCAAAGCGAAAACACAACGATGATGTCAATTTGCTTGGCAGTGGAAGATGAGCGGGGATAGCTGTCAGCACAATCACCAATGAGAGTTCGCCACCACGTACACTGCTGAACTGAGGTATCCATTCCAAACAAACGTTTCACCGTTGCATTAATCAGTTCAGCAATGAAACAAAACTCAGCGAATATCACCACGGCCACCGACGAAGATGAACCACAACCGACACAAGCAGCACCGGCGCACGTACCTTTCTGCGGGAACATGGCGGCACTCTCGTCCTCCACGGAGATGGAGAACCGCGGCAGCGGGTCCTTGGGGCCGGACTTGCTGCGCTGCCGCAGAGTCACGCCAGGATGCACGTCGCTGCTCGTCAGGTGCTGCGCTGGCGTAGACGTGGACGTGAGGGGCGACGCGTCAACCTCCGGCGGACCTGCACACGACGTGACAGTCGAGGTGAATGAGCGAAACGAAAAGACTCCTCTTAAAATTACAGGCGAAAGTAACTCGCTCAATGAAAATGTCGGGCCTGACTCACAACACGTTTAACAGCAACAACTCAACATACGGTACCTGCACGACGGAGCGTTTTGGCGACGTCACTGTCCGTATGTCTGCGGTTGGCAGTGGGCGACACATCGCTGGAGTCCGTGTGCAGCGAGTCCGGGGTCGTGAGGCTGGCGGCTGAGCGGGGCGTGCTGTTAACACACAGAGCAGAACCACGCAACCGCGGGTTAGATGCCGGCAACACTGCAAACAAATCTTCACACGCATGCGAGGCCCCACCAACTTCATCGACTCCGTGCAACGTCCCGGTAGATCCTGCATCCCTTCGGCCAGATTGTGATGAGGGGAGCAACCCTGAGGTGCCCACCCCATCTCTCAGGGACATCCCTCCCACCCCAGGCCCCTGTGCTGCTGCACGCTCCGACACCAGTCCCGACAACCCAGGATCGGACCGCATGCTATGCAGTGGCACCCTGGACCCGTCAGCATGCACACTCGTCGTATGAGAATCCGAAGGCACTGCGTGCATTTGTAGTCCTGATCCAGACAGCGCTCGGTGCATTTCCAGACCCTGCGGAATGTCAGGCTCGTCGTAAGCAGACAGATCACAGCTGGTGCCGACGTGTTGAAGGGTCACCTCGACCCTGGGGCGATCGCTCTCTCTTCTCAAGGCCATCAATGATGACGTGGATTGAACCCTGTGCATGCCTTCACTGAACCGGTCATCAACGTGCCCCACACCATGCAAGTCTCTGCTGTGCCTCAATGATGCAGAACGTTTCAAACGAGACATAAATGGACCAAGTACTGAAGGGCTGGGTGGCTTCTTGGGTTTGTTAGCTTTGGCACCAAACGTGAAAGAAAGACTTCGTCTGAGGAACTGAAGCGGCGTGAGCTGTGCGCTGGGGGACAGGCAGCATGCAGCGGGGATAGGGACAGGGACTGAGGGTGCAGAGCCGGGTATGGTCAGGGGGGAAGGTCTTGATGGTCTGTGCAGACTGGACGATGAACTGGTTCTTGAGATACTTGGAGACGGGGATTGTCTTTGAACGTAAACCTCCCTTGGAGCGTAGAGACAGGGAGAGGAGGCCACGAGCGGAGAAGGGACTGGGGGCAGTCGGGCGGGAGAGATTCGACGACCTGGGTTCCAGTCGGGTGGGGTGAGTGAGAGGATCGGGGTGGGGGACAAACCAGCCGGCGAGGGCGGGGTCTCGGGCGGAGAGACGAAGGCGGATGCATGCGGGAAGCAGAAGGGACAGGAGCAGCCGCCGCCGCCGCGAGACGGACCCACGAACGGAGAGAACACGGACCGCGAGCTGTACGAAACAATGTACCAACTGAGAATACAACTCCAGGATCGAGATTCGCAGACTATCTACACTGTACAGAACTTCGAATTCCATCTTTTTGGGTATTGCAGGCAGATCTACCAGAATCAACCAGGCAAGTTGTAGGACACCATGAACCGTGATCAAAATGAGTTGAACGAGAAACTTCCAAGGACACACCGAACGCGAATAAATGATGTTCCTTTGGACTTTGAGCGTTCGTCCTGTTGTTTCAACCTGCGTTCGTCCTGTTGTTTCAACCCATTTCTTCAGACTAAAGCGTCTCATCTGAATTGCCAGAAATGGCTGCGGTTCCCAAATCATTTCCGAAAAGAATGGAGCTGCACGTACGTGTCGGGGGAGCTGACGGGCTCGTCGCCCTCGGACCGGGGCGTGCTCGTGCCCGGCTCCCCGGGCTGCGCCGCGGCCGCCGAGACGCGCCGCTCCGCCGGGGACCCGGACGACCCGCCCGACGCCGACGAATCCTTCCGGTCGCCCAGAGTCATGTCGGACTCGTCTTTCTTCGAGCTCGACTGCAACACAACGAACCCATTGATCAGGTGCCAGTCAGCCGAAGCTCAACCAAAATGTCTGATTCTGATTGTACCCCCCCCCCTGATGCGTCCGGGGTACTCACCGTGACGTCGTGCAGCGTGCCGCTCTCGGAGCGCAGGTACACGCGGCTGTAGCGCGGACTGCACGACGAGAAGCTGTGGAAGAGCGCGTCGTCCATGTCGTCCTCCGTGTCCTCGGCCTCGTGGTGCTGGTAGCGGTCGAGCCGAGCTGCCAATAATGTCGTCGCCAGTTAGTCACTCGTAACTATTAGAATTGGGCAACGGATCGGGAACACGGACCCTGTGTGAAATTATGACACCTCGAGGTGCAATGCAGGAACAATCACCCAAAATGTGACAGCTGGACCTTCGCTGTTCCTTGGAGTTTGTTTTAACCTGTGCTTTTCACTTCTTCGGGCATTTGTTGCCGCTCAATTCCTCCCCTCATACTGTTTTGTTGGCAACGTACACAATGCACAATGCAATTCAACCGTTCCCTGACGAGGAACAGTGTTCACCCATGTTTTTGTCGCACCCAAAGTATAAGATAAGTACCTAGATTTTCTGGTATGAGGTCACATTTGAATTGTAGTAATTCCATACCCATGGAAAAGACGCTCCCCTAGTTTGGTGCCCAATTTTGGGACAAAAAAGTGTTCTTAAACACGGGTGGATACGGTAAACAGAGCAAAGGAGGCCCAGTGAATGTTTCCGCCTCAACAAATTGTGCCTCAGAATGATAAAAGTTCGAGGACGCGGCACTCACAGTCGAAGTAGCTGGTGTCCTCCTCGTTCTCCAGGTCGGGCACGAACTGCGCCTTCTGCCGCAGCAGCCCGTCCCAGTCGAGCCCCAGGAAGAAGATGTGCTCCTTGATCTCAGCGGCGCCGCCGGCGCCGATGCGCTCGAGCGGGTTCTGCTGCAGCAGGCGCTCGATGAGGTGGCGCGCCTCCTCCGGGATCCCGCCGTCCTCGTCGTCCGGGGGCCACTCGATCTCGTCTGCCGGGAGAGACGGGCCTCGGTGAACGGCTGAAAACTCGATGAAAATTTGAGTGTGACTGCGTGTGGCCTGGTTCAAAAAACTTACCATTGATGACTTGAGAGAAGAGTTCCTCGGGTGTGTCGCCGAAGAAAGGAACGCAGCCGACGAGAAACTCGTACAGAATGATGCCCATCGACCACCAGTCCACTGGTTTGCCTGCGAAAATGAAAATTCGTGAGAAATTTGTTGCCGCACACGTCACATTGAATTTTGTACTGGGGTTGAATTTCCAAGAGCACCCAAATCTTACTGTCAGATTGACAGACACTGACCGTATCCCTGTCTGAGGATGACCTCGGGAGCGATGTACTCCGGAGTTCCGAACACCTGCTTGTCCCGAAACATGCTGCACTCTTTGTCGATACTGCCCTCGTACAAGTTTGTCGTCACTGAAAAAGACGGACAGCAGACTGAGATTGCAAGCTTTGCCCATGAAACCACAGTCACGAAATCCATTTCACTGATTGTTTTGCCAAAAAAAAACAACAACAATAACCAAAGGACTTACAGTTCATGATGCCCATCTTCGACAAACCAAAGTCGGTAAGTTTGATATGACCCAAGGATGTGATTAGCAAGCTGAAATAAAACAAAAAATGTCCAGATGTCTCGAAAAAGAATCAAGCACGATGTCCAGCGAGTGATCTCAGTGCATTCCGTTCACAAGCAGCTTACTTGTCTGGCTTTAAGTCTCGGTGAACGATGCCGTAGTTGTGTAAGTATTCAAGTGCAAGTACGGTTTCTGCGAAGTACATCCTGCAAAGAGAAATACAGCCAGACTTTCAGTTCAAGGTTCTGGCTGCAAGGCATTGCTGATGATGAAGGCACATCCTCCAAAAGTTTTGAATGAAAGTTCACCTGGCCATGTCGTAAGGCAGAGGTCCTATGCTTTTGATGAGTGTCGCGCAATCTCCACCTTCCACATACTCCATCACCATACACAGGTGCTTCTGAAAACGAAGTGGCACAAACAACTTGAGTTCTGCAAGGCCGAAGGGACATGGAGCGAAGTGCACGGAGGTGGCAGCGCGGTAACGAGCCGGGATGACAATGAGCAGAGCACTGTGCTTTTTGCGCGCCACGTAATCCTCCTAATGGGTTCAAAAGTTGCAGGACAGCGGAGTACAAGCGGGTCTCGTTGTGGATGAACCAAACCAGTGCGGCGCTGGACCAACCACTCGGTTGCGTAACCTTTCAAACCGAACAACTTTGGATGAGCACACAAAACGTTCCTCCCAGATGTGACTTTGGAAGTCCAACCAAACATGATCGGGACTGAACCGTCCATACACAACAAATCTCCACAAGATGAGTGGCGGAAGCCTCAAAAATCACACGGGTCCAGTAATTCACACAAGGCACAGTGTGTGTGTGTGTGTGTGTGTGTGTGTGCGCGCGCGTTTGTGTGTGTATGTGTGTGTGTGTGTGTGTGTATGTGTTGTACCTTGGTCTCGAAGCTGCAGATGAGTCCGACGACGAACGGGTTGTCGGTGAAGGTGAGGATGTCGCGCTCGGCGAACACCTGCTCCACCTGGTTGCGCAGCACCAAGTTGTGTTTGAGCAGCTTCTTGAGCGCGAATCGTTTCCGCGTCAGTTTGTGCCGCACCAGGTACACAGTGCTGAAACCACGCAAACCAAGGCGTCAAGAACATGTCTGGTGAAAGCAAATGTTCAGAGCTGACCCCGAAGTCGTTCCGAACAGCATGGTTTCGAAATCAAATGACCCGAAGCACAGTGTTGGCGTCACTGTGCAGCCAAGAGTGTCTTCGGACGAGAAACAGCTGCAGTTAGAGGTGACGAAGGTGAGGTGCGCACCCGTAAGCTCCGTTACTGATCATTTTGATGGTTTCAAAGTCCTTTTCTGACGGCATCTTGGGTGGAGCCTGCGGCATTTCTTCCTTGGGTAACTGCAATCAAGGTAACGGGTTTCAGTTGACAGCACCAGCCACAACGCGTCTGACCAAACCAATGTTCTCAAACCATTTCAGAGATTTTCCAGTCTGTTCTCTTTCCATTTGGAACAACAAAGTACGAACCTCGAGTTTGTTTTGGTCATTGTCGGGAAGATCTATGTCCAGTTCGGTGCTGTCTGTGGTGTTGATGTCGCTTATCCCTGCAACAGAAGGACCACAAATTATCCTCAACCCCTTCGCGATGCGATGCTCAGATTTTGGTTGCGATGTGGATCTCCATGAGGAAAACGAACCTGCGAGCGGATCCCTGTTGAGTCCCAGTTTGGATATGATGTACTGAGGAATGTCGGTTTTTATCGATTGCTTCGCTTGACCCTCGGCTGCTTCCAACAAATGGTAGAATTCCTCTGGGTCAAATTCCTGAAATGCAAAAGACACATATATTTTGTTTTGTCAATCAAACAACGAGAGCATTTGTCACTTGAATTTGTTTCCGAAAATGGACGGTCTGCTAAACAGGTCAGAATGCCTTGCTTTGTACCTGAAGCAAATTTTGTTTCGGCAGGGGTTGGGTGGGAAATGACCAGTCGCCAAGGGACAGTAGGACACAAACCCCACGCGTTCTGTGTGTGGAAGGGTACAGGCAAAACGGCTTTTCATGTTTTCTTTTTCTCATTGCGCGTGAGTGAAAAGTTTCGTCTCAAGAGGGATGGGGGGGGGGGCGTGGTGGATATCTGAAGTGAGGGCGTTTTCGTATTTTGACTTCGTGTCAAAGTTCTATGCTTGGAGGGGTGCGGTCTGTGTGTGGCAAGAGACTCTGCCATGGCCCCGTCCACGCACCAATCCAGTTTGTTCAATTTTTGTTCAACAACAATCCACATGAAAGTTTCCCTCACCAGACACTCGAGCAGTCGCGCCGGCCTCGAGACGATGATGAGCAGTTTCTTCACCAACATCGTGGCGTGCGCGCTGGCGGCCGGAGATCGCTCCTTCGCCTGAAGACAACGAAAACATGATGCGCACAGGAATATCACAAAAGATCTTTTTTGTGTCAATGGACTGCAATTCAGATTCCATCCCAACGACCTGCGCGCGCACAACTCACATCGATGAGCAGTCGCTCCATGTGCTCTGACAGCTCGTAGAAGTAGGCGGACGAGATCATTTTGTCGCGCGACTTGTTGAGGCAGTCGCGCGCCAGCTCGACGATCTGGTGGTGGATGAAGCGCGCCGTGCCGTCCGACTCGAGCTCGTCGCTCTCGAGCCGCGCGTGTCGCTCGATGAAGCCCTGCAGTCGCTCTTCCATCTGATCCACCGCCTGCGGGGCACAAACACAACCATTTCTTCTCCAGCCTCTCAGGACAAAACACCGGGAAAACAAAAGTTCTCAAAAGGCAGCAGAACCGAAATGAGTCGCAGTGTGCACTCACGTTGGGAAAGCGCTCCCTGTAGACGTTGTTCATCATCATCGTCTCCGTGTCGATGCCCGGGGACCTGGCTGGACTGCTGCTCAAAAGAAACGAAGACAAATGTCAGATCTTCAAATGTAAAACTGCAAAAACACCCACGTGACCAGAAAACAAGAATCAAATATTCAAACCAAACGACTACAATGACAGAGTAAATTTGGACTTGACACTGAAGTTTAAAAACCACTACTCACAAGAGCAAATAGAATTGAGGCCAAAACTACAGTTGTCAATGAAACAAGCGCAATTGTTAACGAAAAATGAGCGACACTTTTGTGTTAGAAGCGTTGTTGGTGAAAAGCGTTTCTGGTTGGACTCGTTTGATCCGACACGAATTTGACAGTTCCTTTCGGAAAGACGGCTATTTTCTGCAACAAGTCGGGTCAGTCGAATCCAACTCGGCGTTCAAGTCCCTTGCGTCACATTTTGCTCAGTGTACCGGCACCAGTTGTGGCATGAAGGGCAAGCACAGTCACACACCGGCTCGTACCTCCGTCAACACAGACACGTTGTCACGACACGAAGGAGCAACAGACAATACTCGTACTGAATGCATTCTTTGGTCTCAAAGGAAAGTCTACCAGAGGCTGTGCATTTCAATTGGGTTTCACGAAATGCACTGCACTCGGCCGGAAAGGATAATAACAAACTAGAAACAACATCTTTGTGCTCAAAACTTGCACAAAACGTCCATAAATGAGGAGAAGGAAACGAGTAAGCTTACTCCAAGGCAAGCCAGGAAAGGCTGCAAGGAGGCAAACAAATATTAGAGATATGTACACTACGAGATTGTTTCAGACACCTTCAAATTGAAAAAGAAAACTGCTTCAAAAAAGAAGAAAATAGTTGTTCTGCCAGAATTTGTAGACCTTGAAACACGACGATCCTTGAAATAATGGCGTCAAAAAATTCACACCCAGACAGGCATAAACACTCAAAGAGCAATGTGAAAAGACGAAAAACTTAAGACCTCGACACACAAGTGTAAGGTTTGAACCGACATGTTTAGTTCGATACATTTTCAGTCACAATATCGATAACGCTCCTCGACGTTTGATCAAGACTGGACCACGGAGAGAGCAGAAGATCCAACAGCAGCACGAAGAGACCGCGTCAAACCAAGCATCAGAGGTCAAGCAGACAGTTTGTTAATTTTGTCCCAGAGGAAGCGATATGCAGCAGAGTTTTCGTTCAGACCAGACGTACCTAACAAAATGTCTCCCCAACCTCAGCCTGATTGTGGCAGACAAATGGGCATAAAAATGTCAGAAATGATCTTTACCACCACAAAAATTTTTAGGCCACCGCAAATCATGAACCAAGATGCGAAATGATGTCTGCGAAAGGAAGATGATCCAAGAAATGGCAAGAGCAGAAGCTCGATCAAGACCGACTTGCTTCCACGAGTGCGGGGAAAGGGAAGTCGCCCGAATTCCTTCAACCAGAAGAATTCTTTCAACCAGAAGCACAGAAATTCACATCTACCTGAGGCTTCTGGAGCGCGGTCTCATGTTGGGAGATTTGCGGCCATCGTCCTGGTCCAGGCCGGGGTTGCTCTCGTTGCTCGAGAAGTGTTTGTGCAGCAGCCGCAGTTCATCTGCCGTCGGTTGGTACGGCAACTGGTGCAGCTTTTCTTGCGATGAGCACTGCGACTACGGCGAGAAGAGAACAAAGGTGAAGGTGAGCAGCAAGTGCATAAAAATGAAACTTCAACTGGATCTCATGTCATTTGGGCGTCATGTTTCTATCTCCGGAACAGAGAGGTCGCCGACAACGTGTTTTACCATGTACTCGTACACTGAAGGAAGCGAACAACATCTCTGAGACGCACCAACAAAAAAGGAAGAGTTCATCACGTTTGTTTCGGACACCCAGGATGCACCAGAATTTCGACTCAAAGTACCACATCGACAAAGTTCACTTTCATTTCTTGAAACTGATGTGAATTCCAACACAAGAGAACTTAAACAAATTCGTACAAAAGCCAGACTCGCAACTTAGCTGTTTCGTAGCAAGCAAAGAAGATTCAAAGAACACGACGACACAATCGACAATGAAAATCGTCTGTTGTCACTACCACTGAGCTACAATCAACGAACGCGCACGTCTACTCTAGCGATGCGCTACGACACAACTACGCCCATGTTTATACCTTGAACAAATCGGGGATCTGTAAAGGGAGCAAAAACCAACGTCACTGTTCGTTTCAAGGTCGATTTTGTGCAGTTGGGAATTGAAGTTGATATCTGCGTCGTCAATTATCAGTCAAGGTTGCACTTCACACAGAAAAGCTACACAAGTTCACCTCGGGCGGTGACAATCCCTGTGGATTACTGTGTTCGTTCCTTTCTTCGTGCTTTCCCGGGAACAACAGGTTTGGCTGGTTACTCACCGAGACGTTGGAACTGCCCGGCGTGTTGGTCCCGTAGCCTGAGGACGGCAGCGACGCCACTGACCACCGCCGCCCGTCCATCCTGCGCGTCAAACACTGGCGTCACTCACACAGCTCTCGGTTGACCAGCCACCACAAAAGGCCGTTCAAATTCCAATGCCCATTACTTTGCGTAAAATTTTTGTGTCACTGTCATTGGAGAATTTTCGAAGGAAAGTGTGTGGCAAGAGACCTCGCACTTCTGAGTTCTTACCGCTTGTTGACAGCTGCGGCGAACGGGAAGTGTCCCCCGTGCGCGCTCGGAGACACATTGCGCGGACTCTCCAGCGGACTCCCTGCAATCACAACACGAGCAAACACAATTGAGCTGTTTGTTAAAACTTCCGTCAGACATCCACCGTTGCGCAATGACCCCTTGTCGCATTTTCAGCAACGTAGGTTGAAGCGTGTGAGTTGTTTCACTGTGGTTGGGTTTAAAGTTTGGAAATAAGCCCAAATGTCAAGGCTGTGTGCCACAGACGAAGAATCTATTTCTTTGAACAGTTAAAAAATGGAACAAGTGCACGTAAAATCCAATTTCACGTCTGGAAGACACGCATGAATCAACGGAGTAACGATTTTTCATCCGGCAAAACGAGACGGTACTCGACCATTCGTAACAATAACGACTTTTTGCCCTCGTCGTTGGTTGCGCAAGCGATTTCGTCCCTCAGGATTTGTTGCAATCAACGTGCCTCCCATGTCGAGAAACCAGGTGCGCTCAATCAGCCGGGGACCCAGGGACACGAAAATGTCGATAAACGACGGATTTGCAAAAAAACACACAACGGCGCGTGTAACAGCGCAAGTTTGTTGCGATTCCCACTTTCTCCCTGTTGTCCTTTGCCTTTTTGTACTGTTTGCTTGGGGTGTAACCCTGGCGACGAAAGCTTTATTTGCAGCTGCTGTTTCAGGGACCGGAAAATTCATTGCACCAGGAAACCACCGTTCTCTCGAAGCTCAGATACTCCAACGCAATTCAGCTTTCACCGGGAAGCCCCCAACTTCCGTCAGCAGTCGCATTTCCATCCATCTCAATTCGTGATCAAACAAACCAATTATTGATCAATAGTCCTCGAACATTCGCCCGATTTCATCAGTTTACACCCAAGGTAATCCTGCGTCATTTGGCGATGGTGGCTCTTCCGTTGCTCTCGTGATGAGACAGAAGACAAGAGTCCAACAAGAGTCGTCGTCGTCGTCATCGTCGTGTGTGTGTGTGTGTGTGTGTGTGTGTGTAGGGGGGGGGCGTCGTAGTTGCGTTCAGATTGCCACAACACACTTTTGCAAACACAAACAATTTTCCTTTCTGTTGACTTCGAGAACAGAAGGCCTCACTCACCAATCAGTTTTTCCAATGTTGATTTCTCTCCAATCGCCCCTTTGTGGAGGCAAATCTCTCATGCAACTGTTTCATTAGCTTTGTGACGGATGTGGAGGCAAATCTCTCATGCAACTGTTTCATTGTGCGAAGTCCCTTTAGGGCGAAGCACCATGTGGTAATGCAGTATATGGCAGCTGGACCAAAATGTCCCCTCCCCCCCCCTGGCCAGACCCCCCCCGGCCAGACCCTCCCCAGCCAGACCCCCCCCCCCTTGCAGAAGACAGCATGGCTGGTGGAGGACAAGGAGGACCAGGAAGAATTGATAAACAAGGAAGAATTGATGACATTAACGCCACTGCAACGCTGCAAGGGACTTCGCACT
>JAAUXT010049467.1_pt1 | contig 25745 bp, 26 predicted proteins | sample 7278171 | NCBI WGS metagenome assembly JAAUXT01 (sample SAMN14350112, study PRJNA611818) | marine sediment metagenome | isolation source: surface marine sediment (1.8m) | place: French Polynesia: Moorea | collected 2018-08
GGATACTTACTCATTTTCTGGATCAAACAAAATGTGGTGCAAAGTTGAATCATGGCTGATGCCGGTGATGTCGATTTGTTCGTCGTCTGAGGAATCAATTTCAACGAAAAAACCACCTCCAGTGGATGAACTCATGACTGTTTTAGTTCAAACAAAATTATTTTGGAACAAAGTCATTCAAAAATTTCAAAGAAAACCGAGCAAATTGTCATGTTAGCACAACGATAACCAGAGCCAAAATGAAGCAGATGTCACGCACCGCCAATCATGCCACTGTACGCGACCCACTTCTCGAGCGATTCCAAGAATTGAGTAAAAACACGCACATCCTGACACAGCTGGCCATGTAAACAAAGGTTAGACATGCTTAAGAAACATTTGCGCACATGTTGCAACTGCCACCCGGATGGGTAGACGTGACTTCAACAACATGGGTGGTGGATTGACCCAGTCATCCGGTTCACTCCGTGGTCGACTTGTCATCTGCGCACTTAAAACTGGGATTTTTACAAACACGCTCATTTGTCCTCTCGAGCTAATGCTCTCGAGGTCAAACTCACGTCTTTGTACTCATCCCAGCCTTGAAACATGCGTAGATGACTCGTCGACCACAGCGTGACCCGAACTCACGGTCGCCCCACTGCCCGCGGCGGTGAACCCTAACATCTCCAAGGGTTGGGAGGCCAGAGGGTAAAGCTCCCCATAAGTTGCGCATGCTAAGAGTGCATGACAGCCTGCAAAACAGGAGCTGTACGCTGCAAACCAAACAGAATCAGACAAAAATTGAAACGCACCACTTGTGAATGCACGCTTTGATCTGAGAGAGAAATTGTTTCTTGCTTGCAAATGCCTTGAATAGTTTGGTGGAAAACCTTTTCACGGAGGCTATTTCGTCTGGTTTCCAAGGTCCACCGAAGCCGACGGCCTGTCCTTCATGCATGTTTGATTGTGTCTGATTTGGCCAATTGTGTCAGCAACTGCAGCGGAAACTGCAGAGGTTAATCCAAGGACGGCGAGTATCAATTTCTCTAACTTCAGCCGTATCTGATCTGAAAAGGAAAAATTGGAAAAGAGTTGATTCGAAGTGTCAAGGGATTCAGGTTGTTTTTATGTGGGTTCTTCTAATAAATCCAGGGTCGCGGTGGGCTGTACGGTTCCGACAGAGGACTGACCCCAACAAGTGGGCCAACTCCGGCTGATAAAAGAGCTGTACAGTCTGGAGTTTTCCGCACCTGCATGTGGTGGAAATTTTCAGGGAACAAGAATTGGTCGGGGAAGGGTGAGTGTGGCGGGCAATTCCTCCTTCAGAGACTGAACCTGCTGGAGCCCACACGACTCTTGGATACGAACGAACCCAACGACACAGGTCTATGGATGTAGATCCTTTCTGGCAGAATGTAAAATTGCAAGAGACCACCATCTGCAGGAGTTTGCTCTTGTGATGTGTGTTGACTGCAAATTGTAACTGATCCTGATGACTGTTGGGAGTCTCATTGATCTGACGCCTGTGTCGGATCAAGAACACGAGCGCAGTCGCAGTCGTCCAGTCTCATTCGCAACGAAGAATTCCTTGCACCGAATCCCCTTTCAATGAAACCCCGGATTTAGACTCGGTACATCCTGCAGTGTTCAGTAAATTATCTTTCATTCAGTGCAGAAACTTGTGGTGGTTTTCATCGGTTCTGGTTGCTTTTGACACACAAAGCTCTGCTCTGGTGAACCTCACAAAGAGAGACCCACAGCGACCTTTTGTACCTGTCAGCTGACGGTCTGAGGCCTCTCGTGCTTCCCTCGAGGCCGAATGAACTACAGATCTGTGCGCAACGCAAGTCTGGAAGCAGCCCGCAGGAACACAATTTGAAAGGTTCTTTCTGCAAAAAAAGATGACTTTTTTCTCGTCCCAAACTAGTTGGAGCAGTTTTCCTCAACTATCAAAGCTTGCAGTCGTATGTTGCAAATTTTGCACCGTTGCAGCCTTGGAGCCTTGGTGCAACCTGCCTGCACGCGTGTGATGGAGAGGCGCATTGCCTTCGACGAGCTATCCATTTTCGGCAACGCTCCATATTTGGCATGTGCGCATGTGCATTGGGTCACACGCAAACGGAGTGCAACAGAGATGACAGAAAATGTGAACATTTTGGATTGAGATGAGGAGGAAAGAGAATCGGTTTCGGTTCAGCTACCAGAAGGAGCCTGTCATTCCGAGGTACTCAAGGCGCAGCGATCTGGAACCGTGAGGTGTCAGCTCGATCTGCATGCTTTGCAAACTAACTTGAGACACAAGCCCTGCAACTGCAGATGAGCAAATTTCTCGGACCCTCCTGTCCACAATGGATAATTATGGCCACTACTATTGGTGGAAACTGCTGTTCTACTGCGTTGCTCTGGCGGTCTATGTTTACTTGTACTTTCTGTACTTCGGGTGAATTGATTTCGGGGACGAAAAATGTTTGCAAGTGCACATCAGCACAGACAAAGGACAAAATCAAAAGCCAAAAATAGCCCTCCCTTTGTTGCGCGACCTTCCCTTGCAATTCTCCAATGGAGCAGGAAGAGAAAGTTTTGTGAGTGGTTGTGAAGGACCGACCGACCTGACCGGAAATCGTTTGCAGCGCGGACGGCGCGCTGCGCCCGCAGCGGTGACGTGACCGGCGGGATGCCGAGCTGCAGGTGGGTGGCGCCCGAGAAGCGCCGCCTCTTCTACTCGCTGCTCGGGATCGTGTTCGTCGAGGTTCTGCTCGTCATCTACATCATCTCGGCCGAACACGCCAGGTCAGACTCTTCGTTCACTCCCTGGGTTCGCAGCGCCAAGGGGCCAGAGTTTTTCATCCTATCCTGTCTGAGAAAATCCACACATTCAAACGATATCAAGTGAGGAACAACTGCGCGCCCGCAAAGTCGTGCGCTTGTCAGAACAGAATTTGAAAGACGAAACAAGCTGCAGTCCTGATGCGGTGACTGGGACAGTGGACAAAAGCCTGGGTTCAGGTGACGGCAAATCCTATCCTGTCTGAGAATTTCCACACAGTCAAACGACATCAATTGAGGAAGGACTGCGCCCCCGTAAAGTCGTGCGCTTGTCAGAACAGAATTTGAAAGACGAAACAAGCAGTCACAATGCTGTGGCTCGAAAAGACCAGGTTCAGGTGACAACAAATCCCAGACATGTTGAAAAGACACCACGCTTGCTTTTCTTCCACAGGTTTGGTCCTTTGAGGCTTCCAGACGACGACCCTGAACAAAACACGTCTGACGTGGGACGTGATGAAAATGATGTCAGGGGTGACGAGCACGACGTCGTCACACGTGAAAGTGACGTCATCAAGCAGCTGATTCAGCAAAACGCTCACGACACTGTGATAGTGCGCGCTCGACGCAAAGAGGTGTCATGATGTCAACAGGAAAGCACAGAGCGAGATCTCAGCAAACCTTCAAAGGTTGCCAGTTCAGGGAAAAAAAGTCCAGAGATCGATATGCTGTCACAGGGCGGAGCCAAGCTTGAAAAGTGGTCGTTCGCAAAACACGGAACTCGGTCAGACCAGCATCGTTTGTCCATCGTCTGTGCAGTGGACAGCGACGCTCTGGTGGCATGCTTTAGTGCACGGACGTCACGATGTTTGGGTTTTTTGCCGAAAGAGCAACACTTCAAGGGATCTAGTCAGAATACTCCGCAATGGTCTTTTATTCGACAGCAACAATGACTTTTCAGTCGCACGACAATCTACGAGCTGTGTCCAAAAGCCGCCGAACATGGAACATTTATCCCATGTTTTTTGGTTTTTACTGTTCTTCAACAAATTGGAACTTGCCTTGGTGAAGCGAGTTCAAAGTTTAATCATCCAAAACGCTTTATCAGTCTGGTCGCTTCTTGTTTCCGAGCATGCAAGGTGCGAGGATGAGTCAAACCACACTGAGAATTTGCACGTTCTTGCGATTCCAGCAAGGACAAAAGAAACGACCAGTCAGTTGTTGTCTCGAGTCAACCGGCAGTGTCAAATGGCGAGCCGTTGAGGTGAACCTGCAAATTCTCACTTGGTTTGATTTATCCTCGTAGACCTTGCACGCGGTACGTCGCATCAATGTTTTTCTTGTTTTGTTGAATAAAACATTGAAATCGAGAACACTCCCCCAACTTCTTTGAACAGAACAAGACGGACTTGGGAATGGCCAAATGTTTTATTGTCAAAAAGTTGGCAAATTTAACAAGGCGATCTGCAACGTTCTGTAAAGTTTGAAACTTACGTGCACATGTGAAAAGTTTCGAATTGCTTCACAAATTTCCAGAATTTGATCAGAATAGTGCAATTTTTAAAAGTTTAGAAGTGCAACGATACAACACGAATGTCCGGGACTGGCTCCCAGTTATGCCAATCAGTCTCCCTCCAAAGTTGACCACTCCGGGGTCATGAACAAAATTCATTGGTGATTTCAACCAGGTGTTGCATCACAACGTATTGCAAAATTTAATTCGCACATCATAATGGAATGTTCCACTCGCAATGCGTTGGCAGGTCGAATGCTCAAAATAATTTTTTCCCGAAACACTTTGGTAGCAAGCATTACTCAATTTCTATAGCTGAATTTGTTCATTGTTACTCGCAGCACAATCAGTCGGCTTCAAATTCCCTGGCAAGCAGCATGGTTGGAAAGTTACGTCAAAAAACTACAAACCGTCAGGTGAAACGTTTAAAAGAAACAACGTTCAGCATCACACGCAATGATGCTGCCCCCAACAACAGCGTGACGTCAGAGTCAAGGCAAAATGGTGCTTTCTCTCACTCACAGATGGCGTCTCGACAGTTCGCACCAGATGGTCCCCACCACAATGGTGAATCGTTCTGAATGCATCACTCGCTCGAGGCCCCTGGGCCAGCTGCGTTGTGTGCCGTGGGCACAGTGCCACAGAAACGAGACCAGAATCGCGCGAAGTCCATTCGGAAATTCGCCAGACTCGGTGCGAGCCGCGTTGCTTTGACACTGTGAACCCCACCTCCTGTTCTCGTTCTCGCGATTTCTCTTCCTCGCACACGCGCTTTCTCGGCGCTGTTGTGTCTCGTTTTGTTGCCTTATTTCCCAACAAAAGGTCAAGCTTCTCAAACATGTCTTGTACCAGCATGTTTGTTCATCACAAATGCATCAAATACTGTTTGCACAAATTTGAAATGTAAAACACAAAACCACAAGCCCAAACTCTTCCTCACTCAACCAAATTTGCAGACTCGTGTGTTCTGATGATTTCAAGAGTTTTGTACCTTCATTTCCACAAAAAAATATTTTGGCAAACAGTGACTGAGCCAAACAATTACCAAAAACGTCAACCAAAAAGAAGTAACAATGGAATCGTTTTGCAGTGTAGATAAAAACATCATATTGCCTAGCAACCGTTGTTGGGGGATTCACCTGACGGGGATGAAGACGTAAAGCCACTTGTTGTTGGAACAACAAGCAAAGTCATTGTGTGAGTAGAAGGCGGCGTGCACCACCGACGACAGCAGCGACGCGCGCGACGCCGTCAGCGACACGACGAGGCGTGACGTCATCAGACGCTTCTTGACGCTCGTCAGGCGACGCAGGCGCGCGCGTAGCCATGACAACCAGTGCTGCAGCGGCGCAAGCCCGGAGACGTAACAGTGGAGGGACAGCGCCAGGAGACCTGTTGGAAAACATGTTGGCCTCAATCTTTCGTCTCCCTTCTGTTTCTGACAAATCAAGTGACCTCCATTTTCCAGTGGAAAGGAAATGCATCAGAAATGTGAGTGAAACTAATCACGGCTCGATTCATAGCCATGGAAGTAGAATACGTTTCATCATGTGCAACTCAAATTCAATCCCCTTTGACGCATTGTTGTGAGGAGCTGATACTCGTACCACTCGCTGTACTCCACACATCTTGCTGCACCCTATTTCACCCAACACCATTTCTTTTTGTCAAATTGGCCCCAGAAAATCCGACTCCACGTGTGTCCAGCTTCCACCAAGCCAGATGTCATCAAGGTCGCTGCCCATCCATCCTTCACACAAACCCCTTGTTGTCGAGCTCACCTAGTAGTAGGTCTCCCTCTCGATCCAACCCCCAGGGTTGCGACGGAGGATGTATTTGCGCACTTCGTCGTAGATGAAAATCACCAGACTGAACGGCATAGCGGGGAGCCACCATGTAAAACTGAAATACAAATACACAAGTCCATAACAATTGAGACCAAGTTTCTGACCAGGCTTAATCCCACGGTCGATGCTGTATTGAACGTTTGTTCGCCAACATTTAACAAGCTTAGTGTTCCAGCAGTGAAAATAAGTCAAGAGCCTATTTTGACAAAACGTAAGCACTGTTTCAAAGGGAACAGGAGCTCATCGTGGTGAAGCTCGATCAGAGGAGTTCATCAAACGACACTGGCAGCGAAATAATTGACGTAATTGCATCAGAGAGTGTGTAACATAATCACTGTCCAAATCATAGCCATGGAAGTTGACAACATTTCATCATGTGCAATTGGTCCAATCATCATCTCGCCACTTGCGAAAGCCTTGATGCGAATGATGCGGGACGAGTGGGACTCACCGCAAAGGGTACATGCGCAGTCCCTTGTCGAGTCCCGGGCAGTAGGCGAGGAACGCAGCCAGCGACGTCTCGAAGAAGAGTCCGAACGTCATGTGGTGGTTCCTGTCAAGATGAAGCGTCAGTCAAACCAACTGTCCCCCCGACGAAACGCATCCATATTCAACAGGATATTTGCGTCACTCACATCATGCCCTGGTGGACAATGGAGTTGCGGCGCGTCTTGCAGATCATCAGATCGGCCCACTGCACGATCACGATGGAGACGAAGAAGGCCGTGTGGCACGTGTACTCGAGGATCTTGCGCTGCGCGTACGTCTGAAACACAACACACCAAACTGGCTCCTGAATTCGTCCCGCAAGGAAAAGACCACACGTGAACTTGGAAAGAATGTAAGAAGTTGGTGCGTCAACGACACGGAACACTGACCCACTCTTGTCCGTACGAGTCCTGCAGGTCGTTGACGCCCTTCGAGTCCCACTCCTTACGGATGCCGAGCAGCCGGCCGGGCCAGAAGCCGTTCTCCGCCATGATGACGAAGTAGACGAAGAAGCCGCCCGACGCCTGGATCATCCCGATCTGTCCGTACGCCATTCCGATCAGCCTGCAAAACGCAGTGACAGGTCATGGACGAGAACCAAGGAAGAACCATCGTGTTGATCAACTCGGGATCAAATTGATTTCGCACGGATCACAGAAGCAAACTTGAGTGTTGTCACGTCTCATCGCTGTTCACATTTCTGCTGCACAACGATGCGTTCAACGTTTCGCGCACTGACCTGTGGTTGACGAGTTTGTCGTGGATCGGGTCGCGCGGCTGACGCTTCATGATGTCCGACTCACTCTGTTCGTACGCCAGCGAGATGGCGGGCACCTGGACAGGAAGAAACGGCGTCACATTTTGGCAGACCGGGTCAGTTCCAGCGCCCAAACAAACAAGACATCACGAGCGCGTATTGCGCGACGAAGACGGGCGTCTCACCAGATCAGTTCCCAGGTCGATGCAGAGGATGGTGATGGTTCCAAGCGGCAGCGGCACGTCAGCGAGGATGAAGAGCAGGAAGGGCGAGATCTCGGGGATGTTGGACGTCAGCGTGTACGCGATCGACTTCTTGAGGTTGTCGAAGATAAGTCGCCCCTCCTCGACACCCGTCACGATCGATGCAAAGTTGTCGTCGAGCAGGATCATGTCGGCCGCCTGTTTGCTCACGTCACTTCCGGCGATCCCCATGGCAACTCCTGCAGTACAAGGTCATAAACAACGTGAGATTTGCTGCAATCAAACGCAAGTGTCTGGCGGTACCTGATCCCAACTACGGAAGAGGCGCCTTACCGATGTCGGCTTTCTTGAGGGCGGGGGAGTCGTTCACTCCGTCTCCGGTCACAGCCACGATCGCGCCCTGACGCTGGCAACCCTGCAGTCAACATGTCAACGGTCTTCAGACACTCCAAGACGATTGGCGAAAAGCAATTTTTCCCGTCACAACCCCCAACCCCAAGTTCAATCTGGGCAACTGGATCACATTGTCTCTTTTTTTCCACCAAAACCGGCCCTTCCGTTGTGACGCACCTCGACGATGATGAGTTTCTGCTGCGGCGACGTTCTCGCGAACACGATCTCGCTGTGATTGGCCAGGACGTCGTCGATCTGCGCAGGCGTCATGTCGCGCAGGTCAGAGCCGTGCACAACGCACGCCTTGGCGTCTCTGCGGGGTGGTAGTGACAACCAGTGAATGACGGGTGGAACAAGTTGGCATCTCTCGAAGACCGCAAATTTTGTGTCCATTTGTGCGAGAGAGACTGACTGAAACTGCACGTGTCGCAGCAGTTCGGTTAATTAGCTCCCGATTTACTATTGCATGTTCGTTGGAGTTCGGAGATTACTCGAAACGCACCAAACAAAATATCTCTGAACATGCGTGCGTGGCCTCAAAATGTACCCCCAGCTGTTTCGCTTTGATGAGTTTGGTGGGCCCGATCCTTTTCCTGAACATATTCCAGTGTGACCGCCTATTTGTACTGTTATCCTTCTGAAGCAACGAATTCACACGAAAGTCTCACAGAGACGATCACGCCCAGCAGGTCTGTCGTGGAACACCGTACCTGGGGTTCACCTGGGACACGGGGATGCCCAGACGCGCGGCGATGTCCTCCACAGTCTCGTTGCCCTCCGAGATGATACCGACGCCCTTTGCGATCGCCTTGGCCGTGATCGGGTGATCTCCAGTGACCATGATGACCTGCAACCGCAGCAATGTTCACCCATTCAGCAATCACTTCTGTGAAGAAGTCGTCTCTATTCCACGACAGCGATGTGTCGGTCGGCGCCCTCACCTTGATGCCGGCGCTGCGGCACTTCCCGACGGCGTCGGGCACGGCGGCGCGCGGCGGGTCGATCATCGACATGAGGCCGACGAAGCGCAGCCCGGTCAGCGGGAAGTTCTCCTCGTCCGCGTCGAACGGGTAGCCGACCGGGAACTGGTCCTCCGGCAGGTGGTAGTCGCAGAATCCTGCACAGGGAAACCGGGCACATCTGAGCAGTGACAGACGCGGCATCGTCCTTCACGCAAGTCGTGAACAGATCTTGTTTGAGAGAGACTGACCAAGGCAGCACAAGACAAGCAACTTGGTTAATTAGCTCCCAATTTAATCTCGCACATCTCGAGGCAGTCCAGACTCCAGAATGTGAGGCTCAACTTGTTGACAAGGTTGTGCAATGATCATGCCACAGCTCGATTGTAAGTTCTTGTTTCCGCCATCTATTCCCGTCCGGCCACGCTTCCCGGACCGTCTCTGATCCTCCCAGCATCCGCCCACTTACCGAGCACCCTCTCGCCGAGCCCGCCCAGCTCGAGGTAGGCCTGGTTGAAGGCGTCGCGCCAGTCCTCGCTCAGAGGCTTCTCCTCGCCGTTGATGAAGATGGTGGAGCAGCGGTCGAGGATGCGCTCGGGCGCGCCCTTCATCACCAGCAGGTAGCGCTTGTCATCCGGGTCCTCGGTCTCGTGCAGAGACACCTGCCCAACAGAAGAGACACTCATTTTTTTCTTGCGCACCTCCCACCTGCTGTGTGCGCCATTTTAAATGTTGAGACACCAGAACGAAGCTCTGTGCGAGGTGCGCTTCACTGACCTGGTACTTGTTGGTGGAGTTGAACGGGATCTCGCAGACCTTCTTGTTCTTGCTGCGGAACTCCGTGACGCGTCCGATGGACAGCTCGACGCACTTGAGCAGCGCAGACTCGGACGCGTCGCCGTTGCATTCCCTGCGCGTCAGAGCGAATCCGTCAACATCTCAACACGTCAACCACACACACGCACGCACACACACAAGCGTGCACGAAAGGAATATCGACAGGTAATCCCAACAACAGGTGTGGTCCACTGTGAATGTGTCGATCACACTCCACAGAAACCTGTGATTGTACTGACTTGAGTGTTCGAGAGAGACTGACTAATGCTGCGGCTGTTGTCAAAGCAGATTAGTTAATTAGCTCCCGAGTCACTGTTGCACATTTCTCCAAAGTTTAGGCATCGCGTGTTAGGATTCTAAACTGTGCTGAATGTGCGGGTTCCCTCAACACGGTGAGTCAACGAACAGTGTGTTAAAACTGAATGCGCCAACAACGTAGGACACGCAAATTCTCCGACAACCCTTCCCACCAAAGCTGCGCTCACCAGAACGAGTTGCAATCGGTTATTTGACGAGTGAGTTCTGCCTGCACTGACCTCTTGAGGACAGGGTACTTGTCCTGACCCTGCTTGAACTCGGCACGGTTGCACAACATCGCGACGCGGGCGAGCGCCATCCACGTCGGCGACGACTTGTCGTACGTGGCGTCTGAAACAAGCCAACGAAAAGTAACGTCTTGCTGATGAGGCAGCTTGGTGTTCGTGTCTGCCTGCAGCTTGCGGAAAGAAGAGTACTGAGCTTCAAGAAAAGAACAGAAGAGATTTCAAAGTTGGTTGCTCCCCAAAAGTTTGAAACCAACACCGTGTGCACCACACAAGGAAGGTTGGCGCAGCGCGGAGCTTCAGTGGGTTTTGGTCCAGGAATCACACATAGGACATTGCGGTGACACACGTCAAACATTCAAAACACCAAAACGCCAATCTGACACACCATCCGTGTATACAACACAGCAACCTGTCCATTCACAACCTTCCAGTCACATCGCGACAAAACATTTCGCGTTTCTACAAACGAAGCACACCGTCGCTTTCCGGGGAAGGCAGGGACTTGTGGTCAACGGAATGTTCTACACAACTGCCTGGGCGAAACCCGGACATACTTACTCAACGAAGGATATTTTGACGCCGAGGCAAAGGCGTGGGGAACTGAAGTTCAAGATTTTCATTGAACAGGCGATCAGCAGAGGGTTATGAAATGGTTGAAGCTGAATGAAGGGAGTGAGTCCCGTGATTGGGGCCACGGAATGTGCGACGCCCGTCTGGCGAAGAATTCTGATCTGACTCTGTGCAGCCCCCCAGATGTTCACAATCACACTTCACGATTTAGATTTCACGACACAATCACACATGAAATGACGAAGCGAACAGTGTCGACACATGCGAGTGAGAAATGAGAAGGAATGCAGTATGTTGCAGCATGATCTAACACTACACATCCAAATCACTGTCCAGTTTTTCTTTCACAATATGAATCAAGGGTGTCACTCAACGCAAAGGACAAGAACCGTTCTACTCAGAGTAGAATCAATCAATTTCCACGGCAGCGGTCTGCTCTACCCAATATCCGTATGCACGAAAATCAGCAACAAAACAGGGCAAAATTACAATGATTTCGCAAGCAACTCAAGACATGAGGGTGTACGAATTTACTCAAAGTTGAGCATTGTTTTTCAATGCACGTCCACACATGCACTTTGTCTCTAGGTAACGCATAATGATGGACAATATTCAGCTTTTTAAATCCAAATTGGTTTTACCCGAGTCCCAAGAATACCTACGGCCTGTAAATATTCAGTGTTCACAGTATCTTCGGCATGAATTGACTTTTCATCAGCATTGAGCAAGCCTGAAGCCTTAACGCCAAAGATGGAAAGATTCCAGTGATAAACAAGAGAGCTAACTTGCAACCGCCAAAAAGTACCATCCTGACCGAAAATAACGCGAGGGAACTTTTGACAGAGTCCTGTGTAGAGTCTTTGGAAGATGACAAACTTGTGAGGCTTAAAACTGGACAGGTGTCTGTGAAGTTTTAAATCATGCTTCAAGAGAAACTGATGTGATGTTGAGAGAGCGAGAGAAAGCAAAATGTGCGAAGAGAAAAGTTCGTTGAAATCAGTGCTCCCTGCACATCTAGAAAGACAAAGTTTGACTCAAACATACAGCTAGAATTTTCTGCTGCAATATTTACATCGCAACGAGAGTTACACAACCCCTCTAAAAGTGCAGCTTCATGCAAATATCCACTGATTTTTTCAAGCTTCGTCACGCTTGCTCTGTGAATTATCCACAGGTCAATTTCCAAAATGACGCGAAACAAGACCCACAAAGAATTCAACTGCACCTCACACGCGTGACGCGCTTGATGACCGAAGTTCAGTCTCAAAATTTTGATCGCATGACACAACTAGCAAAAGGACGTTTGTACTCACTGGACTGGTCCTCGGACGTGTCGGCCTCGACGATGCGGTTGTCGAACCACATATGCGCGACAGTCATGCGGTTTTGGGTCAGGGTTCCCGTCTTGTCGGAGCAGATGGTGGACGTGGAACCGAGCGTCTCGACAGCCTCCAGGTTCTTCACCAGGCAGTTCTTGCTCGCCATACGCTTCGCAGTCAGGGTCAGGCACACCTGCAAAAGGGTGCGAGCTCGAAACATGATGTGATTTGATTTCAATTCGGAAGAGACCGTTGACGCCTTTTGAAAGTTGAAACTTGTTTTCTTGTCTGAACTTCCTTCTTAAAAATTTAGGGCGAATCTCCTCTCATTTTGCTCGTTCGTGTGGTACGCACCGTCACAGTGGCGAGCAGCCCCTCGGGCACGTTCGCCACGATGATTCCGATGAGGAAGATGACGGCGTCGAGCCAGTAGTAGCCGAGGATGAAGGCGATGATGAAGAAGGACACGCCCAGGAATACCGCCACGCCCGTGATGATGTGGATGAAGTGAGCGATCTCGCGCGCGATCGGAGTCTCGCCCATCTCGAGACCAGACGCCAGGTTGGCAATGCGGCCCATCACGGTGCGGTCTCCGGTCTGCACCACGATTCCACGGCATGTTCCTGCACAATGCAGCAATTGTCACCAAACAGCTCCGCCAATGCACATGTCAACCCCACTTTCTCTGGCCGAAACACCAGCCTTGTCTTGGGTAGACGGACCAAAGGTATGAATGACGTCAGTGACATTTCATTTGCCTGCTTTCCATGAACTTTTTTTCTTTTCGGTAAGCTTGATGGGGCCGCTTCACACGGCAAACACTGGACGTCACACGCACCTTCGACAGCGTTGGTGGAGAAGAACGCAAGGTTGCGCGTCTCCAGCGGGTTCTCGTTGGTGAAGTCGGCTGTTCGGGTCTGTGGCTCCGATTCTCCAGTCAAGGACGAGTTGTCAACCTGAACCACCAAGACAACGCGCGTCAGCTCCACATGAGGGACTCCAAAGCGAGATTTGTCCATCAAACAGAAAGAATTCTTCATTTCCAACGCGATAAGTGGCTGTGTATCTCGCTCGCAGGTGTTTGTGATAAGATCGCTTCTTGACATCAAAAACAATATTCGACTGTTTGAAGACGCGACTATCTCTTTTGCTGGGGCTCTGATTCCAACGGAAAGTTGTTCCTCTTCAGAATGAAACTGCTGCTGCAGCACAACACGTCCAAGTTGAAGGTGTCAGCAGCAGCAGCAACAGCAACAACAGCAGCAGCAGCTCGTACCTTGAATCCGTGCGCGCTGATGACGCGGATGTCGGCGGGGACGCGGTCTCCGAACTTCACCTCGATGATGTCTCCCACGACCAGCTCCTCCGCGTGCACGTTCAGCTTCTCGTTGCTACGAACCACAATCGCGAACTGCAAAGTGAACACAGCCGTTCCAACACCCAGTTTTCTCCAACATCATCAGTTCTGAATATTTCTCAAAAGATTTCGCTGAATTTCAATTGAATGGATTTGCCAGGACAAACTTACACCACGTCTCACGGTTATTTGCACCAAGAATGACACAAAACACACCCAAGATTTCTTGAAACAACAGCCCATTCCAAATGACAACACACAATCATGCAAATGCATGCACCACAAGGAGAAATCGTTCTACGATCGGCTTGCAAAAACAGAAGACATGCCGAAGATGTCCCGCAGTACGCGCGTGTTGAATCGCACCCATGTGACGTGTTTTACATCAGGAGGAAGACCACAAAAGGACCCCACAAACCCGGAGACTGTAAACGTCTGTACCCCCATCGTATGTTTCCCTCAAAATTCCCCAACGTGCTGCAGTGCGGGGAGCAGCACAAAACACTCCAGACCCACAGGGATGAAAAGTTGGCGGGCGATGAGTTCTCTCACACGGGGGTCTGTCACACGCAGTTCTCTCACTCGAGCGACTGGTAGCCACTACCTGTGGGATCATGTTTTTGAATGATTCCATAATCCTTGAGCTCTTGGCCTCTTGATAGTAGGAGAAGCAGCCCGTCACAACCACCACACCCGTCAACACGATTCCCAGATACAGCTGTCGTTTTGATGGTCGTTGTCAACGATACGGTGTTATGGCGGTTGTGGAGTTCAAAGTTGGTGGTTTATCACACACACGCCATGCCCATTCATAAACGTAACAAAAAGAAGAAAAGGAGAACGAAGCCAACAAATTAGTATTGTTAACAGTGTGCTTATTTCCTCGAGTTATGTGCGTTGTGTTCACGAGCTGCGCTCCAGCGCTGCAGCCGCCACGTCGAACAGCCTCAACTGTCACATTTCAATGAAACACATGCCGCACTTGCATTTGTCAGACATCGAGGTTCAGTCTTCGTCGTTTCAAGTAGATCTCGTTAAATTTATGACCACCGCTTCAAAACTGCTACCCCCACCCCAACCCCAGTTCAGTGATCGTACGATATGGAACCTTGATGCCTCAACGACAAAAGCAACAGTAAAAGGCTGGAAAAGTGAGAACACTCTTGACAAAAAGAAGAGCTGTTAGTCACTTGCAAGTCCGTAATTTGATGGGAGTGCCAGTGATCAGTGTTGGCCCGCCCCTCCCAAGAGAGATGTCATAAAAAGGATTCCAAAGAGGAGGATTTGGACACAAAAGATGAAGATGCTTGAATTGAAAAAAGTTGCATGTGTACCAAACATTGAAAATACACGAAAGGACGAGAAAGAAAGTTTTCACGACAGAACGAACTGCCACCTGAGGGATCATGGTTTTGAAGGATTCCATGATCCGAGAACTTTTCGCCTCTTGATAGTAGGAGAAACAGCCGGTAACCACGACAACGCCAGTGAGCACGATCCCCAGGTACAACTACACGTTGTCATGATGAAGTAATGACGTCATGACGTGGTCATGGAAATGTTGTGATGTGGGTCAAATGATGTACACGATCCACAGGCCCCAAAGCAAAGAGAACGAACACCATGTTATTGTGCGAGATGAAACATTGTGCGTCAAAGATTTACAGCAGAAGTGCGAGACATACGAACACATCTCGCAACGCGAAACACAAGAACATAGGAAGAAATAGTCACAGCAATCAAACAAAACTTTGGTGGAGTCTACTGATCAGCAGCCAGTTCCTACAAAAGTCACTGCAAAAGCTATAGCTAAGGATCCAGTTGAGTTGCAGCGCAGCAAATGTGCTTTTTCAAAGATCAGAGATTCACGTCAAGTAGCGACAGATTTCAACCCCCGACATAGTGACGTTGATGTGAAGTGTTGAGAAGAGTGGGAAACAGCCACGGCACCAACATATCACCTGCGAAGCACCTGGGGACCTGACAATGGTGCTGAAGCAACTGGAAACCAACCGCTGCTGGTCGCATTCAAACAGATTCGTGCTACACCAGCCGACAGCTTTTTGACGTTTCATTTCCAAAGCAGCGCACATGCACCTGGCAACAGTTGCTTCGCACACCACTCTAAGCACTAAAGAAACCATAAAACGCTGAACTGAGAGAGGTTTTCGTGACGAGTGCATCTGCCTCAACAACCCATCTGCAAACTGTGAACGGAACCTAGCAGCATGCATTCCATCCAGCCCTGCGACGTGACACCGTGCGATAGTCACCAGCCAGAACAATACTCGTATCTCTGCGTCGCATGCTCGACTACGTAAAACGTCAAAAACGTCTTCTGCTTTTTGCTGCGCGCTGTGACTAGCAAACGAGCGAGCCTGGAATGCAAACTGCGCGGAACAGCCGAGTTAGTCCTCTCACACCCCACTCCCCAACAAAGCAACACGCGGTGCCGGGAACCAACCTGCGGAACCATGCTCTTGAAGGATTCCATGATCCTCGAGCTTTTCGCCTCCTGATAGTAGGAGAAACAGCCGGTCACCACGACGACGGCTGTCAGCACTATTCCCAGGTACAACTGTTTCAGTCAGACGTAAAAATGAATGATAAAAACAATTCCTACAAGCAAGCGTACGTTGCTTCCAAAAGATAGTGGTTCGCAAGCAAGAGCACATTTTGGGATTCAAGATGTTGAAAATGTTTCAATGGACATGGCACTGCAGCGTCCGCCACCACCCGCGCCTGAAATGCGAATGTTTGTATAGTCCTGAAAGAAAACACAAGACAAACAAAACATTGAGCCTGTTTGAACCGATATGCACTCATCCTCGCTTTGCGCAAACTCGGAAACTGTTCGCACAGGTCAAATACAATTTATCTCGAGAGCTCACTGCTCAAATAGATTGACACAGTTAATGCTGTCAAATTTATTTTGCTGGCATTGACGCAAAGAATTTGTACTCACGTTGTCACCTGGCGGGTCTTCGTAGGTCGAAGCTTGGATCGAGTAGGCGACGAAACACAGAATCGCGCCGATCCAGAGCAGCAACGAGAATCCTGCAAATACCCACCACACACAGCTTGATGACCAGACCCTTGCATGTTCCCTGTCCGGTTCACTTCATTTCAAACACAACCCTTCACACTCCAGCAACATTGCAACTGTTGCAAATGTCACAACAGCACACACACACCTCCGAAGAGCTGCTTGCAGAACTTGACCCACTCTGGCGTGGTTTTCGGCGGAGTCAGTTCGTTCGGCCCGTCGCGCTCAAGGATTTGCCGAGCTCGCTCTGGGGTCAGTCCCTGTAAGCATAATGCACTTGTAAAACCCAAGTCCTGTGAACTGACACTTCGTCTGCGAGTTTCACATTGACTTCCACCTTTCCGACCTGTGTTTCGAGTGAGACAGCAAGTTCATGGAGGGCGCGATGACAAACTGCACATCAACACATGGATACAACAAGAACTGCTACGCACAGTCTCCGGGTTGGTGCCGAGTCTGGCGTACAGCTCGTCGATCGGGACGCGATGTTCGTCCATCTCCAACTCCTGCTTCAGCTCGTCCATCTCCGCCTTCTTGTCTTTCTTCGACTTCTTCCCTTTCTTGCCTGCAGAATCCGAAAAAGAAACGTGAGCCACAGCACCCATGTTGTGAAGTTAAAATCGTGTGTTCTGTGCACGCAGCCGTTGCTCCGATCGAACGAACGAGCGATCCCTTCTGAGCTGTGAAACAATTGTTAGATGGGAGCCTCTCCGACAATAGCACCATTTTGCGACAAACACAAATCCATTTGCGTGTTTGCCCTTGAACGTAGCAGATGACAGCTTTATCCATTATCCCTCTGATTCTTCCAATTCACTGTTCTTCAGAGGCCATTTGCTTAGGCAGTACAGCTTGAGACCTACATGTTTACTACGGTAGATTCTGCCTTGGAAAGGAATGATGCACATCGTTCTTGGTGACCAAAAGGAAAAACCCACGGAATTTGCTTTTGAAATTCTTGTGCTAGTTCCCTCGTTGGGCAGGTGAAATCGCCCTGACAAACATGAACCGAATGAAAAAGCGATTCTCCTTATCGGCAATATCGGGCACTCTAAAACTGATAATGGCATGCGATAACTGGCAGGCGTTGGTCTAAGTTTACGAAAAGCGAAAAGGGACAAATAGATGACAATTGCGCTGTCGACCTTCAAACGTCAAGGGAAAGATTTTGGTAGACGTCGTTTGAAGTGTCAGTCATGTGGATTTGAGGACACTTTCTGTCGGGTGCTGCAGCGGGGGTGAGGTCAAGGTTCGCGGCAGTTCGAACCAAAAACACCTCAACTGGATGTCAGACTGACGCTTCAGAATCGGCACGTGGGGCAACGGCGGGGAGAGAAATGAAACTATTGCGGGATGGGCAAGCAGTACAAAGAAGTCAAGTTCATTACAAACCTCCTGCATCTGTAAAAATATTCACGTTCACATTCAGATTAGTACACGAACAAACTTTCACAAAGAACAAAGTGAGGAACAACGTTCCGCGTGACAACGGATTGCACCCTGTGGTCACGCCCTTTGACCAAAATTGTTCTTCGGTTGTCCCCCTCCACAATTCGGCGGATATGCTCTCTACAAACACTCACACGTACAGGTACACACCCGGAGTCTCCAAGACCACACATCTTCTCAAAATTGCAAAAACTACCCCTGGAACCGAAGTTTCGGTGTGTACCGTTGAGAATACCTCCGAAGAAATTTCACCCGTTAGCCACACTCCACAGACCCCTCGTCGACATCCAGCAACATCGGCTGTCAAACCAGACTCAAACTCACCCTTCTGGGCAGGTCCGCCTCCGGTGAGGGCCTCCGCCTCCTCATTCTTCGGTTGCACCGCGTAGCGGTAGCTGTCCGACCGGGGCTCCTCCTGAATCAAGCGAACATTTCGTTAGAACTGTCTGCAGTTTTCTCGCATTGGAGCACTGGAATAAATGTCACTGATGATTCCTTGCTGCGTCTGATTATGAAAATATGAGGAAGACAGACTGAAATAGGTCAAGACGAGAGGAAGAAATGGAAATTTCACCAAGGTTCAAAACTAGCAGTTCTGTGACATTCGCCAATTTTATTTTGATTTGGTGCGAACTGCGATACATAGAAACAACAACTTCGTTCAAACAGTGCATTTGTCCCAATTTTTGTCAGAAACCCAAACATCGCACTGCCCGCTGTCAAATCCTGTCACCTGTGCAATGCTTGTGCCATTGACCTAGATTCGTCATGGATTCAAATTTTCAGGCAGAGAATGCAATGGATTTGTCAATGCAAGCAATGGCTCTCACCATCATCGAGCACGACAAATCCGAAAGCAAAGTAGTTGTGTGCTGCACAATTTCGAACGCTCTCGTGTCGTTCAATGGAAAAATACCGACATGCCCAAGGTCACTTTGACTGAATTTTCCCCAGATCAGGTCGTTTGAAATGAAAGCCGCTTTTGGGTGAAGTACATGTCAGATCGCTCTAAAATTCTGCTAATGTGTACTTGATATGACAATATTCTTCATGCAATACACAGATGATCTCTCTTGATCGGTAAAGTGCTGAAAATGGAAATAAGTGTACCTCTCCTTTCCCCTGAATCTTTTTAGACGCCATCTTGGGGACAGATTAGCATATTCTCCAAACAAGCTGATGTTTTTCAGGGGTGTTTCTTCTTGTTGATTTTTTAATATAATGCTGATGTTAAAGATTCCTGTTTATCTTTTAAACCTGGATAAAATGTTTTCCCTTCAGTTTCCAAGTAGATTAATATTTTTCTTCGGAAAAAACTGGAGAATACGGAGTGCGTACAACCCCCGGATATACGAGGAAAGCCACAGGTCTTGGGTTGCCAAGGAAAAAAGTCTGATTTGTGGGTGCCATTTTAAAACGTCCAAAATTTTGGCACCAAAAATTGGTAAGCCGCTTCGAACATTTCTCAAGATTAAAAAACATTGAGTCAAATGCAAGAGAACAAGGTGATAAAAGACACCAGGATGCACAGAGAAGGCAAACGTGAGGTTAAACTTTCAAGTTTTCGATGTCTTTGTGGTTGGCCCAAATTTTGGGTTACACATCCAACATGTCAAGGCTGCTGGTTTATCTGATCTGCATCGCCATGAAAATATACTGGGCGGCATTTCAGCAGCGGTTCAGAATGAATATTCTTTGGCACACACGGAAGAAATTGTTTCGACAAACTGCTTGTTTGAAATGACAATGGTGTCAACTTTCCGTCATGTGAGGCGATTGGCTATCAATAATCTTTCAGCCGCGCATTTTGCATTGCAGAAAACAAACACTTCCATGACTTCGTATTGAACACGCGGGGCTGCATCCCCATTGCAATCGTAACAGTGATTTCAAGCGTCTGGTAACGAATGGGGTTGGCGTGTTAGATCTACGGCTGCTTTGGTTTTCCAGGATTCAGCCACGCCCACAAAGTTAAAAATATTCCTTCACATCCAACCCACTTTTCGGACCATCCGTGATCATTGAGTCTCTGTTTGCAGTCAGTCTGGCTGGAATGGAGTTTGCGCGGCAGATTGCACGCGTTTGACAAGTTTCCTTTTCCACACGACCGAAAACGGTGCAACTGTCCACGATGGATGAACCGACGACGAGTGAATGTCAAAACCCCTTTGTTTCTACCGCCCAAAAAGCCGAAGGAATTTTGGGAAGGTAACGTTTGGAGTTGTGTACGAGTGACCACTGGTTCCAGTGATTGCGGTGGGCACCGGCTGACAAATTTCTGTTTTGCGAGAAAAATGAAGCATCGGCAGAGGTGCACAGCAAACGCTTGACAGCTTCAAGTGTGAGTTTCGCTTCTTGCAGGTGCCCGACAACCTCGGCACGCACTCAGAATGGTGCTGCAGTGCATGACGAGAACGGCAGCGGGTACGCTCTATTTCTGCTCGTGGTTGTTCGATTTCAGGTCGTCTTTCTCGTGAACCCACAATTAGACAAATTCTTGTGCACAACAGCGTCAGCCTGCGTGTTTCTCACGCGGACATCTCGTCCAGTTCCTCGCAGTTGTCCGAAGCCAACAACTCGGTAGAAGTGAAGATGACCGAAGAGAGCTCCGTGGCAGCGGTGCTTGCCCCCACTGACTCCACTACAACGCCGAACACGGAAAAGAAACCCGGTACTGTTCCTGAGACATCCCACCCAGCACTGACGGTGAGTTTTGTTTGCCGTCGACATTTCAGATATGGTTTGGCTCAATGGGCATTACGTATCCAGCAACACGTCATTCTCGTGGAAAAGGAAAATAAGGAAACGAACACGCTGCATTTCAGAATTTCAAACGTGTGACACGTACCCTTTGTGCTCTGTGTCAGGTCGAGAGAAACCAACGCGATTGGAATGTTGTCCAGTCCCAGCGAGAAGCAGCTTCGTCCATTCAGCCTGCGAGAATTGTGCGACTGCCTGTTCCCACTACATCAGTTCCATCTCACAGTGCGGAAGATGAGAACAAAGAACAAGTGCTGCAGCAGTCCGCAACGAGAGAAGCTGTCGCGCAGGGACTGCGCCAGGTGATCGCTTCCGCGACCGCGTCCATTCCGTCGAGCGGTAACCCCGCGGTTCTGCAGCAAAGCGAAAATGCAGTGGGTCTGAGGCACATCGTAGCATTGCAGAATGCCGGTCCTGGTGGGACAGTGACAGGCCAGGGCGTTCAAGTATTGCACCAAGTCACAAACGTGCCTTCAGCGAGTCGGCTTGGAACACCGAGTGGTCTGCAAGTGAGCCCTGCGACAGAGCGAGATGTAAAGCCACAGGATGCCGGGAGATTTTCCCATTTTGTTCCACAGTCAGTGCCTTTTGTCGCCGAAAGAACATTTGCTTCCAACACGAGCGCTGCAGGTGTGCAGTGGAGAGCTGCTTCCAACTCGGTTGTGCGGCCTGCGACGGAAAGTCCGACTGTGTATTCGGCTAGTGGACTCCGCCTCAACGCCCCAGCGATGTCGGATGTGTCACGACACGTCATATCTGCCGTTATTGACTCGACTCGAAACGCTATGCCTGCTGCGCTGAAGAATGCAACCGGGAAACCTGCGCCTGTAAAAACTGTGGAGTCAGCGGTGCGACACAACAAGCAGCAGGTGCAGCCGGGAGGTGCCCTCAGCCTGAAGGAGCTGATCCCAAGACCTGCATTGCTCAGCGCTGGAGGACCTCCTGTTCCGCAAGCGACACACGGAACAAGAGTTCCTGTGTGGGCGGGAACAAAGACTCCGGACTCTCAACTGCTCAACAGTCAGTTGCAAGCCGGTGGAAGGGGTGTCACATCAAGACCTGTTTTCTTAGGGGGCGCACCGGTTGGTCACAATCTGATAGCTACGCCTCTGGCAAGCGGTGAAACTCGTGGAGTACCTGCAGTCTTGCAAGACGAAACCCAGTTTGCAGCGCCACTTACTTCGCAGTGCAGGACAAGCAACAGTGACGTTGGAAACGAAATGTTTTCTGCAAATCACGGCGCCGCCCAAAGTGCAGCGGGGCATCTGGACGAGGCGGCGCTCGATCCAATCAGAGCGTCAGCGCTGTCGAGTGGAATCGTCGTGGAGCTGATCAGCGAACAGGAGGCGTTTGGTGAGCCCGACCACGCCAAGCACGATGCACTCCCCGACGCGCCATACAAAAGCCCGGGGTGTGACTCGGACGAAATTGTGCTGGACCACTTGAAAATGTAAGTGGGGTTCTGATCTTATCCCCATAAAATGCATTCATTCGAACCTGAATGGCGGTCACGGTTGTTCCGTTCGGCGGCTTCACTTGCAGGACTGGCGACTACCTCAGTGGCGACGCGCCCCTGGAGCAGGACAGCGTGCTGCCCGCTCTGCGCATTCTCAAGGTGAGTCAGCGTCCAAGGCTGTTGACACGTTTCGTCTTCTTGTTTTGCTTGAAAATATCGTCGGCAACCCTCTGGCTCCTGTGTCTTGCTTCAACAGAACACGCTTGGCGTTCTGATTGGTCGCATGCACTCGTGCGCACAGTACGAGGGCGCTGGAATCACGTGGGAGCCGATCCAGGATGAGAATGGGCAACATCACCTCAGACCGTCCTGTCGTTGTGGTCACGACTTCACCCAACACCAGGTAACTTCGGGATGTAGAAATGCAACCCTGACGCAAAATCAGATATCTATGAACACGATCCAGTGTGGTTGGAGCACTGCCGTCAAGTCCCTTGTTGTTTCAGCTGTCATCTGGTGTGAAGCAAAATGTTGGCCGAAGGGAAAAAGAAGCTCTGGCGTCCGATAGCCTCCCGAGCACAACTGGACGCAGGGGCCGGAAACGGAAACTCGTCAGTGCGCAGGAAGCAGGTATCAGAACCCAGACACACACGGAGGACAAGACAGGGTGTGACGAAATGAGATTGTTCAGCACTTTTCCAGTTGATGGAAATTTGACGTTCCCATTACAGAAGCAACCCCTGAAGTGATTGAAGAGACGGACTTACAACTGAAAATAACTGAGGATCAGGATGAAGATTTCAGGTGAGAGAAGATCAAATTTTGTCACAGCTGGATGAAAACCTGCTTGTGCTCACCTCTGGCGATCTCAATCGGAGCTCGAAATTCCAGTCTTCCACAGGCTCCAACGACAATGTTGTTGTTTTCACGGAATTCAAACACTTTTCTGTGCCAACTTACAGCAACGAAATTTTGGAGAAAACGCCCAAAACGCTTCATAGAATGATTGGCCTTTGGCAATTTGAATCAGCAAATTTCTGCGTGTTTCAATGGCGCTGTCGCGTGTCCCTTGCACTTTAGTCAAACACTGCGTCGACATTTTGATCCAGCGAAAAATAGAAAGATACGGGGAGCAAGTGAAGACAGATCGCTTTGATCCCTCCAGCTGTCAACGAGGCGCATCTGACTTGAACGTCAAAAATCGCAGTTTGTTTCCTGCTTCAGTCCACCAGAGGGCGACGAGGCGGAGGACGACGACGATTGGTCGGTGACGACACGTACACGTGGGCGTGGCAGGAAAAAACCCGGCGGCGGCGGCGGCGCGCGCAAACGAACACGCGCATCAACCCGGCGCAACGCGCGAAACGTGTCAACGAATCGCGCCAAATCTCCCAAGCCCAGGTCCACCTCAAAGGTGACTGGATTTCTTCGTTATCTGAAGAATGCAAGTGTCGGGATTTTGTTTACCGGTAACTCGAGCTTGAAAGATTTTGTCACCTTTTTGTCACTTTTGAACAGGCACAGAAAGCTGAAAATAAGGTCACTTCCAACGCTAGACAGCCAAAGACAGAGTCACCCGAAGACCGTGTGAAAAATGAGACTCAAGAGGAAGCAACAATCGAAGCTGAGGACCCAATAGTTGCGAACAAAGCTGGGGAAACCGTAGCAAATGGTGTTGAAGAGCCTGTATTGGCTCCTAGGCGGCGCGGGCGGCCGAAGAAGCTTCCTTTGCCGCCTGGCGAGACAAAAGGTATGGTTCTGTAAACCTCTCAAGCTGTGTGTCCTCTGACACAGGTGTACTTTTCGTTTCTGCGAAAATGTGTGTGGCTCAATGTGTACAATTTTGTTTCTTCTTTCTGCCACGTGGCCACAACTAGCACAGGAACCGCGGGACATTCGCCCCGACTGTGTGTGCTCTGTGACTTTTGATTGCAGAGGTAGTGAAGCGTCACGTGTGCGAAGTCTGCGGCTCAAAGTTCAAACACAAGGCTGAGCTGCGCCGTCACTCCACCGTGCACACCGGTAAATAGCCATTTGCTGTGCAGAACATCGTTCCCTCACGTCCAGGGTTTGCATGATGAAGTTGTTTGCAGCTTGATAGTGTCCACTTGGCAAATGACTTTTGTGTTGTTGCGCGCAGTGTGAGAACGGTGATCATTTTGTTTCAGGCGAGCGCCCGTTTTCCTGCGAGATCTGCGGTCAGACGTTCAAACGTCACGGTCATCTGTACGAACACAAGCTGGTCCACTCCGGTATGTCGCACACATCTGTACTCTCACACCACTGCACATGAATGTTTGCAAGTGCTGCCCAAACGTAAAGGCCTTTTTCGTGCGATGTCCCTTTGGGCAGTGCACCCAGTAGAAGTGCCGTTTGGGAAAGCGAGACATTTTTCTGTCTGCCTTTTCTTTGTCCGAATATATTTTGATCGAATCCGGTCACTCACAAGCGCGAGGGGTATCGCGCTTTCTGAATTCTGTGATCTCTGATTGCTTCTCCACTGAGAGATTTTGTCAGATCTGTTGGGCCTTCAGTTGTGCACATTCGTTCCTGCAGGCAAGAACATCGTGTACTGTCCGCAATGTCAGAAGAAACTCAAGTCGAAGGTGGCGCTGCGAAACCACATCAAGACTCAGCACGAAAAGGTGGAAGATTCTGCTTTGCTCAGCATATTTGAACAACGCTCATCATTTGTGACGACAGTAGCATTGGCACCATCTGTTCTTTGACGCGTGTTGAGCGCCTTTCGATTTGATTGCAGAATCTGCAACACATGTGTCAGATCTGCGGGCGTAAGTGGCTGACGCCGAGCATGCTGCGCTACCACATCCACAACCAGCACAACACAGAGCGCGTGCGCTGCCCCAAGTGTCCCATGGGCTTCGCCAAGGCTTTGGAGATGCGAGAACACCTCAGGTGTGTGTGTGTGTGTATCTGTGTGTGTGTGCACGTGTGTGTGCGTGCGCATGTGTGTGAACCGTACGTGTGTCCGCGACCGATCTGTTGCAGAGAAGCAATTGACGCTCCTTGTTGCAGAACGCACACGAACCTGCCGCATATCTGCTTCATCTGCGGAGACGGCTTCCTGTCGGGCAAGGACGCGCTGGCGCACAGGGACATCCAGCACGCCGACAAACTGAGAAACAGGTGCTTGTGGAGGGCTACAAATAGCTGGGTAACGGTGAATAAGGGCACACAGAACTGGAAACCGACGAATGAAGTGGGAGTGAAGAAACTCTGACAGAACTGAGGGAGCAGTGGAAGTGGTCAAAATGTTGACCAATCAGCACCTGGTGTGTGTTCCATAATGCACTCTCTCTTGACTTCGGACAATAAATGTTCAAACGTACGACATCATTCTTCCTTTAAATCCAAGCTCATCTGATAGTGACAGTTGGGATTTTTTGAGCCCAATCTGAAGAGGAGACTCTGGTGCATCAAGTGGACATCATTTGTGCAGGATATACAGAGGATTCTTCTGGACCAAGGGGAATGTA